>Ga0268265_10000057_pt1 | contig 155346 bp, 109 predicted proteins | sample KBSSwiS52_FD_190355 | JGI IMG/M metagenome (GOLD analysis project Ga0268265, IMG submission 190355) | Switchgrass rhizosphere microbial communities from Kellogg Biological Station, Michigan, USA - KBS Switchgrass S5-2 (SPAdes) (version 2) | ecosystem: Host-associated > Plants > Roots >... | reverse complement strand
GGCGGGGGCAGTGATACGGCGTCCCGCCCGGCGTGTGCCCGTTCGAGCACTGGAAACACCATGACAGCCGGGACGGGTGGCTGGCAAACCCCGACACCGACGTGACCCACATCACCACGACATTTTGCGCGCGCCAGAAATTGAATCGCAGAAAGTCACGTGGAAAATTCTCACGCACCGCGACCGGCCGCATTCATCGCGCGTCGACGGTTCGGCTGGGCGACCGATCCGTTTCCACTCGACGCGCCCCGTCCACGACCCCGGCACGCAGGGTCCACTCGTGTGGCAACGCTCACACACCCGACCTCGTGACCGACATAAAGCGAAATCCCACCCATGCCCACCGGCCGACCAGCCCATCTGGCCGGCCGCCGGCCGGGCACCCACTCTGACGCCCACGATGCCTCCGACACGGCGGACGGTAGGCTGACATGGACCGCAATGGACGATGACGGTAAGTAATTCCCAATTGCCGCGGGCGGGGAAGTCGGCGAGGCGGGCGAGCGGACACCACCGAGGGGCACCTGCCTCGACGTGCCGGTCTGCCCACGCCCGCGTCGGCGAAGGCCGCGTGGGGAGAGCCGGACACGACGAGAGAGCGTTCGGGGTGGGATGACGACGCGGGCTCGGGAACTCCTCAACAAATCGCGTGCGCTGCTTGACGGCTCCCGTACCGCGGCGTCCCAGCTGCTTGGACCGCAGCAGTCCCGACTCGGGCAGGCGCGGGGAACCCCGTCACCGGCCACGGGCCCGCGCGCGTCCTCGCCCGTCGGAACCGGGCACGGCCGCGCGAGACAGGGAAGTGCGCGACAGGGAAGCGCAGGGCAGGGAGCCGCTGGGCAGAGCAGTCAGGGAGTCGCGGCCGTCGGGATCTCGCCGGCCGGACCGAGCGCCGCCGAGGAGGCGCTCACGGCTATCTGCGCCGACCTGGCACTGCGGGACCTCAATCTGGTCGATTCGCTTCTCGCGCAGCTGGAGGACATGGAGTCCCGCGAGGAGGACGCGGACCGGCTGGCCGAGCTCTACCGGCTGGACCACCTCGCCGCCCGGCTGCGGCGCAACGCCGAGAACCTGCGCGTCCTCGCCGGCAGCGACGCCGGCGACAGCGCGGCCCAGACGTCCTCGCTGGTGGACGTGATCCGCGGCGCGATGTCGTCCATCGACCACTACCAGCGGATCACCGTGGGGCGGGTCGTCAACCTGGGCGTCGTCGGATTCGCCGCCGAGGACGTCAGCCGGCTGGTCGCCGAGCTCCTCGACAACGCCACGAAGTCGTCGCCGCCGCACTCGCCGGTTCGGGTCGGCGCCCATCTCACCGAGCAGGGCAGCGCCCTGCTGCGGATCGAGGACGAAGGGATCGGGCTTCCCCCCGACCGGCTGGGCCAGCTCAACGACCGGCTCGAGGCCGAGCCGGTGCTCGACGACGACGCGGTCCGGCACATGGGGCTGGCCGTGGTGTGCCGGCTGGCGGCCCGACACGAGATCAAGACCTGGCTGGACCACCGCCATCCGCACGGCACCACCGCGTCGGTGCTGCTGCCGGCCCAGCTCGTCTGCGAGCTGCCGGACCTCGGCTGGTCGGGTCTGCGGACCGTCGTCACTCCGCCGTCAGCCACCGGGCCCTCGACCATCGGCCCGTCAGCCACCGGCGAAGGCCCGGCGGCGGCGCCCGGCAGCGATCGCCTCACCAACGTCGCGGTGCTGGCCGACCGGCTGGCGTCGGCGAACGGGCGGGTGGGCGGACGCGCCGCCGCGGTGGTCGCCGGCGTGCGCGAGGCGCGTCCGGTCACCGCCGACGGCGGCCGGTCAGGTGGAGGCACCAGCGCGGCGGTGCGCACGCCGGCCACTTCCGCGACGACGAGCAGCGGGCTTCCACGGCGGATTTCCCGCAGCCTGCGCGGCTCCGTGGATTTGGGCGACGGAGCACCACCTGCCGGCACGCAGGCGCCCGGCGGCACGCAGGCACCCGGCCGCATGACCGGCGCCGGCGGCACGGCCCAGGGAACCAAGGCTCCCACCGAGGCCGAGGTTCGCGCCGGCCACGCGAAGCTGCTGGCCGATCTCGGCGCGTTCTCCGAAGGGGAGCAGGCCGCCCGCGACGAGCTGCGACGGGACTGAGGATCACGATGGTTTCACAGGAGCACGACCGTCCCGCAGGCCCGGACTTCACCTGGCTGATCGACGACTTCGTCCAGAAGGTCCACGGCGTCACCCATGCCCTGATCATGTCGGCGGACGGGCTCGCGCTCACCTCGTCCCAGTCGATGGCAAGGGACGAGGGCGAGCGCCTCGCGGCGATCGCCAGCGGGATACTCGGCCTTGCCCGCAACAGCGCCGCCCTCTTCGGCAAGGGGGACTGCGAGCAGATCATCGTCCGGCTCACCCACGGCTACTTCCTCTTCATGGGAATCGACTCCGGAGCCGGGCTCGCGGTCATGACCGGGCCGGACTGCGACATGAAGGTCGTCGGCTACGAGATGACCCAGTTCGTGATGCACGCCGGACACGCGCTCACCCCGGAACGGCGCGCCGACCTGCGGCGCGTCCTCGTCGGACGTCGCCCGACCGGCTGAACCACCACTCGAGGAGACGAAGATCGTGATGGCGGTGCCGCACGAGCCGAGGCCGGCCAGGTCGGCCCACCCGGCGCGCAGCAAGCGGGTCCGGCCGTACGCGCTGACCGGCGGGCGGACCAGGTCGCGCCACCACCTGCTGGTGGAGACCCTGGTGTCCGTACCGCGATATGACCCGGCGTTGAGCGAGGCGCTCATGCCGGAGTCGAAGGCGCTGTACGAGCGGGCCCGCTCGCAGCTGTCGATTGCGGAGCTGTCGGCGCTGCTGGCGATTCCCCTCGGAGTCGTCAGGGTGCTGATCAGCGACCTCGCGGCGCAGGGCGCCGTGCTCATCCACCCGACCGCGCATGCCTTCCGCAACGACCTGGGCGTGCTGGAGCGCATTCTCAGCGGCCTGCGGGAGCTCCCGGTCTGACACCCGTCCGCGGCGCCGGACCTTGACACCGAGCTGGCCAGGTTCCGGAGCTGGCCAGGTTCTGCTGTCCGACGCGGCCGCCACCAGACCACGCCAGAAAGTTCAGGCGCCATGACTCGCCATGACCACAGGAACGCGGACTACAGGAACGCGGACGTGAGCCCTGCCGACATGCCCAACCCCGACCCGCGCCGCTCGGCCGGGCGGACCAGGAACGACCCGAGCGGCGGCCGGAACGGCGACCGGAGCGGCGACCCGGGCGGCGGCCCGCTGACGATCTCGGCGAAGATCGTCGTCGCCGGCGGTTTCGGCGTCGGGAAGACCACCTTCGTCGGGTCGGTGTCCGAGGTCGCCCCGATCAACACCGAGGCGTGGATGACCGAGGCGAGCGAAGGCGTCGACGACCTTCCGCCGGGCGGCCAGAAGACGACGACGACCGTCGCGATGGACTTCGGCCGGATCACGTTGGATCCGGACCTCGTCCTCTACCTGTTCGGCACGCCGGGGCAGGCACGTTTCTGGTTCATGTGGGACGACCTGTCACGCGGTGCGCTGGGCGCGATCGTCCTGGTCGACACCCGCCGCCTGGACCAGTCGTTCGCCGCGATCAACTATTTCGAGAACGACTCCGACGTGCCGTTCATCGTCGCCGTCAACCTCTTCGACGGAGAGCTCTGGCACGACCTCGCCGAGGTGCGGGAGGCGCTCGCGCTCAACCCGCAGACCCCGCTGGTGACGTGTGACGCCCGCGATCCCGCGTCGACCGCCACCGCCCTGCGCGACCTCGTGCTCTACACGATGTCGCTGACCGAGACACCGGATCCCGCAGGGTCGGCGGGCGCGCGCAGGTGATCTTCCTCCGCACGCCCGCCGACCGTCTCCCCAGAACTGCTGACTGTTCCCTCGGGAACTGCTGCCTGTCTCTTCGGAACTGCTGACTGTCTCTCCGGAACTACTAGGAAGGCACGAACACATGCGCAAAGTGCTGGTCGTCGGAGCTGGCCAGTCCGGGCTGCAGCTCGCCCTGATGCTCCAGGAGCGCGAGTACGACGTCACCGTGATGTCGGCTCGCACGCCGGAGGAGATCCGCGGCGGCCGGGTGATGTCGACGCAGGCCATGTTCCACACCGCGCTGCAGCATGAGCGTGACCACGGGCTGAACCTGTGGGAGAAGGACGCCGTCCGCATCGAGGGCCTCGGTGTCTCGGTCGCCGCGCCCGGTGGCGCGGGCAGGGCGCTGGACTGGTTCGGCCGGCTCGACCACCACGGTCAGTCCATCGACCAGCGGGTGAAGATGGCGGGCTGGGCGGAGCTGTTCGAGCAGCGCGGCGGGAAACTGCTCATCCATGGCGTGACCACCGCCGACCTGAACTCGCTCACCCCGCTCTACGACCTGGTCGTGATCGCGGCCGGGAAGGGCGAGCTGGTGCAGCTGTTCGACCGGGACCCGGAGCGCTCGCCGTTCACCAGCCCGCAGCGGGCGCTGTCGCTGGCCTACGTGCACGGCCTGGCGCCCCGCCCCGAGCATCCCGACCGCCCCGGTGTCCGTTTCAACATCGTGCCCGGCGTCGGCGAGCTGTTCGTCATCCCGGCGTACACGACCAGCGGGAACTGCGACATCCTGTTCTTCGAGGGCGTTCCGGGCGGCCCGCTGGACTGCTGGTCCGACCAGCCAGGCCCCGACGAGCACCTGGCCCGCCTGCTCGACCTGGTGCGGACGTACGTCCCGTGGGAGTACGAACGCTGCGCCGACGTGGAGCTGACCGACGCGCGGGCCACGCTCGCCGGCGGCTACACCCCGGTGATCCGCAAGCCGGTCGGTGAGCTGCCCGACGGCGGCCTCGTGCTCGGCATGGCCGACGTCGTCGTCGCGAACGACCCGATCACCGGCCAGGGCTCGAACAACGCCGCGAAGTGCGCGGCATCCTACCTGGACAGCATCGTCGCCTGCGGCGACGAGCCGTTCGACCGCGCGTGGATGACGGCGACCTTCGAGAAGTACTGGGACTACGCCCAGTACGTGACCACCTGGACGAACGCGCTGCTCGGCCCGCCGCCGGAGCACGTGCTGGCGATCCTCGGCACCGCGCAGGCGAAGGACGCGGTCGCCCGCCGGTTCGTCAACGGCTTCGACAACCCGCCGGAGTACTTCGAGTGGTTCATGGATCCGGCGAAGACGGCCGCCTACCTGGCGACCGTCTGACCGCGTGCCCGGTGCCCTGACCGCGTGCCCCGGCGCCCAGGTCAGAGCGCCCAGGTCAGGGCGCCGGGCTCGGGGACGAGGTGGCCTGGCCGGTGAGCAGCGGCGTGACCTTGCTCAGGAGCGGGCCAAGCTGGTCCGCGAGCGGCGCGAGCTTGCCGATCAGCTCGGGCCCGAGCGCCGAGGCGTCGGCGCCGCCGGTCAGCGAGCCCAGCAGCGGTCCGAAGATCGGGTCCAGGGCCGGGCCGACGACGTCCATCAGGCTGATGCCGACGTCCGCGCCCGGCCATTCGGCGGCGCCGACGTCCAGCAAGCCCAGCCACGGGTCGTTCGCGGCGTAGCTGACCGGCCGCGGGATGGCCGCCGGCCACATCGCGCGCAGGATGAGCACGAGGTAGCCCGGGTCCAGCCCGGTGAACAGGCCGCGCACGGCGGTCCGCGGCGCCATCGCGGCGGGCACGTGCGCGGCGACCTCGACGGCGCCGAGCTGCGGGAAGACCGCGACCCGGTACTGCGGCCGGGAGAACAGGAAGCCCGGCGTGCCCGGCGGCACGACCTCCCAGGAGCCGTCGCCGACCGACAAATGCCCGACGCCCGGCAGGTAGGGTGCCAGCTCCTCGATCGGCCCGATGTGGCCGATCTCGGCGATGGCGGTCCGGATGCTCACCCGGCCGTCGAGGGTCTGGATCCCATGGGCCTGGAGCCGGCCGACCGTGTAGAGCTCGCCGGGCCCCGCCGGTACCTGGGTCATCGAGGCCACCAGCGGCCCGGTGGTCAGGAATCCGGGAACCTCGAGCGTCCCGAGCGGAATGGTCACTCGTTCGAGCCCGACCGGCCCGTACGGGGGCATCCGGCCAGCATCGGAGACCGCCGGAACCGGCACCCCCACAAACGCCGACGCGGGCGACGCGCCGACGACTCCGGCCACCCCGACGCACCCGGCCACAGCCAGCGCCACAGCCACGGCCCGGACGAGGCGACCAGCTTGACTACACACAGTAACCATCGCTCCGGAGGCTAACGGCCGGGTGCCGCGCTCTCAGCCTCCGGTCCGCCGCCCGGCGTGGCGGCCCGGCAGCTGCGAACGCTGGTCACTCAGGACGGCGGTATCGCCGTCCTGAAGGGCTGATGAGCGGTGCGTTCATCGCCGCGCTTTCCCTCGACCAAGTGTCAGCATGGTGTGACCGAGACCGGCACGGCGGTCATCCGCGGCATGGCGTTGATGGTTTCGGTGTCGTGGTCGAGGGAGAGAAGGCGCCCCGGATTGGCGCCGAAGGCGTGTGGGTCGTCGTCGTGGCCGGGTAGGTCGCCGTAGCAGTGGGTCATCGAGAGCACGCCGGGTCGCAGGGTCGAGTCGAGGGCGAGCACCGCCCGCAGGCGCCCGTGGTCGGAGACGATCTCCACGGTGTCGCCGGCGTGGGCGGGTAGCTTGGCCGCGTCGTCCGGATGCATGTGGCAGGGGTTGTACGGCGTCTGCGGTAGGCCGGGCAGGCGGCGTCCCAGGGTGTTGATGGTCTCCTTCTCTCTGCGGACGACGAGTCGGAAGGGGCGGGCCGCGCTGGCCTGGAGGCGCTCGCCGGACAGCGCCGCCGCGAGTTCGGCCGCGACATCGGGCGGGCACAGTTCGAACCGCCCGGCCTGGCCGTCGCCGGGTTGGACCAGTACTGGTGGGAGGTCGAACCGCGCTCCGTGCGGATATGCCCGTACCTCGTCGAGCCCGACGCGGCCTTGCTTGGCGAACGAGGCGAGGAGCTGTTCGGACGTCGGCGCCGGGTCGCCGGGCGCGAAGGTGCGTCGGCCGATGCGCAGGGTGAGTCCCATCGCGCCGGCCAGGCCGAGGAAGAACTCCCAGTCTTCGACGACCCCGGGCGGGCGCGGAAGCAGCGGCTCGGTGTACTGCGCGAACGGTTCGCTGAACCACCGCTCGTAGGGACGGGTATGGTCGGCGCGTTCCAGCGACAGCGCGGGTGCGATGACGTAGTGGGCGAGCCGGGCGGTCTCCGACGGGTACGGGTCGACGGTGACGAGGAGATCCAGGGCGGACAGGGCGCGCACCGCCTTCACCTGGTCAGGTAGGCAGGCCGCCGGGTTGCCGCCGGAGACGACCAGTGCCCGGACCCGATCGGGGCCCGGTTCAAGGATCTCGTCCGGCAGGATGGCGGAGGGAAGCTGGCCCAACATCGTGCCATAGCCGCCGATCCGGCTGTGGAAGCCGCGTTCGAAGCTGCGGCCCGGGGGCTGGACCTGGGCACGGGGGGCACCCGTCCCGCCGAGCACGGGGCCGCCGGCGGCCCGGTCGCCCGCGGCCGGGAACCGGCCGCACACGACGTTGAGCGCCTGCAGCAGGTGTTCGACCAGGTTGGACCAGGGGCCCATGTTCGCGCCGGTGCCCGAGGTAGCCATGCCGCGGCGGGCCGAGCCGAATGTCCGGGCGGCCGCGACGATCTCCTCCGCGCGCAGCCCGGTCACACCTGCCACCACCGCGGGCGTGGCGTCGCGGACGGCGCCGCGCAGCGCGTCGAGGCCGTTCGCGTGTTGGTCGCAGAATTCCTGGTCGTGCAGGCCTTCGGCCAGGATGACGTGTAGCAGCCCGGCGAACAGCACCGCGTCCGTGCCGGGGATCAGCGCCAGGTGGTGGTCGGCGTGCCGCGCGGTGTCGCTGAGCCGCGGGTCGGCGACGATAAGCTTCAGTCCTTGCTGGCGGGCTTCGCGCAGGCGGCGCGGACCCCCGTGTACCGGGAACCCGCTGACCTCTCCGCCCTGCATCGACACCAGCGGGTTGGTGCCGGCGAGCAACCAGACGTCGCTGTCCTCGAAACGCTGCCGGCCGCCCATCCAGGTGCCCAGCCGTTCGGCCGCCACCCATTTCGCCGACTGGTCGACGGTGGTGGTGGAAAAGATCTTGTGGGTGCCCAGCGCTCGCGCCCAGGCTGTGACGAACGCGTAGGTCAGCGTCGCCGTATAGGTCTGCGTTCCGATGAACACGGCGACGCTGTCCGGCCCGTGCCGGTCGATGATCTGACGTAGACGGGTGCCCGTGTCGCTGATCGCGTCAGCCGCCGCCATGGGAACGAGACGTTCGCCCACGCGCTGCTGGGAGGACAGGAAGCGGTCCGGCGAGTGGTGGAAGTCGCCGAGTCGGCGGCCCTTCGGGCAGGTGTAGCCGCTCGTGAGCGGATTGTCGCGGTCGCCGACGACCTTGGTCGCCCGCCCGTCCTCCACGGTGACGAGTACTCCGCAGACTCCGGGGCAGATCCGACAGTAGGTGGGCCGGGTGCTCGACCGGGACGGTGCGCTCATGACAGTAGGGCTCTCCTTGCCGGCATCCCTCGATGGGGCCGTTCGGCGTGAGGGTTGACGTAGGTTACTTGGTAATACCACAATCGAGTTCCTGCGTCGCCCTGCAGCGCCTGAAAATGTCTCTTAGATCGCGGGTCGCGGCGCTCGCGGCAGCCGGCGAGCGGATGGACGACGTGACTTTCGCGGCTTCTCCCGCGCTTGGCAACGCGTCTTCGCACAGGCCGGTCGCCTGCCCGCCATGAGCGTCATTCCGTCGGCCCAGGCCGACGGGTCCAGCGGTGTCATGATCGACAGACCGGTGGCCGAGATCGACCTCACCTGCTGGCGCGGAAGCGGGTGACGGCCCCGCCCCGCCGACGTGCCGCGGTCCGGCCGACTCGCCCGCCGGATACTCACGGGCCGCGGCACCGCACATGACGATGGAAGGGCGCAGACGGTCCGCGCCGCAGGCACGACAGCCGGGGCGCGCCCGGCGCTCCGCACGCGACCCGCACGCGACCCGGCACGCGCCCCGCACGCGACCCGGCCCGTGTCCGGCCCGCGGCCCGCGGGAGGCCCGGCGCGCCGTGCGTGGGGCCTACCCGCCCGCGCCCAATGCAGATTACGTATGGTCATGGGCGTGGTACCCGATGCCGACGGATTCACGGACGATGCCGGAGCCGACCGACGGGGCGCCGACGATCTCCTCGACGACGCCATGACAGCCATGACCGGCGTGGACGACTTTGGCGACGACGTCCTCACCCACCAGTCCGGGACCGAGACGATGCTCACCGCCCGGATACGGCGGCGGTCGCCAGGCTCGTTGGAGGCGGAGATCCTCAACGTGCTGCACACCGCGCACCGCGAGCTGTCTCCCGCCCAGGTGCGCGAGCGCCTGGCCAGCGGCGCCACGCTGTCGTACAGCGCCGTGGTCACGACCCTGACCCGGCTGCACGGCAAAGGCGTGGTCACCCGCCGCCGAGCCGGTCGGGCCTTCCTCTACATGGCTCAGGCCGACGCGGCGAGCCTGGTCGCCTGGCGGATGAACCGTCTGCTCGACGAGCAGGCGGACCACCGTCCGGCGCTCACGCACTTCGTCGCCGCGCTCTCGCCCGGTGACGAGGCACTGATCCGACAGCTGCTCGCCGAGAGCCCCGCCGACCCGGACGCCGCGACTATGGGCCACTCGCCGAGCGGGATCGGGTCAGGCCGCGCCGCCGAGCGCACCCGCCACAACGGGCGCGGCGCGGGCGAGGCCGGCCCGTGGGACGGGAGGCACGGCTCCGGCACCGGCCGCGCCCCGACCGAGCACTAGATGGTCGGCGAGCTGGTCCTCTGCGCCCTAGTCGCCCCGCTGCTCGGCACGCTGGTGATGCGCCTGCTGGCGGACCGGGTCGCCGCCGGCGTCGCCGTCGTCGCCTTCACCGTCTCGGCCTGCCTGCTGGCGCTGGGGACGGCACTGGTGCTGCTCGCCAGTGGCATCCACACGACGACGGCGTTACTGAACACCGGCAGACGCGGATGGACCGCCGAGGCCTGGGCCGACGCCGGCCAGGACGTCTGGCTGTCCGGCCCGTGCGCCCTCGTCGCGGTCGTGGCCGTCGTCTCGGCGGCCAGGGCGTGGCAGCGGCAGCGGGCCGCGCTGCGGGCCGCCGGCAACGAGGCGTCCGCGCTGCCCGGCGAAGACGTCGTCGTGGTCGTCCCGGGCGAGCATCCGGACGCGTTCACACTGCCCGGCTCGCCCGGCCGGATCGTGGTCACCGAGTCCATGTTCGCAGCGCTGAGCCCGGACGAGTTCGGCGTGGTCCTCGCGCACGAGCACGCCCACCTCGCTGGGCGTCACCATCGCTATGTCGACGCTGTGCGGCTCGCGGCCGCGGGCCAACCGCTGCTGCGCCCGGTCACCCGGCTGGTCGAGTACGGCGTCGAGCGCTGGGCCGACGAGCGCGCCGCCATCGAGGTCGGTGACCGGGTGCGGGTCGCGCGGGCGATAGGCACGGTCGCGCTGGTCAGCGCGGCGGCCGGCCCGCCGGTGCGGGCCGGGGCGTCACCGGCCGGCACCTCACCGGCCGGCCCACGGTGCCCGACTGGCGGCCACGGGTCGCCGGGACCGACGCCGCATGCACTGCGCATCGCCACGCCGGGTTGGTTGGAGGAGCCGAGACATGCCGCCGTGGCGGCCTCGCGCCGAGCCCGGCGCCCGACCGGCCTCGACCGGCAGCGCCCCCGCGGCGACCGCGCCCCGCGGCCAGGCCCGGTACCGCGCCGAGTGAGCGCCCTGCTGCGTCCGCTCCCCGCGTCCAGTCACCTGATGTTGCTGACGATTCCCGCGGTGCTCTCGCTGAGCTCCTGCTTCTTCGCTGGCAACATCTGCTACGACCTGCACCTGCCACTCGTCATCGCCCTCGACTTCGAGGCCCAGCTCTAACCAGCCGCCCCGGGCTCCGCAGCCACAGCCATGCGCTGTGGTGCCGCCGGCCCGCGGCTGGACATGTCGACAGCGGCTACCCGGGCCGGGTAGCTCGGCCGGACTGGGCGCTCACCGGGTTCGACAAACAATCTTGATCGCTGAGGGCACGGTCAGTCGGAGACGGCGCGCTCCGCGACGACGGAGGTGGGCATGAGGCGGACCAGCAGCTCGCCGGGGACACCGTTGCGGCGGCCGAACTCCTCGGCTCGGTCGGCGCCCATGTAGCGGCCGCCGATCGCAGTCGCCCACCGGCGGACCTCCACCAGGTCCTCCGACACGGCCACGGTGCCGTTGACGATCACGAACGCGTACGGTGGCGCGTCGTCGTCGATGCACATACTCGCCTGGCCGGTCCGGAGCAGATTGCGCCCTTTGACCGTGCCGGCGCCGGTGTTGAAGAGGAGGTCGTCGCCGTCCAGCACGAACCAGACCGGCGCGACGTGCGGCCGGCCATCGGCCCGCACGGTGGCAAGCTTCCCGGTCCGTGTCCCCGCCGCCGCAAACTCCCGCCACTCCCCCGCGCCCATCGCCACCATGTCCTCCACCCTCGCACAGCCCAAGACCACACGGCGCCGGCTCGGACCGCGAACGCTCGCGCTCGTCGAGACCCGCGGTCCCGGCAACCGTCGCGGTGAAATGACCGCGACAGAGCCCCACCCGGATCCGAACGCGAACCCGCCGCCTCACCTCCCGCACACCAAGCCATACAAAGCCTCCGCCCGAACCCGACACTCGCCTCCCACACCCAGGGCATTCAGAAACGGCGCCGAGCAGCATCCTGGCTGTAGGCACGGACGAAGAGAGCCACGTTCGCACGCAGGGCCAGGTCCACGTCATCCGAACCCGCGGCCGCCGGTGGGGAGATGGCGAAGGTGCCGAGCTCCGTCATCTGCCAGGAGGCTCCAGTGACCAGGGTGACGAACTGGCCGGCCGCGCGGGCCGGATCGTCGATGGCCAGGGCGCCGGCGTGGGTGAGGCGAGCGAGGCTACCGATGAGTGTGGGCCAGACCGGCGTCGCGATCCGGGATCGCCACAGCTCCAGCAGGGCCGGGTGGCGAGGCGCCTCGGTCTGTACGAGCAGGCGCAGCGACGCCGTGCTGGGGCTGGCGTACACCTGGTTGATCCGGCGGGCGAGGTCGACCAGATACCGCTCGGCCTCGTCGACGCCGTCTACCCGCTCGGGGAATGCGAGTGTCGCCTCGCGCAGCGCCTGCAGGTTCGCGGCGATCTGTTCGTCGACGACCGCGAGGAAGAGTTTTTCCTTGTCGCCGAAGTGGTTGTAGACGGTCTGTCGGGAGGCCGGAGTCGCCGTCGCGATGTCGTCGAGGCTGGTCGCGGCGTATCCCTGCCGGGCGAAGACCTCGAACGCCGCCCTCATGATCGCCTCACGCTTGGCGTGCCTGCCCCGAGCCGGCGCCGTCCCGAGGGCACCACCTGCGTCGCCAGCCACGGACACAGGCTACTCTCCTGGACTCATACGCCCTAGATTTTGGACATGACTGTCCATACAAATGGCTCAATGGGTCTTACTCGACACCAGCAGCCGCCGATCGAGGAGAGGTCGAGGGAAGAAGTGTCTACACCCAAGGCACCGCACACCGTGGTCATCGGAGCCGGTCCGGCCGGTCTGACCGCCGCTTACCAGCTGGCGTCCCGTGACACCACGGTCACGGTGTTCGAGTCCGACGACGTCGTCGGGGGCATCAGTCGCACCGTAGAGCGGGACGGCTGGCGGTTCGACATCGGCGGGCACCGGTTCTTCACCAAGGTCGCCGCCGTCGACGCGCTGTGGCACGAGATCCTGCCCGCCGAGGACTTCCTGCTCCGGCCGCGGATGAGCCGGATCTACTACCAGGGCAAGCTCTACGACTACCCGTTGCGCGCACTCAACGCCCTGCGCAACCTCGGGCCAGGTCAGGCCGCAGCCGCCATCGGCTCCTACGCCTGGGTACGCGTCCGGCCGCCGAAGAACCAGGCCGACAACTACGAGGCATGGCTGGTGGCCCGGTTCGGCTGGCGCCTCTACCGCACCTTCTTCAAGACGTACACCGAGAAGCTCTGGGGAATCCCGGTCAGCGAGATGCCGGCCGACTGGGCCGCACAGCGGGTGAAGAACCTCTCCCTTTCCTCAGCCATCGTCAACGCCGTCCTGCCGAGGCGGAACCAGAAGGAGATCACCAGCCTGATCGAGGAGTTCCACTACCCCAAGTACGGCCCCGGAATGATGTGGGAGGAGGCCGCGCGCAAGGTGGAGAAGCTGGGCGGCACGGTCACGATGAGCACCTCGGTGACCGCGGTGCACCGTACGGAGGGGCCTGCGGGAGGCCGGGCGGTCGCCGTGACAGTCAAGACGCCGGCCGGCGAGCGGCAGTGGGTGCCCGCGGACCACGTCATCTCGTCGACGCCGCTGTCGACACTCGTGCTGAGCATGGAGCCACCGGCGCCGGCGGAGGTCGTCGAGGCCGCCCGCGACCTGCGCTACCGCGACTATCTGACGGTCGCGCTCGTCGTCCCGGCGGAGTTCAGCTTCCCGGACAACTGGATCTACATCCACGACCCGGGCGTCCGCGTTGGCAGGATCCAGAACTACGGATCCTGGTCTCCCTACCTCGTCAAGGAGGGACGGACCTGTCTGGGACTGGAGTTCTTCGTCTTCGAGGGGGACGACATGTGGACCAAGCCGGACGACGAGCTGGTGGCGCTCGGCACCAGAGAGCTCGAGGCGCTTGGCCTCGTGCGGCGGGGAGCGGTGGAGAAAGGCTACGTCGTCCGGGTGCCGAAGGCGTATCCGACGTACGACCAGTACTACCGACGCAATGTCGAGGTCATGCGCGCATGGCTGGCAGAGAACGTTCCGAACATTCACCCCGTCGGCCGCAACGGCATGCACCGTTACAACAATGCCGACCACTCGATGCTCACCGCCATGCTGACAGTCGAGAACATCCTGGACGGCACCAGCCACGACGTCTGGACCGTCAACGTAGAGGAGGAATACCACGAGGAGAAGCGCTCGGCCGGCCAGAACCGGCCGACGGGCACCGGCCGGGACGCGCCCGTCATTCCCCGACGGTCATAGAGCGGCGGTCAGGAGACAACGGCGTAAGGCGAGGCGCGACAAGCGAGTAGTGACGGGCGACAGGCGACAGGCGAGTAGTGACAGGCGAGTGGCGAGTGGCGTCAGGCGCCAGCCATCAGCCGGCGGGCGTCAGGCAGTATCAGTCGCGCGGGTCGGTCGCGAGATAGAGCAGCACGGCCTTGACCCGGCGATGCACCTCGCGTTCCTCGGCCAGGCCCAGCTTGCTGAAGATGCCGTTGATGTGCTTTTCGACCGCGCGGACGGTGAGGACGAGCGACGCCGCGATCGCGTTGTTGTCCTTGCCGGTCGCCATCTCGGCCAGCACCTCCCGTTCCCGGGGTGTCAGGCCGGCGAGCGGCGAGCGCGAGCTGTGCCCGCGCACCAGCGCATCGACGATCTTCGGGTCCATCACCGAACCACCGTTCGCGACCTCGGTGAGGGCGGCGACCAGCTGGTCGCGGTGCGACATCCGCTCCTTCAGCAGATAGCCACGCCCCCGTGAGCCACCGTCCAGCAGGTCGAGCGCGAACTCGGGCTCGTCGTACTGGCTGAGCACCACGACCCCGACACGGGGATGGGCACGCCGCAGGTAGGCCGCCGCGCGGATTCCCTCGTCCGTCTCGGTGGGCGGCATCCGGATGTCGGTCAGCACGACGTCGGGTTCGTGCTCGTCGACCGCGGCGAGCAACTCGTCATACGTCGCGCAGACAGCCACCACGTCGAACTCCGGCGCGGTGGCGAGCAAGCTGCGCAGCCCCTCGCGGGCGAGCAGGTTGTCCTCGGCGAGAACCAGGCGCAGGCTCACCGGGCAAGACTAGGGCCTGCTGGTACGCGCCTCACCGGAATGGTCGTGCTGGCACCGCCGCGACGGCCGCCCTTTCGCGCCACAATCTGGTGTCATGGCCGCACGCCTTCGCCGGACCATCGCCATCGGTCTGGCGGCGGCGGTGACAATGCTGGGAGCCGGCGCCAGCACCACGCTCCTGCTGCTGCACCGCGCCGACCCCGCGCTCAACGTCCCGTTCATCGCGGTGTCCCTGCTGCTCGGCGTCGCGCTGGCACTCGTGGGCTGCCTGCTGGTCGCCGCACGGCCGGCGAACCGGCTCGGACCCCTGCTGTGCGTCGCGGGCGGCGGCATGGTCGCCGAGTTCGCGCTGCGCGACTATGCCTACCACGGGCTGCGAGACAACCCGGGATCGCTGCCCTGGGCGGACGTCGCCGGCTGGGCCGGCCTGGCGCTCGACCCGCTGTTCTTCCCGGGGCCGCTGGCGGTCGTCCTCCTGCTGTTCCCGAACGGGCGGGCGCTGTCGGCCCGGTGGCGACCGGCCGTCGCCGGCGCCGGCGCCGCCGTGGCGGCGAGCATCGTCCTGCTCGCGGTGCGCCCGGGGCCGCTGGACGACGAGTCGTACGGCTACCAGGTTCCCTGGCGCGGCCTGCTGCCGGCCGGCGCCAGCCCCGCCACGTCCGCGGCGCTGTCGGTGCTGGGGTCGCTGTTGACGGTGCTGCTCGCCGCGGCGGTCGTCGGGCTGCTGGTCCGCTACCGCCGGTCGGACCGGGTGGGGCGCCAGCAGCTCAAGCCCCTGGCGATCGCCGCGACGGCCGCCGCCGCCTTCCTACTGGTCCAGCTGGTTCCAGGGCTGCGGGTAGTCGGCGTGGTCGGCCTGGTGACGGCGGTCGCGGCCGGTTTCCCGCTGGCACTGACCGTCGGTGTGCTGCGCTACCGGCTGTGGGACCTCGACCGCCTGTTGGTCGGCGCGATCGTCTACGGCGCGCTCACCGCGCTGATCACCGGCGTCTACGTGGGTGTCGTCGTCGCGCTGGCTGCGTTGGCCGGCGCCCACGCCGACTCGCCGCCGCTGCCGCCGCTGATCCTGGCGACGGTGCTGGTGGCCGTGGCCTTCGGGCCGGTGAAGGAACGGCTCGCGCGCGCGGCCAGGCGGCTGGTTTACGGGGTGCGGGCGACGCCGTACGAGGCGCTTGTCGCGCTGCCGCGGCAGCTCGCCGACGCCCTGGCCGTCGACGAGGTGCTGCCACGGACCGCAGCGGCCCTCACGCTGGGGCTGGGGGTGCCGTCGGCCCGCGCCCGCGCCTTCGTCGAGGCGGATCAGAGCGCTGTCACGGGAACCGCCTGGTTCCCGCAGCCGCCGCCCGAGGGCCCGGAGCCCGAGCTGGTCGTCGTCCCGGTGCGTCACCTCGGCGTGGTGGTCGGCGACGTCGCGGTGCAGCGCCCGCCGGACCGCCCGCTGGGTGCGAACGACCTGCGCCTGCTCGCGGACCTGGCGACCCAGGCAGGCCCGTCACTGCGTGGCGTGGCGCTCGCCGCCGAGCTGCGCGCGCGGCTCGAGCAGATCACCGCTCAGTCCGTCGAGCTGCAGGCGAGCGGGCGGCGTATCGCGGCCGCGCAGGCGGACGAGCGTCGCCGGCTCGAGCGGGACATCCATGACGGCGCCCAGCAGCAGCTGGTCGCGACCGGCGTGGCCATCGAGCTCGCGCGGGACCGGCTCGCCGGGGCCGTCGCGAGCGGGACCGTCGGCCCGGCGGGCCTGGCCGAGATCGCCGCGGAGGCGCTCGCCCGCTGCCGGGCCGACGTCGACCGCTGCGTCGAGGACCTGCGCGAGCTCGCCCGCGGGATCTACCCGCCGGTGCTGGCGGCCCGCGGCCTGGCGGCGGCGCTGCGGGCCCGCGCCCGCCGCGCGCCGGGTGACGTCCGGGTGGTGAGCTCCGCTGGCCTGGACGGCGTCCGGTTCACGCCCCAGGTTGAGATCGCGGCGTATTTCGCCTGTCTGGAGGCGTTGCAGAACGCCGCGAAGCACGCCGGCTCGGCCAGCGTGCTCGTCCAGCTCTCCCTCGACGAGGGCGCCGTGCGGTTCACGGTCACCGACGACGGCCCCGGGTTCGACCCGGCCAGCGTCGGCGGTGGCTCTGGTCTGGTCGGGATGGCCGACCGAGTGTCCGCCGTCGGCGGCTCGCTCGTCGTCGAGTCCGCCCCCGGCCGGGGCACGACGGTGCGCGGACAGCTACCCGTCGCCGCGCCCGTCGCCGCGCCCGTGCGCTGACCGGGCTACGCGCCTCCCCCGACGGCGTGCCGCTTCGCCGCGCGGCGAGCCCGTGCCGGTCCCGCCAGGATCGCCCTGTCGAGATGCCGGACATGATCGCCGTTCGGCCCGCTGAAGCCAAGGCCCACTGAAGCCAAGCAAGCAAGAAGTCGCTTGGCTCTGGCCTTCCTCACGACCACCGGCGGCACCCTCGGTGATCATGTGCGGCAGGCCGACGTTGGCGGCCGGGGCGCTGGTCGGCATGCGTCGAGCTCGGCTGCCCACGGTCTGGTACCGACTTGTGGTAGCCCCCGGCCCGCGCGGTGGTGTGCGCACCCGCCGAAAACGGGTGCGCACATGACCCGTCTCCCGCAAGGTTCCACGATCGTTCAGGCGGTCGCGCGACACGACCATGGAGAGCATCAGCCGCCGATATTCGAGGACGGCAGCCACCCAAGGAGCATGATGTTCACCAATTCCTCGTCGCGCCGGCTCAGCAGGAAGACCGCCGCGCTTCTCACCGCCTTTGGCCTCGCTCTCCCGCTCGCTATCGGGGGTTGCGCATCGTCGGGTTCCTCACTCGACGGCGGGAACGCCACACCCGTCAGCACGCCAAAACCCGGCACCATCAAGGGCCAGCTTTCCGACGGCGCCAGCTACCTGATTCAGATTCCCGAGAACTGGAACGGCACGCTGGCCCTGTTCAGCCACGGGCTGCGTTTCCCGACCGAGGAGAACCCGGCCACCGACGCGCCGAACCCCGAGACGGCCGACTGGCTGCTCGGCCACGGCTACGCCCTCGCCGGCTCCTCCTACGCGCACACCGGCTGGGCCGTCGAGGACGCCCTGCGCGACCAGCTCGACGTGGTCACCGCGTTCGAGTCGAAGGCCGGCAAGCCGCGGCGGGTGATTGCCTGGGGCGAGTCGCTGGGCGGCCTCGTCTCTGCGGCGCTGGTGGAGCAGCATCCGGAGCGCATCAGTGCCGCGCTGCCGATGTGCGCGGTCGGCGCCGGCAGTGTCGGGACGCTGAACAGCCAGCTGGACGCCGCCTTCGTCCTGACGTCGCTGCTGGCCCCCGGCGCGGACAGCCCGCAGCTCACCCACATCACCGACCCCGTCGCGAACGCCGGCGCGGCCCGCGGCCTCGTCGAGACGGCGGCCGGCACGCCGCAGGGCCGGGCGCGCCTCGCCCTGGTCGCCGCCGTGGCGCAGCTGCCCGGGGCGATCCACCCCGACGCCCCGACGCCGACCGACCTGGACGGCAGGCTGAACGCCCGGCTCGAGTGGCTGCACGACGTGCCGCTGCTGCTGTGGTTCGCCGAGCGCGCCGACGTGGAGGCCCGGGCGGGCGGCAACCCGTCGACGAACGTGGGCGTCGACTACGGCCAGCTCCTGCGCGCCTCCGGCCAGCGGGACGACGTCGCCGCGCTGTACCGGTCGGCCGGCCTCGACCTGGACGGTGACCTGGCCCGGCTCGCGGCGGCGCCCCGCATCCAGGCGGACCCGGTGGCGGTCGACTACGCCACCCGCAACGTCACGCTGGACGGCCGGCTGAGCCGCCCGGTCCTGACTCTGCACAACGTCAGCGACGGCCTGCTGCCGAGCTCGCAGGAACGGGCCTACGCGGACACGGTGGCGGCCGCCGGCGCCGGCGGCCAGCTTCGGCAGCTGTTCGTGGACCGGCCGGGGCACTGCCTGTTCACGCCGGCCGAGTCGCTCGCCGCGTTCAGCACGCTCGTCGACCGGTTGGACCGGGGGCAGTGGGGTGACATCACCCCGGCGAGCCTCGACGCCGCCGCCACCGCGTTCGGACCGGCGCTCAACACCGGCGGCGGCAACCCGGTTCCCCCCGCGTTCACCGCCCACACCCCGGCCGCCTTCCCGCGCCCCTACGACGCGGCCGATTAGTCGGCCGCGCCGGGGAACTGCCGCGAACTGCCGGGACCGCCTCCGGGAACCAACCGCACCGCCCGGGCACGCCGCCGCGAGGAAATGCCGTACGGGCGAAGCGAAAGGGCGGCCCGAACAGACGCACCTCATCCATGGCTCCGCCGGCCGGGTCTCCCGGCCGGCGGAGCCCGACCTTTTCGGCCAGGAATTCCGTGTCCAGGCGAGGTCCGGGCTCGACGACGCGCGGCACGCGACGATCCAGCTCGCGGCCCGGCGGTGCCGCGGACAGCTGGTTGGGTAAGGGTGGGACCGGCGGCCGCGTTGGATGGAGGCGTGGAGACGCCGGCCCTCGCCGACCTTCTTGGCGCTTGCCACCGCTCCGTGGACTGACGAGTCCGCCTGAGCAAGGAACCCCGGCACCACTTGCGCATTCGTGGCGACTGTCAGCGCACGTCACGAGGAGATATCCACAATGAGGCGCGACAGTCCTCCGTGACGCCCAGATGACGCCACGGGATTGTCCTCAGAACGGCCGACGCTCCACTTCGCTTTGCGCTCACCGACAAAAGAACCGGCCGGCGACGACGCTGTTCCGGCGATCCGCGCGCCCGATGCCAGCGACTTCTGGTGACAGCACATCAGCACTGTGTAAAAAATCTCCCTGGATCGGCGTAGCCGATCCAGGGAGGGTTGGTTGGTGGGAGGTATGTGGAAGGTAAGCGAGGCGGAAGCTCGCCGGTCCGGCCGAGCTCTCGATCCGGTGGGCAGGGATCAGCGCTGGGTGGTTGGGAGGCGCGGGCATTCCGCGCCCGCCGTCCCCGATCGCGCGCCGACTATCCCGGATCGCACACCCGCTATCCCGGATCGCATGGAGTAGTTCGAGTCGCGGGTATCCGGCCCGATGAGCCAGCCGAGGGCGGCGGCCAAGGCGAGGACGCCGAGCACGATGAGAGCGGTCATCGCCGTCCTCCCGTCGGGTGTCCGCCGCTACCGGACGGCCGCTCGCCGGCGAGCGGCGTCGCGGGCGCACGGGACGCGCCGGGCACCGACGCCACGACGGACGACATCGCGAAGGCCGACATCGCGACATCCGACATCACGACAGTGGATGTCGCGAAAGCGGATGACGGGTCCGGAGCGATAGCGCTATCTTCTCTCCTCATGAAAAATGGTAGCAGCAGGGACACCGGCAGTGTGGAGAAAGTCACCGACGAGCTGCGTTCCCTGGCTGACACCCGGGCCGTCGGCGCCCGCCTGCCCAGCACCCGCGAGCTGCAGCAGCGCCTCGGTGTCGGCCCGGTCACGGTCCAGCGGGCGCTCGCGCGGCTCGTCAGCGAGGGGGTGCTGGTCACCCGTCCGGGCGCGGGCACGTTCGTGGCCGCGCGCCGGGCCACCCGTGCCGGCGACACCGACTGGCAGCAGGTCGCGCTCGGCGCGAGCCCGGTGTCGGCCTCCGGCGTCGACGTGATCCTGGCGAACGCCCACTCCGCCGGCTTCCAGCTGGGCGCCGGCTACTTCGACGCGACGCTGCGCGCCGACAGCCGTCTGGCCGCCGCGGCCAGCCGCGCGGTGCGCCGGCCGGATGCCTGGGCCGCGCCGCCGCCGGCGGGCGTCCCCGAGCTGCGCAGCTGGTTCGGCCGCCAGGTCGGCGCCGACCCCGACCAGGTGCTGATCACTCCGGCCGCGCAGGGCGCCCTCTCGGCCGTCTTCCGCGCGCTCCTACCAGCTGGCAGCCCCGTGCTGTTCGCGGTGCCGACCTACCCCGGCGCGCTGGCGGTCGCCCGCAGCGCCGGCCTCGTCCCCGTGCCGGTGCCGACCGACGCCGACGGCATCCGCCCGGAGCTGCTCGACCGGGCGCTGGCGGCGACCTCGGCGCGGCTGCTGTTCCTGCAGCCGACGTTCGCCAACCCGGACGGCGGGGTGCTAGCGCACGCGCGCCGTCGCGAGGTGCTCGACATCTGCGAGCGGGCCGGCGCGTTCGTCCTCGAGGACGACTACGGACGCTGGCTCAGCCACGGCCAGGTCCCGCCGCCGCCGCTGTGGCGCGACGACGACCAGGGCAGGGTCATCACCGTCTGCTCACTCACCAAGATCCTCGCCCCGAGCCTGCGCATCGGGGCGATCATCGCGCGCGGCCCGGTGATGAGCCGGCTCACCGCGATGCGCCAGGTCGACGACTCCTTCGTGCCCATGCCTCTCCAGCACACCGCGGTGGAGATGGTGACCGGGCCCGGCTGGTCCGCCCAGCTGCGCACCGTGTCGGCGGCGCTGCGCGCCCGGATGGAGACGCTCACGGCCGCGCTCGCCGCCGAGCTGCCGGAGTGCTCGTTCGAGAACCCGCGCGGCGGGATCAGCGTCTGGCTGCGGCTGCCGCGCGACACCGACGACCTGGCGGTCGCCACCCGTGCCGGACGGCTCGGTGCGACTGTCGTGCCGGGGCGGTTCTTCGTGATCGGCGAGCAGGACACCAGCTACCTGCGGCTGTGCATCGCCGGAGTCAGGCAGCCGGATATCCCGACGGCGGTCGCGCTGCTCGCCGAGGCCGTCCGCGCCAGCGCCGGGCTGGCCGCTGACCGCCCGTTCGTCGGGTAGCCGAGCGTCAGAGAACGGACAGCGGACAGCGGACAGCGGACAGGCAGCGGACAGCGGGCGAGACCCGACCGGTGGTGGCGGCGGCCGGCGCGCCGCAATGTCCTGAAACGAAAGAAACCGCGTCGTTACCAGCCGGGTTGCGCGGTCGGGCGGGCGGAGTGCCACCGGCGGCATACGACAGTATGAACCTCAAAATGGCGCCAAAGTGGGACTCGTCATTTGTTGGACCCACTAGGGTGCTCTGAAGCCGGATCCGCCGGGTCCAGAGCACTTTCCCGCGCCCCGAGGTGAGTGAGTGCATGCGCACACTCAGGTCCCCCGCACGTCCCGTGGACGGAAGACGCGGCCGTAGCCGGTCTCGCAGACTCGCCATGCTGGCCGCGCCGGTGGCCGCCGTGGTCGCCATCCCGCTCGCGCTCGTCCTGCCGGGCGGCTCGGCGAGCGCCGCGAGCACCAGGACGTACGTCGTCGTCTACTCCGGCTCCGCCGACGCGGGCCGGGCCGCGGTCACCGGTCTCGGCGGCAAGATCCTCTCCGAGAACGCCGAGGTCGGCCTCGCGGTCGTCACGACCTCCGACGCGTCGTTCGAGACCAGAGCCGGCAAGAGCGCCGCCCTGGTCGGCGCCGCGCCCAACGCGCCGATCGGCTATGCCGTCCCGGACGCCGCCGACAGTTCCTCGGGCAGCCAGGACAAATCCTTCACCCAGCGCGAACGCGACCTGGCGCGCGCCGGTGGCAGCAGCGCGCCGGCGAGGCCCGGCAGGCCGGCGGCCGGCGGCGAGCCACTGTCGAGCCTGCAGTGGGACATGCAGATGATGGGCGCCACGCCGACCGGCTCGTACAAGTACCAGCCGGGCAGCAGAGGCGTGCTCGTCGGCGTCATCGACACCGGCATCGACGGCTCGCACCCCGACGTCGCCCCCAACTTCAACAAGGGCCTGTCGCGCAACTTCGTCACCGACATCCCGACCGACCCGGCCTCCGGCGAGGAGGTCGACGGGCCGTGTGAGCACCCGAGCTGTGTCGACCCGATCGACGAGGACGACGACGGTCACGGCACCCACGTGGCATCCACCATCGCCTCGCCCGTCAACGGCCTGGGCATCGCGGGCGTCGCCCCGAACGTCCAGGTGGTCAACGTCCGCGCCGGCCAGGACTCGGGCCTGTTCTTCCTGAAGCCGACCGTCGACGCCATCACCTACGCCGGCGACGTGGGCATCGACGTGGTCAACATGTCCTTCTACACGGACCCGTACCTGTTCAACTGCGCGGCCAACCCGGCGGACTCCCCCGAACGGCAGGCCGAGCAGCGCACGATCATCGCCGCGACCCAGCGGGCGGTCGCCTACGCGTCCACGCACGGCGTCACCCTGATCGCCGCGGCCGGCAACGAGTCGATCGACACCGGCCACCCCTCGTCCGACGACACCAGCCCGGACTACCCGCCGTCGGGCAACGCGGCGTACCCGCGCGTCATCGACAACTCGTGCCTGTCCATGCCGTCGGAGGCCCCGGGCGTGCTGGACGTCAACGCGGTAGGGCCTTCCAAGCGGCTGAGCTACTACAGCAACTACGGCCTGGAGCAGACGGTCGTGGCCGCGCCCGGCGGTGACGGCTACGACGGCTCCACCACGAGCAAGGCGACCAACCTGATCCTCGCCGCCTACCCGAAGAACGTGGCCCAGACCGCCGGCGACATCGACGGGAACGGCAACCCGACCAGCCCGTTCGTCGTCCGGGACGACAGCAAGGGCAAGACGTCCTACTACCAGTACCTGCAGGGCACGTCGATGGCCGCGCCGCACGCCGTGGGCGTGGCCGCGATCATCATCAGCGCGCTGGGCCACTGGGACCTGCGGCACGGCGGCCTCACGCTGGACCCGAAGATCGTCCAACAGCAGCTGCAGCGCACGGCGGTCCCGACGGCCTGCCCGACGCCGAACCCGTACGTCTACCCCGCACCCGTGCCGGCGGAGTCCACGAAGACCTGCGAGGGGACGACCAAGTTCAACGGGTTCTACGGAAACGGCATCGTCAGCGCCCTGAACGCCTCCAAGATCCACTGAGACGTTGGTCCGCTCCGTCCGGGCGCCGCGCCCGGACGGAGCGGACCATGTCAAACCTTCTGCACCAAGCCAGCCGCCCTCGCCCCAGCCGAGCCGGGGAGGACATCCATTGGGCGCCCGACACGAGGTTGACGCGTCCAGCGCCCGAGACGGGGCTGGCGCGTCCAGCGGCCAGCCCAATGGGGGCATTCCGGATGTTCCGGCGTCCGGTCGGCAACTACGATCGCGGCGTGTCCGCGCCGCCCGCCGATGTCTTCGGCCAGCCAGATGAGGTCCGTGCGTCCGCTGGCGAGCCGCCGGCCGTCGAGGCAGCGGTGGTGCGTGGGCCGTCGCGGTTGGCGTACCTGTTGTCGACGGTGGGGCTGGAGAGCATGACCGCCGTCACCGCGCCGTTCCTGGGGCGCACGCTCGGGGCGGCGCCGTTCGCGCTCGCCGGGGTGGAGGCCGCCGGGCGTGCCGGCGCCACCGCCGCCAGGTACGGCCGCAACCAGCTCGCCGACCGCCGGCCGGGCCTGCGCGGAGCCCTGGACCTCGCGGGTTCCTCGGGCCTGGCGCTCGCCGCCGGCTTTCTCGCCGCCAGCAGCGCGCTGTGGCAGGCCGGCGCGTGCCGGGCTGGCTCGTGGGCGGCGCGTGGGCTTGGCACACCCGCCCTCGAGGAGCACGCGAGCGCGACCGCGCCGGGGCATCGGCTCGGCCGCCGGCTCGGGTTCGAACGGTCCGTCGGCGCGGTCGGTGCGGCCGTCGGCGCACTGCTGGTGGCGGTGCTGCTGGAGGTCACCGACACCCGCGGCGTCATCGGGTACGCCCTGGTGCCGGTGGCGCTGGCGGTGGCGGTGAGCGTCGTGAGCCTGGCCCGCGGCCGGGGCGCGGCCGCACCGTCCGCCCCCACCCAGATCAAGATCACGAAGCTGCGCAGCGGGCCGCTTGGCGTGTTGCTCGTCGGCGTCGCCTGCTACGAGGCGTCCAACATCGCGGTCGTGCTGCTCCTGCTGCGGGCCTCGAAGGTCGTCAGCGCGAGCGAGGCGCTGCCCGCCATCCAGCGGGTCGCCCTGTGCTACGGGCTGTACCAGCTCAGCGCCGCCGCCTGCGCCGTCGTCGCCGGCCGGCTGGCGGACCGCGCCGCGACCAGCCTGGTGCTCGCGGCCGGCGGGCTGAGCCTGCTGGGTGCCTACATCGGTCTGGCGTGGGCGAGCGCGGGCGACGACCTGACGGTCGTGCTCTGCTTCCTGCTCGCCGGGGCGGCAGCCGGCGCCGTAGACACCGCCGAGTTCACCGGCGTGGCTCGGCTGACCAGCCCCGACTCCCGGCGGGCCGCCTTCGGGGTGCTCACCGGGCTGCAAAGCAGCGGCCGGGTGTTCGCGACGCTCACCGCGGGCGGGCTGTGGACGCTCGTCGGTCCCAAGGCCGGCCTGCTGGTCTGCGGACCGCTGCTCGCCGTCGCCGTCGTGATCTTCGCGTTCCGGGCTGACCGCCCCCGCCGGCCTCAGCCCGCGGCGGCCGGCTCCTCGCCGGAGTGACGCTCGCCGGGGTAGCGGACACCGAGCACCGCCCGGACGCGGTCGAGGGTGGCCGCGATCCGCACGCTCTCGGCCGGCGGCATCACATCGCTGTCGAGGTGGCCGGCGCGCAGCCGGTCATGGACGTGGCGCACCTGGTAGTGCAGGCCGGTCCCGGTCAGCGGCGTCTCGATGCGGCGCTCCCCCGGCTCGCCGTCCGCCGCGCCGCCGATGCGGACCGCCGCCGCCGCGGTGCGCACCACCAGGGTCTCGGGCGCCCACATCGACGTCGGGATCTCCAGCGCCCCAAGGGTGCCGACGATCCTGGCCGCGCCCGGCAGGTCCGCGCGGAAGGATGACGTGGCGACGGCGAGGGCGCCCGCCGCGTCGTAGCGCAGCACCGCCACGACATGCTCGTCGACCCGCGTGGCGCCGACGATGCCGCCGGCGGTGACGCCGTCGGGCACCCCGAGCAGCAGGTGGGCGAGCTGCACCGGGTAGATGCCGATGTCGAGCACGCTGCCCCCGCCGAGCGCCGGGTCGAACAGCCGGTGCGCGGGATCGAAGGGGGCGCGGAAGCCGAACTCGGCCTCGACGAGCAGCACGTCTCCGATCTCGCCGCTGGCGACCACATCACGGATGGCCTGGTAGCCCGGTGTGAACCGGCTCCAGACCGCCTCCATCAGGAACCGGCCGGCGCTGGCCGCCGCGGCGGCCAGCTCGCCGGCCTGTGCGGCGTTCAGCGCGAGCGGCTTCTCGCACAGGACATGCTTGCCCGCGCCGAGGAACAGCAGCGTGTGCGCCAGGTGGGCCGGGTGTGGTGAGGCGACGTAGACAATGTCGACGTCGGGGTCGGCGGCGAGCGCCTCGTAGGAGCCGTGCCGGCGCGGCACGGCGAGCTCGGCGCCGAAAGCCTCCGCACGCGCCGCGCCGCGTGAGCCGACCGCTACCAGCTCGGCGTCCTCGACCAGGGCGAGGCCGCGAGCGAACTCCTTGGCGATCATGCCGGTGCCGGCGATCCCCCACCGGAACCGGTCGCCGCCAGCCGAGGGCACCGGCGATGCCGACCGGGCTGGCCGTGGCGCGAATGACGACGCTACGAATTCCTCCACGCCGGCCATCCTGCCCCACCGTGCCCGGGTTCGTCCTTCCCGATGGCCGCGGGCCCAGGGACTTGTGCGTAGACGGGCCTGTGCGTGGACGGCACATGGGTGGCGCCCGGGCCGGACGTGTCGAAGCGGCGAACGCCCGCCGGCCGCCCGCGGTGATGACTCCTTGGCCTGGGCCTTGTGCGCACCGGCAGCCACGCCGGGACTGGTCGTGAACAAAGAACCAACAGTTGGTGGCAAGCTGTGTCAACATCGCCACATGAAGTCGCTCGGTGACGTGCTGTCCGTGATGGTCACCTGTGGTGAGAGCTGGCCATCCGTCCACGCCGAGCTGGTACACCGCTATGACCCGGGCACCATCGCGGAGGCTCGCCGCGTGGCACGGGCGCGCGACCTCGAGACGACGGTCCAGGCCGAACCCCCCGCGAGCGACGGGCACGGCCTGGTGGAGGGCCGGGCGGTCGAGGGCCGGGCAGTCGAGGGCGGCGCGGCCGGCGGCTGGGACCTGACCGGTCGGAACTGGGAGGCGATCGTCGACGCCTGGGCGGCCGACCTCGGCGGCGGGGTCGTGCCCGGAGCTGAAGGCGTGCCCGGCACCGGCGGCGGGGGAACGGCGTCGCTCGTGCCGGCCGGGCCCGCGCCCTCCGGGGCGGCGGCCTCAGCTCCGTTCGTGCCGGCGCCGCCGGCGCACGTCGAGAACGCCACCGATCCGGTGGTGCGCCGCGGCCGGCTCCTCGCCGCCGATGGCCGGCTGCGCATCGAGTGGCCGGACGAGGACGAGGTGACGGTCGTCGTCGATGAGCGATGGCGTCGTCGACGCGGCGAGGCCGTCAGCGGTACCGGCACCGTCGGCGTGCCGGCCGCCAGCTCATCGGGTGGGCCCGGTCTCGTCGTGCGCGAACAGGTGCTCGTTCGTCCCTGGCTGGCGCTGTCCTGGCTTCGGCCGCGACTGGTGGGACCGGTCTTCATCAGCGGCCGACCTTCGACCCGGTTGGCGGCGGTACCCCGCCACTGCCCGCGTCCGCTGACACTGGCCGGGCTGACTGACGGCGCGCAGCGTTTCGATCTCATCGTTGACGACGAGACCGGTGTGCTCGTGGAGCTGGCCGCCTACTACGACGGCCGGCTCGCGGAGCGCCGCGCTCTGCGCCACCTCACCGTCGGCGACACCCCCGACCCTCGGCTGTTCGACCTTGCGGCGCTGGGCTGACCACCTCGGCTGCCAGCAGGCCGCGCGGTCCAGGGCGCGCGGTCCAAGGCGCGCGGTCCAAGGCGCGCGGTCGATGTCAAGATCGGCTGCGCCGATCCGGAAGGTTCGGCGCACGGTACGGCGTCCCCCTCGGGCATCGCCGTCCGGGGACGCACGGTCAGGCGGCGTCGATCTCGATGCGGCGGGGGTGGGTGGCGCGCTGCTTGGCCAGGCGGATGGTCAGGACGCCGTCGCGTAGCGCGGCGTGGACCGACTCGGCGTCGACCTCGCCGGGCAGGGTCACCCGGTGCTCGAACGTGCCCGAGCGGCGAGCCTGGCGGCGCAGCTTCCCGGTGCGCTCCCGCTCCCTGACCTCACCCGCCACGATCAGTTCGTTGTCCTGCAGGTTGATGGTGATGTCCTCCCGAGAGACGCCGGGCAGGTCGATCTCGACGATGAACCCGTCATCGGTCTCCTCGATGTCGACCGGAGTGATCATGCTGGCCAGGGTGCCGAACGTGCGCCCTTCCGGAGCCCCGCCGCCGACCACGTCGCCGAGCAGGCTGCCCATCTTCGCCCAGGCGTCCTCGATCTCCCGGAACGGATCCCACTTCGTGAGCATCGGCCGAACGTCACCGCTACGTGTCGGAAGTGCCATTTGGTCCCTCCTCAGAAGTTCGTCTTTGTTGAGCTGCTCGCCGCCCGGCAGCCTCAGGTACCGGCCCGTAATGCCTTGCCTACCCACTGCGCTTCGAGGCATGTGCGGTCGGAAATTCGACAGGGCGGTAGACACCCGCCCGTTCCGTGCGGTACCCGGGCCCACTAGCGTGCTTGCCAAAGGTCGGGCCGAAGCGTACGAACCAGGTTTACGCGCGGGTGCCCGAGGCGAAAGCCGCGCCGGCGACGGCGCGGCGTTCACGTGGCGCAGCCGCCACGTGACGCGCGCATGCGTCGCGCGGCGACCAGGCGTCGACTAGCAGTAAATCGGAGGGGGACGGGTGGTCAGCACCGCGCTTCGGGTGACGACATCGGCGGGGGAGGCGCTGCTCACCGGGCCGGACTCGGCCGTGATCGGCCGGGCACGATCTTCGACCATCGTCATCAGCGACGGCAAGGTGTCGCGTCAGCATGTGATGCTCGCGCCGTCGGCGTCGGGCTGGCGCGTCGTCGACAGCAGCGCCAACGGGATCTGGCAGGACGGTCGCCGTGTCAGCGAGCTCGAGCTGCTGCCCGGCGAGGTGGCCAGGCTGCGGCTCGGCGGGGTGGACGGCCCCGAGATCGTCATCACCGCCGAGGCCGCCCCGGCTCCCGCCGGCGCCCCCGCGGCGCCGCCCGCGCCCCGGCCACCGGCAGCCGCGTCACCGGCTTCTGTGCCTCCGGCGCCGATCGCGCCCACGCCGGCGGTGCCGCGCGCGCGGCCGGTGCTGCCCCCCGCGGCCACGCCACCCCCGCCGGCCGCACCGGTCTCCCCTGCCGCGTCGTTCCCACCGGTCAGCCCGGTCCAGGCGGCCGTGGGGGTTGGCCAGCCGGGCCAGCCGGTGCTGGGTCCCCGGACCGGGGCCCTGGACCCGGCGACCGGGGCGAACCCGATGGTGCCGACCGCCCGGAAGGTCCACTCGATCTCCGGCGGCCGGATCCGGCTCGGCCGGTCCCGAGACAACGACGTCATGGTGCCTGACCTGCTCGCCTCCCGTCACCACGCCGAGCTGCTCCTGCACCCCGGCGGCGCCGAGGTCATCGACCTCGAGACGGCGAACGGCACGTTCGTCAACGGCCAGCGGGTGGCGCGGGCGCCCGTCGGGCAGCGCGACGTGATCGCGATCGGCCACCACCTGTTCCAGCTCGACGGCACCACCCTCGTCGAGTACCGCGACTCCGGCGACGTCGCGTTCGAGGCGACCGGCCTGAGCGTCTGGGCCGGCACCAAGCAGCTCATGCACGACATGACGTTCCGGCTGCCGGCGCGCTCGCTGCTCGGCGTCGTCGGCCCGTCCGGCGCCGGCAAGTCGACGCTGCTCAACGCCCTCACCGGCTTCCGCCCGGCCGACGCCGGCACCGTCCGTTACGCCGGCCGTGACCTGTACGACGAGTACGACGAGCTGCGCCGCCGGATCGGCTATGTGCCCCAGGCCGACCCGCTGCACGCCCAGCTGACCGTCAGCCAGGCCCTGGAGTACGGCGCCGAGCTGCGCTTCCCCGCCGACACCACTGCCGAGGAGCGGCGCGCCCGCGTCCAGGAGGTGATCGGCGAGCTGGGGCTCACGCAGCATGCCAATACGCCGGTCTCGCGGCTGTCCGGCGGCCAGAAGAAGCGCACCAGCGTCGCCTTGGAGCTGCTGACCCGCCCGTCGCTCCTGTTCCTCGACGAGCCGACCTCGGGTCTGGACCCCGCCAACGACCAGGCCGTCATGGACACGCTGAAGACGCTGGCCAAGGGCGGCGGCGCCGGCTCCGCCGACGAGCAGGGCCGCACGGTCGTGGTCGTCACCCACAGCGTGCTGTTCCTCGACCGCTGCGACTACGTCCTGGTGCTCGCGCCCGGCGGCTACATCGCCTACTTCGGCCCGCCGGACGGCGCGCTCGCCTACTTCGGCAAGCGGGACTTCAAGGACTTCGTCGACGTCTTCCGCGAGCTGGAGCGGACGCCGGGTGAGGAGATGGCGGCCCGGTTCTGGGCGTCGGAGTACTACGTCCCGTCGGCGATGGTCGCGCCGTCGGTGCGAGCCGCGCCCGCGGCGCTGCCGAGCCTGCGCCAGCAGCCTGTCCTCTCCCAGCTGTCGACGCTGACCCGCCGATATCTGAAGGTCATCCTCGCGGACAAGTCGTACCTGCGCCTGATCGCCCTTTTCCCCATCGGGCTGGGGATCATCCCGCGGGTGATCCCAGCGGACGACGGGCTCGGCGCGATCGAGGGCCGGCCGAACGGCGACGCCACCAAGGTACTGGTGGTGCTCGTGCTCTGTGCCTGCTTCATGGGCATGGCGAACTCGGTACGCGAAATCGTCAAGGAACGCGACATCTATCGTCGAGAACGCACCATAGGTCTGTCCAGATCGGCCTATCTCGGCTCGAAGATCGTCATTCTGACCGGCATCACGACCCTGCAGTGCATCGTCATCACGCTGATCGCCCTGGTGCGGCGCACACCGGAGGAAGCGGTCGTAGTCGGCTCGCCGCTGGTGGAATGCCTGATCGCCGTCATCATCGCCGCGCTCGTCTCGATGATGATCGGCCTGCTCGTCTCGACGCTGGTCGACAACGCCGACAAGACGATGCCGTTCCTGGTCCTCGTCACGATGGCCCAGCTGGTGCTCTCCGGCGGCCTGATCAGCGTGGCTGGCGTGAACGTGCTTGGAGTGATCAGCTGGATCGTCCCGGCACGGTGGACCTTCGCCGCCCTCGCCTCGACCGACGACCTCAACGAGGTCGGCAAGCTCGGCCAGATACCCGGCGGCGACCCGAGCGACAGCCTCTGGGACCACAATGCCGCCACCTGGATATTCGACGTCAGCGTCGCGCTGGCCCTAGGCCTCGTCCTGCTCTGGCTGACGTCGGTGATGCTGCGGCGCATCGAGCCCAAGGTCGGCCGCCCGGCCGCGGCCGGCGTCGCCGCCCGCGCCGTGGCCGCCGCGACCGGTCCCCAGGCCGCGGCCGGCGCTGGCGCTGGGGCCGGTGCGGCGTTCGGCACCGGCGGTATGCCGAGCCCAGGTCAGGCGCAGATGCCGCCCGCCGGCTACCCGCCGGCCGGTGGCCAGGGCTACCCGCCCGTAGGCCCGCCGAGCGGCGGCCTCCCCCGGCCACCCCGCCCCGGCTCCCAGCACCCGCCCACCCCAGGCCATGGCACATGGGGCAGCCCCGGTCGCTGACTCCAAAGATCAGTCAGACGAGGCGTCACCCAGAGGTTGTCCGTAAGCCACGGACCGATCCCACGCGGAAGTCGAAGATCAGTCAGACGGAGCGCGCCACCCATGACGCGAAACGTCTGACTGATCTTGAAAAGACCTCAGGTACACACCAACCACGGCTGGACGCCGTTCCCAACCTCAGCTCAGCACCAGCCCAGCCCCGCTCGTCCCGTCCGTGGCCGGCTCGTCCGTCCGTCGCTGGCTCGTCCGTCTGTCGCTGGCTCGTCCGTCTGTCCGTCTGGTACCGCTGGATGCCCGGCGGGACGGGTCGTCAGACGCGGCACGCAGAATCCTTATGATCGCCCAGCTGGCCGCGTGGGCGACCAGCGACAATCGATCAGCAACGAGCGGCGAGCGGCGAGCCACGAGCGGCGACCGGTGGGAGACAGCCGGGTGGGCGGGTCTCACCGCCGATGCGAGACGCGAACAAGGCGGTCACCGGCCGCGGGCTGACCAGAGGGGGCGACATGCCGGCGCGAGTGGCGGTACTTCTGGCGGCCGAGACGCCTGGGGCGCTGCCACCGCCGCAGACCGGCCCGGCCGTCGCCGCCGCGGTCCTGGAAGCGGTTGACGCCGTCGACCCTGAGCTTGCCCAGCGGCTGCACGACGCCCCGCCGCCGAAGCCCTACCGGCTTACTCCCCTGCTCGACGAGAACGACCGGCCACCGCGCCGCGACTCGCGCCAGGTGCGGTTCGAGGTCGGGATCCTCGTTGACACGTTGTTCGCCCGGCTCCACCACGCGTTGACGGCCAAACAGACCTGGCGCATCGGCCAGACGTCGTACCGGGCGGCGGGCGTTGACATTCGGGCGCTGGCCGAATATCCGGATCTCGCCAGTGCCGCCGGCCCGGCCACGTCGTGGGCGTTTCGGCTCGCCACCCCGTGCGCGTTCGGCACCGCCCGCGAGGAGGGCGCCAGGCGCCAGCGGGTGTTCCCTGAGCCCGAATGGGTGTTCACATCACTGGCGAACCGCTGGCGCGCCTTCGCCGGGGAGCTGCGCTCGATGGGCGGCGAGATGTTCGACGTGGAGGCCGCGGTCGTCGCCGCGGAGCGCAACCTGGAGGTCGTCGAGGCCGACCTGCGCACCGCGGAGCATCTCGTGAAACCCCGGGTGCCACCGGTCCGCGGCAGTGTCGGCACGGTCCGCTATGCCCTCGCCGAGGCGGCCACGGTCAGCCCGGACGCCCGCCACGCCCTGGACACCCTGGCCGAGTTCGCTTCATACACCGGCCTCGGCGACCGCACCACCGTGGGCATGGGCCACGCCATCCTCCTCCCGGCCACCCGGCCCGCTGGCCGCTCCTCGCCGGCGCGAGGCTCGAGACCGCAGCCCCCGGCCGCCCGCCGCTGAACCGCCCCGCCCCGCGCCAGATCAGCGGCGAGGACCGCCAACGGACCCGCCCGCCACCCGCTATCCGCTACCCGGCGCCCGCCGCGAACGGCGGGTCCGCGATCGGCCGCATCGCCCCGACGGGCAGACCACGCCCAACCCGGTGCCCACCTCCGGTGCGGCCCGGTCGGGATCTGCCAGGGCGGCGACGGAGCCATCTGGTTCGTCGAGACCGCCGCGGGCCGCGTCGGCCGAATCAGCCCAGACGGACGCATCGATGAGTTCGCCCTCCCCGACGGGGACGCCCGACCCCACGCGATCATCGCCCATCCGGCCACCGGCGGCCGCTGTTTCAACCCGACTCGGATTTCGTGATCGTTGGCACTGCCTGCACTACCTGTGCTCGATCCTGCAGCGGGTTTCAATCCGACTCGGATTTGATGATCGTTGGCACCACTGGCATGATCGCCCACGCCGCCAAGCACTTCGCGTTTCAATCCGACTCGGATTTGGTGATCGTTGGCACCACTGGCATGATCGCCCACGCCGCCAAGCACTTCGCGTTTCAATCCGACTCGGATTTGGTGATCGTTGGCACCCGGGAGGTTTCCGCGGAGGTGACTGACGTCAGGTTTCAATCCGACTCGGATTTGGTGATCGTTGGCACATCGAGGAGGCGGAGGACAGCGGAAACCTGACCAGTTTCAATCCGACTCGGATTTGGTGATCGTTGGCACCAGCAAACACCGACACCGCTCCCTTCGTGCAGGAGGCGTTTCAATCCGACTCGGATTTGGTGATCGTTGGCACCACTATCTCAGCAACGCCGGAGTCAACCTCATGTTTCAATCCGACTCGGATTTGGTGATCGTTGGCACTGTCCGCAATACACGACTGGGGGAATAGATGCTTTACTGTTTCAATCCGACTCGGATTTGGTGATCGTTGGCACAGCTGTCCGATTTGTACACCTGATGACCTGTGGTTTTGCAAGATCGTACCACAACCTCCCATCGAAGATCTTTGCCGGGAGGCTCTTCGCCTGGCTTTGCAGCCCATCTGCGCAGGTGACAGCAGATGTTGATCGATCACCACAACCTGCTGGGCCTGTCGGCGCGTCGGAAGGTGTGGCCCGAGGCATGGTGTCCGTCTGGTCAGGGCACCAGCGAGAGGGAGACCACGAGGTTGTCCCTGTGGGCCTTGCCCTCCAGGGGGCCGTCGCAGGTCACCAGCCGCAGCACGGGCAGCGGCGCCGGACCGTAGACCAGCTCATCGGGGAAGGCGCTCTTGCGGTAGCGGTCCACCCTGTCGGCCGAGAAGACGAGCCGCGCCCCGTCGGCACGGACGACCGTCATCAGGTCGCCGGGCCGCAGCCCGCTCAGCCGGGCGAACACGGCCGGCGTCCTGTGCCAGTCGACGTGGCCGGCGAGCACGGCGGCGCCGGGCTCGCCCGGCGCCGGCCCGCCGCTGTACCAGCCGACCGACGTACCGTCCGCGACGGTGGCCAGCTCGCCGTCGAGGGCGCCTGGCAGCCGGACACCCGCCTGCTGGTCACCGCCGACGAGCCCGACGGGGACGACTGGCGCCGGTTCCGCGGAACCGGGCAGCAGCAGGCCCACCGGCCGTGCCGGCGACTTCGGGCCCGCACCCGCGGCGATCGGGCTCGGGTCCGTGCCCCCAGCCGCCCCCGCCGGGCCGGTGGGCCGGGCCGACATATCCACACCGGCGGTGCCGGGCGCGCCCTGAGCGGGACCGGCCGGCCCGGTACCGAGCGAGCAGGACGCCGTCAGCCCGCCGACCGTGCACACCAGCACCGCCATCGCGGCAATCGTGACCGCCGCAGGCCGACGCCCGCGGTCCCAACCACCCCTGTCAACGCTGCCGCCGCTGCTGCCGCTGCCACGCGAGCCCGCCAGGCGACCGGCCGCCGCGAGCCGGCCGAGCCCGGCGAGCACCGCGAGCCCGACCGTCCTGCCGCCCAGCGACAGGACCGGCGTCGGCCACCCGCGGGACGGCTCCAGGCGCCGACCCGATGGGGAGCTCGGCGAAGGAAACGATGCGGAAGCGCTGGCTGACGGCTCCGCGGCCGCCCAGCCTGCGGCGTCGCCCTGGTCCGGCAGCGAGCCGGTGCGCACGGGGCCAGCCGGGACCGTCGCCGCGCCGCTCGCGTCGACCGTCCAGGTCGCGGTCACCGGGGCGTCGCCGGTTCCGCCGCTGAGCAGCACGCTCACCGCGTCGCCCGGCTCAACGTTCGCGAGGCCGCTTACGGTCACCAGGTTGCCGCCGGCGCCGGGCCGGCGCAGCCCGACGGCGGGGCTTCCCGCCGGCACGGCGACGAACGTGGAGGCCGCGCCGCCGTCGACCGGCGCGGCGAGCGGCCGACCGGAGGCGTCGACGAGCCCGACCGGGCCGACGCCGCCCGCCGCGTGGATCAGCCGGACCATGAACCGGCTGGCCCCTGCCGCGGTGAACGCGTCGACCGCGGACGACGCGGCGAGCGTGCCGCCACCGGGGTCCGTGACGACGACGCTGACGGATCCGCCGGGCGGGACGTCGACCGTCGTCGTCAGCTCGGCCGCCGGCCGGCCCTCGCCCACCGGCCGGCGCACTGTCAGCCGTGCCGGCCCGGCCGGCACCCGTTGGTAGCCGGAGAACCCACGAAAGGCGACTGTGCTGTGGGCGTCACCCGCGCCGGAGACCAGCAGGTCGGGCCCCGGGGCCGCGTCGACCACCCGCAACGCGCCATGTGCGCTCCCGGCGGACGAACCGGCGGCGCCGAGGGACGAACCAGCGGCGCTGGCGGTACCAGCCGACGCTACGAGCTGCCCAGCCGTGGCCACGAGCACGGCCGTGGCCACGAGCACGGCCGTGGCCACGACCACGGCCGCGGCCGCGGCGGCGGCGGCAACCGGCGCGGCCAGGGCACGCAGCCCGCACAGTCCGCGCGGGCCGGGACGCGCCACCGAGCGGGCCAACCCGCCCCGACGATCACCGCGACCATGGCGACCGGCGCGGCCATGGCCACGGCTATGGCCGGCGGGCGCGCAGGTCGGGACAAGCGCCATCAGGCACCTCCGAGGGTCTTGGCGTAGAGCGAGACGCTGCCGCCGGCCCGCCGGACATACGCCCGCCAGGTGTTCTCGACCCGGGCCAGCCGGGCCGGGTCGAGCTCGTCGACCCCGACGCCGGCACCGACGAACCGGACATCGACACCGGTGAGGTCGGCCAACAGGCCGTCGGCGTCGAGCGCGTCCAGCAGCCGGCCGATGTCGGCGTCGTCCAGCTCGCGGGCCGACAGGTCGTAGGGCGCGCGAGTCGAGATCCCGTCGCTGAACAGGGTCAGCTCGCCGCGGGTGGCGGGCGCGGCCCGCAGCGAGCGGCCGGCGAGGACGAGCGCGCCGAACAGGTCGGTCGCACCTGCAGGGGATGCCGCGGCGCAGGCGACCAGTGCCCTGGTGTCGGCGACCGCCCGGTCGACCTCTCGCCGCGCCGCCGCCTCGTCGAACAGCGGGTTGTCCCACGTCTTCGCGGGCGAGAGGGACCGGTCGACCGGGGCGCACCGCCCGGCGCGGGCGTTCGCGTCGGCGACGTCTACGTAGGCGTGGCCGCCCGCGCAGCCGGCCAGCACCCGGGCGGCCTCGGCGACGTAGCGGTCCCGCAGGTCGGCCGGGACACTCGCCGACGCGTCGACGACGACCGCGCACCGGGCCCCGTCCGCCGGCGGGGCCGCGGCCACGGACTGGGCCGCACCCGCGGGCCGGCCGCCGCCGCCTGCGGCACCGCCGCCGCCTGCGGCACCGCCACCGCCGTCGCCACCGCCACCGCAGCCGGCGGCCAGCGCGCCGAGCAGGGCGGCGACCAGCACGAACCGGCCGTGCGCGACCCGCCGACCGTCGCCGACGATCCAGGAGAGACGATTCACCGCGGCGCCACCCTTCCGTTCACGGCGTCACCCTTCGCGGTGACGCCGGCATGGCCGTCGGACTGGTCGGACGGACCGGAACCCGGCTGCCGCGGCGCCCCCACGCCAACCGGCAGGGCCACGCCCGACGGCACGGCCACGCCGGACGGGCCAAGCGGGCCGGCCTCCTGCTTTGACGGGCGGAGCTGGCTGGTCAGGCTGGCCACGTCGTCGTCGACGCAGGCGACCCATTCGGGCACGGGCCAGGGCTTGCGGGGCAGCGCGGCCAGCGCCGCCGCCCGCTCGACGTCGCACCGGGCGACCAGGTCGGCCCGGTAGCTGTCCCGGACGATCGCCATCCAGGCCCTCTCCCTGGTGACCGCGCCGCGCAACGCCGCCAGCGTGGCGGCGGCGTCCCGGACGGCGGCCCGCTCGGCGGCGTCCGCTCGAAGCTCTCGGTGCCGGGCTGCGAGGAACACGGCCCGGGCCAGGCGTGCCCGCCAGCCCGTGCGGCGGACAGCGGCGGCCAGCGGGTCATGCGTGCTGTACTCGACGGTCGCCACCGCGACCGCGAACAACGCCTGCATGGACAGGAACAGCCCGAACGCGGCCGGGAAGCCGACGTCCAGCCCGACCCCGAGGTCTCCCAGCAGCTGGATCTGGCCGGTGTACGTCGAGGCGCGGATCAGCGCGAGGAAGACGTTGGCCGTGACCAGCACACCGAGCGCGGCGACCAGGCCAGGCGACAGGAAGGACCAGTCCGCCCCGCGGGGCAACCGGCCGGCTGGCTGCCGGCTCGTTGCCTGCCGGCCGGCGGCCAGCCGGTGGTCGCGAACGTGCCGGGCGAGATTGCCTGCGAGCACCAGGCCAGCGAACACCAGGGCGGCGACGAGCAGCAGGGTGTGCAGGTACGGCGCTCCGAGCCCGTCGAGTGTCGGCTTGAGCGCGACCGCCTCCGCGACGGTGACAACCCCGACGATCGCGGCCCGGACGGGCACCGTCCAGGCCAGGTGCGCGAACCGCCGCGGCCGGTCACCGGCGGCTGCCACGACAGCGGCGACCGCCTCGACCTGGTCGGCCTCGGCGGCGGCGAGCCGGGTCCACGCGGCGAGGCGCGCCTGCTCCCGGCTGGCGAGGCAGGCCCGCGCCTCCTCGACCCGGCGCCAGCCCCGTGCCTTCGCCCGCTGGTACTCCCAGCCGATCCGCTCGCCACGGGCGGCCGCATGCCCGGCGATGACCGCCTCGAACGGCGGCTCGGTCGGGCCGGACTCCGCGTCCGGGTAAGGCGCCGCGGCGTCCCGGGCGGCGCAGGCCCGCGCGAAGGCCAGCAGGCCGCGGGCATCCGACCGGGACCGCCAGGCGAAAGAATCGAACGAGAAGTGCGGACTCGCCATCTCACGCCTCCAGGCATCGCCAGCCGCGGCGTCACCCGCCGCGGGCATGTGAACCGCCGGCCCGAAGCAGGCTGGCATCGAGGTGACCCGGCTCCGGGCACCACCGGCGACCGGCTGCTGAAGGCTGGAGGACCGATGAAGGCGCGCGACGGCTGCCGAAAGCTGGACGGCTGTTGAGGGCTGACGGCCGGGGACGGAGATCCGTCCCTTACAGCACGGGAACTGGACCCCCGGTAGGCACCTGACGGATCGAGCGCAGCCAGTCCGGCGGCGCGAACGCGGGCTGCGGCCATGCCTCGGCCAGCGCGGGCGCGTCCTGCTCGCATCGGCGCAGGTTCGCCGCCCGGTACACCTCGACGCACTGGTCGCGGAAGGCCGAGATCGCGGCGACCCGTGCCTCGGCGTCGTCGATCAGCCGCTCCCGCTGCTCGAGGTCGGCTGCCAGGCGCAGCCGCAGGTCGTCGAGGCGGGCGCGATCGCCTGCCAGCTCGGCGCGGGCCCTGGCCGCCGCCCGGCGCGCCCGGGCCACAGCGTCGTCACCGCTCGCGGGCGCGCCAAGCTTCTCGGCCTCCTCGACGAGCCGTTCGGCGGGGCTGTCCGCGACCCGCCCGGCGACCGCGGAGACGGCGGCGAACCGCTCGGCGATGCGCGCGTCGAGACCGACGAGCTCGGCGACGAGCGCGACCCGGACCAGCTCGTGGGTGCGGGCGGCGGCGCTGCCGAGCTCCTGGATCGCCGGGGTGATCGGCTGCCGCTGCGCCCAGGCGGCGTCGGGGATGCCGATACGCGCGTCGCGCCGCCCCCACCAGCACAGCCGCAGCCGGCCGCGCGCGCCCACGCCGCCGCCCCGCCGACCCGCGCGGACCGGCCCGAACGGCGTCTCGAGAACGACGCCGCCACGCCCACCCCGGCTGTCCCTGGCTGCCATCGCTCCCCCGTCCCGCGCTTCCCGACCCGCGTCACCCAGGCCAGACGGACGAGTCAGGCGTCTCCCTGTCCCCGGACCGGCCCGACAGCGTCCGCACCCGGGACGTGACGGAAAGGCGAGCCGACGGCATCGCCGGACGAGCCATCGCCGCTGCGTGACGACCTCACCAGATCGTCAGTTCCAATCCGACCCAACTTTAGTGATCACCAGGACAGCCGGCCGAAGACAACATCTACTTCGGTACGGAGTTTCAATCCGACTCGGATTTGGTAATCACCGGGACCACCGCTACTGCTGGCTGCGCGACGCGCACTTGTTTCAATCCGACTCGGATTTGGTGATCATCTGGACAGCTGTCCGAATTTTACACGTCGTGAGCTGCGGGTTTGCAAGATCAAAACACAACCTCCCCACGGAGATCAACAGCGGAGCCGCCCACCCCCGCGCCGTCAGCCGGCTCGGGTAGCAGCCAGGGCACGGCCGCGGGCGAGCGCTCGGATCTCGGCGGCGAGCGCGCCGCGCTGGCCCGTGAACAGGTCCGCGGGCTCGAACGTGACGTCGGTGAGCTGCCCGCGGCGATGGGCGTCGGCCAGCTCGCGTCGCAGCTCGACTTCCGCGGCGCTCAGCAGATCCCGGACCGTCCGCTCCGACCAGACGGAGATCGACCGGCGGCGCGCGTCGAGCCCGTGCGCGAGCGGATGGTTGTTACGGATCTCCTTCAGCTCGAAGCACGCGGAGCCGGGGTCTGCACGCAGGCTGTGCCAGGGCTCCTGGTAGATCCACGAGCCGGTGCGGTAGTCCTGCCGCCCCGTCCGGAAGGTGCGGTCGAGGAGGCTGACCACGGTGTAGGCCGCGTCGAGCGGGTTCGGCTTGACCAGCCGGTGGCAGAGCCGCAGCCGCGCCAGGGCGAGGCCGACCTCCGCCGGGCCGGACCGCCGCGGCGTCGAGCCCCCGCCGAACGGGAGGAACACCTGCGCGCGCAGCTCGGCGACCTTGTCCCGCGCGTCGTGCAGCCGCGGCGAGCCACGGCCGAGCAGACGCAGGGCCAATGTCAGGTCGAGCTGGTCGAACGCCTCCGCGGCCACGCTGGCCAGCACGTCGTCCACGCCGAGCGCGGCCAGCGCCCGCTCCTTGAGCTCGACGCGCTCGCGGGAAGCGTCCTGGTCGGGCGCGCCTGACGACTCGTCCCGCTCCGGAACGAGGACGACCGGTCGCAGGCTCACCGCGGCGTGCAGCGACCAGTCGACCGACGCCAGCAGGCAGGCGATGCTCATCGACTTCATGCCGACCGGCAGCACCATCGCGACCTCGTCGGCCACCTCCGCGCGCCCGAGCACCGCGGCGAGCTCGCCGGCGCTGGCGACGGCGGCCGAGCCGTCCAGGTGCACGGTGAACGGGTAGCCGATCGTCCGGGGGCCGTCGCCGCCGTCGTGGAGCACGGGATGCTCACCATCGGCCTCGCGGCCGTGCAGCACCCGGTGCAGGATCCCCCGGAACGCCGACGCCAGCGCGGGACGGTCCCGGACCCGCACGGCGTCCTTCGCCGTGTCGATCCTGACGGTGAGCCGGCTGACGTGCGCCCGGGGCGGCGTCTCACCCTCGTCGTCCTCGTCGTCTTCCGGCAGTGGACGGACCGGGGTGTCGCTGGTGGCAAGCTCGATGAAGATCAGCTCGCCCTTGTCCGGTCTGCTCCCCGCCGTCCCGCCTTTCGCAGGACCGGCCTCAGGCCCATGGCCGTTCGAGCCAAGGTCGTTCGGGCCACGGTCGTTCGGGCCACGGCCCTTCGGGCCACGGTCGTTCGGGCCGTGCACTTTTGCGCCGCGGTCGTTTGGGCCAGTGCCGTTCGAGCGGCTGCCGGTTGGGGGGCTGCTGCCCTCCGGCGCGACCTCCGGGCGGCCATCCGCTGGTCTGCCGGTATGCGGATCGTCCTGCTCCGGCCAGCTTTCCATGAGCCTGGCCGCGAGGTTGTGCCGCAGCCGGATCAGCTCCTGCCGGTCGTGTTCGGCCTCCGTGAGCCGGCCCAGCGGCCGCAGCGGCCGGAAGACGACCACGACACGTTCGCCGTCAGGACGGGGCAGGAGCGGCCATGCGGGCAGCGGAGGTTCCAGGACCGGAAGGTCGTCCGCCTGCCCGCGGCTCCAGGCTTCCAGGCACCGGACGACGGGTAGGGGAATCTCCGCCGGCTCGTCACCGAGCGCCCCATGGCTTCCCGCGACGAGCTCGTCCCACCAGGCGGCGACCAGCCTGTGCTCGGCCCCGTCGGCCATGAATCCGCGCAACGGGTTGCCGTGGTCGACCAGCGGCGCGAGCTGGCTGATCAGCGCGCGGCTCGCCGCGTAGCGCGCGTCGTCGCGCACATCCCGGAAGACGCGCTCGAAGAGCTCCGCGTCGGTCAGCTCCCGGCCCCCGGCACGCGGCGGCGTGGAGTCTCGGGCCAGTTTCCAGGCCGGGCTCCGGCGTAGCGCGGGCAGCGCGTCGTCGACCAGCTGCTCCAGCCATTCGCGCTCAGCGGCGTGGTCGGTGATCTCGGCACGGGCCAGCCCCTCGGCGGTCGCCGCGGTCAACGCTTCGCGCAGCACGTCGCGCACACGGCCGCCGCTCTTGCCCGTCAGCGGCCAGGTCCTCCGGTCGGGCAGCCAGCTCGGTTGAAGTCCGCTGCCAGCCAGCAGCTCCGGAATTTTGATCCGCTGCCGGTCCGCCAGCCTCCGCCAGCGGCTGTCGTTCTTCGCGAGCCGGTCGTAGTACCGGTGCCTGGCGAGCCAGCGCACCACCGCATCCTGCCCGAACGACGGGGTGAGACAGACCTCGGCGGTCCGGTGGTCGCCCGGCGCCCACAGCCGAAGCGCCCCCCGGCCAGGCTGGGCCAGCACCTCGAAGAGCACTCCGAGCAGCAGCTCGGAGGCGCCCCCGAGCTCCACGAGCCATTCGACGTCGCCCCTGGTCAGCGCGTCGGCCCAGTCCACCTCGTCCGTGAGCGCGGCGAGGCGTCGGCGCATCGCGGTGCGCGCTTCGTCCAGCTTCGGCTGCCCGACGGTCAGCAGCTCAGCCCGGGGTGCCTCCCGCGCGAGCAGCCGGCGGATCACCTCGCCGAGCTCGCGGGTGCCACCCGCCTTCTCGTTCTCCGTGACCACGACAAGCACAAGATCAGGCGCCTCGCCGATCAGCGACGCCCCAGCCAGCGAGGCATCAGCCAGCGAGGCATCAGCCGGCGGTGCGTCGACCGGCGGCAGGTCGGCCGGCGGCAGCAGATCGGCCGGCGGCAGGTCGGCCGGCGGCACGCCGCCAGGCTCGGATCCGTCGCCGGGCTCGGATCCGTCGCCAGCCCCGTTCGACGGCCGGCGGCCTGGCACCTCACTCCCGCCGGCCCGCTGCGCCTCGCGGACGATCTCCAGCAAGGAGAGGACGGGCAGCTGCTGGACCCGCTGTCCCGGGCCAGCGCGCTCGCACAGCTGTCGATACCGGTCCCTGAGCGAGGCCTCGAGCTCATGGTCGTCAAGCGCGGCCAGCGATCCGACCAGTTCCGCTCGCTCAGCCTTCGCCTCGGCCCGTTCCTGCGGCGTGAGCCGGCCGGAGACCACTCCCACGTCCGAGTCTCCCGCCATATGGACAGCGATCCGCCGCACCCCAGGCCTCCCCTCGACCACGGAAAACGACATGCCTCGTTCCCCCGTCAGCGCGCCATTCTAGAATGGCTGCCGAAAAGCCGAATTCTTGCCACCTGACAAGACATCCTGGCGGCCACTTCACGAGAGCCCAGCGGTCGCCACTCAGCGGCACGCCGGAAACCAGCCGGGCCCGTATAGCCGGGATAGGTCCTGGCAGGCCCGACGACAAGCGATCAGAGTTGCGTCGTCGGCGTCTCGACCCCGACGACGGCGACGAGGACGAGGACGAGGACGAGGACGAGGACGCCAACGACCACCACGACGAGGACACCACCAGATCATGGCAAAGTTCATGATCTGGTGGAATGTTCAGTGCCCTAGCACCGAAAAGTCCACCAGATCATGAATCTCGACCATGATCTGGTGGACCCTTCGGCACCTCGATGCTGAAAATCCACCGCCACACCCAGCCATCCACGGGTTCCGGCACCAGCAATCCGGAGTCCGCTCCCCGCCGGCCATGCACGGCCCCAATATGGGGACCGAGTAGTTGGCATGTCAGCCTCAACCCCGAAAACTCCACCAGCCGACGCTCATACTCCACGCCAACCTCAACGACAATGGCACACCATCTCGTCCGGCTTGAATTTGGTGATCTCCGGGACACCCCAGGAACCACGGGCACAACTGGGCGTCGCTGTTTCAATCCGGCTCGGATTTGGTGATCTCTGGGACTCGCCACGGCGGGTATCCACGAGCAGCTGGAGCTGAAGTTTCAATCCGGCTCGGATTTGGCGATCTCTGGGACAGCTGTCCGAACAGTACACCTCGTGAGCCGCGGGTTTGGAGGATCAGACCAGAACCTCCTCGCGAAGATCGGTGATTGGAGTCGGTTTCGATCTTCGCCGCGATCGTTTTTGCAGGTAGGAGGGCATGTCGATCAGCAGTCAGAACCTCCTGGGCTGGTCGGCGTGTCGGAGGTTCTGGCTGACGGCCTGCGGGCGAGGGGCGCTGACTGCGTCGTCCGTCTGTCCTGGGTGGCCCGGTGTCCGGGCCGTAGGCCTGGGTGCGGAGGGAGGTGAGGGGCGTGGTGAGGCCGCCGCGGCTGCGAGTGGACGAGCGCGGGGTGGCCGTTCCCGAGCTGGCCGGGGACGCCGCTGTGCATGAGCTCATGATGGCGGCTTCGAGCGGTGTGGGGAACCAGGCGCGGGCACGGGTGCCGATCGGGCCTGCCGCCGCCCGCGGCCGGCGCCGTGGGCGCGGGCCCTGGCCGGCCGGGGCGCACCGCCCGTCGCGGACTCGTTCAACCCGCCGAGGTTGGTCCCAGCGCAGCGAGCGACGCCACCGCGAACGTCACCGTGCCGGGTCACGGGCCCAGCGGGCTCAGCAGCGGCGGGGCTGGCCGGGCCGGCGCGGCCGGCGGCCTGGGCGGCGCGGGATGGGACCCGTCGCCGGGTTCCTGCTCGGTCTTGCCGTCGCCGGCGGGCTGGTCGTGATCGGGTGGCTCGCATTCGTGGCGTGAACGTGACCGCCTCCCGCCGTCAAGGCCGAGGCTGGCCCGCGACAGTCGGCCGAGGCCCGCTCAGGCCGAGGCCCGCTCAGGCCGAGGCCCGCTCAGGCCGAGGCCCGCTCAGGCCGAGGCCAGGGCAGGCCGAGGCCAGGGCAGGCCAGGGCAGGGCGGGCCTCGGCCGCTGCCCGGTCCCGAGGAGGAGACTCGACGGCTGATCTGGTCCGTCTGGGCTCTGTGTTCGGAGGAGAACAGAGAAGAGGAAGAGGGGCGCGACGTGACCCGCACTATCCGGATCAACGGGATCGACGTCCCGGTCATCGCCGACGAGATGAGCGGCGCGGAGCTCAAGCAGGCCGCCGGGGTCGAGCCGGACCGGGTGCTCGTCAAGCAGGACCCCGAGCGGAACACGATCGTCGGCGACGGGCAGCGGGTCCGGCTGGCTGACGGCGACGTCTTCGCGCACCATGCCCGCCATTCGAAGGCTCACCCTGACGGAGACCCTGACCGAGGCGCTGGCATGGAAGCTGGCGGCGGTGCCGGCCGAGGCTCTGAGGAAGGCTTGGCCTTCGCGGACCGGGACAGGCGGTGAACGCCCAGCAGCGGCGGGTTTTCGGGGAGGCCGCCCAGTTGCTGGCCGCCTACCCGAGGCTGCGGGTCGCCGCGGACGGATCGTGGCTGATCATCCCCGAGTTCCGGCTGCCGGCCGGCTGGGTGCCGGCGCGCACGACGGTGCTGATCACCGTGCCGCTCACATACCCGGAGTGCGCGCCGGACGGCTTCTACCTGGGAGACCGGCTGCGCCGCCGGAACGGCGCCTTCCTCGTCGGCCCGGGCCACTACTTCCGCGAGTACCACAACCCGTATGTTGATCTCGGCTACCTCTGGTACTGCCTGGAGGACCCGGAGCACCGCTGGCGCCCGGAAGCCGACTCCATGGTCACCTACGTCGAGGCGATCCGCACCTACCTTGGCGAGACGGACTGACCACTCGTGGATCAACGTTGCACGCTCGTCGTTCCCACCCGCCTGTGGGACGGGTTGTGTGCCCACCTTCTGTCGGGCGGCGTCGAACGGTTCGCCTACCTGCTGGCACACGCGGAACTGGCACGGCGGCTGCGGTCGGCGAGACCTGATGGCCAGCACGGGGTGGTCCTGCAGGTCCGGTGGGTGCTGCTCGTGCCCGATGAGGCCCTGACGACGCAGACCGATGACCGGGTGGAGGTATCGCCCGCACTCACGCGGACCGTGCTGCGAACCTGCTACGAGCAGGCGCTATCGCTGGTAGATGTTCATTCCCATCCGGGCGTGCCGGTCGCCCGATTGTCCCGGCAAGATCTTGGTAACGCGCTCGTCACCCACCGGGAGTTCCTCGCGACGGTCCCCGCCGAGCCGCCCGCGTTCGCCGCGTCTCTGGTCCTGACCGGGGCTGGTCCTTACCGGACGGAGACGGCCGGGGTGTGGCTCGACCCGCGGTCCGGCAGGCTCGGCACCGTGGACGTGCACGTCACCGGCACGCCGGCGGCTGGCGGCGGCGCCGCGCCCGGCACGGCCGTCGTCCGCGGCGCGGCCGGCGGGGCTCCCAGCGGCGCGGCCGGCGGCGCTGGTGGCGGCGGGGGCGCCGGCGGCGGAGTCCCTCGCGGCACGCCCGGCGGGGCGGGGTGACGGTTCCCTGGGGCCGGCGGGCCGTATCCGGCGCGCAGGAGCGTTACGACCGGCAGGTCCGAATCTTCGGCGCACAGGCCCAGCGGCGGCTGGGCGGGCTCACCGCGGCGGTCGTGGGTGTCGGCGGGGCCGGGTCGCTGATGGTCCAGGGGCTTGCACATCTGGGCGTCGGCCGGCTGCTGCTCGTCGACCCGGACGTGGTGGAGACGTCGAACCTCGCCCGGCTCGTCGGCGCCCACCCGCGGGACGCCCGCCGGGCGCGGCCCAAGGTCGCCGTCGCGCGGCGCACCGCCCGGGCCATCCGGCCGGGCCTGCCGGTCACTGCCATTCGCGGCAGCATCCTGGACCCGGCGATTTGGGGCACGCTTCGGCACGCGGACGTGCTGGTCGGCGCGGTCGACGGGCATGCGGCGCGGTGGGCGCTCAACCGCCTGGCAGTCCAGTACGCCGTCCTCTACCTCGACCTCGCCGCGGACCTGACGCGGTGCCGGCCATCGGCCAACCAGGACCAGGACGCTCCATCACCTCAGCGGGACCTGCCGGTGGACGGTCCGGGTGTCGTCGCGGCTGGCGGGCGGGTCGCGATCGTCCGGCCGGGCGGGCCCTGTCTGCTCTGCCAGGATGGCTACGATCCGGTCCTCGCCGCCCGCGAGCAGGACCCGGCGCTGCGTTCCGCCCGTCTCGCTTCCGGCTACGACGCGGCGATGCCCGGGGAACCGGCCGGTGCCGCGCTGTTCCTCAACCAGGCAGTCACCGCCCAGGCCCTCGCCGAGCTGCTCAACCTACTCAGCCCATGGCGCGGCACCGCCGACCAGATCCTGGTCGACCTCACCGCCCCGGCGACCTCCAGCCTGCACGCCGACACCAACCCGGCCTGCCCCGTCTGCGGCGACCAGGCGGCCCTCCGCGGCACCGGCGACCTCGCCGGCCCGCCCCCAACCCGCCCCGCGAGACCACCAGCCAAGGACACCCCGCGAGCGCCCCGCCTGGCCCCGCCCTCGAATCCAACCAGGATTTAGCAATCACTCGGACAACTCGCCGGTCTTCGAGTTGACGGGCAACGCGATCGGATTTCAATCCAACTCGGGCTTGGAGATCGGCTGACCCGACATTCAGCCGCTCGGCGTAACTGTGTACATCAAGTTTCAATCCGACTCGGATCTGGTGATCACCGGGCCCCTGCAGCAAGTGTGACCGCTCATGTTCGCAGGTTTCAATCCGACTCGGATTTGGTGATCACCGGGACCGCTCATCGAGCAGCGAGCGGAGTTGCAGTGGCTGGTTTCAATCCGACTCGGATTTGGCGATCATCGGGAGTATCTACAACGAACGGAGCAACGTGTCTGTAAAGGCGCGGTTTCAATCCGACTCGGATTTGGCGATCATCGGGAGGACAGGTACCCGAGCGAAAGGACTGTCACGTTTCAATCCGACTCGGATTTGGCGATCATCGGGAGCCTTAGGCTGGACACGCACGAGGCCCGGTCCCAAGTTTCAATCCGACTCGGATTTGGCGATCATCGGGAGTACGGGGACGAGGTCACCTTCACCAACGACGACGGTTTCAATCCGACTCGGATTTGGCGATCATCGGGAGTCCGGCTGAGGACTCCGGCCTGATCATGAGGGCTGATGTTTCAATCCGACTCGGATTTGGCGATCATCGGGAGTCCGGCTGAGGACTCCGGCCTGATCATGAGGGCTGATGTTTCAATCCGACTCGGATTTGGCGATCATCGGGAGCCGACGAGGAGGCACGCAAGAACGGCCGGATGTTTCAATCCGACTCGGATTTGGCGATCATCGGGAGAGCGGTTCTTTTACTGCTACCTCAGCACCACTCAGGGAGGTTTCAATCCGACTCGGATTTGGCGATCATCGGGAGAGCTGTCCGAATTGTACACCGGGTGACCTGCGGGTTCTCAAGATCATACCACAACCTCCTCGCGAAGATCGCTTCGACGAAGCATCTTTGATCTTCCTGGCGCGGTTTCCGCTGTTCAGGAGGGATGTTGATCGATCACCACAACCTCCGCGATTGTCGGCGTGTCGGAGGTCGTGGCCGGTCGGGGGCATCGTCTCCTCCTCCGCCGTGAAGCGATCCACCGCGGGCACCCGCGCCGGTTCCGGCCCGTCGGCGGCGATCGTCGGGTCGGCGTTGACGGGAGGGTTGGCAGGCCTCTACAGTACGGCTCGTTCAGCTACGCGCTGACGCTGGCCGTTCGTGGGGCTTGAGACCTCATGGACGGCGCTCCGGCTCCGGCCGGTGCTTCCGATGACTGCCTCGGACCTGAGGCGGTCGCCATCCCCCTTGGATGGCAAAAGACGAACGGCCCTCGGTGGCCTTCTTCGTCATGGCCTCGGAGGTGCCGCGCATGAGCCTGCCTGTCTTCGACATTCTCGGCCCGGACGGCGACCTGGCCGCGTTCGCCCTTGCCCGGTTCCTGGAGCCGTCGCTGCGCGTCCGCGTCCGCCGGGTCGTCCGGACGAGCGTGCCGTGGCTGTGCTCCTGCGATGGGCAGATGCTGTGCGACACCTGCGGCGGGCTGGTCAACAAGCTCCTTGGGGCGGCGCACGCGAAGTTGCGCGCCTGCGCCCGGGGAGAGCTCCCGACGACCAAGGCGGGCGTGCCGTTGCGAGAGTTCGCCGTCATCGCCGGCGGCATGACCGAGCCGGCCCCGACCGCGCTGCTGGACGCCGACGAAGCCGGCCGTGAGCTCGTCGCCTACACCACCCGGCATGCCCGGCCCGCCGGCCCGGCCGCCGCCAAGAACCCTGCGGGGCCGGCCGCCCGCAGCCCGGCGGTCTACACCGACGAGACCTGGCTGCGTGCCTGCTGGGCCCAGCTCGTGCTCCACCCGACCCGCAAGCTCGACGTCGACCTGATCCGCGAGGACGCGGTCCGCCGCGGGCTGCCCGCCAAGCCGATGGAGGCGCTCAAAGGGTCGCCGGCGCGGGGGCCGCTGGCAGCGGACCCGCAGGCCGACGCCGCGGTCCGGGAGCTGATCGTCGGGCTGCACGCGAACGTCGCCGACCCTTTCCAGCTGCCGGCGACCGAGAAGGCGTTCGGCCTCGCCGCGGCGCCGGCACGCGCCGCGCTCGACCGCGGCCGAGCGCTGCTTCGCGCCCACGATCCCAGCCTCTACGAGACGCTGGTCGCCGGACCCGTCGCAGGCCGCGGCCTCGGTCAGCTCCCGGCCAGGCCGGCCCGGCCACGGCCGGGCGCCGAGCCGGACGGCGTCCCAGGCGCCGGCGCCTGTCTCGCCAGCTTCGTCGGCCCCTCCGGTCTCGGCGGCCCCTCCGGTCTCGCCAGTTTCGCCGGTCTCGCCACTGGCCAGCCCGGCGCGGACGGCGGCGCGGCGCCGACCACGGAGCAGGCCCGTCGCGCGCTGCGCGCCGAGATCACCGCGGCGCTGGACGGGGCGGCGCGTTCGGGCCGCCGCCGGGCCGGGCAGCCGGGGCCGGTCCGGCTGCTCGCCGCGATCGTCGACGCGGTGACCGGGCAGGACGTCGACCTGGTGGCCCGCTGCCGGCGGCTGCTCCGCCTCGACGAGGCGGCGGCCGGCGCCGAGCTGGCCCGGCTCGGCATGCTCGTCGCGGCCGCGGGCGTCTCCTGGCTGGATGACGCGCTCGCGCGGCTGGACGAGGCGGCGTGACCGCCCAGCACGCGACCCGCCCAGCACGCGGCCCGCCCGGCACAACACGGCCCGCCCGGCACACGAGCCGTTCAGCACGCGACCTGTCCGGCCGGCGGAAAGCCTGGACGACGCTGGGAACCGCGGCGCCGGAACGGGCCGGCTCAGCGCCAGTCATCGAACAGGTCGGCCAGCGCCGCGGCCTGCTCGGTGCGCAGCCGCACGGCGACCGGTGCGGCTCCCGGCAGGTCCACGACCATCCGCACGCCAGCGCCCTCCCGTTCCACGCACAGGGCGCTCACCACCATCGGGACTGGCGGTACCGGCTCAGAGCCTGGCGGTGCCGGCTCAGGGCCTGGCAGCACCGGCTCACTACCCGGCGGAGCCGGCGCGGGGCCCGGCGGGGCCGGCTGGGGTGGCCGTGGTGGTGCCCCCGGGGGCGGCGGGGCGGGTGCGGCCGGCCGCGGCCGCGCGGGTAGCCGGATGTCCTGCGGCCGGGGCAACGACCCGCCGCCCGCCGCCCGCAGCAGCGCCGCCAGCCGCCGGCCAACCGAGGCGTCGACAGCCGGCCGCGGTGACCGCCGCGCCGCCGGCCCAGGTGACCTCGCCGATTCGGGGGCCAGTGCCAGGCCGGCGTCACCCGTCCCCGCCGGCGAGTCCGGCTCGTCCCAGATCAGCCTTACGGCCGCGTCGAGCAGCTCGACCAGCACGACACTTCCCCGCCGCTCGACCTCGACCGGCCCGATCCGGCGCCGGACGCTCGGACCGCCGAACCTGCGCGCCCAGTCGGCCTCGCCGCCCAGCGCCCCCACCTCCCACCCTGCCGCCACCTGACCAGCCGCCACCTGACCAGCGGTCACCGGCGTCAAGGCAGCCGGCCCATGATGGGCCGCACGCCCGCCCGGGCCAACCGCTGCTGTCGCCACCGCCGCGGTCGCGGCGACACACCTGGCCCGCCATGCCCGACCAGGGACGGCAGGCCAGGTTCGGCCCATCCAACCAGTCTCCTCATCAGCATCCCCCGAGGTTGTCCGTCCACCGGGGCCAGACGGACCGCGACTGACGACGCCCGCCGGCTCGGCACCGACCGGTCGAAGCGGGCGGGCCGCCCGAAAAGCGCCCACAGTACGTGGAGGCTAGACGTGTGCGGGCCGAAGGCCATCCGCTTGACGAGGCCACACGGTCGACGCCGGGCGGTCGGCGCAACGGAGTGAGCCGCCTTCACCGCGCCTTCAGCTCGCCCGGGCGTCAACGAGCGCACGGCCGCGGGCAACCGCCCAGATCTCGGTGGCGAGCGAGCCGCGCTGGCCCGTGAACGTGCCCGCGGTCTCTGACGTGCTCTGACGTGACGTTCGTGAGCTGTCCGCGCCGACGGGCAGTCGCGGTATGCCCATCCAGGCGAGCCAAGGACTCAACCATCGACCACAGCCCGGAAACGATCAACGAAGTGTGGTCGATGGTGGCGCCAATACAGTCCGCCATCGAATGCCACGATTCGCGGCTGCCGAGGCCCGGGGCGGTTCACTCTTCTGGCGGTCGTACCTGCCGCTGCAGTTTCAATCCGGCCCGGATTTGGCGATCACCTGGACCGCACACGTTCCTCATCCTGGGCGAGCTTCGCGTTTCAATCCGGCTCGGATTTGGCGATCACCTGGACGGGCAACTACCGACTGAGCAGGACGCTCATACAGTTTCAATCCGGCTCGGATTTGGTGATCACCTGGACTTGTCGCGGCCAAGTTCGGCCCGATATTTGTTGTTTCAATCCGGCTCGGATTTGGCGATCACCTGGACGGGCAACTACCGACTGAGCAGGACGCTCATACAGTTTCAATCCGGCTCGGATTTGGTGATCACCTGGACTTGTCGCGGCCAAGTTCGGCCCGATATTTGTTGTTTCAATCCGGCTCGGATTTGGTGATCACCTGGACTTCCTGCACGAGATGATCGACGCGATGTTCGAGGTTTCAATCCGGCTCGGATTTGGTGATCACCTGGACTGCCAGGTCAACCTACCCAAGAGCAGGATGCCCGTTTCAATCCGGCTCGGATTTGGTGATCACCTGGACCCACGGCGGAAGATCCGCCCTGGACCAAGTGATGTTTCAATCCGGCTCGGATTTGGTGATCACCTGGACAGCCCCGGTCCGGGTGATCGAGCTGTGAATGATGTTTCAATCCGGCTCGGATTTGGTGATCACCTGGACTCATCATGACGCCGGAACAGGCCGGCGGACTGTTTCAATCCGGCTCGGATTTGGTGATCACCTGGACCGCGAATGGAAGGATACGGGGGCAATGACAAACGTTTCAATCCGGCTCGGATTTGGTGATCACCTGGACGTCCCGACCGTCCAGAAGGTTCGCGGGGCCCTGTTTCAATCCGGCTCGGATTTGGTGATCACCTGGACAGCAGCCCTTCGGCGAGCAGGTGCGCGACCAGCTGGTGTTTCAATCCGGCTCGGATTTGGTGATCACCTGGACTTGATCATCGTCGTGGCCGGAACCACAATCGTCGTTTCAATCCGGCTCGGATTTGGTGATCACCTGGACCCGAGCTGCCGGCGGCCCGGGACAACGTTGCCAGGTTTCAATCCGGCTCGGATTTGGTGATCACCTGGACCCGGGGAGATTCCCCGGCGTGCTTAGGTACGCGCCATGCAGGGATAGGTTCATGTCCGAACCCTCAGAGTTTCAATCCGGCTCGGATTTGGTGATCACCTGGACACGCGTCCGGATTCAGCCGCGTCGACGTGCGCTCAGGGTTTCAATCCGGCTCGGATTTGGTGATCACCTGGACAGTACCTCATCGTGACGACGTACTGGGGGTCCACCGTTTCAATCCGGCTCGGATTTGGTGATCACCTGGACAGGCGCGGGAGAATGCCGCGCTGTGGGCATTGAAGATCGTGTTTCAATCCGGCTCGGATTTGGTGATCACCTGGACCTGAGGCACGATTCGGTGGAGGCGGCGGCAAGGGCATGTTTCAATCCGGCTCGGATTTGGTGATCACCTGGACCCGGCCAGTAGGCTGATCCCTCCTGTCGGACGGTAGACGGTTTCAATCCGGCTCGGATTTGGTGATCACCTGGACCCCCGGCCGGTGTGACCCCGCAAGGTCTACCGGGTTTCAATCCGGCTCGGATTTGGTGATCACCTGGACCCCAATTGCAGTATGGCATGCTGCAAGTGATTGTTTCAATCCGGCTCGGATTTGGTGATCACCTGGACTGCCGGGCACATCGGGCGTCAGCCTGCTGGAATGCGACAGTTTCAATCCGGCTCGGATTTGGTGATCACCTGGACCGCTGTCCGAATTGTACACCTGGTGAGCTGGGCGTTTGCAAGATCGAACCACAACCTCCTTTCGAAGATCGTTCCGTGAGTGCCGGGCGAGCCTCTGAGCGAGGTGTCCGCGCAGGTCACGAGGGATGTTGATCGATCACCACAACCTCCCGTGCCTGTCGGCGTGTCGGAGGTTGTGGCGCGGAGGCGGCGGCGTCCGTCTGGGAGCTGCGAAGCCGGAATAGCCCGGCTGGCCGGCAGCGTACTCGGGAGGGAGGCCGGATGGCTCCGCCGCTGGGGATACGGACGTGGCCGGGCCAGGCCGGGGGCGGACAGCGCGGACCAGCGGCCGAGGCGACCCAGGCCCGGCCAGGGAACGCCGCCGGCCGTCGCGGCGTGATGCGGATGATGGCGCGACCTGCCGTGCTGTGGGCGGCTTGGGCAAGAGTCGCCGCTGGCAGCGGGATGCCGGGGGCCGACGGGCTGGCGGTCGCCGATTTCGCCCGTGACCTCGGGCCCAGGCTCGACCGGCTCGCCGACCAGTTCGCCACCGGGACCTACGAGCCCCAGCCGCTGCGGCAAGCGACGATCATCCGGGGTGGGCGGCGCAGGGCGCTCGGGCTGCCGACCGTGCGTGACCGGGTCGCGCAGCGTGCCTTCCTCGAGGTCTGCAACGACCTGCTCGACGCCGACGCGGTCGAGGTCAGCTTCGCCTACCGGCGCGGCCGGTCGTGGCTCGACGCGCTGGCCGAGGCCGAACGGCACCGTGACACGGGCCGGCGCGTCGTGCTGCGCACCGATATCGCAGACTACTTCGCCCGCATTCGCCACGATCTTCTCCTCGGCGCCCTTTCCTCGGCGTTGACGGCCGACGCGTCCGAGCTTGTCCGCGGCTGGGTCGCGGCGCCCGTCCTCACCGAGCACGGAATCGTCTCGCGAACGCATGGTATCCCGGAAGGAGCACCCGTATCTCCGGCTCTTGCGAATGTCTACCTGCGTTCCTTTGACGCCACGGTTCACCGCCGCCCCGGTTTTCTCGTCCGTTACGCCGATGATATCGCGGTGTTCTGCGCCGGCTTGGACGAGGCGGCCGAGGCGGCGAACGCGGCCGGCGCGGCGCTGGCCGCCCTCGACCTGACGATGAACGCGGAGAAGACCTACATCTCCAGCTTCGACCGCGGTTTCTCGTTTCTCGGCTGGGTTTTCTACCAAGACGGCGGCTGGGAGGCCGATCCGACCGCGGGCTGGACCCATCCGATGTCCGTCGGCCGCCGCCGCGGCACCTCGACCGTGCCCGACCCCCGCGCCTACACGGGACCGCCGGGAACGGCACACGGCGCCCCGCCGAGGAGACCACGATGATCTCGTCGACCCGCCGGCCGCTGTATGTGACCGGCCACGACGTCGTGCTCGGCCGCAGCGGCGGACGGCTCGTCGCCTCGCGCGACGGTGCCGTCGTCACGTCGGCCCCGCTGGGGCGGATCAGCGAGGTGGTCCTGTTCGGCAACGTCACGGTGACGACGCCGGCGATGGCCGCGCTGCTCGCCGAGGACGTGCCGGTCGCGCTGCTCACGGTCGACGGGCGGCCCCGCGGCCGGCTCGAACCGCCCCGCGCGTCGCACATCGCCGCGCGGCGGCGGCAACTGGAGCTGGCCGGCGACGACGCGGGCCGGCTGGGCCTCGCCCGGGCGTTCGTCCGCGGGAAGGTGCGCAACCAGGACGTTCTGTTGCGGCGCCGGGCGACCCGGGCGGCGGACGCCGAGGAGGTCTGGGCGATGGCCCGCCGCGTCGGCGCCGCCGCGGCCGCGGTGGACGGCGCCCGCTCGGTGCCCGAGCTGACCGGCATCGAAGGCGCCGCCGCCGGCGCCTACTTCCGCGGCCTGCGGCTGCTGCTCGCCGACGAGCTGGGCTTCCGCCGCCGGGAGCGGCACGCGCCCGACGTCGTCAACCTGCTGATCAACTACACCTCCGCCCTGCTGCGGGAGGTCGTGTTCGGCGCGGTCGTCGCCGCGGGCCTCGACCCGTACGTGTCCTTCCTGCATGTGCCGCAGCCGGGCCGGCCGACGCTGGTCTTCGACCTCATGGAGGAGTGGCGCCCGGTGCTGCTGGAGTCGACTGTCCTGGGCATCCTCGGCCTGCGCATGATCACCGCCGCCGACCTCGTCGGCCCGGCCGCGGCAGCCGCCCCGGTCGCCCCAGTCGCCCCAGTCGCCCCAAGGGTCCCAGCCGCCCCGGCTGTCCCGGCCGCTGCGGCCGCCACGGCCGCACCGATGGAAGGCCGGCCAAGACTGGGCCCGGCGGCAACCTCGATGGTGATAGCGCGATTCCGCGCCCGGCTGGACTCATCAGCCAGAGCCTGGGACCTCGCGCCGGGCACCACCTACGGCACTCTCATCCGCGCGCAGTGCCTCGCGCTGCGGCGAACGTTCGTCGAGGGCACGCCCTACGAGCCGTTCCGCTGGCGGTGACCGAACCCATGCCCCAGCCCGGCGGCCCACCGCCCCAGCCCGAGGGTCCGCGCCCGAACGAGGCGCGGTCCTCCGGCGGGCGCAACCTGGCCGGGACTCACCCGGACGGCCGAGGCCTGCTCATCAGCCTCGACGTCTCTTTCGACCCATATCGCCGCAGGCTTGGCTCCGTGCTGGAACGGTACGGCCCACGGTTGCTGCACTCGGTGTACGACGTGACGCCGCCTTCTGGCGGCGTCGAGCGCCTGCTTGGCCGCATCGACGAGATCGTCGAGCCGTCCGACCATGTCGTCGCCGTCCCGTACTGCCACCGCTGCCGGCACCACTGGCGGGGCACACTTCTGGACGTCGTCCCGCGTCACTCCTGGATCGTCGGGTGACGCTGTGAACAGGGTCCCGTCATGATCAAGAGGACGTCGTGAACACGCCACTGATCGTCGTCTACGACGTTCTGGACGACGAGCGGCGGGAACTCGTCCGGCGGTCGCTCGGCCCCGTCGCCGACCGTTTCCAGCAAAGCGGGTGGTACCTGCCCGCCAGCGCCGAGCTGACGGTCGGACGGGTCGGTGCCGGGCTCGCCGGCTTGCTCGGCCCGGCCGACCGGCTTGGCGTCTGGCAGCCGTGCCCGTCCTGTTGGCGATCTGTCCGCTGGCTGCCGGCCGGGGCGTGGCACCCCGCCCCCGCCCTCCCCGGCCGCCGCGGCTGGCTGATCGCCGACACCTGACACGGTCCTGCCCGCGGAAAAGGCCGGTCAGACACGGCGGCCTCGACCCGGCGCCCAATGGCCGTAAGTTAAGTGATCCCTTGTGGGTTTGGGGATGGTTGGTCATCGGAAGTCGAGGCAGTGGAGCTCGAGCCGGTGGGTGACGGTGCGGGTCGGTGGGTCGTCGGCCTTGCGGCGGGGGTAGCCGCTGGGCCGTCGGGTCTTTCGGGGGGCTGTGCGGTGGGGCGGTCGCGGACGGCGAGGCGGGGGTCGAGGATGGTCAGGAAGAAGGCGAGGAGGGCCTCAGGGGGAAAAAGCCGCTGCGACGGTGTCGGTGGCGGCGGTCAGGGCTCGGCGGAAGCTAATCTTTTCGGGTGGGGTGCCGGTGGTGTCGGCGGCGATACCGATGAGCCGGCAGATCGCCTGGTAGACCGCGAACAGTGCCCACATCTCCTGGGCGACGCCCTCGGGGTCCTTCGAGCGCAGCACTGGCTGGCCCTCGCCGAGGTCGGACTTGTGGTGACCGATCACGGTTTCCACCGGCCAGCGTGCCGGGTAGGCGCACGCCAGGTCGAGCATGGGCCACTCCTGCGGGTCGACGAGGTCGGTGACCAGGCAGAACAGCTCCGAGGACGTCTGCCCGTCCGCGGTGGTGGAGTGCACGGTGTACTCGATCACCCGCACCGTCAGCGGCGGCCCGTCGCCGGCGCGGGCGGGGGCCAGCTCGGTGAGGTAGGTGCCGTCGTCGAGGATCTGGACCGAGGTCAGCGCGAAGCTGGCCTTCGCGCGCCACAGGAAGTGCGCCCCGGTCGCGGCCACCTCGCCCGCGAGCCGGTGGGACAGGAAGTTGCGGTCCGCCAGCGTGACCATCCCCGGGCCGAGGCAGGCCAGCAGGTCGCGGGCCAGCGCCGGCTCGCCGGTCGTCCACGGGCCGAAGCCCGCCCCCAGCAGGGCATGCGTGCCGGCCTCGGCGGCGATCACCCAGCGGACCTTCGGGAACGACGCCGGACCGGCCGCGTTCGACGGCCCGCCGAACCAGCCCCGGTTGGCCTTCGTGTCCGCCAGGTCCGACGTCGACCCGTCAAGCTGGACCAGGCGCAGCCCGTGCAGGAACACCCCCGCCTGCCCAGCGACCCCGACCGGCCCGGCCGCGTGCTCGAACAGCATCCGCACCGGATCGGTACCGACCCTCGCACGCCCCTGGACCAGCGACGGGCCCGACGGCAGCGACCAGCCCGCACCGCCGGGCTCACCCACAGCCAACGCCGCCGCCCGCCGCTGGAAGTACAGCGCGTCCGTCAACCTGGCCAGCACCTGCACATAGCCACAGTTGCGGCCCCGGAACAGCCACAACGCCAGCACGAAATACACCACCAGCCGCGACGGCAACAGCCTGCGACGAACCTCGGCCGTGTCCGTCTCGTCCAGCACCCGATCCACCAGCTCCGGCGGATACACCCGCGTCAACACACCCACCGTCACCCGGTCCGGCAACCAGCCCTCCGGCGACAGCCCCTCACTCCCGTCATGACCCACAGGCCAACCCTACCAACATGACGATCACTTAACTTATGGCCATTGACCCGGCGCCACTGCGAGAACCCCGAATTCCGCCGTATTGATCGCGCCCGCACGGGCGTAAGCCTGTGAACCGCGGTGTTGACGCCGGAAGGCGCCCTGTTTCAATCCGACTCGGATTTGGTGATCACCTGGACCGACCCGCTCGCCACCGACAAGCAAGGCAACTCGTTTCAATCCGGCTCGGATTTGGTGATCGGCTGGACCCGGGTTTCGGCCCCATCCTCCTGGACGTGGTCGAGCGTTTCAATCCGGCTCGGATTTGGTGGTCGGCTGGACTTATCCGTTTCGGCCTTGCGAAGGCGGTAACCAGTTTCAATCCGGCTCGGATTTGGTGATCGGCTAGACCGGCATCGTGCTCGCCGCTGAGAAGAACTCCGCGGTTTCAATCCGGCTCGGATTTGGTGGTCGGCTGGACACGGCATGACCGAGACCACCTCGGGCGTCAGCGGTGGGGTTTCAATCCGGCTCGGATTTGGTGGTCGGCTGGACTTTTCTCACAACCGAAAGGAGGTGGGCAGCATGCCCGTTTCAATCCGGCTCGGATTTGGTGGTCGGCTGGACGCCGGGTACGCGCTGGGCAAGTGGCTGGATTCACTCGGGTTTCAATCCGGCTCGGATTTGGTGGTCGGCTGGCCCCTGTTGGCTGCTGACGCTCGTTCATCCCTAGTTTCAATCCGGCTCGGATTTGGTGGTCGGCTGGACGACATCTTCGTCATCGCCGCCGGCCTGGGCGCCGGCGGTTTCAATCCGGCTCGGATTTGGTGGTCGGCTGGACTTGCTGATGACTGGAATTACGATCTGGTATATGGTGTTTCAATCCGGCTCGGATTTGGTGGTCGGCTGGACCTCCGTGAACGGCATCTCCACGATGTTGGTTTCAATCCGGCTCGGATTTGGTGGTCGGCTGGACGTACGTATTCGGAAGTCCCGTGGTTGATCTCTGTGGGTGTGGGCGGTTGGGGTCTGGGTGTGGCCTGATGATCGCGGTGGGTGATGGCTGCGACGTCGCGGTGGTTTGCTGCGTTGCGTGACGGTTGTGGACGCGAGTACGGGCGGAGCGGCGCCGGCTGAGGCGCGGGCCGGGCTGGAGGCCGACAACGCCCGGCTGCGGCGGCTGGTCGCGGAGTTGAGGACGGCGAACGCCCGGCTGGCCGCGCGGGAAGCGGCCCTGGCAGTTCAGGTCACGGAGCTGGTGGAGCGGGAGGCCGTGCGGCAGGCCGAGTTCGAGGCGCTGGCCGCGGAGTTGGCGACGCTGCGGCGGATGGTGTTCGGCCGGTCATCGGAACGGGCTCGCGGTACGTCGCCAGCGCCGGGTGGGCAGACCGGCACCGACGATGCCGCGGCCGCCGTGGGTGGTGACGGTGGGAGCGGCGACCCGACCGGCGCGCGGGGTGATCGTGGCGAGGCGGCGGGAGGTGGTGGGTCGGGACGGCGGGGGCCGGGCGCGCGGGCGGGCCGGCGGGGCTACGGCCATCTGGACCGCGCGGAACGGGTCTACGACTTCCCGGATGGCACCTGCCTGTGCGGGCAGTGCGGCAGGCCGTAGAGGATGTCTGAGAAGGGTCCGAGTGGCGCGCCGGCGAGGCGGTGGAGCAGGATCATGCTCATCGCAAGATAAACGGCGTTCTCGGCGGTGGCGGCTAGGTATTCGTAGTCCTTGGACAGGCGACGGTATTTCCCCAGCCACGCGAACGTCCGCTCTACCACCCACCGGCGTGGCACGACCGCGAACGCCGGCACCTGTCGCGGAGGTGCTCCGACCGGGGCCCAGGTAGGGCGGAATCCGCCGTCGCGGCGGGAGACGATCTGGACGTCGACGCCGACCGCGTCGTCGGCCCAGTCGCAGAACTGCTGGCCGCGGTAGCCCTGATCGGCCCACACATGCCGCAGCCGGGTGAAAAGGTCACAGGCGCGGGACAGGACCACCATCGCCGCCTCGCGGTCGTCCACGTTGGCCGGGCTGACGCAGGCCAGCAGCACGGTGCCGAGGGTGTCGACGAGCAGATGACGCTTGATACCAGGGACTTTCTTGCCGCCGTCGTAGCCGTGCAGCCCGCCCCGGTCGGTGGCGCGCACGCTCTGACTGTCCACGACGCCCGCCGCGGGGGTCGGGTCCCGGCCGCGCCCGACGCGGTCGCGTTCCCGCAGCCGGGCCAGGATCTGCTCCCAGCGGCCCTCGATCCTCCACAGCCGCCAGTAGTGGTAGACCGTCTTCCACGGTGGCAGGTCGTGCGGCAGCAGCCGCCAGGCACACCCCGCCCGTATCCAGTAGGCCAACGCGTTCACGATCTCCCGGCGCTCATGCGCCGGAGGCCGACCCCCGGGCTTGGGACCGGGAATCAGCGGGGCGATCAACTCCCATTCGGCATCCGACAGGTCGGTCGGATACCCCCGTCGCTCGACCATCGCCAGCCTCCTGTACCGAGGCTCCACACACCGCCGAGCTACCCACTCTGAACCTTCTCAGACACCCTCTACGCGCCGTTGGGCGAGCATGTCGTCGAGCAGCTCGACTGGCGGGTGCGGGTGATCGTGCGGGTGTCACGGCGGCGCCGGTACAAGCGGACCTGCCGGTGCGACGGGCCGTTGACGGTGACGGCGCCAGGTCCGGCGAAGGCGATCGGCAAGGGCCTGTTCACGCACGCGTTCCTCGCGATGCTCATCGTGGAGCGGTTCGTCGCGGGCCGGTCGCAGAACTCGCTGGTCACGGGGCTTTCCCGCCACGGCGCGGAGATCTCGCCGGCGACCCTGGCCGGGGCGTGCGCCCAGATCGCCGGCCTGCTCGCCCCGCTCGCCGACAGGATCGTCGAACGGTCGCGGGGATCGGCGCACCTGCACGCCGACGAGACGCGCTGGCGGGTGTTCGCCCCGGACGGCGGGGGCGGGTCGGCGCGCTGGTGGCTGTGGGTGTTCATCGGTGCGGACACCGTCTGCTTCGTGATGGACCCGACCCGCTCGGCCGACGTGCTCGCCGCCCACGTCGGGATCGACGCGCAGACCGGGCAGCTCACCGACGACGACCGCAGTGCGGGTGAGGGGCCTCGCCGGCTCGTGCTGTGCTCCGACTTCTACGCCGTGTACGTGGCGGCCGGCCGCAGGGCCGACGGGATCGTCAATCTCTACTGTTGGGCGCATGTGAGGCGGTACTTCCTGCGGGCCGGGGACGCCAACCCCGCCCAGCTGGGGATCTGGGCGCGGCAGTGGCGCGAGCGGATCGGCGCGCTCTACCGCGCACGACGACCTCGCCGCCGCCCACCAGACGGCGGTCATCAGCCCGAGCCCGGCGGCCGAGCGGCGCCTCGCCGCCGCGTACACCACCTGGGACAGCGCGATCGACGTGATCGACACCGCCCGCGGCGAGCAGATGGCGATGCCAGGGCTGCAGGAGCCGGCGAAGAAGGCCCTCGCGACGATGGACCGGGAGTGGGAGGGGCTCGTCGCGCACCGCGACTACCCCCACCTGTCGCTGGATAACAACCTGGCCGAGAGGACGATCCGCAAGGCCGTGATCACCCGGCGGAACGCCGGGGGTTCCCGGACGGACACCGGCGCCCACGACGCCGCCACGATCTTCACCGTGACCGCGACGACCGGCCTGCACGGACTGAACCCGCTGACCTACCTCATCTCCTACCTCGACGCCTGCGGCCGCAACAGCGGCAAACCCCCACAGGGAGCCGACCTCGACCGGTTCCTGCCCTGGACGGCCAGCCCCGACGACCTCGCCGCCTGGAAACAGCCCCCGCCCGACTGACCGGCGATCAACCCACCCGACCCCAGCGGCGTGACCCACCATCACGCCGCCCATCGGCGTGCCCTCACGCCACTTCCGAATACGTACGGCTGGACTAGATCAGCGGCCACCCCGTCGTGACGCTCGATGTTTCAATCCGGCTCGGATTTGGTGGTCGGCTGGACTTCCGAGGCGGTCAAGGTCGCCGAGGAGCAGCGCGACAAGTTTCAATCCGGCTCGGATTTGGTGGTCGGCTGGACGTGCCGCCGGACATGGAGACGCCCGCAAACTCGAAGTTTCAATCCGGCTCGGATTTGGTGGTCGGCTGGACACGGGGATATCTCCTGGATGGGCGTCCGGTACCGTAGTTTCAATCCGGCTCGGATTTGGTGGTCGGCTGGACTGGACAACCGACCCTTTAAGAAGGGAGGCGTCATGTTTCAATCCGGCTCGGATTTGGTGGTCGGCTGGACTCCATCCCCGGCGTCCAGTTCTAGTCAGCCAAAAAAGTTTCAATCCGGCTCGGATTTGGTGGTCGGCTGGACTTGGCCAAAGTCGGCGGGCTGAAGGACATCGACGTTTCAATCCGGCTCGGATTTGGTGGTCGGCTGGACCATCGCAACAGCCGGTGCGGCAGAACAAGAGGAGGAGTTTCAATCCGGCTCGGATTTGGTGGTCGGCTGGACCTGGCCTCTGTCGTCCTCTGGGCGGCTGTCTGCTGGTGGTTTCAATCCGGCTCGGATTTGGTGGTCGGCTGGACTTCTCGGTGCCGGCATGGATGAGGGTGGGGGGTTTCAATCCGGCTCGGATTTGGTGGTCGGCTGGACCATGATGCTCGACGAGGCGACCGCTTCGCTGGAGTTTCAATCCGGCTCGGATTTGGTGGTCGGCTGGACACGCCGGCGGAACGGCGATCTACCTCGCCTGAGTTTCAATCCGGCTCGGATTTGGTGGTCGGCTGGACTCCAGGCGTCGAGCATTTGCTCCACCTGTCGTTGTTTCAATCCGGCTCGGATTTGGTGGTCGGCTGGACAGCCGTCCGAATTGTACACCTGCTGACCTGCGGGTTTTCAAGATCATACCACAACCTCTTCGCGAAGATCGTCAGGACGACGCCGTTCCGATCTTCTCGGCATAGGTTTTCGCAGCTCAGGGCAGATGTCGATCGATCACCACAACCTCCTGTGGCTGTCGGCGTGTCGGAGGTTGCGTCGAAGGATCTCTGAGCATGGTCGGTGGCGGCCAAAAGCCGCGGGGGGAGCTCGGTGGGTGACACGGCGCCGGGCGGTCAGCCGGCCTGGCGGGCGGCGGCGACGGCGTCCTCGACGATGGTGAAGACCTCGTCGGGATCCAGGCGGCTGCGGGCACGGTCGGGGTGGCGAGGGGCGCCGCCGACGGTGCTCCCGCCGCCCCAGCCGGGCTCGCGGGAGGCGAGGGCGGCGAGAATCGTGCCGGACTCCTCGGACGGACCGACAGGGAAGTCGTCGACCAGGTCGCTGCGCCGGGCGACCGTGTAGGCCGTCGAGCCGTCGGGCAGCTCGTTCCACAGCACGACCCGGGTGTGCCCCAGCGCGTACGCGGCTTCGAATCCGCCCATCTCAGGATCCCGGACCATCACCCAGCCGGTGCCCTCGTGTGTCACCTGGACAGGCCCGGTCTCGGCGGCCTTCGTGAGACGCCCTTCGGGTCCCGTGACCGACCCGCCCCCGGCGAGCTCGGCCACCAGGCCGAGGACAGCCTGGACGCTTACGGCAAGGTCGGTGGCGAGCTGGCGGGCGGCTTCTGCCGGGCTGGGCCCGTCGCCAGGGCGGCCGCTCTGCCGGGGCAGTGCGACCCGGCGGGTGAACGTGGCGAGCAGTGCCGGGTCGCCGACGGGGTAGGCCGGGCCGTGCGCGTCCCGGGTGGCGACCACGTCGACCAGCGCGCGGGTGACCGCCGCCGTCGGGGCGCCGGGCGTCAGCAGGTCCGGGTAGGCAAGCAGCGCGGTGGCCAGCACGGTGTCCGCGTCGACGTCGTTGACGTAGAGGGTGTAGTGGCCGGGGTCGAGGCCCAGCAGCAGCGCGTCGGCTGCCTGACGACAGGTTGCCGACGTGACGAGGCGGAGGCAGCCGCCGTGATGGTCGAAGCTGAACCGGTGCCCGGCCAGGTCGATCTCCGGTCCTTGCACGAACCCGTCCAGCGCGATGCTGTAGACCGCTAGCTCGCCGAGCCGCACGGTCGCCCCGGGCGCGACGACGACGAGGCTTCCGCCGAGCGCGACGACCTCCCAGGCGGGCCACCGCTTATACGCCGCGGCGGCATTCATCCCGCTGTCCCGGTACGCAGACATTTCGCTCCCCCATGACCTCGGCAGCCTCAGCGTGCCTGGTGTCCGGCGTCCGCGAAAAACAGGGCGGACGCCGTGTAAATCTTGCGCCCGGACGCGGCGGTGTCGCCACGGCGTCCGGTCAGCCCGCCTGGCGGGGACCCCACGCCGCGGCGTGCCCCGCAGCGGCGCCCGCACGGCTCCACGCAGCTCAGACGGACCGGGCTGAGGTCAGCTGCGTCTCGTCCCTGACGATCTCCGCGTTGAGCGCGTTCAGAAGGTTGTCGTACTTCTTGACAAGCTCGCGATACGTCGGGCTGGTGCCGTCCGGGTCCTGTCCGGCGGCCTCCCGCGCTCTCCTCGCCTGGTCGAGCAGCTCGGCCTGGACCTTGGCGAGAAGCTCGTCACACCGGCTGACGCGCTGACTGCGACGGAACCGGCCCAGCACCGTCGCGAACGTCTGGAAGCTCTCGGCGTGCGTGGCGGGCGCCTTGTTCCGGACGCTGTACGCCGTCCTGCCCCAGACCGTTCCCGCGTACCAGGGCACGCTCTTCCCACGGTGCTTGTTGAGGATGGCGTCGGCGATGGTCATCGCCAGGTGCAGGGCGTGCCAGTCGTCGAGCGCCCGCCGGTCCTGCGTCTGGTAGCCCCTGGCCAGCACGGTTCTGATCAGCTCGATCCGCCGGACCACCTCGATCCGGCGGTCGGGGCCGAGGTTCCCGACCTCCACGAAGCCGGCCCGCACCTCGGCCGCCCGCGCCGCGAGGTCGGCGAGCCGGGGACCGCCCCGGGCGAGGACGGCGGCCGCGGCGCTGATCTCCAGGTCGGCGAGGTGGCGCGCCGCGACCTCGATGAGCAGGCGTGGATAGCCGGGCAGCGCAGCGACCTGGCTGGTCGCGACCTGAACCTGGGTGCCGTCCGGGCCGGGTGGCATCGAGCCCACGTAGAACGGGCTGCCGATCTTCGTGGCCACGTCCGCCGCAGCGAGGAGCAGCGCGATGTTCATCGTGCTGTGCCCGGGTGCCACCAACGCCACCACCGCCTCGGCGTCGTAGAACTCCCTTTCTTCGAGCAGTGAGCGTGCGATCCGGCCCCGAGCCACCTCGATCGCGCTCAGCCCCGTCCCCGGCCCCGCCTGCACCTCCTCGCTTGCCTGCGCCTGCGCGACCGTGATCGGAACCTCGACCACGCTTGGCGAGGCCGGCTCCCCGGGTGTCTCGCCGAGCCGCTCGGCGAGGTACGCGGCGGAGCGGGCCGCGGCCTGCGCGGTCTGCGCGCTGGCGACCAGCAGGACGATCGGCGACAGCGGCGCATTCTCCGCCTCGGCGGAGGTGCATCCGTAGACGAAGCTGGCGACCTCGGTGCGCCAGCCGGCATCGCTGAGGGCCTCGGCGAACGGGCGCCGGCCGTTCGGCGGCTCCTCCTGCTTGCCGACGCAGTATGCGACCAGGAACCGTCCGGACGGCACGGGCGACCAGATGAACGGGTCCAGGTCGGCGGGCAGCCCGTCAAGGTCGCGCAGCCGCGGGTCGTGTGCGCGCGGGTCGGGCCGCAGGCTTTCGGCGTGGGTGACGGCCTCGCGGATGGCGTCACGCCGATGCTTGGGCGACGGGGTCCACAGGCCGTGATGGTGGTCGCCGACGACTTCGCTGATGAACGTCGCGTCCGCGAGGAAGTCGACCGCCGCCGACCCGACGTACTGCCTTCTCGTGGCTCGGTCGAGGAAATTTCCGAGCAGTTCTCCCCTGTCGAACTCCCGGAAGTGCGGGTCGCCCGGATTGTACAGCATGTAGTAGTGGGCCAGCAGCCAGGCACGCCCGGTCATCGTGGCCCGGACCTCGCGGCGCACCAGCAGGTCGACATACGCGTCTGCGAGCGCGCTCGTCATCCTGGGCCGCTTCACCATGATCGACGGAAGGCCGTGTGGGGCGTCGTCTATGGGCGACAGCGGATCGTCATCCGGGAGCCGCAGCTCGCGCGCCAGCTCCCGGTAGCGGCCGAGGTCGATGCGCTGCCTGGCGTCCAGGAGCAGCAGCCAGTTCTGGGTCTCCTCATGCGCCGCGCCGACGTACGCGGCGAGCGCGCCGAACATCCGGCGCCGGGCCAGCCAAGCGGACGGGTCGTTGTCGACCATGAGCCGGACCTGCGAGCCGTGCGCGGCCTCCTGGATTGGCACGGCAGTGACCCGCGGGCCAGCCGAGAGCGTGCTCATCAGCACCGCCACCCAGGCCTGGGTGGCGCCCGTCCCGACGCCGGTGACGATCTCGGTAGGCCGATACCGGCGGGTGAGGTCGACGAGGCGTTCGGACAGTTGCTCGAACGTCGACTCGACGTTCGGCGCGGAGGTGACGACCAACTCGACGGCGTCGGCGTCCGCGCCGGCTGGGCTGACCGACGGGCCGAAGAGGTCCGGGATCTGGCGCAGCGCCCGGCATATCTGCTCGCCGAGGGAGCGTGTGTCCCCCCGGTCCCCACTGCTGGTGGCGACCAGCAGGAGCTGGTCGCCACTCTCGAATCCGCGCAGCACAGCCTGCAGTGGCACGAACAGACGCGGCCCGGCCTCGTCCGGCACCGGGCTGCGCAGCAGGCGCTCGATCCCGGCCCGCTCGTCGGCCCCTTTCTCCTGCCGGTCGAGAAGCTCGGTCAGCACACCGACCCGGGTAGGCAGGTCCCCGTCGAAGCGCACATCGTCGCGCTGTGCCTGGATCCGTCTCTGGCTGTCGACCCCGATATCCGACTCGCCAAGAACATGAACGAACACCCTCACCAGGGGGTCTCCCCCTCTGCCAGGCGCGTCGACTTGGCTCCGCTATGCCGTGGCTGACTGTTCCGTCGCCTCGCCGACTGAGCGTCGCCAGCTTCGCAGCCAGACCTCCTCGCGGTGGAGGGCCTCATAGTCGTCCGGCTGCCAGTCTCCCTTGCACCGATACGACAGCCAGCAGTTCTTGCCTCCCGGCCTACCGATCCACTCCATGCCGGAACTGACCGCGAGCACCCGTTTGTCAAAACGGATGTGACGCTCGTGCTTCCGCAGTTCTACCTGACCACCAGCGGAATAGTTCCGTCGAGTCCGCCCTGTCCACCCACCGTCCGGCACCCACAGGAGGCGCGCCGTCGCGATTCCTGGGGTGCCAGCGAATCCGGCCAGGAAATCCTCGGCGTCACGACGTTTGGCAGCCAGCCAGTCGGCCTTTTCTAGCTCCGACAGGCCGGCCTGCTCCTCAGGTTTGCTGTTGAAGCGGCTACTGCTCAGGAGCGTCAAATTTCGCCCTGCGCCCTGCGCATGCGCCGACTGGGCCATCTCCTGCCAGAGCCATTTCGCTGCCCGGACGTGCGGCCCGCAGTACTTGTCGACGACGACAACGTCGCGCGCCGGCCTGTACAGGGGCTCGATATACTTCTCCCAGAGGACGGCGGTGCCGATCTCACCTGCCCGGTAGAACCTGGAGTTAAGCTCCTCGTAGGCCCGCACGCGGCCCACGCTTGGTCCGTCGTAACGGGCGACCTCGACGCCGCCGGATGTCACGGCGAAGTGGTGGCCGACCAGGCCGAAACCCGCGGCCAGGTCGTCTCCTACAAGAAAGACGTCCACCGTGCCACACCAGGCCGAAAGATCGGCCGGCGTCGAGATTTCCATCGCAGGCCCTCGATCTATGGGCGAATCCACAATATGGATATGGTGCAGGTCCCCAGGAGCCCACAGAATAGGTTTCCAGAACTCACGGGCCAAGACAGGGAGTAGGTCCGTCAGCTTTCGAAGCTCCGTGAGCTCCCGACGGTCACGAAGCACAAGCTGTCCATGGCGGCCGAGAAGTCTGGTGAGCCGCTGGTGTACCAGGCAGAGCAGAGAAATACTCCCGCTGAAGTCGTCCCGGAAGAGTCCGGACGATATCGCCACCCTAGCCAGCATCGTCTATCTCCTCACCCCAGGCACGCCGGCGCGAGTTCTCGAACCTCTTAATTCCGGGATCCAGGTCTCCATGATCATCCCACCGCTGGCTGACTATCAAGGGCGGCTCGTTCGGACCCGCCGGATCGATGTCGATGATACGCACGACCTCTGCCAGCTGTGGGTTACCGGCGACGAGGGTCGTGAGGCGAATGAGGATGTTCTCGCTGTGGGTCTCCACGACTATCTGTGGCTGCGCGTCCGAGTATTCGACGCCGTTGCACGTGTTCACCAGGTAGTCTGCAAGATCGACCCCGAGGTCGGGGTCGAGGTGGGTCTCTGGCTGCTCGATCAGCAACGGACGGTTGTTGGACCGCACCGACTCGACGATGATGGGCAGCAGGTGAACGATCCCGAACCCGACACTCGCGAGAGAGACGGTGAGTCCGTCTCGTTCCAGAAGCACATTCGCGATGCGCGGTTCGTCGTTGCCCGCGTCCGAACGGCGCCTCCTACGCTCCCGCCGGTACCAGACAGGCGCCAGCCTGTACGGCAGCTTGAACCTCTTCGAGAGGACGGTGTTGACGCGCCGCACCGTCTCCTGCCCCTCCAGCTTGCTGGTGAGCAGACGAAGGACCGCCTCCCCGCCCGTGCCGACGCCGACGACCTCCTCGCTCACCCGGACCGGCTCGCGATGTGGCATGGCTCTGGCGGGGCCGAGATGCCGGACTCCGCCGACCACGGAGTCTAAATCCACGAGAAGCGCGTCAAAACAGCGGGATGATGCCTCGATCACGATGGGGCTGACAGGCAGCAGACGGCCGTCCTCCGTCCACCAGCCGTAGAGGTACGCAATTCTCAGACCGACCAGGGAGACTACCGGCCGCGCGGCCGGCTCCGGCGGCTCGATGTCATTCTTGTTCTCGTCCGGCACGTATGGGCGAAGCAGGTCGACGATCGCTTCGGAAGACTCGCCCGTTCCCAGGAGAAAGGCGCGGTCGCCCACGCGCTGCTCCACTAGGGGCGCACGCTCGAACACGGCGTTTGGAAGATCAGAAAAATCCTCGTCGACCTCGTCAAGCCATAGCTCGGCACGAACCAGGTCGCCGTTCTCACCCGAGAAACTGTAGTCCAGCCTTCGCCGGTAGTCCTGGGTGTTCAGCCAGGATACGCCCAGCGTGATAGCGTCCTCCGCCCGGTGACGGTGGACGACGTCGGTGAAGGTCCCCAGTCTGGCGAGCGGCCCGTCGAGCACGATACGCGGCCACGCGGCTCCGGGCAAAGGCGCCTGGTTGAGAGTCTGAGCGAGCACTAGGAGCGCCTGCAGGATGGTCGACTTGCCGGCCGAGTTCACCCCGTAAAGCAACGTCAGCTTCGAGAAAGGAACATGGGCCACTTCGAGCGCGTCGGGTGCACTGTAGCACTTGAAATTGCCGATATGCAATCCGGTGAGAAGTGACCTCGCATGACGCGGCGAGACGCCTGCTGCGTCATCCTCCGGGGAGGCGCTTGGAGGTGGCTGCGAATCTGGGGCTGCCGGATCCGATTCATCTTCGATCGCGTTGTCAGCGCCCATAGGTCCCCCGACCAGGTGTCATTCCCGATGTCTCGCCAAGTTCAATCTGGGCGTTCCGCCCACAGCGCAGAGGGACAGAGACCGCTCTGTCAGCCACGGCGGGCTCCAGGTGGGGCGGGCTGGGATCGGAGTGAAGATCCGCCCGGACGAGCCCCTGAGGCGGGATCACGCTGAGGGCGGGGGCCTCGGTCGGGGGCCTCGTAGATCGGCAGGGGGTCGCCGTCGGCCAGGGGGAGGCTGACGGCGCGGACGAAGGTGCCGCCGCGTTCCTGCTCGTTCTGGACGAACCAGGAGTAGGCCTGGCCGCGGGGGTCCGGCGGGACGGCGACGCGGACGTCCATGTCCGCCGGGCGGACCCGGGGGTAGTGCACAGAGACCGTTGGGTCGCCCTGGGCTGCGTCGAGAAAGGCGGCAAGTTGCGGTGGGCGCGGCCTGCCCGGCCACACCGCGGCCATAGCCCGCTCGAAATCGCGGGCGAGCGCGGACGGGTCCGGGCCGGTGCCGGGGAGCGCCCCGTCGAGGTCCGCATCGAGGTCCGCGTAGTGGCGGCGCCAGTCCTCGGCGGCCCGAAGCTCGGTCGCGGCCGGGTCGACCTCGAGAGAAGCGCTGCCGAAGCCGAGCGGCTTGCCCAGTCCGAGCCGGTGGAAGTGGCCGGGCGGCAGCCGCAGCAGCCAGAACAGCGCCCCGAGCTCCAGGTCGGACAGGTTGCGCACGTCGAGGCTGAACCTGAAAACGCCGCCCGGGCGCACCCAGGCACGGACCGACCGGTTCTGGTTGTCGCGCTGCTCCTTGCCCTCGCGGGTGGCGAACGCGTCCCGGGTGGCGGTGAGCGAGCCGTCGGGCGAGACGGCCTCCCGCGGCCGGCGGTACTCCCGGTAGCGCCCTCGGCTGTCGCGGACTTGGGTAGGGTCCTCGGTCGGGCCGCCGGCCGGGGTGTCCCAGTACCCTTCCGCGAGCCCGGCGTGATGGGGGTACGTCTTCCGCCCGCGCAGCGTCCGGCCGTGGGTGTACCAGTTGGCGCGCGGCGTGCGGTCCGGGAGCGGCTCGGGCCGGTCAGCCGGGCCGGCAGCGAGGTAGAACCGGCCCTGCTGCGGCTTGGGCTGGCCGAGGATCGCCAGCGGCAGGCCATCGCCGGGGAATGCCGTCAGGCCATCGCCGTCCGCGGGGATGAAGCTGGTCGGGCCGACCCGCAGCTGCCCGAGGTATGCGCCGCGCAAGCGGTCAGCCTCACCACCGGCAGCCGACTGCCGTACCCATCCGAAGACGCGGTCCGCGGGTGAGAGCCGGTCGAAGCGGCTGGCTGGGCGCAGCGACTCGTGCAGCAGGTCCGCCGGCGACGCCGCGAACAGCTCGCGTGCGATCATCACCGGGTAGAGACCGCGCACGTCACCCCGGGCGTCCAGGCGGGCGTAGCACAGGTCGCCAGGGCGCAGCTTCTCGGCGTCGGCCTCGTACTGGTGCGGGCTCCACGCGGTCTTGCCCGGCTCGCCGCCCAGCCAGTCCGACGGGTGGGCGGCGCGACCGCCCCCCGCCGCGCGCTCCCAGACGTCGGCTCGCCGGTGCGCTTCCTGGTAGTTGAGCACCAGATTCTTCCAGCCGGCGCGCAGCTCCTCTGTGAGCTCCCTGCGGATCGGCGTGCCGAAGAAGACCCGCTCGTCGTGCTTGCGGCTGAAGTTCTGGTTGCTGACGAATACCCAGCCCTCGGCCTCGCGGCTGTCCGGGAGCAGCTCGTGCCAGCTGCCGCGGCTGGGACGCAGCGTCTCCCGCAGCAGGGCCGGACGCGGGGCGCCGACCGGGCGTGTGTCGGACGCCAGCGCGACGACCCGCCAGTAGCGGAAGTCGGCGACGTGCGCCTGCCGCTTGCGGTCGAACCTGTGGTGCTGCACGAGGCGGAGCAGGACCCGGACCTTGTTCTTGTGCAGTTTCCGCAGCTCCGCGGGCGGGACCACAGGCTCGAACCGCCGGTCCCGGTGCCCGGGTGGGGACGGGTCATAGGCCGGCACCCAGGCGGCGTACATCACGGCCTGCGGGGCGGGGCGCTGCCCGAGCGGCGCCGTCCCGGTGAGCAGGTCGACCGACACTCCGTCGTCGCCGACTCGGGCGGGCACCATGCCGAGCCCCGCGCTGGCGTTCATGCGGTGACCTAGCGGCGCCTCATGGCCGGCGAAGACGCCGAACCGGGAGTTGGTGACCGCCTCGTAGGCGGCCCGCAGCATGCCTTTGACGGCGGTGGGCGGCAGGTGAGGCCAGTCGCCGCGCAGCAGCGGGCCGTATGTCGCGTGGCCCTTGTCGTCGGTCTGGGCGGCCGCGGTGTCGAGCAGCAGCAGCGGGGTCTCGACCTTCATCGTGACTCCGATCCGCCCGGTCCACAGCCCGTCGTGCAGCGCGTCGTGACCCACCGGCGCCGCGTCGGCCAGGCCCGCAGCGGCTTCGGGGAACCTCGCGGGCCGAGGCAGCGCGGGGACGAAGGTGTAGGGGTTCTGGAAGACGTCCGGCCGTACCTGGCCGCCGTCCGCGGCGCGCCGCCGCGGGGCGGCCGGTGCGGCTGCCGGGGGCACCCACTGCTCGCCGGTGCGGCGGAGGCGGCGGGGCTGGCCCTTGACGGACTCGTAGTCGACCTCGACGCCGACGAGATCGTCCGGCTCCTCGTCCAGCAGTCCCATGAGGTCCGCCGCCAGCTCCCGACGGGGCTGGCTGATCCTCGCGCTCCTGCCCTCGGTGCGGACCACGAGGTCCCGGCCGCCGTCCTCTCGCACGCGCAAGCCGAGCGTGCCCTTCTTCGTCTCAGCCATTCCCGACCCCCGTCGTGTTGTCTCCCCCGACCGGGCAGACGACGTCGCTGGCATTCCCCGGCGGACAACGCTCGTCCAGCACGTCGGCGTTGGCGCTGGCGTTGCCTGTCACGGGCAGCTCACCGTCCAGGCGTGGCACGTCCTCCCCGTCGAGGTGGCCGGATCCGACGTCCGGCACGGGCGGCTCCCAGGCGCTCACGGTGCGGGACGTCGCTGTTCTGGAAGGCCTGACGGACGGCCGGCGTGCCGTGTGTGTCGTCGGCATGGGTTCAGGCCTCCAGTCGGAGTGGCTCGCGCATGGAGAGGACGACGGGGGCTGCCTCGATCGCGTAGAGGCGCTCGTCGAGCACGTGGGCGTTGCCGTAGTCGTCGTGGCCGACGTACTCGCGGACCCGCAGCCGCAGCCGGGTACCCGGGTCACGGCGGCCCGCGTCCCGGGTGACCGGCGCCCCGCGGGTGACCGGGACGCGCAGCAGGCCGATGCGGCCGGCGGACAGCGCCTGCCAGCCGTCCGGGGCGCTGGCCCTGCTGTCGGGCTCTCCCCACAGCAGGTAGCAGCTCTCGATCACCTCTGCCTCGACGGGTGCCGGGTCGCCGGGCAGGTCCTCGCCGACGAGCACCGCCTGGCCGCCGTCGCCGCGGCGGACCCAGCGCAGCTCCGCGCCGGCGGTGAAGACCCGGGCCTCGAACGCGTCGTCGAGCCGGCCGACGATCCCGGACGTGCCGTCCGGGCCGGCCCAGGCTCCGTCCGCGCCGATCCAGCCGACCAGATACTCGGCCGGGGTCGACAGCAGTGCGACCGCGCTGGTCAGGCCCGCCGCCGCCAGCGCCGCGCGCAGCGGGCCGCCGGGCAGCGGCCGGCAGCCGAGCCGGACCCGTCCCGGTTCCATCCGCAGCGGCGCCGTCTCCCGCCAGTCCCCCGTCATGCGGTCACCTCCGATGCGGCGGCCGCGTCCAGCGACGCGCAGTAGTCCCGCCAGGCGGCCTTCACCCGCGTGCCGCGGCTGGAGGAGAGGAAGTCGGCGAGCGGCTGGTCCGCACCGGCTGGGTCCCGCACCAGCACCGTCGCCTCGACGTCACCGAACCCGCGGTTGACGCCCTGGCCGAGCGGGAGCCGGCCCTGTTCCAGGTCCCGCAACACCAGCAGCAGAAGCGCCAGGACGACGTCCGGCGCTGGCCCGGCGTCGGCGGGCTCGTCCGACTCGCCGAGCAGGTCCGCGGACTCGCCGAGCAGGTCCGCGGACTCGCCGGGCGGGTTCGCCAGGTCGCCGAGCCGGCTGAGGTCCAGCGTCATCGTGATCGGCTGCCAGGCGACGGCCCAGGGCTCGAGGACCGTGAACAGCAGCTTGTCGGCGGCGCCGCCGGTCCAGCGGTCGATCGCCACATGGTCGGCCTGTTCGAGCTTGTTCGTCGAAAGCCAGCCGCGCAGGTCCGCCGGCATGGTCTTCTCGACGAGCAGCCGCTCCCACTGGCTCGCGTCCAGCGTCTCGGCGCTGACGCAGTCGTCGACGAGCAGCGCGCCGCGGCCCCAGGGGACCGGGCGGGGCTCGTCACCGGCCGCCCGCTGCCGCGCCATCCGCGGCGGCTCGCCGAACAGCGCCCAGGCGGGTGCCAGCTGCGGGATCCGCAGCTGGTCGTGGAACCCGGTCAACGACGGCGACGCCGAGGACCGTGCGGACGAGGACCGTGCGGACGAGGACGACGGCGACGACGGCTCGCCGGTGCTCACCCTGGCGACGGTCCGCAGGATCCGCTCGGCGTGCGCCCGCAGGGCACCCTTGAGGCTCCCGCCCGGGATCACCAGGCGCAGCAGCCCGTCGCCGGACCTGCCCGTCAGAGGCAGGGCGTCCAGCTCGGCGCCGGCCCGGTCCGCGCGCACCATCACCGGCGCGAGCGGCTTCCAGTCGACGGTCACCGTCAGGTGCTGGCGGGTGGTGAGCCCGGCGTCGCCGCCCGCGGCGGCGGCCTCCGCGCGCAGGGTGTCGACCGTGAGCACCCGCCCACCGCCGCGCAGGAACGCGAGCAGGCCTTCTCTGTCCGCGAAGCTCTGCTCCTCGACGGCCACGTCGTCGCGCAGCCGGACCCGGCCCAGGCCGCGGCTGACCGCGCCGCCCAGCGGGATCGCCCCGGCACGCAGCGCGTCGAGCAGGGCGGCGAGCCGGGCGCGGTCGCGGTCCCAGGTGGCCCGGGTGCTCTCCACGTCCAGCTCAAGGCGCAGGTACGAGCCGGCGGGGACTACCGAGCGGCTGTAGAGGATGCCCTCGGCGGCGGTGCCCGACCACCGGTCGATGCCGACCGACGTGCGGGCCTCCAGCAGGCGCCGCGGCAACGGCCTCGCCAGGTCGGCCGCCTCGCAGAGCAGGCCGTCACGCACGACGACCCGGCTCGCCTGACCGTCGGCGCCCTCGGGAAGGCCCGAGACCGGGACGCCGGCATCCGGGCCGGCCTGGTCGGCCACGAATCCCCAGAGCTGGCCGAGCCGGTGACGCTCGGACGTTCCCGTCATCCAGCCGCGCAGCGCCCCGGCGAGACTGGTGCCGGGGACGTACAGCCGGGAGCGGCCGTCCACGGCCACCGGCAGGTCGACGTACGGGTCCGCGCCCAGCCCGCCGACGTGCAGCGGGCCGTTCAGCTCCAGCCATCCGGCGACGCGCAGCCGGGTGTCGAAGGGCCGGCCGGCCATCAGCTCCTCCTTCGCGCGGACAGCGCCGCGAGCACCAGTGCGCTGACCGCCTCCGGCCACAGCCGGGAGCGCAGCGCGTCCACGAGGGCCCGGCCCTCGGCCTCGGGCAGCCCCAGCCCCGTGTCCTCGGCCATGTCCGCCCAGTCGAGCAGCGCCCAGACCCGTCCGGGCTCGGTCAGCAGCTTCCTGGTGACCTCGCCGGCTGTCTTCGGCCAGGCGCGTCTGCGGGCCTCGTCGACGATCTCGTCGAACATCACGGCGACCGCCGAGGTGTTGTCGGGCTCGGCCACGCCGACGCCCGGCGCGACGAGGTGAGGCAGCAGGTCGCGCAGCAGCGCCAGCTGCGACGAGGACGGTGAATCGCGGTCGCGGTCGCGGTCGCACAGGTCGAAGCCGAGAATGCCGGAATGGCGATCATGATCTGCGACGACCGCGGCCGCGCGGCGGGCGATCTCCGACCGCCACGCCTCCTCGCAGAGCAGCTCATACAGCTCCCGCTCGGCGGCGTCGAGTGGGGCGGGCGAACCTTCGTCCCCGCCGCCCCCGTCCCCGCCGCTCGGCGGGACCAGAGGGCCAGTGCCCCATTCGGCAGCGCGAAGCACCTCGGTGGTCAGGACGTCCGGACCGTCCGCCTCGACGCCGTGGTTCGCGTCCGCGTCGGTGCCCTCGTCGGCAGGGAGGACCGCGACCTGCACCTGGCCGAAGCCCTCGCCGCGCCGCTCGCCGATCCCACCCGTCTCCAGCTCCACGAGCGCGGCCGGTTCGAGCCGGGCGTGCGGCGCAAGGTCGTAGCTCGCGACACCGCCGGCCCCGAACGCGCAGATCGTCGGGCGCGGCAGCCCCCAGCGGGTGTGCCACGATTCCGTCCTGCCGGCGGCGAGCTCCGTCGGCACCAGCCAGAACTCGTCGTCGGGACCGCCGCCCGGTGGCCGGACCCGGCGCGGCGCGGTCTCGCGCAGATCCCGCGCCGCCAGGCCGAGCCCGTGCGCGACGGCGGCGCGCAGCAGGTCCGGCCGGGTCGACGCGCGCAGCCGCTCGTCGAGCAGCACCACGTCGGAGACCAGCCAGACCAGCAGGCGCCGGCCGCCCGCCGCGCCGGCCCGGTCGGCCGGCGCCGGCTTCGGCAGCGGCCGGACCGCCACGGACACGCGGCCGTAGTCGTCCTTGCGGGACCGGCCGAGCGTCCACTCGCCGGCCAGGCGCCGCGCCCAGCCGGCTTCGAGCGCACCCTCCCGCGCACGGACCTGCGCGCGCAGCACCGTCCCGGCGGCGAGCACCTCGTAGGTGAACAGCCCACCGCCTGTGGTGGACGTCGGCCGCTGGCTCGCGTCGTCAACGCTGTTGTGGGTACGGACCTGCGACGTCAGCCTGGGGTGCGCAAGCGACGGCTCGCCGCCGTCGGACAGCTCTGACAGGCCGACCAGCTCTGACGGGCCGACCAGCTCCGGCGGGCCGACGGCCGGCCGGACGAACCCGGCGATCCGCTTGAGCTGCTCGCGCTCGCCGTCGGCGTCGACCGGTGGGGTCCGGCACAGCGCCCGGTTGACCACCCGGGCACCGGAGCCGGTGTCGGTCTTCACCCGCGCGAGGATGCGGGGAGCCGGCAGGGAGCGCTGCTCGCCGACGACCGGGGTGGCGGCGGTGACAAGCAGCCGGCCGGCGAGCATCGCCGTCTGGGCGGGGGCTCCGAGCAGGCTGAGCACCTTGGGCAGCAGCGTGGAGCCAGGAATCTGGTCGGCGCCGCTGAGCTGGTTGCCCACCAGCCGACCGGCCGCGAGCACCGGGTCGACCAGCGTCAGCGTCAGCTCGGCGACCTCCCAGCCCGTCTCCTCGGCGATGCCGGGCGCCGCGCCGAACAGCGGCCGGCCATGCGGCAGGCCGGTCGGCGCGGTCCAGCGGCCCACCGGAGGCGGCGGCGCCGCGGCCAGCCAGGACCACCACGCGTCGAGATCCTGGCCGGGGATCGTCAGCGCGCAGCGGCCGTTGCCGCGGCGGCGCTTGCCCCCGACCTGCTCCACCAGGCGGGCGCCGGCGAGCAGCAGCGCGGTCGCGTACCGGTGGAACTCCTCGGCCTGCGGCGCGGGCAGCCGCGGGCCGCTCGCCGCGCCGAGCGTCAGCACGCCGGTCAGCTCGATCCCCGCACGGGCCTGCTCCTCGAACCGAAGCATGCGGTCGTCGGCGCGGCCACTGCGCGGATCGATCCGAACCCCGGGCTTGACGAAGGTCACGGCCTGCGCGACACGTTCGGCGCGGGCGAGCGCGGCCCGCAGGTCGCGGCCCAGCCGGGCAGCGCGGATCGACAGCGCGGCCGGCTCGGGCCGTCCGGTCGGGCCCTCACCCCCGGGCGGGCCCAGCGCCGGCTGGCCGCCGAAGACCAGCTCGACCAGCCGCGACCAGGCCCCACCCGCCTCGGCGCGGTCCGCCGGGGCACGTTCCGCGACAGTACGGTCCCCGGGACCGCCTTCGGGACCGCCTTCGGGATCGTCGTCAGCGACGCGGCCCGAGCCGCCGTCGAGGGCGCGGGCGGCGATCTCGCAGCCGTCACGCCACAGGCCGGTGACCGTCTTCGCCGGCAGGTACGGCAGCTCGTCGTCGTCCCGAGCGACCAGCCGGTCGACATCTCCGGGCCGGCCCGCGCCGGTGCCGGCGTGCCAGTCGGACAGCGTGGTGAGCTGGTAACGGACCTCCACCCCGGCGGGCAGCGGCGTCGGGCCGGTGGCCGCGACGGTCGGCTGTGCGGTCATCGAGCGCCCTCCGGCTCCCCCAGGGCCGCGGCCCTGGCCTCGGCTGGCGGGTCGTCAGGGAGCCCGCCGAGGAACTCCTCGGCGTCCATCGCGTCGAGCAGGGCTGCCACCGTCGTCACCCCGTCGTCGGTGAACAGCGATGTCCCGCCCCCGCCGGTGTCGAAGGCCAGCGTGTCGAGCCCCTCGTAGCGCCTGCGCACCCGCTGGAGCCGGGCGTCGGCGGCGGCCCTGCCCAGGAACAGCCCGGCGCGCAGGTCGTGGGCCTGCGAACGGGGGATCTTCCTGGCCTCGCTGTCGTCGGCGGTCGCCAGCAGGGCGTCGACCCGCTCCCGCAGCAGGTCCCAGCGCCGCGGCCTGCTCCAGACGTCCCAGCCACCGGTGGGCTCGGTGACCAGGTAGGGCTGGGCGACCAGGATGACCCGGCGCCGCGCGTCGCCAGGGTCGTCGGCGGGCGCGGACTGCCGGGCACGCAGCGTCGGCAGGCTGGTGGCGGCGCTGTCGTAGAGAACGTGGAACGCCAGTGCGCTCGATCCCGGCGCCTTCGTCTTCACCAGCCGCGCCTCGCTGGACATGAGCTGCTCGGCGAGGCCGTAGGCCGAGAAGAACGGGTAGTGCCGCTTGACGATCGCGACTCCGGCCTTGGCCGTCAGCTTCTTCGGCAGCCCGAGGCCGTCGCCGAGCTCACCTGCCAGGTCGGTCAGGATCGTGCCGGTGGCCTCCTCGAACGCCCGCAGGTAGGCGGCCGTAAAGTCGAGCGCCAGCTGGCCCTTGCACAGCACGGTGAGGTCGTCGCCGCCGACCACGAGGGGCAGCACCGGCACCCGGTACAGCCCGGGCGGACTGGTCGGGGCGGCCCGGTCGGACTCCTCGCGCTGCCGGGCGTACGCGTCCCTGCGGACCGGCTCCACATGCCCCGCCTCGGCCAGCTTGTGGATGGTCGTCCGGTAGGCACGCCGGGCGGCCTCGTCGACACCCGCCGAGAGGGCGCGCAAGGCGTCAGCGAACTCCGGGCTGGACAAGCCCCGTTCGCGGGCGCCGCGGGTGAAACGTTGGAAGATCTTGCCGAGCCCGTTGCCGTCCGCATGCACGACGCCGACCCAGTCCACGTCGTACTGCAGCCGGTCCGCGGTGTTCTCCAGCCCGTCCCGGGCCGCCCTGCGGTGCTTTTCCGATCCGGCGTGTTCCGGCGTCAGCAGCCAGGCGAGGCGGTCGTGCGCACCGCCCTCTTTGCGGTCGACGGCGTAAAGCTTCGCCCAGGAGAACAGGGAACGCGGGCCCGGCTCCTCCAGCGGCGGGGCACCGTCCGGCCTCGGCGTGCGGCGCACCTCGGCCTCCACCGGGTCGTAGAGCACCGCCGCCGGCATCGGGCTCGAGCCGCACTGATCGGCGAGTGGCAGCCGCGGGAACCGGGCCGACGGCTGCGCTGGCCGGGCACGCCGGGCCTCGGCCAGCAGCCGCTCGGCCTCGGCGATCGCCCAGGCCAGCGGCCGGCCGGTCGAGCGGCCACCTTCCTGGCCGCTCCACGCGAAGTCGACGCTGACACCACACACGTCGAGGCCCGGGGCCTCCAGCATTGCCCGGCCGGTCACGGCGGCGATCAGCGCGCGGGCCTGCGCCCGCTCCCGGACGATGATCTGTACCCGGCCGGCGGCCTCCGTAAGCAGCTCCGCCCCGTCGCCCCGCGCGAGCCGCGCGGCGGCCGGGCTGAGGCCGGTCTCCTCGGTGAGCGCGTCGCGGGCCCAGTCGCCGAGGCTGGCGATCAGGTGGGAGGCGCCGACGTTCTCGCGACGGCGGTTCGTGTCGAAGATGTAGGCCTGGTTGCCCGAGGTCTCCAGCAGCACCAGCCACATCGTTGTTCTGCTGTCCTGGACGGCGTCGCGTTCGCGGACGCCGTCGATCGACACAGCGGTCAATGCCCTTCCCCCGTACGAAGTTGCGTTGTGTTCGCTATGTGTGGATGACCGTAGTGGCTCGCATACAGCCGGCAGCAAGCGGCTCGCGCGGTGCGCCAGTAGTGCGACACAAGTGTCTGCCAGCCGTTCCGGGCCGCCGGCTGGCGGCCGCTCACCGTAGCCAGACGGACGGACAGGCGGATCCCTGCGGCGCGGGCGTGTGCTTCCGGGCCAGATTTGGCACGATCGTGGGGCTGGCTGCCTGACCAGACCGAGCCCTGCCCACCCCGGGCACGGCCCCACAGACCAGATCGGCCGCGCCCGCCGCCGGCCACCCGCCCGCCGGCCGCCGCCTGACCGCCCGCGGCCACGACGGCCCAGGCATCCGGCGGGCCGACGGGCCGGGAGAGGGGCTGAACGCCATGTCCACCTACCCGAAGTACGTCGCGCCCGTCGCCCGCACGACCTGGGACGTCCCGGCCGGCGGGGCGGCCGCGGCCCGGTTCACCTGGGAGTACAACGACGGGCGCGAGCGCCTGCTCGCCCTGTACCAGAAGGGCAAGGACAAGCAGTGGGACGCGGGCACCCGGATCGACTGGTCGCTCGACGTCCCCTACGGCCGTCCGCTCGGCCTGCCCGACGAGACGATCGCGATCCATGACACCCCGGCGTGGAACAAGATGTCGGCCGCGAACCGGGACGAGCTGCGCCGCCACCTGGCGTCGTGGCAGTTCAGCCAGTTCCTGCACGGCGAGCAGGGCGCGATGATCTGCAGTGCGCGGATCGTCGAGTCGGTGCCCGATCTGGACGCGAAGTTCTACGCGACGACGCAGACGATCGACGAGTCCCGGCATGTCGAGGTCTACGCGCGCTTCCTGCACGAGAAGCTCGGCCTGGTCTACCCGATCAACGACCATCTGAAGGGGCTGCTCGACCAGACCCTGTCCGACAGCCGGTGGGACATTCCCTACCTCGGGATGCAGGTGCTCATCGAGGGGCTGGCGCTGGCCGCGTTCGGCCTGCTGCGCGACATGACGCCGCACCCGCTGCCCAAGCAGATCCTGGCCTACGTGATGCAGGACGAGGCCCGCCACGTCGCGTTCGGCCGGCTCGCACTGCGGGACTACTACCACCAGCTCACCGATGCCGAGCGGGCCGAGCGCGAGGAGTTCGCCGCCGAGGGCTGCTACCTGATGTACGAGCGACTCAACGGCGCCGAGGTCTGGGAGAACTCCGGCCTGGGGCTCGCCGACAGCACCGAGCTGGTCAAGAAGTCCGACTACTTCAGGACGTTCCAGACCCTGCTGTTCAGCCGCATCGTGCCGTGCATGAAGGACATCGGCCTGTGGGGCCCGACGATCCGCTCCGCCTACGAGCAGCTCGGCGTCCTGGAGATGGCCGACGTCGACCTGGCGGCCCTGATGGCCACCGACGAGCGCGTCGCCGACGACCTCGACCGGTCCCGCGAGCAGTCCGCGGCGGACGGTGACCAGGCCGACCATGCCGACCTGGCCAAGCGCCGAGCCGAGGTCGCCGCCACCATCGCCACCGGCACCGGAGTGACGGCCCCGGCCGAAACCGCCGAGATCGCGGCGGCCCTGCCCACGGTCCCCACCGGCGCGGCCTGACTGTCGGCGCCGGCCAGGCCGCGAGGGCGCGAGCTGTGGGCTCATCGCGTGGAACAGCCACGGATGAGGCCAAGGCGGTGGATCGCGTGGATCGGATATCGGACCGAGGGACTAACGTTCACGGCGTGCGGATCGCGACGTGGAACATCAACTCGGCGAAGGCGCGGCAGGCCCGGCTGATCGAATGGCTCGACCGCGCCCAGCCGGACGTGGTGTGCCTGCAGGAGACGAAGCTCGACAACCAGTCGTTCGCCGAGGCCTTCGACGAGGACCTGTTCCGCCGGGGCTACCGCTACGCGCACCACGGCGACGGCCGCTGGAACGGCGTGGCGCTGCTGTCCCGGGAGGGCCTCGACGACGTCGAGCGCGGCTTCGCCGGCGACCCGGGCTTCCCCGCGGGCAAGCCGGAGCCGCGGGCGGTCGCCGCGACCTGCGGCGGCATCCGGGTCTGGTCGCTGTACGTCCCCAACGGCCGCGCGCCCGACGACCCGCACTACGCCTACAAGCTCGAGTGGCTGGCCGCGCTGCGTGCCGTGCTCGCCGCCGCGGCGCCCGAGCACCCGATCATGGCCCTCGGCGACTTCAACATCGCGCCGACGGACGCGGACGTGTGGGACCCGGCCGCCTTCGTCGGCGCCACCCATGTCACCGAGCCGGAACGGGCGGCGCTGCAGGCCGTGACGGACGTGGGCCTGGTCGACGTGCTGCGCGCCCGCTGGCCGGACGACGTCGCCTACACCTACTGGGACTACCGGGCGCTGTGCTTTCCGAAGAACATGGGGATGCGCATCGACCTGACGCTGGCCAGCGCCGACGTGGCCAGCCGGGTCGCCGCCGTCTGGGTCGACCGGGCGGCCCGCAAGGGCACCGGCACCTCCGACCACGCCCCGGTCGTCGTCGACCTCGACAAGGCGCCGGACGGCGACGTCGGCCCGATGGTCCCGCCGCCATCGGCACGCGGCTCGTCGTCGGGCCGCGGCAGCAGCGGTGGTGGCGCCGCGCAACGCGACCGCGCGGCCGCCACGATCCGGCGCAAGTCGCCCCCCAAACCGCCCGCCGCCGCGGAATAGCCTCCGCCCCGCGGGGTCCAGGGCAACCGAATACCCCTGGAGACGACACGGGCCGGACACCCAGCAGCCTGGTGGGTGTCCGGCCCTGGCTGTACCTATGTGGTCGGCGGCACTGTCAGGCGGCGTCCTTGGTGCCGCCCACGGCGGTCGCCTCGGTCCCGGCCGTCGTACCCGCCGCCTTCTCGCCCTCGGGCGCGCCGTCAGCGACCGGGACCTCGGCGTGCTCCGCCGTGGCGGTCACCGGGATCCGGGTGCTGGCCGGCTGCGCCGCGGCGCCGGGCAGCCGAACCGACAGGACTCCCCGGTCGTAGCTCGCCGACAGCTGGTCAGCGGCGACGCTCTCGGGCAGCGGGAACTCGCGGCGGAACGAGCCATGCCACCGCTCCCGGCGGACCCGGCCGCCCTCGCTCGTCTCGGACGAGCCGCCGCGCTCGCCGCGCACGACCAGCCGGCCGTGGTCTATCTCGACGACGACGTCCTTCTCGACGTCCACGCCCGGCAGCTCGAGGCTGATCACCACGTCGTCCCCGTCGGTCACGATGTCGGCCGACGGCACCACGGCGCCGAACCGCCCCGAGCGGACCGCCACCGCGGCACCCTGGCCGCTCGAGGCCGGCCGCGCCGGGCGCGCCAGCGGTGCGATCGGCGCGGTGGCGCGCAGCGCCCGCGGCCGTCCCCATGGGCCGAAGGAGCTGCGGACGATGCCGTCGAGCTCCCGGTCGATGCGCTCCAGCACGGCGAACGGGTCCCACAGGTAGGTGCTCATCAGAATCGCCCCTCTCCGTCGCCCGGCTATCCCGGGCTCGTTCTTCGTGAGCCTATCAGGCTCAACTTTCCGAATGAAAGTCGAGGCAGAAGGATTCCTCGCATGTGGGTCAGTTTGAGGAGGGCGCGGGCGTCACGCGACGTCGTCCCACCGAGAACGGCTGGTACGGCTGCCATGCGACCAGCCAAGAGATCACCGAGGCGAAGCCTGCTCGGCGAGCTCGACCCACCGGACAGCTCAAGCCGGCAGCTCCAGCGGGCACGACGAGACGCCGCGCGGACAGGCGAACACCGGCACAGGCTCAGGCGAGTGCCGCGGCGCCGCGGCACGGCGGCGCTGATCAGGCAGGCTGGGCGGGCCGGTGGCGGCCGGGTGAGCGGGCCGCCTGGCCGCGCGGGCGGTCAGCGGCCCTGGTAGCGGGGTGGGCGGCGCTCGACGAAGGCCGTGAAGGCCTCGTTCAGGTCGTGGGACGGCATGAAGGCGGCGTTCCACGCGGCGACGTAGCGCAGCCCGGCGGCCACCGCCGGGCCGCGGGCCGCCTCCAGGATCTCCTTGACGCCCTGGACGACAAGTGGCGGGTTGGCGGCTGTCTCGTCGGCGAAGGCGTGCGCGGCGGCGAGCGCCGCGGCCTGGTCGGGCAGCACGTCGTTGACCAGGCCGATCTTCTCGGCGCGCGCAGCGTCGATGTCCTTGCCGGTGAGTGCCAGCTCGCGCAGGTGGCCGTCGCCGATGATCGCCGGCAGCCGCTGCAGGCTGCCCAGGTCGGCGACGACGGCCACCTTCACCTCCCGGACGCTGAACCGGGCGTCCGTGCTCGCGTAGCGGACGTCGCAGGCCGCGGCGAGGTCGACGCCTCCGCCGATGCACCAGCCCCAGATGGCCACGGCGACCGGCTTGCGGCACTCGGCCACCGCGTCGACGGCGCGCTGGTAGGAGCGGATCTTCCCACGCATCGCGGTGCGCGCCGCGGCGAGGCCGCCGTCGTCGGTTCCCGCCGCGCTGAGGTCACCGAGCATCGCGGTCAGGTCCAGGCCGTAGCAGAAGTGCGCTCCCGAGCCGGCGACGACGATGGCATGCACCGAGTCGTCCGCGTCCAGCGCGGCGAAGACCTCGGGCATCTCCCGGAAGAAGTCCGGCCCCATCGCGTTGCCCTTGCCCGGCCCGAGCATCGTCACCTGGACGACCCGCCCGTCCTCGCCGCGACGCTGGACCCGCAGCGACTTCAGCCCCGACGAGTACGCGTAGTCGACCAGCTCCGCCGCAGGGCCCGGCTCCTGGCCGTCCACCTCGCCGTGGGTCGTCATCGCGGGCCTCCACTTCCCGGGCGCCCCTGCCCGGGGAGCTCCAGCCTTTGCGGGGTGAGGTACGGACTCGCTCCCTACCGTCGCACATCAGGCCTCGGACATGCGATGGCCCGGCACGCCGCGCGCACCCGGGCCATCGCCAGACGTCCACTGTCAGCCGCTCGGTGCAGCCCGGCCACCCGGTGGTGACGGCGCATCAGCGCTGCGTCAAAGTGACCACCTCGTCCAGGCCGGACCAGCCCGGCCACCGCCATGGACGTCTACTCGGAACCACGTGGGGAGGGCGCCCCGCGCCGATAGCGGGGCGCCCCAGCGCGCCGCCCTACTTCTTGTCCTCCTCGAAGTTCACGGTGACGTCGGTGTAGCCGAGGGCGCCGAGCAGGCCCTTCAGCATCGCCGTCGTGTTCTCCTTGCCGAGCTGGATCACCTGGCCGTCGCTCGCCGCGGCCGCGGTCATCTGCTGGGTGGCCTTGAGGTAGAGATTCTGGTCGGTGCTCTGGCCGCCGAAGAGGCCGCCGATCCGGTCGAGCGCGCCGCGCTGGTGGGCGTAGACGTAGCTCTTGTCGAGGTCGAGGTTCGCCTTGCCGAGCGTCGGCGGCGGCAGGGTGATCGTCACCGACTTCTTCGCCTCGTCGACGACGACCCGCTTGCCGTCCAGGCCGGCGAAGTTGACCACCGAGTCGACGGTGCCGACGCCGACGAAGAGCACTCGTTCGCCCTTGAGCGAGGACGGGATCCACTTCGTGTCGTCCTCGACGTCGACGACCACCTCGAGGTGGGCGCTCGCCGCGTGGTACTCGCTGATGTTCTCCAGCGAACGCAGCACCGCCGGCGAGCTGCGGTCGATCTCCCGCTCGCTGAACGGGTTGTGGAGGAACGACGGCCGCCAGCCAGCGACGAAGCTGACCGCGCCCGCGAAGACCGCCAGGACGACCAGCAACGCCACGAGCCTGATCAGACCGCCGATGGAGGGCAGCCGATCGCTCCAGCCACCGCGGCGAGGCGCGGCGGCTCCGTCGGGGGTGGTGGGAGGAATGGTGCCGGTGGACTCTTTGGTCGACCGGCCGGACTCGTCGCTCATGGTCAGAGATCTACCCAGAAACCCTGCTATCACGCCAGTCCGTCGCGCGCCAGACATGGCCCCAGCGCGGGGGCTATCTGCGTGCGCTGCCTGACCCCGGCCTGGCTGGGCGCAGCGAGAGGGCGATGGCGGTGCGGTCATCGCTAGGACGGCCGGGGGCGTGGTGGCGCACCGCGGCGAAGACGTCGTCAAGCAGCCGGCTCGGTGAGCGGCCGGAGACGCGGACCAGCTCGCCGACCAGCCGGTGGCGGCCGAAGAGCCGGCCGCCGTCGTCGCGTGCCTCGACGAGGCCGTCCGTGTAGACGAACAGGACATCGCCGTCGCTCATGCGCAACCGGCCGGTCCGCCACGCGCCCGGCTCGGCGACCAGGCTGGACATCAGCGGCCCGGTCGACGCGAGGGCCTCGACGCTGTCGAGTGCCGCCAACCGGTCCAGGCGGTCCAGGCGGTCCGCCTCGTCCAGGTCCTCGATGCGGTCGAGGCCGATGAGGTCGCCGAGACCGTCGGAGCCGCCGGGGCCGCGGTCGTCAGAGCCGCCAGGGCTGTCGGCGCCGTCGCGCCTGCCGGGCTCGTCGGGTCCCGCGCCGTCGGTCCGGTGACCGGCGGCCGCATGGGCGCGCGGGCGGGTGCCGGCCGAGGCCGCGGGCCGGGCCGCGCGCAGCACCAGCGCGTCGGGGTGACCGGCGTTGGCGTAGATGATCTCTCCGTCGAAGGGGTCGACGAGCGCCACCAGCGCCGTCGCGAACGTCTCGTCGGTGTCGCCGAGGGCCTCGACCACCCATCGCACCGCGGTCGCGGGCTCCGCGCCGCGGGACAGGGCAGCGGTCATCAGCTGCTTGAGCCGCAGTGCGAAGACGCCGGACGCAGCGCCGTGCCCCGCCACGTCGCCGACGACGACGGCGACCCGGCCGTCCGGCATCTCGATGGCGTCGTACCAGTCGCCCGCGAGCGCGCCCTCCGCCGGATCGACCCGGCCGAGCAGCTCCAGCCCCGCCGTGTCCCGCAGCGACGACGGGGTCAGCGCGTCGCGCAGCGCCATCACCGCCGGGCCTTCCTGGGCGAGCGCCTCCCAGGAACGCTCGTTCTGCCGGACCAGGCTCACCAGCTGGGCACGCATCGCCTCGACGTTGCCGGCCAGGTCGACGATCTCGCGCGGCCCGACCGCGGGGATCGTGGTGTCGTGGCGGCCGGCGGCGACGGCGTTGACCGCCCGGCGCAGCTCGTTGATCGGGATGATCAGCCAGCGCCGCGAGAGGATCAGCATGAGCAGCGACATCGCCAGCAGCACGGCGACGACCGTGCCGACCGAGGTGAGCAGGAGGTCGGCAGAGTTCTTCACCCGGCCGGTCGCCTCGGACTGCTCGTCCGCGATCGCCGTGGTGAGGGCGTCGACGGCGTCGCGCAGGTCGCGGAAGCGCTGGCCGCTGTCGTCGCCCAGTTCCCTCAGCTGTGCGTCCAGGGGGTGGCCGGCGTCCACGTCGGCGAGCTCCCGGTTGACGATCTCGGTCCGCCAGGTCTGGTAGGTCTCGCTGAGCGTTCTGACCCCCGTGACCAGGTTAGGGAAGTCGTTGACGAGATCGCTCAGCTTGTTGGTGAGCGCCGGGATCCGCTGCTCGGCGCCGCGGTAGGGGTCGAGCAGCTTGTCGTTCGAGCCGTCGGACATGAGGTAGCCGCGCAGGGCGCTCTTCTGGTCGATGAACGCGGTGTACAGCTGCGCGGTGATGGTGGCGGCCGGGTCCAGCCGGTTCGCGCGCTCCGCTGCGGCGTCGTTCGCGCGGACCGACGAGTAGACGGCAAGGACCATCGTAGCGACGACGGCCATGACCGCGAGCCCGACGACCACGCGGACGCCGTGGCGCACCCCCGACGATCCGCCCACGGTCACCCCCTGCCATGCGTGGCGCCAGCCACCGCCGGCGCTCCCTAGACCCGATCCACCCAGCAGGCAGGTTTCAGCCACCCACGGGGTGAGCGCACCCGCCGTGCGCGCAGCGACCGCCGCTCGCACGGCGCGGCTGTCCATGCCGAGGCGCCGCGACACGCCGCGACGTGAACACGTCCTGGAACGGCGACGTCGAAATCGGAGCGCCGCTGCCGGGACCACACATTGTTGGCCATTGTCGCCCGTCCACCGACCAGCGGACACGGCCGGTCGGCACTGGTGACTCCTGGTCACCACGCGATATGTGTCGCCCTGGCGCGCGACACGACCCTCGACGGCTGGCCAGGGGTCGGCGACCCGCCCACGGGCAGCTGGCCGCCCCGCGGGCCACCGGGGCGGTTCACGCCGGGATGTCTGCCCGGTACGGCATCCGGCGGAGCGGGTACGCCTGCACCAGGACGCACGCGCCGTTACATGACGGACACCGTGTGATATCGGCCGAAGTGCGACGGCGGAGGAGCCAGCGGATGACGTCGGGCGAGCGAGGGCGGGCGGGCCGGCGCAGGCGCGGCGGCGCTCACCCTGCCCAGGTCTCGGCAAAGGTCCCAGCAGAGGCCAGGGAACCGAGCCCATCGGTGTTCCCGAACCTGCCGAACCTGCGGCTGCCCCACCCGCTGCACGGACGCGGGCCGCACGGGCATGGGCCGCATGGGCATGGGCACTGGCATCCGCATCTGCCCCATCCACACCTGCCCCATCCACATCTGCCGCACCGCGACCCCCACCGCGACCCCTTGGCGGGCCTGGGCCGGCACCCGGACGCGGCGATCTGGACCCGCGGGCTCACCAAGCTGCACGACGGCCGCCGCTCCGTCGACCATCTCGACCTGGACGTCCCGGTCGGAGCCCTGTCCGGGTTCGTCGGGCCCAACGGCGCCGGCAAGTCGACGACACTGCGGATGCTGCTCGGGCTCGTCTGCCCGACCGAGGGCGTCGGCTACGTGCTCGGTGAGCCGGTGAGCCACCCGGAGCGCTACCTCGGCCACGTCGGCGCGATGATCGAGGGGCCGACCTTCCATCCGGGGCTGTCCGGCCGGGAGAACCTGCGCCAGCTCGCGGTGTTGCGCGGCATCGACAACCGGCGCATCTACGAGGTGCTGCGCATGGTCCGCCTGACCGGCCGGGCCGGCGACCCGTTCGCCACCTACTCACTCGGCATGAAGCAGCGCCTCGGCATCGCCGCCGCGCTGCTGCCGAAGCCGGAGCTGCTGATCCTCGACGAGCCGACGAACGGCCTGGACCCCGCGGGCATCCGAGAGATCCGCGCGTTGCTGCGCGAGCTCGCCGACGGCGGGATGACGGTGTTCGTCTCCAGCCACCTGCTCTCCGAGGTGGAGCAGATCTGCGACCACGTGGTGATGATCCGCGCGGGGCGGCTGTTGTTCCAGGGCCGCACGGGCGAGCTGCTCGCCGCGGGGGATCCGCGGATCCTGCTGACCCCGGAGCGCTGCGCCGACGCGCGGCGGCTGCTCACCGTTCTCGCCGAGGGCGGTGTCCGCGCCGAGATCCGCCTCGACGGTCCGCCGGCGGTCGCACCCCACGCGTGCGACCAGCGCATCATCGTCGTCGCGCACGCGCCCGAGCGGATGGCCGCCGACCTGAACAGGCGGGCGATGCGGGCCGGCATCGCGCTGCGGGGCCTGCGCGCGCACCGGCCAAACCTGGAGGAGACGTTCCTGCGCGCCACCGGCGGCGTCGACGGCGACACCGTGCGCGGCGAGACGCCGCCGGGGGATCTGCCGGCCGGCGACCTGGTCGCCGACGACCCGATGGACGGCGACCCGACGGCCGGCGGCGCGCCGTCCCTGACCAGCTCGTTCGATGCCGATCCGGCGAGCATCTACCCCGGCGACCCCGGCGGGAGCGCCGATGCCGACCATTCCGGCCAGGGTGCGAGCCGATGGTCCCGGGCGGACACGCGCAGGGGAGGTCGATGAATGGGCAGGGCATTCCTGGCCGAGTGGCTGCCGCTGCGGCGCAGGCGGTTCCTCGTCGGGACGTTCGGCGCGACGGCGGCCGTCGCCGCCCTCGGCGCGGTGCTGACCTTCATGGCCAGCGAGGGACACGACTTCTACGGCGACTATCTACATCCCGGCGGCCTCGCCCGTCCCGGCGGCCTCGTCCAGGGGCTGGACGCGGTGAACATCCTGCTGGGCGTCATCGGGCTGTGTGTGGTCGGCGCGGCACTTGCCGGCGACTACAGCCGTGGCATCCTGCGCAACCAGCTCATGGCCCAGCCGCACCGGCTGCGGCTGCTCGCCGGCAAATGCCTGGCGCTCGTGTCGTTCATCGCCCTGGTCGTGCTCGCGGCGACGGTCGTCAGCGTCACGTTGTCGTTCGCCTTCGCTCCCATCAAGGGCGTGCCGACGGACGCGTGGACCTCGGCGGCTGGTATGCGCGAGCTTGGCAAGGGGATCGTCAACAACCTGTTCAACGCCTGGGGCTACGGGGTGCTCGGCGCGCTGATGGCGATCGTGTTCAGGTCCCCGGCGGCGGCGATTTCGGTGGGCCTGGCGTACGTGCTGCCGGTGGAGATCATCGTCACCGGGATCTGGGAGCCCGCCGGCCACTGGCTGCCGGGCCAGCTGCTGCAGGACATCGCCAGCGGCGGCCACGGCTACCCGACCGCCTATGCCGACGCGGGACTGCGCGTGCTCCTCTACGGGCTCCTGGCCGCGTTCGTCACCGCGATCCTGTTCCGGTACCGCGACATGACCTCCTGACGACGGGCGCCGAGGCCGGCCGCGACCGCTGGCGGTCCGGTGGCGGTCCGGCGGCGGGCCGGCGGCGTCAGCGAGGTCGGAAGACGATCGTGTTGACGTGGGATTTGCCTGCGCCCGACACGACGAGGCTCAGGTAGCTGCCGCCCAGCTGGCCGGCCATCGCCCGTTGGTATCCGGCGATGTCGAACCCGTCCAGTGCGGGCCGACGAACGACTTACGTGCCGCAGGACCGGTTCGAACCGCAGATGCGCGTACGCGATCACTGAGGCGAAGGCCCGGTCGGGCACGGCACCGGCCACGACCCCGGTTGCCTTGGTGACCAGCGACGGCGCGCCCGCACCGGACGCGGCGTTCCCGGGACCCGCGGCCGGCGCCCGCTCCCCTGCCGTTCCACCCAGCGGCGCTGTCGCCATGACACCCCTCGAAAACGGGTGCCGGATGGGATGGCCGCGACACCAGCGGCGGCTGCCCGCGGACGTGTCCGCGCCACTTCGCTGCGTCCGGATCCTGCCGCCTCCCCGTGAGTGAGGCAATAGATTCCTTCCGTATTGACCTGATTTCTCGGAACTGCCTCAGGAACCGGGCAGCCTGGCGAGGTCTATGCGCAAGAGCCACTGGTCGAGCTTGAACGGCGGATACGGCCACTCGATCGCGTCCAGGACGAGCTGGTTCACCGGCAGCCAGAGCAGCCGCCGCTGTGCGTCCACGGCGCCGCGCCGCAGGCCGACGTACATGGTCGAGCGCCGGCGCAGCAGGTCGAGGCCGAGGTCGATGCGCGGGCCGACACGGAAGGTCATCTGCCGGCCCGCCCCCTCCGGTTGAATCGCCATCAGACTGCCGTCGACACCCGCGAGCAGCAGTCCGCCGCTCGCCGGGTCGAGTGTCAGGCTACGCACCAGGCCCCCGTCGCCGCTCCCGCCGATGAGATGGTCCGGCCGGCAGGTGGTACCCCAGCTGGTCGCCGGCCAGTTGCCGACGGCCGGTGACCGGGTCACCAGGCCGCGCTCGCCGCCGATCTTCGGGTAGACGGCGACCCGGTCGGCGGTCAGCCCGTCCGCCCGTGTCCTGGCGACGAAGAGGGTCCCGGCCGCGTCGAAGCACGCGGTCTCCATCCGCGAACCGTCCTGCGCGGCCCGCACCGCGGTGCTCATCGGCCGGATCGTCCCCGTCGACGCGGAGTAGGAGAACTCCTGCACGGTGAACGGCTGGACCTTCCCCTCGGCGTTGTAGCAGTCGCTGATCAGTGCGAACCGCTCGTCGTCCGCGGCGCTGGTCGGGTCGACGGTCACCTCCCGCGGGCGGACGACGACCGTCAGCCCGAGTGGCCGTGGCTCCGGGTACTGCCAGAAGGCCCGGACCTGGCCGGCCAGGTCGACGACGAGCAGCGCGCCGCTGTGCTGCTGGCCATAGCCGAAGTACTGCGCGACCACCAGGTGGCCGGAGCGGGGCAGCCGGGCGATCGAGGCCGGCCCGCGCGGGTTCGGCGGCTGCGACGGTCCGGGGACCGGGAACGCCGCGGCGGACCGCTGCGGCGTGAGCCCGGCGGCGAGCTGCTGTGCCGTGTAGGAGAGGCTGGGCTCGTAGTGCCAGGGACCATCCGCCCCGTCGCGGACCACCTGCCCCAGGGTGGGCAGCTGCCCGTCGACGGCGGCGTTCCAGCCGAAGTAGGGGATCTCGGACAGGAACACCACCCGTTCCCCCGCACCGCGAGCCGGGTCGGGCTCGGGAACCACCAGCACGTCGGCGACGTCGCCGCCGCCGACCCCGCGGTAGCGGGCGTTGGGATTACCCAGGACGGTTTGGCCCGTCGTCGACGGGATCACCATCCGGGTGAAGCGACGCGCGGTCGGGTCGAACGCCGCCAGCTCCATGCCAGCGGCGGTGGGCTCCGCCTGGTTGTCGGTGAAGGGCGTCGTGCCGACGAACACCGTCCCGTCGGCGGCGACCGCTGACATATAGGCCGCCTGCCCCGGCCCGAACCCCCAGCCCGCGACCTCGACGGCGTCCACCGACGAATCGTTCACATACCCGCCGAGCGTTCCCGGTGCGCCGACGATGCTCAGCGTCTGGGCTGGCCGTGCCGACCGCGTCGCCGCCGCCGGGTGCTGCTCCCGGTCCGAGCTCAGATACCTCGCGGCCGCGGTGCCACCGGCCGCCACCGCGCCGAGCCCGGCCGCACCGGCCAGCAGGGTCCTCCGACTCACTGTCGCTTTCAGAGCCGCCTCCGCCACACCGCCAGCGAGATCCTTCCCCTGCCCGCCGACCTTACTGTCCGGGCGCCGTGTCCCGGTATCGGCCCGTCTGACGGCCCCGCGGGGTCGGCGCCTCGTACCTCGCGCCGGGGCAGGAGCCGGGGTCAGCCGGCCTGAGAGAACGCGGCGTCCGGACCTCCGGCCCGTTCGACCGCCCCGGCCTGGAGAGCTGCTCCCCCCCGCACGGCCGCCTCGTCGGGCTCGGCCGCGGCCCTGCCCGGCACACGCGTACGCGCGCCGGCCGCCGACCGGTCGGGAGCCAGGTGGCTGTGCAGCCGGACCACGAGCGCGCCGGCGACGACGGCGGTGAACGCCTGGCAGGCGAGGCCCATGGCGGCCGTCCGCATGATCTCACCGTCCGCCAGCGCGAGGACGACGGCGGTCAGCGGCGTGCAGCCCGCGAGCACCCAGATGATCTTCCGATAGCCGGCGCCCAGCAGGTACGTGGCGAACAGCAGAGTGACGGACAGGCAGGTCATCGCGAACGCCAGCACCCACAGTGCCGGCGCCGCCGTCGCCAGTTCCGGCCCGAAGACCAGAGACAGGATCTGCCGACCGGCGACCGCGCCGATCGCCGCCAGGAACAGCCCCGGGGCCACGACGACGCCCAGCGCCATGGCCAGCGCCTGGCCCGCGGGCTGGCCCTCCCGGCGCCGGCGCGCCGCCTCGGCCAACAGGTAGTTCGCCACGGCCAGCCCGATGAACACCGGGACCTTGCAGGCGGTGGAGATCGCCGCGTAGCCGCCGACGCCGTCAGGATTGCGCCACCCGACGATCACCACGTCGACGTTCTGCAGCAACGCGAGCGGCACCAGCGTCGCCAGCGCCACCGACGACTCGGCGATCAGGCTGTCCCGCGTCCGCTGCGGGGCGGCCGCCACGGGCACCATCGGGATCGGTCCGGTGGCGGTGGTTATCGGCATCACGCCCTCGTCGCCCTCGTCGCCCTCGCCCCGGCGAGCCCGCACGGGCCGCCGCGCGAGCGGCGCGGTGCGCGCCACCACCCAACGGGCGTGCTCGCCACCCACCAGGACACCGATCGCGAGCGCGAGACCCGCGCCGTTGACGCCGAGCCCGGCCGAGACGAGCACGACGACGCAGGCGATCCGGAAGCCCGACTCGAAGACCACGTTGCGGGCGAGGCCCGGGTAGTTGCCCCTGGCTTGCAGCAGCCCGCGTTCGACGCACACGTTGACCCAGATCGCGGCGGCGATCGCCGCCTCCGCGATCGCGAACGGGTGTGGGTAGGACAGCAGCAGCGCCACGGGTTTGCATACCGCGATCGCGACCACCGAGGCGAGCAGGATCGCAAGCCTGGTCAGGCCGCGCAGCTGCCGGATCCAGTACCGGCGGTCGCGCCGGGTCTCACCGCTCTGGGCGAGCTCGCGGTGCACCACCGCCGTCAGGATCGCGTTGCCCACGACCGACAGCACCATGAAGATGTTCGTCTGGACCACGACCGCGCCGTAGCCACGAGTGTCCAGAGCCCTAGCCAGCACCAGGTTCATCACGAGGTTGAAGCCGTTGGCCACAACCCCGGCCGCCGCCAGCGCCATCGGGCCGCGCAACAGCTCGGCAACGAGCTCCCGCCGCACCGCCAGTGCCATTGGCCTCTCCGTGTCCCGTCATCGGCCAGCCTCACGGCCTTCGGACGCGGGCAATCGTATGACTGTGCGTCTTCTGGGATGACCTCGGCTACGTTGTCGGGACAGAGTGGCTCGGGCCGTCGACCAGGAAGGCGAGGACGCGCGCGGTGCAGCACCAACCCGCCCCCACCGGCAGCGCCGACAGCCGCGGCCCTGGTGACGGTGCCAGACGCCCGCTGGAGGCGCTCGCCGGCCGGCACGTGGTCTTTCTGAACTGGCGGGACCTCGACCACCCCCAGGCCGGCGGCGCCGAGCTGTTCTGTCAGTCGGTCGCCGCCCGGTTCGCCGCGGCCGGCGTCGAGACGACGCTGCTGACCGCCCGCCCGGCAGGCCTGGCGGCGAGGGAGACGGTCGACGGCGTACGGGTCTGGCGCGGCGGCGGCACCTTCGGCGTGTACCCGTCGGTGCTGGCCCGGCTGGCCCGGCTCACGGCGTCCGGCCGCGTCGACGCGGTCGTCGACTGCCAGAACGGGATCCCGTTCTTCAGCCCGCTGGTCGTGCGGCCCACGACCCCGGTGGTCCAGGTGCTCCACCACGTGCACCAGAAGCAGTTCCCGCTGTACTTCCCCGGGCCGGTCGCCCGGGTCGGGCAGCTGCTGGAGTCCCCCGGCAGCCGCTGGGTCTACCGGCGCCGCCCAGTGGCCGCGGTCTCCCCGTCGACCCGGGACGAGGCCCGGGCTGTGCTCGGCCTGCCCGGGCCCCGGTTCCTCGTCCCGAACGGCGTCACCGTCACGGCCACGGACGCGGACGCGGACGCGGTCGTCAGCGCCCAGCCGACCATCGTCTGCGTCGGCCGGCTGGTGCCGCACAAGCGGCTGCACCTGCTCGTCGAGGCGATCCCGGCGCTGGCCGCGCGTCATCCCGGCCTCGTGGTGCACCTCGTCGGCGACGGGCCGGACCGCGAGCGGCTGACGGCCAGGGCCGCCGAGCTCGCCGTTCCCCAGGGCGGCCCCGACAGCGGCGCGACGCTGCGCTGGCACGGCTACGCCGACGCCTCGACCCGCGACGCGCTGCTGGCCGGGGCGTGGCTGACGGTCAACCCCTCGCACGGCGAGGGCTGGGGCCTGTCCGTGCTGGAGGCGAACGCGTTCGGCGTACCGGCCGTGGCCTTCCGGGTACCGGGGCTGCGCGACGCGGTCCGCGACGGCGAGACCGGCTGGCTCGCCCACTCCCCGGCCAGCCTCGCCGGGGTGATCGACGAGGCCCTCACCCAGTTGCGCAACCCGGACCGGGCCGCCGCGGTACGCACCGCGGCCCGCCGCTGGGCGGCCGGGTTCGCCTGGGAGGCGAGTGCGGCGGGCCTCGCCGGCATCATCAGCGCCGAACTGGACCGGGCCGGCCGGCGCGAGCGCCGCCGGCCGGACGACGCCGTCACCCGGGCCTGGTTCCCCCTGCCCGCCCACGCCCCGCTGCCGGCGCTGCGCCGCACGGATCTCGTGTACCGGACAGCCCGGACGGGCGCGGGCGACCCGGCCACGACGGCCGCTGAGACCGGCGGCGCGGTCGCGCTGCTCTACGGTGCCTCGCTCCCCGCGGCCAGGGCGGTGCTGGCGCGGGCCGGCGTCGCCGCGGGCGCGGCCCGGCTGCGCCCGGCCACCGGTCACGACCTCCTCGTCGGCATCGGCCTCGCCTCAGCGGGGGAACCGGCCGGTCAGCCTGGCGGCGCCGCGCCGGCACCAGCCGCCAGCGCGGCGGGCCGCGCCGACGGTCTGGCGCGACCGGCCTAGACCGTGACGACGGGCGCGGGCACGTCCGTCAGAACTGCCCCCGCGACGGCCCCGTGCCCCGGGCGGCCACGGCCTCCAGCCTGACCGCCGCCTCAGGTGCGAATCTGACCTCCAGCTCGGCCATCGCGGCGAGGAACAGATCGGCGAACTCCCGCGCGGCCGCGGCGTCGAACAGTTCCAGCGCGTAGGTGAACGTCAGGTGCACCTGCCCGGCCATCCGGGCGACGTGGACGACCAGGCCCTGCGGCATCCTCGGCGTGGCCGCGAAGTGCATGTCCAGCAGCCGCGGGCCGTCCAGGCCGACCGTGAGCCCGCTCGGGACGTGGCCGAGATTGCTCACGGCGAGCGTCGGCATGAACACGGGCCGGGCCGCGTCGATGGCGAGGCGCAGCACAGCGGCCCGCGCCCGGGGTGGTGTGGCGGTGATGAGCAGGTCCGCCAGCCGCACGGCCTTCCCCTGCAGGCCAGGCCCGGCCAGGCCGGGGGGCGCCGCCGGCCCGCGTGCCTTGATGGCCGTGGTCCGGTCGAGGACCGCCGCGAGCAGCCGCGTCGGCTGGGCCCGCAGGGCCGGGTCGCTGGCTACCAGCGCGAACCCGGTGGCCGCGCCCTCCAGCTGGTCGTGCGCCACGCCGCCGACGGCGACCCGTACCCGCAGGGTGCCGCTCACCCGCCCGCGGCGGCTGTTCCACCGGTCGGCCGCGAGGTGGCCGGCCGCGATGAGCAGGTCGTTGACACTCGGGACCCGCCCGTCCGGCAGCGAGGCCGGGCGGGGCGTCGGGACGACGCGGGGGACGAAGGCCAGCCCACCGGCACCTGGCGGACCCACCGGGGCGAGGAACCGAGGGCCAGCCGCGAGCCGGCGCAGGACCCGCCCGCGCACCGCCGGGCGCAGGCCGACGATCGGTCGGTACCGTGGAAGAGCCCTCGCCTCACCGCCGGGTTCCGCCCAGTCCGCCGGCGGCTGGTAGCAGGCCGTCATCTCGGTCAGCAGGGCGAGCAGGCCACGGCCGTCGAGAGCAAGATGATGCGCCACGGCGCCGAGGAAGTCGCCGGCCGGGTGGTGCGCTACCAGCAGCCGTACCAGCGGCGCCCGCCCCAGGTCGATCCCCGGCAGGATGAGCCGCCGCAGCGCGGACCAGGCGTCCTCCCTCGAGGCGACCTCGACCTCGGCCACCGGAGCGCGCCGCGGCCGCGCCGCGCTGCGCCACCCCTCGACGCCCGCCCGGTCGGCAAGCTCGGAACGGGTCGCCCGGTGGTTGGCGAACACGACCGTCGCCGCCTCCGTCAGCGCCGCGGCGTCGACGTGTCCGTCGGTCCGGCCCAGCACCGCGACGACGACCGGGACCTCCGGGCGGTCCGACGACAGCAGCACCCGCTCGGGCAGGGTCAGCGGGCGGACGGTGCCGTCCCGGTCCGCGCTGGTCGTCATCGGCGTGCTCCACACTCCTGCCAGGCCCCCGGCCTGCCCATCGTCCGGCGGATGGGTCGGTGCGCTAGCCCGTTCACGGGTCGTCTCCAACTCTGCCCGCGGACGCCGCCGGAGGCTCGTGGTCGGGCGCCGCCACGGCAGTGGGCTCGGCCGCCGCCGGGCTGGTGGGCTCAGGTGCCGCTGGGCTGGTGGGCTCAGGTGCCACGGACTGAGTGAGCTCAGGTGCCAAGGACTGAGCCGGCTCGAGCGCTGCCGGCCGGGTGGGCTCGGACGCCGGTTGGGTCGCAGGTCCTGCCCGGCCGGCCGGCCGGGCGGCCAACGCGGCGAGGGTGGCCGCGAACGCGACCGCACCGGCGGCCTGCGACCATCCGCTGAACGCCCCCACGCCCGTCCGGGGCGACCCGTCAGGAGTCACCAACATCACCACGCCGGCGACGGCCATCCCGGCCGCGGCGACCCACGGCAACACCCCGGCCCGCCGTCGGGCGGCCACGATCAGCAGGGGTACCACCAGCGCCACGGGCCCGGCCACGAACAGCACGGCGATCATCCCCGCGACCGCGGCCACCCACCAGTACCGCAGCCGGCCGGCGAGGGCGAACAGCCCTCGCCGCGGGTCGAGGAACCGGGGATAGCCGTCCTGGTCCGAGGACCGGCGCAGCCGGAACCGCCCGGGCACCAGCGCCGCGGCCACCAGGAGCAGCGCCAGGCCCAGACCGACGGCGAGACCCGTCCGATACGTCCGGCCCGGCCCGTTCTCGATGACGACGGTGCCGCCGGGGCCGGCGGGGACGATCCAGCCCTGCTGCCAGCCGTCCAGGCGCACAGGCGTCAGCGCCACCCCGTTCAACGTCGCCGTCCACGCCCGGTTCGCGTTCTCCCGTACCGCCAGGAACCCCTCACCGCCCGGCCCGACCTCGACCTCACGCCGCTCCGGTGTCCACTCCCCCACCGACGTCGTCCGCGCGGCGGCCGCGGGCTGGCCGGTGCCAGCGCTGACCAACGAGATCGTGTCCACCAGCAGGGTGGAGTCACGGTGGGGCACGCTGAGCAGGTGCTTGCCCGCGGACAGCGGCACCGCGCCGTCTGGCGTGCAGACGGTGAATCGCACGGGACGACCAGTCGCAAGGTCGCGGACCTTGCCCTCGACACGCACCTGAAAGACGGTTCCGTCGATGGTGAGGACAGGTCCTCGGCCGCAGTCGAAGACGAAGGGCCGATCGTCCGTCGACGCCGTGTTGGACGGCACCGCGGTGATCGTTCCGGTCATGGTGAACCGCCCCGCCCTCGGCGTGTCAAACCGGCGCGCGATCGACTGCTCCTCCGAGCTGCTGAACGGCTGGGTGATGTCGTCGCGCTCCCGGTCGAAGGCGAACATGACCGGCCCGTCCACAGACTGCCGGAACAGCCTGGACGTGTCGTCCGGCACCTGGGCATAACGCTGGATCGGCTGCCCCGGAACGGTCAGCTCGCGGATCCCGGCACCCTGCACATCCGCGTTGTTGTGGGCGACGTCCAGCAGCGTGACCTGGTACCAGGAGCTCTTCCCCGGCGGCACCGCGAGGTGCTGCGCCTGCTCGGTGGCGCTCACTGCGGTGTCGACGGAGCCGCCCGCTGTCGTCACCCTGATCATCCGCGGCACCGGCCGCTTGCTCGTCTCGGCCAGCAGCTGCACCTCCAGATACGGCACCGACACCGCGCTTGCGACGTCGACCCGCAGCCACGCCCCCTCCGACCCAGCCTTCGGATCCGGCTGCGCCATCCACCAGGTGTAAGGAAGGCCGTCCACGGCGCTCGCCGGCGCCAGCTCCGGCACGGCCCGCAGACGGTAGCCGTACGACGACGCGGAAACCGACTTCCCGCCCAGGTAGCCGGCGACCGTCTGGTGCCCGTCCGGCGGCCGGTCGGTCCACTGGTCCGGCGGAGTGCTCTCACCGGCGACGTTCTCGTCCGCACCGAGCAGATAGGACGCGGAGCCGTGGACGACGCCGAACTCGTAGTCGCGCCGGTCGAACGTGTCGGTGACGGCGAGCCCGGTGGTCGGAGTCAGCACGTCGGCGGCCGCCGTGGCGTCCGTGGGCGCGGTGTCCGCGCCCGCGTCGGTGCCGGCAGGCCCCGAGGTTAGGTCCTCGGCGAGGATCACCGCCTGGTCGGCCCGCAGCAGGCCATGCGCCGCCAGCTGCACCGTCGCCTCGGCCCCACCGGAGACCACCAGCGCATCCGACGCCGAATAGGCCGCCACCATGCTCGCCCCACCCGGCACCGTCCACACCTCCAGCGCCGGCACCGTCCCGACCTGGCGCTGCCGGCTCGCGGGCAGCGCGCGTTCCCGGCTCCCGAGGCGCCCCTTGACCTGCGGCCCGAACGACACCGCCTCCCGCAGGCCCGAACCCTCCAGCGTGCGGCGAATCTGGCTGGTGGACGGCGGGATGTCCCAGTCGTTGTTCTCCAGGTCGTTGCGGACCAGCACCTGGCCCACCCCCGCGCGGGCCAGCGCGGCGGCGAGGCCCGCGCCGTCGCCCAGGGAAAGCGCCTGCTCGACACTGTCCATCCACCGCGTCACCCCGACGCCGCCGAGCGGGATCAGGTTGCGGCCGCCCCACGGGGTGGACGCGAGCCACTGCATCGGGTCGTCCAGCGGGCGGCCCCAGCTGTACTCGGCGAACGCCCTGGCCGGAAGCGCCAGGGTGCGCCCGCCCTCGGGGTTGGCCGCCAACCAGTCCGCCGCCTCCGACCAGTACTCCGGCACCTCGGTGAACGACCCGGCCTGCAACGACTTGCCATCGAACATCGGCGCCGACCCCGCCACCAACGCGGCCACCGTCACGACCACCGCGACGATGGCCGCGGCCCGCGTGGTGCGCGGCCCGTTCCATCGTCCGCGGGTCGGCGGGCCACCGGCCGACGCGGAGGCAGACTCGACCGGCCGGACCGCCGCGGGCCGGGCGGTCCCGGAGCCGGGACGCTTGAGCAGCAGGGTGGGCGGCTTCTCGAACTTGGGCGCCGCCGAGCCGGTCTCGGGGCCATCGCCCGCCGCCCCGGCCGCGTCTACCGTGCCGGCCGCGTCCACCGCCCCGGCCGCGTCCACCGCCCCGGCCGCGCTGGCCGAGTCCATCGCGCTGGCCCCGTCCGCCACCGCGGGCCGGCGGGCGATGCGCTCGCCCGCGACCCACATGGCGTGGGTCAGGCCCAGTGCCATCGGCAGGTGCACGACCGGCTGGAACTTGAAGACGTTGCGCAGCGGGCTCAGCGGTCCCGCCAGCAGGGTGCGCACCTCGTCGGCGAACGGGCCGCCCAGCGTGCCGACGTAGCCGGATGCGACCGCGACCACGCCGACACCGAACGTCGCCAACAGGAAACGCCGCGCCGGCAGCTCCCGCCGCGCCAACCCCCACAACGACACCGCCGCGACCGCCGCCGAACCCGCGATCGCCACCCGCGAAACCGCGAAGTCAGCAGCCGCCGGCAACCACGCCGTCGGCAACCGCAGATACGCCTGCCAGTCAGCGGTACCGCGCAGCGCCTCCGTGACCGAGGCGGGTGCCGTCGTGACGTCGACGGTCTCGGTGAACGAGATGAAGTTCAGCCCGTACCGGCTCAGCGCGAGCAGGCCGACCGCCCACCAGGCGGTCGCGAGCACGAGCGCGACCAACCACCACGCCCGCAACGCCCACGCCCGCCGACTACCACCCGCCAACAGCAAGAACACCACCGGAACCAACAACACCGCCGCCGTCACCGCAGCATTGATGCCCCCCGTACACAAAACCGCCAACCCCGACAAAGCCGCCGCCCGACGCGGCGACAGCCTGGTCTCGGCCGCCACCTCGCCCTCGGCGCCGTCGGGCCGCAGCGCCCGCACCAACGGCACCACCATCCACGGCAACAGCGCCGCACCCAACATCGCCGCCGACGTCGCACCGATCTTCCCCAAAAACATCGGCGACAACGCAAAACCAACCCCGCCCAGCAAACGACTACCCGGCCCCCCCACCCGCAGCACATCCGCCAACCGCACCACACCCCACGCCGCCACCGTCAACACCAACGCCATCCACAACCGCTGCACCAACCACGCCGGCAACCCCACCACATGACCCACCAGAAAAAACGGCCCCATCGGAAACAAATAGCCGTTGTACTGGTTCGGAATAAACCCGAAGTCCGACCCCGAGTTCCACAGATGCGTCGCGTCCGCCAAGAACCGCAACGGCGACAAGACCACATCCAACTTCGTGTCCGCCACCAACTTCCCCGGCGCCTGCAACACGAACAACGCCACAAACCCCGCCGCCACCCACACCAGATGCCACCGCCGCGTACGCACCCCCCGCGACCGACCGACACCCCCGGCCGCGCCGGTCTCCGGGCCGGCAGCTGGCGCTTCGGTGGGCCGCTCGCCGGCCGTGTCCGTGTCCATGGCCGTGTCCATGCGCGCGGCCGCGGACGTCAGCCTGGCCGGAGGGGGCGGTGTCGCGGGGTCGCGCCGGCCGCGCCGGCGGGCGCGGGGGGCCGCCACGCGTACCACCCGGCGGACGGCAGCGGTGGGCAGGCCAGTGTGCGGTGTCGGGATCGGTGACTCCAGGGTTCGTCAGGACGAGCCGTACGGCCGCGCGCTGACCGGACCGTCGGCGTGCGGCTGGCTGGGCCGACCCGCGTCCCCCCGAGCCCGGGGGACGTCACGCGAGGCGTCCCGCCGGGGGTTATATACGGACAGTCCATCCTGGGTCGCCACCGGCCCGACCGGGCCTACCGGGCCCGGCGAGCCGCTGGACGCACGAGGGCCGCCGTAGATGTGGCGGCGGGCCCTGACCAGGTCGGCGAGCATCGTCGGAGTGTGCCGCACGACGCTGAACGTCCCGTTCGGCGCCTCGGTCCACCGCACCGGGACCTCCGCGATCCGGTAACCCAGCGATCGGGCGAGGGCCAGCACCTCGACGTCGAAGCCAAAGCCGGCGGCGCGCGAGAGGCTGAACAGGATCTTTGCCTCGGTGCGGCGGAACGCCTTGAAGCCGCACTGGGTGTCAGCGAGGTCGAGCGCGGTGAGCGAGCGGGTGAGCTGGTTGAACGCCCAGCTGCCCAGCCGGCGGGTGGCGGTGCGGTCGGCTCCCCCGCCGACCCGGCGCGACCCGACCGCCACCTCGGCGTCTTCCAGCGCCGCCAGCAGCGCCGGCAGGTCGGCCACGTCCGAGGCCAGGTCCGCGTCCATGAAGACGATCGCCTCGCCTGCGGCGGCGGCTACGCCGACCCGGATCGCCGCTCCTTTCCCGTAGTTCCGAGGAAGGCTGATCACCTGGCTGTCTGGCACGCCGCGCAGCAGTTCGTTGGCCGCCCGGGCAGTGCCGTCGGTGCTGCCGTCATCGACGACGATCAGCTCGGCGCCGGGATAGCGGCGCAGCATGTCCTCGAGCACCGGAAGAGACCCCGGAAGCCGTCTGACCTCATTGAACGCCGGGATGACGACGCTTACGGGTACCAGATCCACGTCCCACCCCACGCTGCGTCGGCCCGGGCGACGGGCAATACCGGCTGTCCACGAACGGCGCCTTCTGGCGATATCACCTAGAAACGTCATCTCGGACGAGTCCGGCGTGTGGCACTTTATCCGAGTCGTCCGTCGCCTGCGCCGCCGACGAGTCGGACGCCGACGGCGCGTTGCCCGGCCGTTGATTCCGACATTGACACCACGGCAAGGTATGATCGGCACAAACCACCGCCGCCCGAAGCGCGGCAAAACGCATGCGCCGAGGGCTTTGCGCGGCCACGACCCAACGTCGATGATCGACATCAGCACGTCGACGGATGCCCGGCCGAGCCGGGGCAGCCCGCCATTCGAGTCACAGTCGGCCGCAAGTGTTTCCACGTTGCCCAATCGGAGTGCGCCGGTTGTGATGGGGCGCTGCCATGGAAACTGGCACCGGCCTACGAGTGCGCCGGACAATGACCTCTCCGGTCGTCTGTCGCCGCCGTCGGCCTCGCCCCGGCGGCGGCGTCAGGAGGAGCAATGGCTGGCCTTGGGCGTGACCATCGGAGAGGTGACCAGCGCGGAAAGCCGCGGGGAGGCGAGCCCGCCGCCGGCCAGGTCCCTCAGCCCAGCCCTGTGCCTGAGCTCAGCCCGGTCCCTCAGCCCAGCCCGGTGCCTGAGCCTAGCCAGCTGCCTGAGCCCGGCCAGGAACGTGTGATCGCCGACACCGGCCCGACGCGGGCGCGCGGTTCGCGCCGCCAACCGGCGGGCCGGTCTTCCGGCGACGGCGGGCCGGCGGGCGAGGCCCGCGGCCGGCGGGCACCCCTCGCAGGCGGCCAGTTGCGGCGGAACGGCGACGACGGCGACAGCGCGCTGCGCGGGCTCGTCGGCCCCGGTCGCAGCAAGATCAGTCTCAGCGCCGCGATGCGGGCCCGCGACATCGCCCAGCCCACCGCCGACGAGATCGCCGAGGCCGAACGGGTCATCGCCGAACGACTGCTGGGGCGCGGCGGCGGGGACCCGCACGGTTCCAGCCGCCCGCCGGCCGACCAGCCGAGGCCCCCGCGGCCCGGCGCACGACCGTCACCAGGCTGGATGGCCTGGCGCGGCCGACCCACCCGGCGCGACCACCCCGACCAGCGGGGCTCCGCTTCCGCGGACGAGCCGGCCGGCCCGACCAACGCCCCGCGGCGACCAGGACCGGGCGCCGGCACGGACGCGCCGGCGCCCGGGTGCTCAGGCCTCCAGTGAGGCCGACGAGCCGGCCGGGATCGCCGGAAGCTCGCCGGTGCGCTCGTAGCCGGTCAGCATCCGCAACCGCCGGGTGTGGCGCGACTCGCCGGAGAACGGCGTCGACAGGAACACCTCGACGAAGGCGACCGCCTCCGCGACCTCGTGCATCCGGGCACCCAGGCTGAGCACGTTGGCATCGTTGTGCTGCCGGCCAAGGCGCGCGGTCTCCTCGGACCAGGCGAGGGCCGCACGCACCCCGTCGACCTTGTTTGCGGCGATGGCCTCGCCGTTGCCGGAACCGCCGATGACGATCCCCAGGCTGTCAGGCTCGGCGGCTACGGCCGCCGCGGCGGCCAGGACGAACGGCGGGTAGTCGTCGTCTGGGTCATAGTCACTCGGGCCGTGGTCGATGGGAGCGTGACCGAGTTCGGTCAGCCGCTCGGCGACGGCGGCCTTCAGGTGGTAGCCGGCATGGTCAGAACCGAGATGGACGCGCACGATGAGCCATCATGCCCGCTCGCGCGGCGCCCGTCGCCACCGAGCCGCTCCGGCCACCCCACGCGGATCAGGACTCCCGGGACACGAGCCGGTCCGCGCCGCCGACCGGCTCCGACGTCGTCGACGGGCGCGTCCGGATCAGCCCACCGAAGGTGGGGTCCACACTCGCGGCCGGCGCGTCGAAGGTCAGGTTGTCGAACGTCGGGCCGACGTCGCGGGTCCGCTTGAGCTCGTAGAAGCCCGGCGTCTGGACCACGAGCAGGAAGCCGTCCCAGAGGCGGCCGGCCGCCTCGCCGGTCGGCGCCGGGGTCATGACCGGGCCGAACAGCGCCGTGTCACCGACCGCGATCACCGGAGTACCGACGTCCATGCCCACGCGGCCGATGCCGTCCGCGTGGCTCGCACGCACCCGGTCGTCATACTCCGTGGACTCGGCCGCGTCGGCGAGGGCCACCGGCAGGCCGACCTCGGCCAGCGCCGCCTCGAAGACGTCGCGGGTCCACTCCACCTTGTCGATGTGCCGGCGGCGCCCCAGCGCGGTGTAGAGCGGGCCGAGCACCTCGTCGCCATGGGCAGCGGCGGCCGCGGCGACGACCCGCACCGGCCCCCACATCAGCGGGATCATTGCCTTGTACCGCTCGGGGATGTCGTCGCGCCCGTCGTTGAGCACCGCCAGGCTCATGATGTGCCAGCGGACCTCGACGGCCCTGACCTTCTGGACCTCGAGCATCCATCGGGACGTCAGGAACGCCCACGGGCAGCTCGGATCGAACCAGAAGTCGGCCACCACAGGCCCGCTCCCGGCCGCCGACGACGATGACGCTGTTTCGACGCCTGTTCCTGCAGTCACGCGCTGCCTCCTGTGCGGACGGCCCACCGGTGGAGCTGTCTGTCCACCGGCCTCCCGTCCGCATCAACCATCGGGCGCGGGCGGTGCCTTCCCATTCGAGGCGAGATATCTCGCCACCCGGTTGATCACAGCCACGGTCGGCACGGCGACGACCGCTCCGGGGATCCCAGCGAGCACGCCGCCGGCCGACAGCGCGATCACGATCGCGAGCGGGTGCAGCCGCACCGCGCGGCGCATCACCAGCGGCTGTAGCAGGTGGCCCTCGATCTGCTGGACGGCCAGCACCACGCCGGCCACGATGATCGCCGGCACCACTCCCTTGGCCACCAGCGTGACCAGAATGGCCGCGATGCCAGCCACCGTCGCGCCGACGATCGGGATGAACCCGCCGAAGAACGTCACCAGTGCCAGCGGAGCGACCAACGGCGTACCCACCGCGACCAGGCCGATGGAGATGCCGACGGAGTCGACAACCGCGACGAACACGGTGCCGCGGATGTAACCGGTGAGGGTGACCCAGGCCTCCCGCCCGGCGCCGCGGACCCGCTCCTCGGCGGTCGCCGGGAACCGGGTCACGATCCAGTCCCAGATCCCGGCGCCGTCATAGACGAAGAAGAAGGTGGCGAACAGGGTGACCAGGAGGGTGGTGAGCACCTCGAACAGCACCGACGCCGTCGTGATCACGCCGGACAGCACCTTGCCCCGGTTCTGGCTGAGCGAGTGCTGGATGCTGTCGACCAGGTCGTCGATCTGCTTCTGTGACAGGTGCAGCGGGCCGTTGATCAGGTAGTCGCGCACCTGGTCGATTCCAGCGCTGACCTGGTCGATGACCTTCGGCAGCTCGTTGGCCGCGTTGAATCCCACGGCGACCGCCGCGCCGCCGATCAGGACGAAGAAGGTCAACAGCGCGAGGAACGCCGAGGCGAGCCGCGGCACGCCCAGCCGCTGCAGCCGGTGCGCGATCGGGACGATCAGCGCGCTGATCAACAGGCCGGCGACGACCGGGATGACGACGGTGCGGATCCGCCCGATCGCGACCACCACGACGTAGACCGCGGCGGCGACGACGAGCAGCCGCCACGACCAGCCGGCGCTGACCCGTAACGCCAGCGGCACGGCCCGTTCGGCCCGCTCCTGCGACGAGAGGCGTGCGGCCTCCTGCGCCGCCTCGGCACGGCGTGCGGCGGCCTCGGCCCGCCGCGCCGCCGCCGCGGCTTCGGCGACCTCGGCCTCCCGGCGGACACTGGCGATCCTGGCCGCCCGCCGAGCGGAGACCCGTCCGAGCCAGCCCCGCGCGGGACCCGCGTCCGGGCCCGGCTCCGCGTCCCCTGGTCCGGTCCCGGCCCGGTCGCCTGGGCCGTCACCGGCCGGAGAGGCGTCACCCGGAGCGTTCGGAACGTCCTGGGCGTCCTGGGCGTCCTGGGTGCCAGGGATGTCCGCACCGTCCGCGTGGTCCGCTGCCCGGTCCGGATCAGCCGCCTCGCGGACACCCGCGGGGCCGCCCGGGTCGTCAGCGCCGTCGGTGCCCGCCGTGGCGTCGCTGCCGAGGGCGCCGACCGCCTCATCCGCGCCGCGAGCCTCCGCGTCGGCGGCGTCGCCGTCGCCGGCGGGCGGCGGCGCTGGGTCGGAGTGCCCACCGCGCGCGACCCGTCTCACCTGGCGCTCCCCTCCAGTCGGGGCGTCGTGCCGGACACCGGCGCATCAGGGCCGGCCGCGGGCGCATGCCCTTCAGGGAACACCGGCCGCTGCGCGCCCGAGACTACGCCGGAATCGTCCCACACCGTGACCTCGGCGCTCCGGCAGGCAGGCGCCCGTCGCGACGAATCGGGCACGGCGCCAACCCACTGGACATGGGCTCGACCCAACGGTCTACGTCCGGTAGAACATCGCGCGACGATGGGATTCTCGCTTGGGGACGATGCCGGTAGTCTTCGGAACCGTGAATCGCCGTCCTGTGCGCCGCGGCGCGCGCCGCGCGCTGACGCTGGCCGCGCTGACCACCCTGACCGTGCCGCTCTTCTCCGCGGCGGCTCTCGCGGACGGGGGGCAGATCGGCACGCACTACAACCCGGACCCGCTCTCCGCCATGGAGTCCTGGCTGATCTACGGCGGCACGATCGCCGGCGGCTTCCTGCTGGCCCTGATCCTGACCGCGCTGTCGGGTGGCAAGAGCTCCGACCGCTACCGTCCCGGCCAGCCATGGCGGCACGACGAGGTCTGGCTCGGCGGCGAGAGCGCGGCGGCCGACGCCACGCCCGCGGCGCAGGAGTCCGCGCAAACATCGGCGCCGGGCTCCGGCGGAGCCAGTGGCAAATGGTGAGGCGTTCCGCCAGGACCAGCTCGACCGGCTGAACCAGGCCCGGCTCCTGGCCGAGCGACAGACCGGTATCGACTTCCACGTGCGCATCGGCGCGGTCTCCGACGATCCGAAGACCGCCGCCGAGCGCATCCTCGGTGACCTTGTCGGTGGCCGACCGGCCGCGGCCGTCCTCGTGCTCGTCTCTCCCGGGCAGCGGTTCGTCCGGATCGCGACCACTCCGGCCGCTCGACGCCGGATCCCCGACGTGGCCGCCTCGCTCGCCACGCTGTCGATGACGTCCAGCTTCGCCGTCGGCGATCTCGTCGGCGGTCTGGTCTCGGGCCTCCGCCAGCTGGCCGACGTGGCCGGCCCGCCCACCTCCTCCCTGCCGACCGCCGTCGGCTAGTCAGCCGGCGCCGCCCGCCGAACCGTGTCACCCGGCCCCGTGCATGGACGGGCCCATCCGCCGCCCTTTTCTCCATCACGTTGACGCGTGTTGGATCAGCCTGCCTGTGCACGTACTGGTGTGCCACAGGTCGTGATCGGACGTGGGGCTGCCGGGCTCCTTGCCGCTCCTGGGATTCTTGCCAGCCATCTGAGTTCGATATATGAACTTAGATGGCCGGCCAGAGTGGCGGCGGTGAGGAGGTCGGTAACGGTGGACGACGCTGCGCAGGCGGCGCTTCCGACGCAGGAGCGCGGGTCGGCGGTGGTTCCCGAGGCGCGGGCCGCTGCCGCCACGACACCGGTGGACGCGGCAGGACCATCCGGGACGCCAAGCGCGTCACCGGCCGCCACGCACGACGCGGGGCCGGCTGCCGCGCGCGCGGGCGAGACCACCGCCGCCGGACACGTCAGCGCCGGACCAGTCGGCGCTGAACCAGCTGGCGCCGGGCGGCGGGCGCGGGCCGTGCTGGCGGTCGTGTCGGCGGCGGTTTTCATGTCCAACCTGGACCTGTTCATCGTCAACATCGCCTTCCCGGACATCCACCGGGATCTCGGCGGCGGGCTGTCGACCCTGTCCTGGGTGCTGAACGGCTACGCCATCGGGTTCGCCGCCCTGCTCGTGCCCGCCGGGCGCCTCGCAGACCGGTACGGGCACCGAGGCGGGTTCCTGCTCGGCACCGCGCTGTTCACCGCGGCGAGCGCGCTGTGCGCGGCGAGCCCCGGAATCGCGACGTTGATCGTCGGGCGGGTCGCACAGGCGGCGGGCGCGGCCTTGCTGCTACCGACGAGCCTCGCGCTGCTGCTCGCCGCGACGCCGCCCGCGCGCCGCGCCGCCGCCGTACGCGGCTGGGCCGCCGTCGGCGGGCTCGCCGCCGCGCTCGGCCCGGTGGCCGGCGGCCTGCTCGTCGAGGCGGACTGGCGGTGGGTGTTCCTGGTGAACCTGCCGGTCGGCGTCGCGACCCTGGTCCTCGGCGCGCGGGTGCTGCCGCGGCGGCGGGCGGACGACCCCGGGCCGCTGCCGGACCTCGTCGGCGTGCTCGCGCTGACCGCGGGCATCGGCCTGCTGGCGCTCGGCCTGGTGAAGTCGTCCGACTGGGGCTGGGCCTCGGCCGGCGTCGTCGGCAGCCTGGCGGCCGCAGCCCTGCTGCTGGCCTGGTTCGTCGCGCGGTCCGCACGCCACCCTGCGCCGGTAGTGGAGTTCTCGGTGCTGCGCTCGCCGGGGTTCTCGCCGGCGGCGGTCGCGCTGTTCCTGTTCAGCGTCGCATTCGCCGCGATGCTGCTGTCCCTGGTGACCTACATGGACAGTGCGTGGGGATGGTCGGCGCTGAAGATCGGGCTCGCGGTGACCCCGGGGCCGGCGATGGTGCCGCCGGTGGCGCTGCTGCTGGCGGGCCGGCTGGTCGCGAGGTTCGGCCTCGGACGGGTCGCGGGCGTCGGCGCGCTGATCTACGCCGTTGGGGCGGCCTGGTGGGCGTTGCGCGTCGGGCTGCACACGCACTACGCCGCGGGCATCTTGCCTGGCATGCTGCTGACCGGCATCGGCGTCGGCCTGGTGCTGCCGACACTGACCGCCGGGGCGACCACCGTCCTGCCTGCCGAACGGTTCGCCACCGGCAGCGCGGTGGTCAACATGTCCCGCCAGGTGGCGAGCGTCCTGGGGGTGGCGATCCTGATCGCCGTCGTCGGCTCGCCGGGGCGTGCCCAGCTGGTGCACGCCTTCCACGAGGGCTGGTGGTTCGTCGCCGCCGCCAGCCTGGCGGCCTCGCTGACCGCCTTCGCCGGCCTGCGCCCCCGCCGCCGGCCCACGCCCACGCCCCCGCCGCCGGCTGCGGCGGCCGCCGCAGCCGGGCAGGCCTGACCTGACCGCGCCCGGCGTCGGGCCCGCGGCGGCACCGTGCCCGGCGTCGGGGCCGTGGCGGCACAGTGCCCGCTCGCCGGCCTGACGCCGGGCGGTGCCCGGCGCCGGAACGTGCCGGAACGCCTAGCCGGCCGAGGATGCCGCCATGGTGTCCCTGGCCCGGGCGGCCAGGGCTCGGACCAGGCCGTCGCGGCCCTCGGTGAGGGCGCGGCGCAGCGGCGGCGTCGGGTCCTCGGTCGCCAGGTAGGCGTCCACCTTGTCGAGGGTCGCCTGCTCGATGATCCCGTCGGGGAAGAGCATCTGGGTGATGGTCTGCGCGGTGTCGAAGCTGCGCGTCTTCCAGACCTCGGCGATCTCGGCGAAGTAACGGTCCACGTAGGGCTTGGTCAGCTCGCGCTGGCTCGCAATCCAGAAGCCGCCCAGCGTCGCCACCACCAGGTGGTTGGACAGCTTGTCGGAGTCCATGACCGCCGCCCAGGCCGCCGCCTTCGCCTCGGGGGTCGGCCGGGCGCTGCGCGCCGTGGCCGCCCGCTTCTCGCCCGCGGCGGTCGCGTCCCGGGCCAGCTCCGCGTCGATCTCGGCGTCGCCGTAGACGCCGCGGGCGACCAGGTGGGTCAGCAGCGTCCAGCGCAGCTCGGTGTCCAGCGCGAGGCCCGCGATCACGTCCCGGCCCTCGAAGATCGCCTTGATCTTCTCGACCTGGTCGGGGTCCTCGGCCTGCGCGAACGTCGTCGTGAACACCAGCTGCAGGTCGCTGCCCGGTGCCGCCGCGCGCATCAGCTCCTCTGCCCGCGCGCACAGCGCCCGCAGCGCCGCCGACCGGTTCGCCGGGTCACCGTAGGTGTCGAGCGTGAGCGCGGCCCGAGCGAGCAGCGTCTGCACCACGCCGATGTCGTCCTCGGCGTCGACGCCCGACTGCACCAGCTGGACGTAGTCGCGGGCGGCGAGCTCCGCGTCGCGGGTCATGTCCCACGCCGACGCCCAGCACAGCGTGCGCGGCAGCGAGGCCCGGACCCTGCCGATGTCGCTGACCAGCGTGCGCAGCGAGTGGTCGTCCAGGCGGATCTTGGCGAACGTCAGGTCGTCGTCGTTGAGCAGCAGCAGCTCGGGCCTGCGGGCGCCGACCAGCTTCGGCACCTCGGTGAGCTCGCCGAGGACGTCCAGCTCGACACGCTCGCGGCGGACCAGGTCGCCGTTCGGGTCGCGGTCGTAGAGACCGATCGCGACGCGGTGCGGCCGCAGCGTCTGCGACGCGGTCGGCGGCGAGGAGGCCGGTTCCTGGACGACGTCGAACGTGGTGAACAGTCCGGAGGAGTCGGTCTCGAACCGCGGGCGCAGCGTGTTGACGCCGGTGGTCTCCAGCCAGTCACGAGACCAGGCGGTGAGCTTGCGGCCGCTGGACTTCTCCAGCTCGTCGAGCAGGTCGCGAAGCTGGGTGTTGCCGTACTCGTAGGCGCGGAAGTAGCTGCGCAGGCCGGCGAGGAACTCCTCCTGGCCAACCCAGGCGACCAGCTGCTTGAGGACGGAGGCGCCCTTGGCGTAGGTGATGCCGTCGAAGTTCGTGCGCACCGCGTCCATGTCGACGGCGTCCGCGACGATCGGGTGGGTCGAGGACAGCTGGTCCTGCCGGTACGCCCAGGCCTTCTCCGCGTTCGCGAACGTCGTCCAGCCGTTGGTGAACCGGGTCGCGTCCACCTGGCACAGGACCGACATGTAGGTCGCGAACGACTCGTTGAGCCACAGGTCGTCCCACCAGCGCATGGTGACCAGGTCGCCGAACCACATGTGCGCCATCTCGTGCAGGATCGTCTCGGCGCGCCGCTCCCGGCGGGCCTCGGTCACCTTGGCGCGGAAGACGTAGTCCTCGAGGAAGGTGACACAGCCGGCGTTCTCCATCGCGCCGGCGTTGAACTCCGGCACGAACAGCTGGTCGTACTTGCCGAACGGGTACCGGTAGTCGAAGACCCGGTGGTAGAAGTCGAAACCCTGCTTGGTGATCTCGAACAGCTCCGCCGGGTCGAGGAACTCGGCGAGCGAGCGGCGGCAGTACAGCCCGAGGTCGATGCCGTCGTGGTGGTCACGGACCTCGTGGTACGGGCCGGCGACCAGCGCGGTGATGTACGTCGACATCACCGGCGTCGTCAGGAACCGGGTGACGCGCACCCCGATCGCCGCGTCGGCGACCGCCGCGACCGCTCCGTTCGAGATGACCTTCCAGTCCGCGGGGGCGGTGACGCTCAGCGTGAAGGCCGCCTTGAGGTCGGGCTGGTCGAAGCATGCGTACATCCGGTGCGCGTCATAGGTCTCGAACTGGGTGTACAGGTACACCCCGTCGTCGACCGGGTCGACGAACCGGTGCAGGCCTTCCCCGGTGCGCGAGTAGGCGCAGTCGGCGACGACGGTGAGCCGGTTCGACGCGGCCAGGTCCGCGAGGGTGATCCGCTCGCCGTCGAACACCGCGGCCGGGTCGAGCGGGACGCCGTTGAGGGCGATCTCCCGCACGGCCGGGGCCGCCAGCTCGATGAAGACCGTCGCGCCGGGCTCGCTTGACGTGAACGTGACGGTGGTCGTCGACCCGAAGGTCTCGTGGCCGGTCGTCAGGTCCAGCTCGACATCGTAGGAGGCGACGTTCAGCACGCGGGCGCGCTCGAGCGCCTCGTCGCGGGTGAGGTTGTTCGGCACTCGGATCCTCTCGGGCTCAGACCGCCTCGCGGGCACGGACGCGGACCCACACGCTGACGCGGCGGACCTGATCCGGTGGTCACCGGCCGCCCGGCTGCTGCCGCGGCGGGGAAGCCACCATCGCCAGTCTTCCACGCTGCGTGGCCGGCTGGGTCACGCCCGCGCCATCACGTCGCCGGCATTGCCGACATGCCGTCGGGACGGTGGGCAGCCCCGCCGAGAATCTCGACGAGGCGGGCGACCCTGGCGTCGGTCACCAGGTCCTCGAGGGTGACGAGAAGCCCGTCCTCGTCGCGGATGGGAAGACGCCAGTTCGGGTAGCTGTCGACCGTGCCGGGCAGATTGGGCTGGTGGCGGTCGCCGACGGCGTCCCCAGGAGCGGCGAGGATGATCCGCGCCGGCGTGGCGACCAGCAGCCGATGCATTCCCAGCACGGCACCGCGAACCACGGCCGGGTCGAGGTCGACGGCGTCCGTGCCAGCGAGGTCGGCGACGTCCGTGCCGGTGGCGTCCGTGCCGGCGGCCGGGATGGCTCGTTGCCTGGTGGCGACGGCGACGTCCCAGGCAGCGGCCGCGTCCCCGTCGAGCAGGCCGAGGGCACGCAGGTGGGACAGCAGCCGCCGGCGGGCGAGAAGCCAGTCGGCCGTCTCGTCCGCCACTGGGCGGGCCAGCAGCCCGCGGTCGGCGCGGACGCGGACGTGCTCGCCCAGCAGGAACCCGGCGGCGGTCGGCAGGTCGTGCGTGGTGACGCTGGCCATCGTGCGCGCCCGCCAGGAGCTCGGCGGGAGCGGGACGCCGTCGGCGTCGTTCTCGAACCACAGCACCGACGACCCGAGCACGCCGACCTCCGTCAGCGTCGTGGCGACCGTCGGCTCGACGGTGCCCAGGTCCTCGCCGACGATCACCGCGCCGGCGCGCGCCGCCTCCAGCGCGATCACGCCGAGCATCGCCTCGGCGTCATAGCGGACGAACGTGCCGTTGGCCGCGCCGGCGCCGGCCGGGATCCACCACAGCCGGAACAGCCCGAGGATGTGGTCGACGCGCAGCCCACCGCCGCGGGCGAGGACCGCGGCGACGATCCGGCGCAGCGGCGCGTAACCGGACGCCGCGAGCCGGTCCGGCCGCCACGGCGGCAGCCCCCAGTCCTGGCCCTGCTGGTTGAACGTGTCCGGCGGGGCGCCGATGCTCGCGCCGGCCGCGTAGGCGTCCCGGCCGGCCCAGGTGTCGGCGCCGGCGGGATCGACGCCGACGGCCAGGTCGTGGACGATGCCGACCCGCATCCCGGCGGCGCGCGCGGCGGTCTGCGCCGCCGCGACCTGCTCCTCGCAGCGGTCCTGCAGCCAGCGGTGGAACGCGACCCGGTCGGCGAGCTCGCGCCGGGCCGCGGCGACGGCGGCCGGGTCCGCGTCGCGCAGGGCCGCGGGCCACGTCCGCCAGTCGGGGCCGTGCCGCTCGGCGAGCGCGCACCAGGTCGCGAACCGGGTCAGCCCGTCGCCGCCCTCGCCGCCCTCGCCGGCGACGCCCGTCTCGCCGGCGACGCCCCCTTCGCTGGTCACGGTTAGTGCCGTTGTGGGTGTCGCGGCCGCGGCACCGGCCACGGCCGGCGTTCGGTTGGCGAACAACAGCTCCAGCGCGGCCTGCTTGGCTTTCCAGACGGCGTCCCGGTCTATCAGCGGCCCGAACCCGTCGCCGCCGTCACCGAGCCCCGGGCCAGGCGCGGCAACGCCTCCACCGGCCACCGCCACGGGCCCCGGCGCGGATCCCGCCCCCTCACCGCCGAGCTGCGCCTTGCGAGCCGCGGCGGCGTGGCCTTCGACCGCGGCCCGGACCGCCTCGTCGGCCGCCGCGTACTCGGCGGTGAGCTCAGGGCGAAGGTAAAGCGGGGAGAGAAATTGACGGCTGGACGGGTAGTAGGGCGACGGCTGGATGGGCAGGGTCGGCGCGGCCGGGTGCAGCGGGTTGACGAGCAGGACGTCCGCGCGCCCGCCGGCCGCGGAGCCCGACCAGGCCGCGAGCTGGGCGAGGTCGGCATAGTCGCCGAGACCCCAGGAACCGGCCGAGCGCAGCGCGTAGAGCTGCACCATCCAGCCCCACATCCGGCTGCCAGCCGCCCTGTTCTCGTCGTGCGGGCCCCGGGGTCCGCACGGCTGTCCGGTGGTCTGGGCAGGCGCCCCGACCACCGTAGTCTCCGGCCGAGCCGGTCGCGTACTCAGGTCGGCGCCACCGGCCTCGGGCACGCGGTCGGGCACGGCGACGACGTGGGTCGTACTCTCGCGCCCGCCTGCTCGTACCCGCAGCACATGGTCGCCGAGCGGCAGCCCTGTGGGCAGCAGCGCCGGCACGGCCACCAGCGGTTCGCCGTCGGCCTCCCCGCGGTCCCCTGCCGGGCCCAGCGCCACCGTCACCCGTGCGCCGTCGTCGCCCAGTTCCAGCTCACAGCTCACGTCGGCGCCAGCCGCCGCCACCGTGCCCGGCCCGGGCGGCCCGGGCGGCGCGAGCCGCGCCGGCAGGCGAAGGATCACCGGTCTGGGGGCCGACGCCCGGACCACCACGCTGGGTGGCGAAAGCTGTCGCCACGCAGCCGTCCGCGCCGCGGCGAGCGCCGCCGCCGGGTCCGTGGTGTCGACCCCCATCAGCTCCAGGACGCGGCGCACCGCGGTGGCCGAGACGGCGACCGGCTGGTCGCGGGCGTCCAGATAGCTGGTGGCGACGCCATACGCCCCCGCAAGCTCGGCGAGCGCGGGTTCGACAAGATCCATGCCGACGAGCTTAGGGCTCGTCGCCGGGAAGCCGGGCGGGGCCGTCCGGGTCGGCCGGGCCGACGGTGCTGAAACCGAGGTATGCCTGCCGGATGGCCTCGGCGGCGCGTTCGTCCAAGCCCCGGTCGTCGGGCACCGGTGACGCCTTCGGGCCGGGCTCGGAGGGTGGCGGGGGCGGATCCGGGGGACGCCAGGGCGAGGGTGGCGGCACCGGGGTGCCCCAGTGTCCGCCCGGGGGCGCGCCGCCCCAGTGGGAACCCGACGGCTGGGCTTCCGGGGGTGGCGCCGCGAGTGGCAGTCGCACGCGCATGCGGGCGCCGCCCGCCGGGGCCTCCTCCACCACGACCATGCCGCCGTGGGTGTGCACGGCGTCGGCGACGATCGCCAGGCCCAGCCCGGAGCCGGGCAGGCTGCGGGCGTCGGTCGACCGGTAGAACCGCTCGAAGACGTGCGGGCGGTCGCGCGCCGCGATGCCGGGCCCCTCGTCGCTGACGACGACCTCGCCGACGGCCGTCTCGACGTGCACGGTGGAGTTCGCCGGGGAGAACTTCACCGCGTTGTCGAGCAGGTTGGTGACCGCGCGTTCCAGCATGTTCGGCCGCGCGTCGACCCAGGACGAGGCCGACGTCAGCTCGATGACGATGTCCTTGGCGGTGGCGCGCCGCCGTGCCCGGGCCACCGCCGCGGCGACGACCTGGGCGAGGTCGAGCCGCTCGACCTCCTCCACCGGTGCCTCGTCGCGGGCGAGCTCCACGAGCTCGCTCACCAGCCCGGTCAGCTCGCGCATCTGGGCGTCGACGTCGCGCAGCAGGTCCGCCCGGTCGGTCGCGGGCAGCGCGCGGTGCGGGTTCGCCTCGGAGCGGATGAGCAGCTCGACGTTGGTACGCAGGCTGGTCAGCGGGGTGCGCAGCTCGTGGCTGGCGTCGTCCACCAGCTGGCGTTGCCTGGCCTTGGATGCCTCCAGGGCGCGCAGCATGCTGTTGAGGCTTTCGGCGAGCCGGGCGATCTCGTCCGTACCGGTCACCGGGATGAGCGCGGACAGGTCCTGGGTGCGGGCCACGTGCTCGGCCGCGGCCGCGGCGGCGTCGACCGGCCGCAGGGCCGCGCGCGCCACCAGCATGCCGGCGAGCATCGACCCGGCCACGCCGACGACGCCGACGACCAGCATCACCAGGCCGAGCTCGCCGAGTGTGCCGGTGACGTCCGACATCGGCCGGGCGAGCTGAAGGCCGAGCTGGATCTCCGGCCGCGGACGGTCGCCGATGAACGGGTTGCCGATGAAGGATGGTGACTGCAGCGCCACCGTCGCGACGCGGTACTCCTTCCCGTCGACCTTCACCGTACGTAGCCGCAATTGATCGCTCTGTGCATCGGCGATCGCTCTGTCCGTGACGTCCACCGGCAGGCGCACGTAGTCGGTCTTGTTGTACGGCGCGATGATGCTGCCGTCCGGCCAGTAGACCTGCAGGCGCATGCCGAGCGCGTTCGCGATCACCAGGATGCGGTCGTCGGCGTTGCTCTCGAGGTCGGCTCCCCGGTCGTAGGAGAAGACGGTGTTCTTGGCCGCGACGACGACCTGCTGGCGCAGCTGGTCGTCGATCGAGTTGCGCAGGACGACGTTGGTCGCGCCGAGGGCGACTCCCGCGACGACCGCGATCCCGGCCAGGACGGCGGCACCGACCAGCAGCGCCATCCGGTTGCGCAGCGCGAGCCGCGACAGCCACGACCGCCTCCGGCCGAGATAGCGGGCGGACGCGGACGCGGCAGGGCGCCCGCTCTGGGCGCCGCGCCGCTCGCCTCCACCGGGTCCGTCGGGTCCGTCGGGTCCGTCGCCACCAACAGGGGCGTTCACCGGACCGGCGGAGCGCCGGTCGGCGAGCAGGTTGAACGGATCGGTCACGGGGAATGCTCACGCGCCGGCGCGGCCGACTGCTCACGCAGCACGTAGCCGACGCCGCGGACGGTGTGCAGCAGCCGGGGCTCGCCGCCCGCCTCCAGCTTCCGCCGCAGATAGCTCACGAACACCTCCAGCGAGTTCGACGACGGGCCGAAGTCGTAGCCCCAGACCCGCTCCATGATCATCGAGCGGGACAGCACCTGACGCGGATGGGTGAGGAAAAGCTCCAGCAGCTCGAACTCGGTCTTGGTCAGGGTCAGCTCCCGACCACCCCGGACGACCTGCCGGCTGCTCGGGTCGAGCGTCACGCCGCCGTAGCTGAGCGTCCCACTGCCTGGGGCCGTGGCCGTACCGGCCCTGGAGCGGCCGCCGGTACGGGCGGCGAGCGCCGCGCGGCGGGCGAGCGCCCGCAGCCGGGCGAACAGCTCCTCGAGCGCGAACGGCTTGACGAGGTAGTCGTCCGCCCCCACGTCCAGGCCGCTGACCCGGTCGGCGAGCCCGTCGCGGGCGGTGAGCATGAGCACGGGCAGGTCGTCACCGCGGGCGCGCAGCTGCCGGCACGCCTCCAGCCCGTCCATCCGCGGCATCATCACATCGAGGATGGCGATGTCCGGCCGCTCTCTCGCGATCAGCTCCAGCGCGGCGACGCCGTCGCCCGCCGTGGCTACCTCGTAGCCTTCGAACCGCAGCGACCGCTCCAGCGACTGCCGCACCGCCGCGTCGTCATCCACAACCAGTACCCGCACGTGCCCAGTCTGCTCCGGCCCGCGCCTGTCGAGGTCGTCCTGGCAAAGGGCTCAGGGATATCTCGACCGCCGTTCAGGATCCCTTCAGGCAGTACGGGCGATCTTCTCCCGGTCGGTTCACCGACGGCCACCGCGCCGACGGCGCCTGCACATCGCCCGGGCGACACCGGCACACCGCCGGCGTCGCCCACACGGCCCGATGTCAGCTGCCCACCGGCGGCGTCAGCGCGCGGCGCTGCCGCTGGCCGCCCCCGGCCCGGGCTGGGCCGGCGGGTCGATGCGGGGCGGAGCCTGCTCGCCGAACCCCGACGAGCTGGAACCGCCCCCCGTCAGGTCGTCCTCTTCTTCCTCAGCGGAGGCCTGGGCTTCGTTGTCGTCGTCGTCGACGACAACGAGGCTGCGCTGAACTGCCCCCAGGCTGATCCCGGCCTCGACGAGCGCGCGGCGCAGCCGCTCGCGCAGCTCGCGGGCGACCTCCCACTGCTTGAGCGGCAGGGTCTTGACGGCGACGCGCAGCGTGTAGCCGTCCGCCGTCATCGTCTCCATGCCCCAGACCTCGGGTTCCTCGAGGATGAGCGCAGCCCACTGGTCGTCGCGCCACATCTCCTGGGCGGTCTCCAGCAGGACGCCCCTCGCCCGAGCGACGTCGGTGTCGTAGTCCAGCGGCACGTCAAGCACGGTGCGCGCCCACTGCTGGCTCTTGTTGCCGATCCTGGTGATCTCACCGTTGCGGACGTACCAGACGGTTCCCTCGACGTCGCGCAGCCGCGTCATCCTGAAGGTGACCGCCTCGACGGTGCCCGACACGGCGCCGACGTCGATGACGTCGCCGACCCCGTACTGGTCCTCCAACAGCATGAAGATCCCGGAAAGAAAATCCTTGACCAGGTTCTGCGCGCCGAAACCAATCGCGATTCCGAGCACGCCGGCGCTCGCGACGATCGGCGCCAGATTGATTCCCAGCTCGCCCAGTATCAGGACGAACGCGATCCCATAGAGCACGATCGACACGACGCTGCGCAGCAGGGAGCCGACCGTCTCCGTCCGTTGGCGGCGCCGCTCCAGCATGATCGCGGAGTCACCGAACGCGCCGAGCAGGCCACCACGCAGCAGACCACCGCTAGTCGACGCCACCGCGCGCCGGGTCGTCCGGTTGATCAGCCGGTGCAGCAGCGTGCGGACGATGGTCGCGACCAGCAGGATCAGGATGATCGTCACCGGCGTTCCGAGGAAGACCTGGGCACCGGAGGCGAGATAGTCGTTGTGCGTCGCGTCGTAGACAGTCCGGCACAGGAAGCTGGGCTGTTGGCCACAGGTGTCCATGAGCGCCGCCTTGACGCCGTCCAGGCTCACGTCGGGCAGCCCGGGCGTCGAGGACGGCGACGGGGACGGTGTCCCGGACGGCGTCGCGATCGTGGACGTCGTCACCGTCGTGGCAGCGGCGAGCGCCAGTGGCAGGGGCACGGCCTTGGTCCTCCTTGTCGGCGGTCGGTTCCTCGGGCCCAGCCGCTGCCCGCCGGCCGGCGAACCGGCCGGCACACGGTGGCCGCCGGGCCAGCCCGGCCCGGATACCTCCCCGCGCGCTCCGGGCGGCGGGCACGCGTGCCGGCCGCCGAGGGCGTCCCCCGCCGGAGGTGGACGTCCGGATGGGCGGCCGGATGGCAGGTACGCACCCGTCACGGGCCCACGGCCCGTCACCTTACGGGGTGCCGGACAGGTCCGAATGGCCGGGACCCGGCACGCGACCAGCACTTCGGCACGACGCGGACGGGGTCGCGAGGAGCGGGCGAGGCAGCACACAGCGCGACACAGCTGTCATCTCGTCGACACCAGCGGGTGACAATGGCGACCAGATATGTCCATCGCCACCTTCGCCCGACCAGATGACCATGCAAACACGCTCGCGTTCCGCGCCGGAACACGCTTGACTATCCATTGTCACCGGAGACGCTGGTTAGAACGGGCTTCCGGGAGGGCGCCCGCCTCGACTCGGCAGGAGGTCGGCGCGTGGCAGAGGCGCTGGTTCTCAATGCCACGTACGAGCCCCTGTGCGTGGTGTCCCAACGTAGGGCGCTCATCCTCGTCCTCACGGACAAGGCGGTGATGGTCGAGGCCGGCGGGCAGGTGCTGCACTCCGTGTCGGCGTCCGTCGAGATTCCCGTCGTTGTCCGGTTAGCGCGATTCGTGCGGGTTCCGTACCGCTCGCAGGTGCCGCTGACCCGCAAGGGCGTCCTCGCCCGCGACCATCACCGATGCGTCTACTGCGGCGCGCCGGCGACGTCGCTCGACCATGTCATCCCGCGCTCCCGTGGGGGCCCGCATGTCTGGGAGAACGTGGTGGCGGCCTGCGGCCGCTGCAATCATCTGAAAGCGGACCGCGCCGTCGCTGATCTCGGCTGGCGGCTCCGCACGGCGCCTCGCGCGCCGAGCGGAGCCGCTTGGCGCATTCTGGGGTCCCGTCGCATGGATCCCCGCTGGTCCCAGTACCTCAACACCGAACTAGGCGAAGCCGCAACCGCCTAACCAGCCAAGCTCCCCAGCGAACCGAAACCACCGACGCCCAACCTCCGGGGTCCCCGCGGATCCGACCCGCCCCAGCGGGGCGGATCCGCGGGGCTATGCCTAGCCAGCAACAGGCCAACCCCCGACATCCGGCTCCGCACGGCGCCTCGCGCGCCGAGCGGAGCCGCTTGGCGCATTCTGGGTCCCGTCGCATGGATCCCCGCTGGTCCCAGTACCCCGGGGTCGATCTCAGACGTCCGGGGGCTGGCGGAGCAGGTCGAGGTCGAACCAGACGCGTTTGCCGCCGGCGGTCGTCTGGATGCCCCAGGCGTCGGCCAGGGCCTCGACGAGCAGCAGGCCCCACCCGGACTCCGCCTCCGGGTCGCCGCGAGCCGCCCGGCCGGGCCTCGGCAGCGTCGCGCCTTCGCGGTCCTCGACGCTGATCCGCAGCCTGGCCGGCTCCGCCCATACCCGCAGCGTCAGCTCGCTACGGGCGTGCTTGATCGCATTGGTGCAGATCTCGCTGACCAGCAGGGCCGCGTCGTCGGCCCGGCCGAGCGCGCGCTCACCCACCGCCGTCCGCACGGCCGTCCTGGCCTGCGCCGCCGAGGCGGCAACCGGCGGCAGCGCGAGCTCCAACAGTGGCGGCCCGGCCTGCTGGGTGGTCAGCACCAGCAACGCCGTGTCGTCGTCGGTGTCGAGGGGCAGGTCGGCGGCGAGCAGGCTGAGCTCCAGCAGCGAGCGGGCGGCGTTCTCCGGCCACGGACCGTCGTCGAGGCCGACGGTGTCCGGTCCCGACCAGCTGCGGACGGAGAATCCCCCACGGTTGCGGCTGCGCCGGTCGCCGCCTCGGCGGCGTTCGATGCCGCCCGGCGGGCGGCCGGGGCCGGGCGCGCGCCGGTCCCGGGTGCGCCTGTCGCTGCCGCCGCGCCTCTCTGGCCCCGCCCAGTTGCCACCCGCATCGCTGCGTCGATCCGCCGGCGCGTCACCTGTCGGCCCCGCCGGCGCCCCAGGCGGGTTGGACGCTCCTGGTGCTCCTGGTGCTCCCGGTGCACCGGCCAGGCAGGCCAGGCCGGCCGCGCTGTCGGGAGCTGCCGTGGCAGCCGGGTGCCGCCGGCGCGCGGCGTCGATCTCCGCCCGGCGGGCGTCGGCCCGGTGGCGGGCCAGCTGCTCCCCCACCCCGACCCGCAGCAGATCGAGGCCGTCGGCCACCGGCCGGTGGCGTGACTCGACCAGGCCGTCGGTGAAGAAGACCAGGCTGGAGCCGGGCGGCAGCTCGACGGTCGACTCGACGAAATGCGCGGGATCCCCGACGCCGAGCGGTAGCCCGGGGTCGAGGTCCAGGTACCGCGGGTCGTCCAGCGGCGGTACCAGCAGCGGCGCCGGGTGGCCGGCGCCGGCGAGGACGACCCTGGCTGCCCGGCCACCCGCCTCGTCGCCGGGCCGGGCGTCGCGCGAGCCGACGGCCGGTGTGGCGGGCCTTGCCGGCTCGTAGATGCCGTAGAGGCAGGTCGCGAGCGGCAGGCCGGGCAACGAGGACACCATCACCTCGAGGCGGGACAGCAGCTCGGCAGGTCCCCACTCCTCGAGCGCGTAGGCCCGCAGCGCGGCGCGAAGCTGGCCCATCACGGCGGCCGCGCGCAGGCCCCGCCCCATCACGTCCCCGATGGCGAGCCCGACCCGGCCACCGGACAGCGGGATGACGTCGTAGAAGTCGCCGCCGACCTCGGTGCCGGTGGTGCCGGGCCGGTACTCCATGGCCACGTCGGCGCCTTCGAGCACCGGCGGGTGCGCCGGCAGCAGCGAGCGCTGCAGCGCCCGGCCCGCCTCCTGGGACTCCCGGTACATCCGGGCGTTCGCGAGGGCGAGCGCGGCGCGGCGGGCGAGGTCCTCCGCCAGCGTCTGGTCGACCTTGGAGTAGGGCGGGCGATGCGGCATGCGGCTGAGGGTGAGCGCGCCGATGACCTGGTCGCCGTACGGCATGGGCACGTTGATCGACGGCCCCCAGCCGAACTGGCGGAAGCGCGCGTACTCCTGGGGGTCCGGAAGCAGGTCGCGGCTCAGGGAGGTGGTGAGGCTGTCGAGGCGCGCCGACGTGCCGGTGCGGACCACGGAGCCGGGCGGGAGCTCGTCGCCGAGCCGCGCCGGGCGGGTGGCGACGAGCGCTCGGATGAAGGCGGCGGCCCCCGGGTCGACGTGATCCACGGCGGCCAGGTCGATCAGGTCGCCCTCCGGCGGGCGCAGCCACAGGATGACGCCGTCTCCCAGGCGGCGCCGCGCCAGCTCGACCACCATCTCGATGATCCGATACGGCTCGAGCGAGCCGCCGAGCCGCAGGCTGGCTTCGGAGAGAAAGGACAGCCCCTCCAGCGCGGCCCGCTCATCGGCGTGCCGACGGCGCGCGCCGCGCATCGACCGGATCACACCCCGCATCGCGCCGGCGAGCCCTCGGCCAGTTCTGCCGGCGTCACCGGCGACCGGAGCATCGGTCCCGGCCGGCCCGCCCCCGTCGACCGAATGACCTGAATGATCGGAATGATCGGATGTGCCTGCTTCGGCGTGGGGGCCCGCTTCAGCCGGACGGCCCGCGCTGCCTGCCGTAGCCGGTTCGGCCGGCAGGCTCGCGCCGTCCGCCGCCCCGGCCGCCCTCGCCACGCCAGCCGCGGGCCGCGCCTTGGCTGGTGACCGGGCCTCAACCGGCGACGGAGTCTTGGCCGGTGACGGAGCCTCAGCTGGTGACGGAGCCTCAACCGGTGACGGAGCCTCGGCTCCCAGCCGCAGGTGTGCCGCCGCCGGAAGACCTGACGCCTGGCGCGCCGACTCCGGGAGACGGCCCCGTGCCCCCTCACCGAGGGCCTCAAATCGAGGACTCCTCGGATCAGCCCAATAACGGGCGGTCACGTCATCCACTCGGGAAGTGTAGTTCAGCTGACCCAATACACGCTTGGCGAGAGTATCTGTACGTTGAGCGACGAGACCGCATCAGCAGGCAGGACAGCCGGATGTGCCGCGCACCGCGAAAGAGCCGACCTCCAGGGTCCACGCGACAACCAGTACTTGCGCGATTTGGGCGATCTCGAGCCGCGCGGCGCCGGCCGGCCTTCGGCCCTTCCTCGCCCTTCCCCGGCACACGGCGGCCGGCGGGCAGAATGGAGAGGTGAGCCGACAGCCGTCGCCTGCCCAGCCGACACCGCGGCCGGCGGCCGCACAGCCGACACCGCGGCCGGCGGTCGCACAGCCGCAGCCGGAGGCGCTGCCGCCCGCGGCAGACCCGGCACCGCCCGCGGCGGACACCGCGCCACCCGCGCCACCCGCGCCACCCGCGGCGGCCGACCCCGGCCGGGCGCGGCCGACCATCCCGGTGGGGCCGCCGCCGGGGGCGACGGAGACGTTCTTCGAGACCGTCGGCGGCGAGGAGACGTTCCGCCGGCTGGTCGCCCGCTTCTACGAGGGCGTCGCCGCCGACCCGGTGCTGCGGCCGCTCTATCCGGAGGAGGACCTGGGTCCCGCCGAGGAGCGGCTGCGGCTTTTCCTGATCCAGTACTGGGGCGGTCCGACGACCTACCACGAGCGGCGCGGCCACCCCCGGCTGCGGATGCGGCACGTGCCGTTCGCGATCGGCCCGGCGGAGCGGGACGCCTGGCTTGCCCACATGCGCACCGCCGTCGACGCGCTCGGCCTGCCGCCAGACCAGGACGAGACCCTCTGGGCCTACCTCGTCTACGCCGCCCACTCGATGCAGAACCGCCCATAAGGGCGCCCAGATTCACAGCGTCGCGGACGGGCCCGAGGCGCCGCCGAGCTGGGCCGGTACGGGCACCGCGCGGTCGCCAGGGCCGCTGGCGGCGATCGCCGCGGCGGCGAGGGCACCGGTCGCATCGACGGCACCCGCGGTGCTCGCTGATCCGACCGGCGCGACCGCGGGTGCGGCGGCGGTGCGTGGGAGCAGCAGCGTGCCAGCGGCGGCGATGGCGATCCCGACGAGATCGAACGCGAGCGCCGCGAGCATGCCGTCGGCCAGGCCACCGCGGTCCACCGCCGCGAAGAACACGGTGCCCACCCCGGCGACGCCGAGGGCCGCCGAGGCTTGCTGCGTGGTCGTGAGCAGACCGCTGACCGCGCCGCTCACGTCCGGGGGCGCGCCGGCGAGAACCGCGGCGACGAGGGCCGGAATGATCAGGCCGTTGCCGAGGCCGATGGCCAGCAGCGGTGGCATCAGCTCGCCGGTCGGCACCGCCACGCCTTCGGTCGCGACCAGGACGAGCACCCCGGTCACCCCGGCCATGCTGATCAGTGCGCCGACGGTGAGCGTCCGCGGGCCGAACCGGGCCACCAGGCCGCGCGCCGCCATCGACGAGATCGCGAAGGCGACACCCAACGGCCCGAACACCAGGCCCGCGTTCAGCGGCGAGCGGTGCTGGCCCTCCTGTAGGAAGATCGTCGCCGCGAGCAGGAAGCTGCCGAAGAACGTGAAGAACCCGAAGCTGACCAGCAGGCCGGCGATGGTCCGCCGGGTCCGCAGCACCGCGGGCGGGACGATCGGGTGACCACCCGTCCGGGCGAGGCGGACCTCCCAGCGGCCGAACGCGGCCAGCACTACGACCCCGGCGGCGAGTGTCAGCCAGGTCCACAGCGGCCAGCCCTCGTCCCGGCCCAGTGTCAGCGGCACGAGCACCAGCCCCAGACCGGCCGCGAGCCCCACCAGCCCGGGCAGGTCCAGCGGCTCGGGCTTCGCGGCCTTCGACTCGGTGAGCAGCCGCCAGACCACCGCCATGGCGACGATCCCGATCGGCACGTTCACGAGGAAGATGGGCCGCCAGCCGAGCCCGAGGAGGTCGAGGTCGACCAGCAGGCCGCCGATGACCTGTCCGGAGACCGCGCCAAGGCCGACCGTGACGCCGAAGTACGCGAACGCGCGCGCCCGCTCGACCGGCGGGAAGATCACGTTGATGATGGCGAGCGCCTGCGGCACCATCGCCGCGGCGCCGATGCCCTGCGCGAGCCGCCCGGCGATGAGCGTCCCCTCGCTCGGGGCGACGCCGCACAGCGCCGAGGCGACGGTGAACAGCGCCATTCCGCTGAGGAACAGCCGGCGCCGGCCGGACCGGTCACCGAGCCGGCCGCCGGTGATCAGGCCGGCCGCGTAGGTGAACGAATAGCCGGCGACGATCAGCTCGAGGCCGGCGTCCGACGCCCGCAGGTCGGCGCCGATGCTGGGGGCCGCGACGTTGACGACGAAGATGTCGAACAGTGACATGAAGGTGGCCACCAGAACCGCCGGCAGCACCTGCCAACGCCGTGGGTCTGGCTCCGGTGGCCGGGTGGGTGGGACGGGCCGTGCCTGCCCGGCGGGCAGGGAAAGGAGGGCCGGTGGTCCGCTGGTTGTGGTGGTCGGTGACAGTGGCGACGACGACGCACCCGCCGACGTGTCGGTCTCGGGCTCGTCGACCCTGTTGGAGGCCATCAGGCTCCCTCGACTCGTAGTTCGATGTCCGTCGAACTACGACAAGTCGTGCCCGGCCCAGAGCATTCCCCGGGAACCAATACGAGCCTCGCGCGGTTTTGCGACATAGTGGTCCCGGCCCGGGGCTGATACCCGGCCGCGGCCGCCAGGTGGCCGGGTACCGGTGGTCGGCGCCCGGGCCAGACGCTGGAGGTGGGGTCATGGGCACGCTGCCGATGCCGGCGCCCGAGGCCATCGATCTCGTCGCCGTGCTGGCCGCGCTCGCGGACCCGTCCCGCCTCGAGATCGTCGCCGCGCTCGCCGAGGTGCCGGAAGCCGCCTGCAATCAGCTGCTCGCGGGGCGGATGGCCAAGTCCACCCGTAGCCACCACCTACGAGTCCTGCGGGAAGCCGGCGTCATCGCCACCCGGGCCGAAGGGACCCACAAGTTCTCCCGCCTGCGCCGCGACGACCTGGACACCCGCTTCCCCGGCCTCCTGGTCGCCGTCATCGCCGGCGCCCCACCGGCCCCGGCCGCGGCGCCGGCGCAGGCCGGTGAGGCGCAGGCCGCCGGGCCAGGCTCGGCCGTGGAATCTCCCCCGGCGACGAGCCTGCCCGGCCCTGACGCGGAGCCGGCCCTGCCTGTCTAGCTGTGACGGCCACGCCGCCGACAACGCCGGGCCCCGCGGACGCCACCGGGCCCGGCGAAGTACTTCACCTGCGCACAGGTAACGGTGCTCCACTCGCCGTGGACCATCGCGCCGAGGCGCCGCCGTTCGGCACCCGCTCCGTCAACCGGCTCGACACGCGCACTCGTTCGACCCGGATCTTGACCTGCCCTGGGACCTGGATCCAGCCGTCAAGCCTGTGATGTCGGAGAACGACAAGTCGCGCGGGCCTGCCGCAGCCCTCGGCGACGATCAGTCGACCTCCCTCCGCCCGCAGCCGAAGATGACGTTGACCTATTCCGAGGGAGACGCCTCTGCTCGATCGAGACCGAGCCGAGAGCGACGACCGCGATCGGGCACGATGGATGGGGCGAGCGCTCCAGCCCGATCACCACGTCGCCAGGACGGCGGCGGCGACGAATAGGGTTGACCCATGGCGCAGTACGTCTTCCAGATGCGCAAGGTGCGCAAGGCTCACGGTGACAAGGTCGTCCTCGACGACGTGACCCTGTCGTTCCTGCCCGGGGCCAAGATCGGCGTCGTCGGTCCCAACGGTGCGGGGAAGTCGTCCCTGCTCAAGCTGATGGCCGGGCTCGACCAGCCGAGCAACGGCGACGCGACCATCTCCCCCGGTTTCACCGTCGGGATGCTGGCCCAGGAGCCCGTCCTCGACGAGAGCAAGGACGTCCGCGGCAACGTAGAGGACGGCGTGGCCGAGATCCGCCAGGTCCTCGCCGACTACGAGGCCATCAACGAGAAGATGGTCGACCCGGACGCGGACTTCGACACGCTGCTGGCCCGGCAGGCCGAGCTGATCGACAAGATCGAGGCGGCGAACGCCTGGGAGCTCGACAGCCAGCTCGACCAGGCGATGGACGCGCTGCGGCTGCCGCCGGGCGACGCCGACGTCTCCAAGCTCTCCGGTGGCGAGCGGCGCCGGGTCGCGCTGTGCAAGCTGCTGCTGGAGGCGCCCGACCTCCTGCTGCTCGACGAGCCGACCAACCACCTGGACGCAGAGTCGGTGCTCTGGCTCGAGCAGCACCTGGCCCGGTACGCCGGCGCCGTGCTGGCCGTCACCCACGACCGGTACTTCCTCGACAACGTCGCCGGCTGGATCCTGGAGCTCGACCGCGGCCGGGCGCACCCCTACGAGGGCAACTACTCCACCTACCTGGAGAACAAGGCCGCCCGCCTCAAGGTCGAGGGCCAGAAGGACGCCAAACGGCGCAAGATCCTCTCCCAGGAGCTGGAGTGGGTTCGCTCCAACCCGAAGGCCCGGCAGGCCAAGAGCAAGGCCCGCCTGTCCCGGTACGAGGAGCTGGCGGCCGAGGCGGACAAGGCCAGGCCGCGCGACTTCGACGACATCCAGATCCCGCCGGGCCCCCGGCTGGGCAACCTGGTGATCGAGGCGAAGAACCTCTCCAAGGGCTTCGGCGACCGGCTGCTCATCGACAACCTGTCGTTCAGCCTGCCCCGCGGCGGCATCGTCGGCATCATCGGCCCGAACGGCGTCGGCAAGACCACCCTGTTCACCATGCTCACCGGTGAGGCGAAGCCCGACTCGGGCTCGCTGGCCATCGGCGACACGGTCGACATCTCCTACGTCGACCAGAGCCGTTCCGGCCTCGACGGCAAGAAGAACGTCTGGCAGGTCGTCTCCGACGGTCTGGACCACATCATCGTCGGCAAGGTCGACTTCCCGAGCCGAGCGTACGTGTCGTCGTTCGGCTTCAAGGGCCCGGACCAGCAGAAGCCGGTCGGGGTGCTCTCGGGTGGCGAGCGTAACCGGCTCAACCTGGCGCTGACCCTCAAGCACGGCGGCAACGTGCTGCTGCTCGACGAGCCGACCAACGACCTCGACGTCGAGACGCTGCGCTCGCTGGAGGACGCGCTGCTGGAGTTCGCCGGCTGCGCCGTCGTCATCTCCCACGACCGCTGGTTCCTGGACCGGGTCGCCACCCACATGCTCGCGTGGGAGGGCGACGAGGAGAACCCGGCGAAGTGGTTCTGGTTCGAGGGCAACTTCGCCGACTACGAGGCCAACAAGCTGGAGCGCCTCGGCCAGGAGGCCGCCCGCCCGCACCGCGTCACCTACCGCAAGCTCAACCGCGACTGAGACGTGGAACGGGCCTCGGACGGCGAGCGGGTGCCTGAACGGACGCTATCCCGGCCCGCCGCGGGGTCCTCGGCCTCGGGGCCGAGGGACCCCGCGGCGGGCCGGGACCGGCGCGGACGGCGGCGGCAGGTCTGACGGAGCTGACGGGGCCGACGGGGCTGACGGGTCCGCGGTAGCCGGGTCGTCCACATAGGCGGCGGCCTGGAGGGTGAAGAGCTCGGCGTACTGGCCGGACTGAGCCATGAGTTCGCGGTGGGTGCCGGACTCGGTGATCCGGCCGTCGTCGACGAAGATGATCCGGTCTGCCTGCCGCACCGTGGAGAAGCGGTGCGAGATGTAGAAGGCGGTGCGGTCGGTTGCCAGGGCGCGCAGCCGGGTGAACAGGTCGTGCTCCGCGCGGGCGTCGAGGGCGGCACTCGGTTCGTCGAGGACGAGGATCCGGGCGTTGCGCATGAAGCCGCGGGCGAGGGCCACCTTCTGCCACTCGCCGCCCGAGAGGTTCGTTCCCTTGCCGAACCAGCGGCCGAGCGACGTGTCGTAGCCGTACGGCAGAGCCTGGATGAAACCGTCCGCGCCGCCGTCCCGGCCGGCCTGTTCGACGCGCGGCCGGTCGGCCAGCGCCACGAGCTCGCCCATGCCGATGTTCTCCGCGGCGCTGGCCTGGAAGGAGACGTGGTCCTGGAAGACGGCGCCGATCTGGGTACGCAGCGCCACCGCGTCCACGTCTGCGATGTCGACACCGTCGATGAGGATCCGGCCGCTGTCCGGTGTGTAGAGCCGGCACAGAAGTTTGATCAAAGTCGACTTGCCGGCGCCGTTGCGCCCGACGATCGCGATCGTCTCCCCCGCGCCAACCTCGAAGCTCACCTCGTTCAGCGCCATCACGTCCGTGCCCGGGTAACGGAACGAGACGCGTTCGAAGATGACATGCCCGCGAAGCGGCTGCGGGAGGACCGCCAGTGGCGGTGCCAGCTCGGGTGCCACCTCCTGCGCGACCCGCGGCGCCGGCACTGCCGGAGAGCTGATCACGTCGCCATTCCCGGCCGGAGCGTCCGCAGCGGTGTCTACCGAAGTGGCCTCGACCGCCACGGCCGACGCCGGCTCGGCCTTCTCGAGCGTCACCGCCGTCCCAGTGGCGGCCGTCGCGAGCCGGGCCGCGCGACGGGTCGCCTGCTGCTCCGCCTCGGTCGGCGTCGCCAGCAGGCGGTACAGGTCGTCGACGAACAGGTTGTTCTCGTACATCTGGGTGAGCGCGTTCAGGATGTTCGACACCCCGCTCTGCACGCTGGAGGCGGCCGTCCCGTAGAGAGTGAGGTCTCCCAGCGTGAGCCGGCCGCCGGCTGCCTGGAGCGCCACGAAAAGGTAGCTACCCGCGCGAGCCAGTTCGGCGATCAGACTCCAGGCCAGCTCGGCGAGCTGCCGCCGGATGGCCAGCTCACGCAGCCGCTGGTTGCGGTTGGCGGACAGCAGCCGGAACCGCTCGACCAGGTGCGGGCCCAGGTTGAAGATCCTGATTTCCTTGGCGTCGGCGTCCGTGGTCAGGACGTGCTGCAGGTAGTTGATCCGCCGGCTCACCGGCGATGTCCACCGGCTATGCATGTACGTCCACTGGCCGTAGCGGGTGTCCACGACGAAGGCCGGGATCGGCGCTACCAGCACGATGATTCCGAGGAGCGGGTTCAGGCTGATGAGCAGCCCGATCATGCTGGCGAACGTCACCACGGTCTGCAGCAACCCGAAGAAGGTGGTGAGCGTGTTGAACGGCCGGCTGCCCTGCTGGGAGGCCCGCTGCAGCAGGTCGTAGGACTCGGACTGCTCGAAGAAGCCCAGCTCCAGCCGGCTCGCCTTCTCGACGACCATCGTCTCCACGGTGAGCGCCAGCTGGTCGGAGAGGATGCGCTGCACGATGGACCGCGCCGCCGACAGCAGCTGGTTGAGCAGGGACATCACGAACTGGGTGGCGACGAGCCAGAACACCACCTGGTTGCCGGTCAGCGTCGCGACCCGAGGACTTCCGGGCAAGGGCAGGAACAGTTCCGCCCGGTCTGGTTGGTGACCGGCATGGATCTGGACCGCGTGCACCACGGCGTCGACAAGCAGGCGGGCCGTCGATGCGGTCAACGCCGGGAAGAGTCCCACGACGACTGTCAGCAGCGCGAGAGCCACCGTCGCCCCCGGGCTGGCCCGCCAGCACAGGCGAAGCACCCGTGGCAGCCCGGCGGCCGTGGCGCGGGCGCTTCGAAACGCGGCGCGCACACGCTTCCGCCAGGGTAGCCGCGGCGGTGGCGGCGGATCAGGAATGTCGACCGGCCCGGTGAGCCCGCTGGGCAGCGCGGACTCGTCGATCTCCGGCTCGTTCCGGCTGTAGCGACGCCGACGCCCCGGCATGCGGCCACCCCTCCCCCGAACGGCTCCTGCAGACCAGGCCAGCTGACCGCGACGCCGCCAGCAGCCAACCGGACGGACCGGCCAACAGGCCGACCGCCCCGCAGATTCGCCGGCCCGACAAGCCGTGCACGCTACCCGCGTACGGGATCATCGTCCCGGTTACGCGCCTTCTGGTCGAATCGATTGCGCCACATCACACGTTCGCCTGCGCCGGCGGGCAGCAAGCGCCGCTAGCTGGGCCGATGCCGCTCCGGCTGGCCGGCGGGCGCCGGTTGCCTGCCGGGCTGCCGGGTACGGGCCGACGTATGCCTGCACGGACCCGCGAGGCCCCTTCCGGACCTGGTGGACGGCCATGCGCACGGACCGGTGACCATCCGCGGCTCATCCATCCGCCGGACCCACTGGCCGCCGCCGCGGTGCATCCGCCACGGCGCGTCCCGGTACGCCGCGCGCGGCGTACCGCGGCGCGCCGGGCCGCGGCGGGATCGCGCGGTCGCCGCCGTGGGCGGCATGTGACAGGCCTCCGGTCTCGATCGGTCCCTGGCCCGCCTGCCCGCTGGGCGACGGTACTGCTGCCGGCGCTCCCGCTGCTCGCGGTGATCCTGCTCGAGGTCAGCAACCGGTACTGGACGATCCGCGAGCTGACGGTCCTCAGCCCGGTGGTCGCCGCGACGTTCGCCGGGCCGTTCGTGACCGCCGCCTACGCCGCCGCCGCGGTCGTCACCGAGATCGGGCTCGGCTGGTACGACAAGCTCGGCACGGCGGCGGACGGCGGGTGGACGGCACAGATCGTCCGGCTCGGCGGGGTCGTGATCGGGGGCGTGATGGCGATTCTGGCGAGTCGCTACAACAGCGGGCGGGAGACCAAGCTTGCCAACGTCACCCAGGTCGCGGAGGTGGCGCAGCAGGCGATTCTCACCGACGTGCCCGCCGTCTCCCGCCACGGTCTGCGGCTCGCCGTCCGCTACGAGAGCGCAGCCGCCGAGGCGATGGTAGGCGGCGACCTCTACGAGGTGGTCGAGAGCGAGTGCGGGACGCGGCTACTGATCGGTGACACCCGCGGCAAAGGGCTCGACGCGGTGCGGCTGGCCAGCCGCGTGCTCGGCTGCTTCCGGGTGATCGCCCGCGGTGACCGGCAGCTGGCGGAGATCGTGCCCTATCTCGACGCCGAGGTGGCCAGCGTCGGCGGGCTCGACGACTTCGTGACCGCCGTCGTCGCCGAGTTCGACGGCAGCCAGCTCACGCTGGCCAACGCCGGCCATCCGGATCCGGTGCTGTGGCGGCGCGGCCGGGCCTGGTTGCTCGGGCCGCCCGAACGCCAGCCGCCGCTGGGTCTCGGTGCTGGCCCCGGCCCCGGTGTCGGCGTCGGCGCCGGTGCCGGCGCCGGCGCCAAGGCTGGCGCTGGTGCCGAGACCGGCGCTGATGTTTCGGACGGAGACAGTCGCCTCGCCACCATGCCGCTCGAGCCGGGCGACCGCCTGCTGTTCTACACGGACGGGATCGCGGAGGCACGAGAGCAGCGGACCCGTGCCTTCTTCCCGCTGCTGACCGTCACGGCGCACGTGCTCGGGCGGGCGCCCACGATCGAGGAGGCGCTCGCGGACCTCGTCCTCGCGGTCCGGGACTGGACCGGCTCGGCCCTGAGCGACGACGTCGCCCTGCTGGCCGCGGAGGTGCCGGCCGCCCCCGCGACGCCCGGCGCCCACGGGCCGGCGGCCCTCGCCGCCCACCGCCAGGAAGATCAGGCCGAGCCCCGGGCCCGGCCCCGGGTAACCAGTGCGGCGGGCATCGGCGACCCGGCCCCGGTGGCGCGCGCCCCGAGCGTGCGCGCGCCCCGCCGATGGCGTGTGGACCTCGAACCCACAGGACGAGGGAGGCGACAGGACAGGAGATCGAACGCGGAAGGCAGCGACGACGCGGGAAAGCGAGGACGACGATGACTCATCTCACCGATCTGGGGGTGCGCCTGCCCGAGCCGGTGCTCGACCACCCACCGGGCGAGACCGTGCCGGAGACCGAGTTCATCGAAGCCGCGATGCGTTGGCACTTCGACCCGGCCACCGGCTCGCCGTTCTGGCTACGAGCCGCCGAGCACCTGGAGTTCGACCCACGCCGCGACGTGCACAGCGTCGCGGACCTCGCGAAGTTCCCCAACCTGGTCGACCTGCTGCGCGAGGTACCGGTCTTTGACCTCGTTCCCCGCGGCTATGGCCCGGATCCGGGGATCGCGGGGGTCTACGAGAGCGGCGGGACGACCGGGCCGCCGAAGCGGGTCGTCTTCCTAGACGACTGGCTCGACTGGCTGACGGCCTACAGCCTCGCCGACCTGGCCGCCAGGCGCTGCCCCACCGGCGTCGACTGGCTGGCGGTCGCGCCGAGCGGGCCGCACATGTTCGGGGCCTTCATCGAGCGGTTCGCGCGCCGGGTCGGACGGCTGCGGTTCACGGTCGATCTCGACCCGCGGTGGGTGAAGCGCGTTATCGCCGAGGGCCACGCCGACGAAGCCGACCGGTACGCCGGCCACCTGATCGACCAGGTCCGGCACGTGCTGACGACGCAGGACATCCGTGTCATGGTCATCACCCCGCCGCTGCTGGAGCGGCTCGCGCGGCACGACGACCTGGTGGAGCTCGTCGACGCCAAAGTCAAGATGATCGAATGGGGCGGCGCGCACATGGATGCCGACACCCGCGCCCTGTACATGACCGAGGTCTTCCCGCAGGCCACGCTCTTCGGCCAGTACGGCAGCACGATGGTCCTCGGCTCGGCGGGCGAGCGCCTTGGGCTCACCGCGCACGACCCGTGCGTGTTCGACCCGCCGTCGCCCTACGTCACCTTCTCCGTGGTCGACCCGGAGACCCGCCGGCCGGTCGAGTACGGCAGCCGGGGCCAGGTGGTGATGAACCACGTGAGCCGTTCCGCCCTGCTGCCGAACAACCTGGAGCGGGACGTCGCCACCCGGGTCGAGCCCCCGCCGGGGTCGGGCCAGGTGGGCGACTCCGTCGCCGACGTGGCGCCGGTCCAGGTGTTCGGCGGGGAGACCGTCGTCGAGGGGGTGTACTGATGACCGGACCGGGCGGTGCCGCCCCGGGCGGCTCGGGTTTCACCGTCGGCGCCGCCACCCCCGCAGCCACCCGCACGGCCGCAGCCACCGCCACCCCCACGGCCGCAGCCACCCCCACGGCCGCAGCCACCGCCACCCCGGCAGCCGCCGCCGCGTCCGACGGCCTGCTCCACCTGGACGCGCTGGGCCCGGGCGGATCGTTCCGGTCGCGAGACCGGCTGACGATCAACGACGTGTCCGGGACGCCGATGGCCGAGCTGAGCCTGGTCCCCCGGCTGTTCGTGCACCGCGCGATGGCGGCGCTGCGCAAGGCCGAGCCGATGCCGGTCGACGAGCGGCTTGCCGCCCTGACCCGCGCCGGCGAGGCGTTCGAGAACGACGCTCCGGCCGGGATCGGGACCGACGAGTACACCCACCTGGTGAGCCGGATGTCCGGGATGCCGATCTCCGTGGTCCGTTCGGCGGTCCGGGGGATCGCGCGCAGCCTCGCGGGCGCCGGCCCGGATGCGAGCTGCGCCCGCCCGGCGGCGGCCGTCGAGAGCTGGCGTGATCCGGCGACCCGCCAGGGCCGCGCAGTCTGGACTCGGCGTGGCGAGGTGTTCGCGGTCCACGCCGCCGGCAACCACCCGGGCGTGCACTCGCTGTGGCCGGAGGCGCTGGCACTCGGCTACCGGGTCGCCGTCCGGCCGTCGCGCCGCGAGCCGCTGACCCCGTTCCGGCTGGTCACCGCGCTGCGCGACGCCGGGTTCGGCGCCGACCAGCTGGTGCTGCTGCCGACCGACCACACGGTCGCCGACGACATCCTGCGGGGGGCCGACCTGTCGATGGCCTACGGCGGCGACGAAGTGGTCCGCAAGTACGCGAACGACGGCACCGTCCTGCCGCAGGGCCCCGGCCGGTCGAAGATCCTCATATCGGGCGACGACTGGCAGCGGCACCTGGACCTGGTCGTCGACTCGGTGGCCGACGAGGGCGGCACGGCGTGCGTGAACACGACCGCCGTCTACGTCGATGGCGACCCGGCACCGCTCGCCGAGGCGCTCGCTGAACGGCTCGCGGCGATCCCGAGCCTGCCGCCGCTGGACGAGCGGGCGGTGCTGCCGGTCCAGCCGGTCGAAGCGGCCCGCGCCGTGGAGAAGTACCTGCTCGACCACGCGGGTGACGCCACGCCGCACCTCGGTGGCGACGGGATCGTCGACCCGTTGCCGGACGGTGGCGCCGTGCTGCGCCCGGCGGTCTTCCAGGTCGACCGCGCCGACGCCCCGCAGACCGGCATCGAGCTGGGGTTCCCCTGCGTCTGGGTGGCGCCGTGGTCGGCGAAGGACGGCGTCGGGCCGCTGCGCGACACCCTGGTGCTCACCGCGATCACCGCGGACGCCGGGCTGGCGGACCGGCTGGTCGAGGACCCGTCGATCCGCAACGTCTACCTCGGCGACCACCCGACCTACTGGATGCGCCCCGACGTCCCCCACGACGGCTACCTGGGCGAGTTCCTCATGCGTACGAAGGCCGTCATCCGTGACTAGGGCTACAGACGGCGGCCGGCCACCGGGTGGGATTCCCGGCGGCCGGCCGCGTCGTCCTCGTGCGGGTTCTCACGCCCAGCCGGGCATGGGGTAGCCCGCGGTGAGGTCGCGGACCTCGCCGGCGATCTGGGCGAGGACGGCCTCGTCGCCGTCGGCGGCGGCCTTGACGGCCTGGTCGATCCACGCGGCGATCTGGTGCATCTGCTCCGGGCCCATGCCACGGGTGGTGACGGCGGCGGCGCCCAGGCGCAGGCCGGACGGGTCGAACGGCTTGCGGGTGTCGTAGGGCACCGTGTTGTAGTTCAGTTCGATGCCGGCCCGGTCCAGCGCCTGGGCGGCCGGCTTGCCGCCGATGCCCTTGCTGGTGACGTCGAGCAGGATCAGGTGGTTGTCGGTGCCGCCGGAGACGAGCTCGAAGCCGCGCTCGCTGAGCCCCTCGGCCAGTGCCGCCGCGTTCGCGACGATCTGGTGGGCGTAGGTCTGGAACTCGGCGGTCGCCGCCTCGCGCAGCGCGACCGCGATCGCCGCGGTGGTGTGGTTGTGCGGGCCGCCCTGCAGGCCGGGGAAGACGGCCTTGTCGATCGCCGAGGCGTGGGCGGCGTCAGTCATCAGCATCGCGCCGCGCGGGCCGCGCAGCGTCTTGTGGGTGGTCGTCGAGATCACCGGGGCGTGGCCGACCGGCGACGGGTGCGCGCCGCCGGCGATCAGGCCGGCGATGTGCGCGATGTCTGCGACCAGGATCGCGTCGACCTCGCGGGCGATCTCGGCGAACGCCGGGAAGTCGATCGTGCGCGGGATCGCGGTACCGCCGGCGAAGATGACCTTCGGGCGCTCGGTGAGCGCGAGCTGGCGGACCTCGTCCAGGTCGACGCGGCCGGTGTCCTGGCGGACGCCGTAGCGGACGCTCCTGAACCACTTGCCGGTGGCCGACACCGACCAGCCGTGGGTGAGGTGCCCGCCCATCGGCAGCGCCATGCCCATCACGGTGTCGCCGGGCTGCAGGAAGGCCAGGTAGACGGCCAGGTTGGCCGGCGAGCCCGAGTAGGGCTGGACGTTGGCGTGCTCGACGCCGAACAGCGCCTTGGCGCGCTCGACGGCGAGCGTCTCGATGGGGTCGATGAACTGCTGGCCCTCGTAGTACCGCTTGCCGACGTAGCCCTCGGAGTACTTGTTCGTCAGGACCGTGCCGGCCGCCTCGAGGACCGCGGTGGAGACGTAGTTCTCCGACGCGATGAGGCGAATCTTCTCGTACTGCCGCTTCGCCTCGGACTCGACCAGGTTCGCGATCTCCGGATCGGCGTTGGCCAGTTGCTTGATGAATGGCTCGTGCATGGGGAGACCTCCAGGGATGTGGCTGCCCGGCCCGTCCGCGGCCACACGTGACCGGCCCGTCGATCCATGCGGACCGGCGAACGGCCCGCGCTGTGGCGGCAGGCCCACCCGCGCGGCGGGGTCAGGCAGATATCGTCTGGCCGCTGGCACCGAAGGCCCGGCGCCAACGTCGGCGGCACCCAGGCGCACGGTACCGTGCCGATTCGGTCGCTCCCCGGTGGTCGATTCAACCTCAAAACGCCAGTCGCGACTTGGCCCGAAGTCTAGCCGGTCAGCCAGCGCGAGCCCTCGACGGATCAGCGTGATCCAGGTGATGCGCGGCCGGGCCGCGGGCCGCTCGCCGCTCGGCGACTCCTCGCCCGCGCAGGGCCGGCACGGGCCCTGCGCGGGCCTGCCACCGCTCGGCACGGTCAGGAGCAGACTGTGCCGGGCTTGGGGGTGACGAGGTCGACGAGGTAGCGGTTGACCGCGTTGTGGACACAGGTGCTCGGGCCCTCGTAGGCGCCGTGGGTGTAGGACGTCCAGGTCAGCAGCACCGCGTTGGAGAGCTGCGCGGCCAGCGAGCGGGCCTCGGTGTAGGGCGTCGCCGGGTCACCGGTGGTGCCGACCAGCAGGATCGGCGGCGAGCCGGCGGCGCGGAACGGCCCGTCGTAGCGGTCGGCGGGCCGGACAGGCCAAAAGGCGCACGTCATGCCGCCCAGGGCGAGGGAGGCCCCGAAACGCGGGGCTTCTCGAGAAAGATCGCGCACGAATCGTCGGTAGACGGCCAGGTCAGTGGGATACGTCTGGTCGGAGCAGTTGATCGCGGTGTTCGCGTCGAAAGAGTTGTCGTATGTGCCGTCCGCGCGCCGACCGGAGCTCTGGTCCGCAAGCGCCTGCAGCACCGACCCGTCGTTGGCGTCGTCGGCAAGCTGCAGGGCGAGCGCCAGGATCGGCCACTGCTCCTCGCTGTAGAGCAGCTGGAGCACCGCAGTGATCGCGGTGGAGTCGTCCACCGGCCTGGTCGTGTCGACGTCCTTGCCCTTCGCGTAGATCGGTTTCTTGGCGAGCCTGGCGATCAGCCGGTCATAGGCTCCGGCGGGGTCACCATGGCCGAACCCACAGTTGGGATCTCGCGCGCAGGTTGCCAGAAAGGCATTGAAGGCCGCCTCGAAGCCAAGGGCCTGCAGCCGGGTCTCCTCGAGCGGATCGCGGGTCGACAGTGTCGGATCGACCACGGCGTCGAGAACCATCGCGCGGATGTGAGTCGGGAACAATGCGGCGTAGGTGGCGCCCACCTCCGTGCCGTAGGAGCCGCCGTAGGCGGTGAGCCGGTCGTCGCCGAGCGCGGCGCGCAGCACGTCGAGGTCGCGGGCCGCGAACTCGGTCGACAGGTACGGCAGCAGGGCGGCGCTCCAGCGCTCGCAGCCGCGCGCGACCGCGCGGTCCGCAGCGGCAGTGCCGTCGAAGTCGGCCAGGACCTCGGCTTCCCGGGCCGGAGCGTTCACCCCGGGCAAGGCGGCCGGATCATGTGCCGTCCCCGCCGCGGCGGCAGCGGCAGCCGAGACGGCGGAGGCGGCGGAGGAGGTGGAGGCAGTCGACGCCGGGCTGGAGCCCTGTCCGCGCGCCGCCAAGCCAGGCGAGACCGCGACGGGGATGTCCAGTCCTTCATCGACACCCGCGCCCTCGCCAGCGCCCTCGCCAGCGCCCGCACCGGCACCAGCACCGGCACCCGCACCGGCACCGGCACCGGCACCGCCGTGGCGGAAGGGCACGTCACCGAGGACGGACAGTTCGGTGGCCTTCTGCTGGTCGGTGAGGCAAAGGACGGGCGCGCTCGCGCCGACCCCTCGCTGGTCGAACCCGACGATGTCGAACCGGTCCCGCACCGCCTTGTCGAACAGCTCCGGGTACGACCGGATGGAGTCGACTCCGGACACGCCCGGCCCACCCTCGAGATAGACGAGGGATCCCAGACGTCGCGCCGGATCGAGCGCCAGGCGCCGGACGATCGCGAGGTCGATCGTGCCTTGCGCTGGATGCTCGTAATCCCGGGGCACCTGCAGCGTGGCGCATTGAAGCCCGGTGCCACAGGCCGTCCACGCCGACAGTCGGCCAATCCCCGGCTGTGACGGCGAACTCGGCGCCGCGCCGGCCGGCGGCGTCGGGATGACGAAGCCGGCCATGGACAGCGACACCAGCGCCAGCGCGCTGGTCAGGCGTCCGCGCCGGACCGGATGCTCGGTGTGGTGCTCGCCGCGGTGCTGGAATCGCCAGGGCTGGTTCACGGGGCCTCGGCCTCCGGTCGGTCGGCGCGGCGCCCCTCGGCGCGGCGGTAGGCGACGAGCCGCCGGCACAGCAACGGCCCGCTCACTTTCCGTAGCAGCTGGCTTCAGCTCTCCCCTTCGGGTCCGCGGCCCAACCCTCGGCATCGACAACCCCCCGATGCGAGCGACCCCGCCCGACGCGACACCTGCCAGCCGGTCGACGGCTGGATGCGTTTCGGGCGGGAAAGCGGCAAACTCCGGGAGTGGACTACCCAGCGCTGTTCCAGGCGGAGGCCGAGGCGCTCCTCGCCGCCGCAACCAAGGACCTCGACGCGGCCGTGCCGTCCTGCCCCGGTTGGGACAACCGCCGGCTGCTCGCACACGTCGCCCGCGTGCTGGACGCAACGGTCGTGCACGTCCCCCGCGGGGTCGTCGACCCGCCGCCCCGCGTCGAACGGCCGCCGGCCGAGGACGATGCGCTCGTCGAGCACTACCGGCGCGGCGTCGCCGGCACGCTCGCCGTCTTCCAGGACGTCGACCCGGCGGCCCCGGCCTGGAACTTCACCCTCGAGCCGAACGTCGCCGGCTTCTGGCAGCGCCGGCTGACCCACGAACTGCAGATCCACGCCTGGGACGCGGCCGGCGCGGTCGGCGACGCCCGCGAGCTCGACCCGCGGCTCGCGGCCGACGGCATCGACGAGGTGCTGCGCGTCCTGATGCCTGCCGCCCGCGCCACCGGCATCGCCTCCCCCGGCGACGGCACCGCCCACGTCCACCTCATGGACACGCCCGGAGAGTGGATGGTCCGGCTCGACGGCGAGACCGTCGAGGTCACCGAGGGCCACCAGAAGGGCGACGCCGGCCTGCGCGGCCCGGCCGGCCCGGTGCTGCTGGCGCTGTGGGACCGCCTCCCCTTCGACGCCCCCGGCCTGGCCGCCTTCGGCGAGGTCGACCTCCTGCCCGCCCTGCGCCCCAACCGTTGACCAGTCTCCCGGCCGACCGGCCTGCGCGCCGACCAGCCTGCGCGCCGACCAGCCTCCCCGCGCGGGCCGCGGGCCGGTCGGGTCAGGACGCGAAGTTGGCCTGGATGCGCTGGCGGAGGTAGTCGCCGGCGGTGATGTCCGGGTAGCGGCCCGACGGGCTGGTGATGACGGCGTCCGTGTTGGCCTGCGCGAAGAAAGCCAGGCTGTAGCGAGGACCGTCGTACTCGCCCGCGCTGGGCAGCCGGACGCGGTGGAAGGTCGATGCCAGCGCGTCGTCGCTCCAACGCATGAGCATGTCGCCGACATTGCAGGTGATCGCGTCGGCCGTGGCCGGTACCGACGTCCACCGCTCGTCGTCGGCCTCCTTGCCTGGCATGACCTGCAGGCCGCCCTGACCGGCACGCTGGAAGAGCAGGGTGAGGCAGTCGAAGTCGGTATGCGCGCCGGCCCGCCAGATTCCCGGCGTGTCGCGCACCTCCGGCGGTACCGGGAAGTAGTGCAGCAGCCGCAGCGTGCTCTGATAGGTCGGGCGGGCTGGGTCGTGGGCGATCGCGAAGAAGTCGCGCGGGAAGCCGAGCCGGTCCGCGAAGCAGCCGAGCACCCGCATCGCCAGCTCCCAGCAGCGGCGCTCGAACCCGAGCATCGCGGCCTGGAAACCGGCCCGGATGTCGACAAGGTCGAGGTCGTCGTCGCTCGGCCAGAGCCCGTTCATCCGTGGGCGGGTGACCTGGTACGACTCCTTCTGGTCCGCGGTGCGGGTCGACGGGCGGACCTGGGTGAGCTTCTCCCAGCCGGCGTTCTGCCCCTTCTTCAGCGCGAAGCGCGCCTTCGTCGCGTCGGGCAGGGCGAAGAACGCCTCGGTCGCCGCGAACGCCGCGTCGACGTCGGCGAGGTCGATGCCGTGATCGACCAGTTGGAAGAAACCGATGTCGGCCGCGGCCGACCACAGCTCGTCGGTGATCCGCTCCCGCCGGGTACCGAAGTCGCGCAGCGAGATCCGCCGGATCTCCCGGTCGCTCGCCTCGCTCCCGGCGCCGCCCATCCGGCTCTCCCGCGCCAGCTCGGTCAGCCCGTACTCCGACGACGACATTGACACGTCCCTCCCCTTCTCCGATCGAGCCGGCACTTTCGCTCAGCCGGCAGCCAGTCTCCGGCCGGAGCCCGTGTTCAGCATGGCTCGCCCGTCCAGTCCGTCCAGTCGTCCAATCCGTCCAATCGTCCAATCCGACCAGTCGTCCAATCCGACCAGTCGTCCAGTCGACCAGTCGGTTAGTCCGCTTCTTCCCCATCTGACGCCACGAGAGGAGGCCGCCGGCTGCGAAGCTGGAACGTGTGACGGAAGCCGCCAGCGGGAGACTGATCGATCTGACCGTGCCGATCACGACCGGAATGCCGGTCTATCCGGGCGATCCTGAGGTCAGGACCGAGGCAGCACTGACGGTCGCCGGCGACGGCGTGAACGTGCGCCGCGTGCATCTGGGCTCACAGACCGGCACCCACGTCGACGCGCCCTACCACATCGACGACGCACTCCCCCGGCTCGACGAGATCCCGCTCGAGCGGTTCGCCGGCCCGGCGGTTCTCCTCGACGCGCGACGGTACGGCCCCGGCGCCGAGATCGGCCCGGAGGCCGTACCCACGACACCGCTCGCCGGCACCATCGTCGTGATCGTGACCGGCTGGTCGACCCGCTGGGGAACGGACGAGTACCTGCGCCATCCGTACCTCGGGGCCGACGCGGCCGGCGCCCTCGTTGACGCCGACGCCCGGACCGTCGCGATCGACGCCGCGAGCGTCGACCGCACCACCGGGCCGGACGAGCAGTTCGCCCTCCCAGCCCACCAGATCCTCTGCCGGGCGGGCGTCGTCATCGCCGAGAACCTCACCGGCGCGGACCGGCTGCTGGCCGCCCGCGACGCCGGCCACGCGGTCGAGATGTTCCTCTTCCCACTCCCGCTCGCCGGCGCCGACGGCGCCCCGGTCCGCGCCGTCGCCCGGGCCACCCCGCGGCAGGCTTAGGAACACCGACGCAGGGGTTCGTTCTCGCATCGATCACCCGAACTCGCACGGCGCCTGCAGCCTGCTGGCCAGGAGACTCACCCTGCTCCGGCCGCAGGTTCGAGCCCCACCCGCACCACCCAATTTTTGATCATGCCTCTGGCCTGGGTGGTTACGGTTCACGATCTATCCTTTGAGATCCAGCGCCATGGAACGGTGCTGGTCAGGGCGTCGACGGCTGGTTCGAGTCCCGGCTGGACGACCATGTTGCAGCCATGCGAACCGCCTTCGCCTGGCCGAGGTGCTCGGGGCGGCGGCTTCGGAGGACACCTTCGGCCGCCACCGGCGTCGCTGGGTCAGGACCGAGAACGTGCAGGACAAGCAAGCTGTTTCGCCGACGGCTTGGACAGGGACCAAAGGGTCACTCCCAGGACGCCGTGCACACCACCTCGGCGGACGGTACCGCCAGCTCGGAGCTGTCCTGCCTGGTCACCGACCTGCTCGACGTCGAGGCGTGGCCGGCGCTCGACCTGGCGTGCGCCTACCCGGCCCGCTGGACCTGCGAGACCGTGATCGGCCACCACAAACCGACCTCGGCGAGGGCCAGCCCGTCCTGCGTAGCCGCGACCGCCGAGGGCGTCGCCCAGGAGATGCGGGCCCTGTTCGCCGCCTACCAAGCCTGCACCAGCTCATGGGTACCGCCGCCGACGCCGCCGGCCTACCCCCGGGAAGATGAGTTTCCGGCACGCCCTAACCGCGACCGACTCGATCGCTGCCCGCACCCCTGACCCGCAGTCTCTCGACGACTTCCTCCTCCACGAACTCGACCTCCACCCAGACCTCGTCGTCAAGGCCGTTCGTGCCATCGCCGCCAGGACCGGCAGATCCGGCCCCACGCTGACCACCTATGACATCGCTACCTACCTGCATGCCCACGGCGCCCCAGCATTCGGCGAACGCCTTCTCGTTGCACTCGGTCAGACGGCCACACCGGCTCCGTACCTGGCCCCGGCCTCAGGTGCAGGGCCGAGTCAGCGGTGCGCGCTGAGCGCGCGCTCAGACCGGCGGTGCACAGGCTCGTACGCGAGTCGCTGCTGGACGGCCGGGAACACACCGCCATGCTGGATGGCGCGGCCCTGGGTATCCAGGTCCTCGCTGACCAGGGCCACGAAACCTACGTCGCGATCCGCATCATCGGCTCGGCCCATTCGGGGGCGCCGCGCCTACGCGCGCAGAAAGCGCAGGACCGCGAGTACGCGTCGGTGTTCACGGTCGCCCGGCGCCAGGCCCAGCTTCGAGAAGATCGAGGTCACGTGGGCCTCGACCGTCTTCACCGCGAGGTAGAGGTCGGCGGCGATGGCGGTATTGGAGTGCCCGCGAGCCATCAGGGCCAGCACCGCCCGTTCCCGGTCTGTGAGCGTGCCCAGCGGGTCGTCCTCGCGGCGCCGGGCGACGAGCCGGACCACCAGGTCAGGATCGATGACGGTGCCACCGGCGGCTACGTTGCGCAGTTCGGTGCCGAAGACCTGCAGGTCGGACACGCGGTCCTTGAGCAGGTAGCCGACCCCGCCGTCGAACTCGGTCATCAGTCGCAGGGCGTGGTGGACCTCGACGTACTGCGACAGCAGCATCAGCCCGACCGATGGTGTGGCGGCCCGGATGGCTCTGGCTGCCTTGATGCCTTCGTCGGCGAAGCCTGGTGGCATCCGCAGGTCCAGCACGGCCACGTCGGGTGGGTTGCCGCGTGCCGTGCGGACGAGGCTGTCGCCGTCGGCGTACTGGCCGGTGATGTCGAAACCCATCTCGGTCAGGATTCGGGCCAGCCCCTCGCGGAACAGGACGGCGTCGTCGGCGAGCATCACCCGCATGGGATCACCGTCCGCAGCCGCGTTCCGGCCGGTCCGCTGTCGACGATGAGCCGGGCGTCGAGCGCGGCGAGGCGGTCGGTGAGCCCCTCCAGGCCGGATCCGGGCCGCGCCTGCGCCCCGCCCATGCCGTCGTCGCCGACCTCGAGCAGCAGCCCGCGCGGGGTCAGCTGCGCGATGACGGTCGTGACCCGGGCGCGGGCGTGTTTGGCGGCGTTCGTGAGGCCCTCGCTGACGACGAAGTACGCCGTCGCCTCCACCGCGGGCGTCAACCGGCGGTCCACGTCGACATGCAGCCGCACCGGGACGGCGGACCGGTCGGCAAGGTAGTTGAGCGCGGCCTCCAGCCCGTCCTGGGTGAGCACGGCCGGGTGTAGGCCGCGCGCGGTCTCGCGCAGCTCGGCGGTGGCCTGGAGCAGCTGTTGGCGGGCGGACTCGGCCCGTTCGGCGAACGCGGTGGCGCCGTCGGCGGCCTTGGCGAGCGCGCCCAGCTCCAGCGCGACGGTCACCAGCCGCTGCTGGGCGCCGTCGTGCAGGTCTCGCTCCAGGCGACGCCGGGCCTCGTCGCCCGCGACGACCAGCCGCTGGGCGCTCGCGCGCAGCTCCAGGACGAGACCCGCCTGGGCAGCCAGGTCGGCGAGCAGGCCGCGTTCCTGGGAGGTCCACGCCCCACGCGCCCCCGTCGTCACGGCGAGCGCGCCGACGGTCCGGCCGCCGTGGGCCACCGGCACCGCGCGCCCGTCGAGCGTCAGCTCGGTGAGGGTCCGGACCTCGCTCGGACATCCGGCCGGCCAGGCCGACACCGCGCGCAGCTCGTCGGTGGGTCCCGTCCACAGCACGACCTGCCGCGCACCGGTGCCGTCGGCGACCGTGGCGCACAGCCCGTCGAGCAGCCCGCTCGACGGACCCGTCAGCTGGGTGGCCAGCCGTGACAGGGCCTCGTACGGGGTGGCGCGGCGGCCGTAGACGATCCGGTCCGCCGCCCGCTGGGCGCGGCGGCGCAGCGGCTCGAACGCCACGGCGACAAGCGCGGTGGCCAGCAGGGCGACCAGGGTGCCCGAACCACCGATCAGGCTGCCGACGGCGACCACGACAACGGCGTAGCCGACGGTCACCACTGCCGCCATCGCGGCCCAGACCAGCGTCGCCCTGATCATCGGGTCAACGTCGTAGAGGCGGTACTTGAGAATGGCCACACCGGCGGCCACCGGCACCAGCGGCACGGCCAGCAGCCCAGGCTCGGGTGTCCGCCACCCGATCAGCCCACCGGCCATCACCGCGCCCGTCGCCGCCACGGCGAACACGAACCAGCGCAGCTGCCGGGACTCGTCGCCCTCGGCGCGTACCAGCCGCACGATCGCGCACACCACCCAGACGAGCTGGAACGCCGGGTAGCCGATCGCCGCGGCCACGGGGTGGATGGCATCCGCGGCCGCGGCGCCCGGGACGTGCAGCGGGTGCGGCGCGGCCAGCGGAACCCGCCCGTACTCGACCGGCCACAGCGCCGACATCGCCGCGAGCGCGACGCCCAGCACGGCGAGCGTCCCGACGACCGCCCGCCAGGCAGGCGACGGCATGCGCCCGGTCGGGAAGCTCGTAAGGGTGACGGCGGTCAGCACGAACACCAGCGGGAGCGGCCACACCCCGAGCCAGCCAATCCAGGAGGCCGCGGGAAGCGCGGGGGTGTGCAGGCCGTACTGGCGGGCCGCGAACATCGCCGCCTGCGCCACCCCGGTGGCGACGAACAGCCAGGCCTCGCGGTTGTCCGGCCGCTGCCGCACGACGTAGAGCCCGACGACGGCGAAGGCGACGGCGAGCAGGCCGTTGTGCAGGTTGTCGAACTGGAACCCGAGGGCGAACCCGCCCGCCACCAGCGCCGTGACGGCGACGCCACTCGCCGGCGCCAGGACGTGCGGCGGGATCCGGTGCATGGCGACATGGTGCACCGCGGCCCGGGCCATGCGGTACAGGGACAACCCTGCCATCGCGGCGGGTCTGCTCGGATGTGTCGCCGCGGCCGCGCCGCGACTGTGGTCGGGTCACTGCCGGCCAGACCCACAAGGAGCCCCCGTGAACGCCGTCCCCGGCTCACCCGCCGACCGGCTGCTGAACACGTCACTCGTCGTCGCACCCGTCCTTTACCTGGTCGCGAACGTCCTCTACGCCCTGCGCGGCTGGGAGTCCGACCCGGCTGGCGGCGTCTTCCACGTGCTCGGCGCCATCGCCTACACCCTCGTCCTGATCCGGGTCGCGACCTGGACGTCCGGCACCTTCACGGCCGCGCTGCTGGTCGTGGGCTCGATCGGGATCGCCGGCAACGTCGCCTACGGCTTCGACACGATCCACGTCGCCCTCGGCGACGTCTCACTCGTCGACCGGAGCGGCGCCGCCACCCTGATCAAACCGCTCGGGCTCGGCTTCCCGCTGATGCTCCTGATGAGCGCGATCGCACTCCGACGTATCGCGCCACGGTGGCCGGCGATCCTCATCGGGCTCGCCGCACTCGCCTTCCCGATCGCGAACATCGGCAACATCCCCGCTCTCGGCGTCACCGTCAGCATCGCCGCGGTCGTCGGTTTCGGCGCACTGGCCGTGCAGCGAGCGCCCGCACCGCCAGCAGACGCTGATCCCACCGTTAGTGGACGCACGACGACGGCGGCGACAGCGTCGTGAGAGGACGGGGTCGGATCCGCCGGATCGGAATGCTGTGCGCCGTGCCGTGGCCACGAGCTGTGGCTCCGCTGGTACCAGGTGGAGCCCCCGCTGCCCCGCTCGCGCACGCGGGTGACAGGAGTCCATCGGTATTGGCGCGGCAGAGCACGGGAGAAGAAGAAGAGCGCCCCGGATTCTGCGCGCTGAGAAAGCCGTCCATGTCGTCCGACCGACAGGCCCTGGAACGGAACCTCCCAGCGATGCCTCGCAGTACCTCTGACCTGGCCCCTTCCCACCGCCTCCGGCAGCTGGCGGGTGCCCGCTCCCAGGTAGTCCCGGCCCGACCAGGAATGCGCTCCCTTCCACCAGGAACGTGTACATCCCGAATATCGACACATCGCAGGCCGGATGCCGCGGCCCTGAACCAGGGGGTACCTACCTCCTTCGGCATCGCGGCGCCAAAAGCGTCGCGTATCCAACAGGGGAAGTAATCGTGAACCGCATTCTTGCTCGGTTGTCCCGCCGGGCCGGCACGGCGCTGACCGTCAGCACCCTGGCCCTGGGCCTGACCACCGCGGCGTGCTCGACTGAGGCGGCCAGCACCAGCGACGCGGCGGCGCCGGCCACCGCCTCGGCAGCCTCGTCGACCGCCACCGCGGCGGCGGACCCGGCCGCCGATCCCGAGCCGCGGCAGGTGGACGGGCCGGTGCCCACGTCGGCCGCGGGGGTGGCATTCGCCGCCGGCGGTGGCGCGACGACGAACTGCCCCACCAACACCAACGGCGGCACCTGGGCGGGGGTCTGGCGGGCCGCCGACCCGGATGGTTACATCGCCAGCATCACCATCGCCCTCACCGACTGCGACAGCCTCAACAGCGCGCGGTTCCGCGTCGTCTCCCACAAGTGGGCGGGCCTGGGCCCCGGGTACTCGGACTGGGGCACCGCGAAAGCGAAGAACGTGAGCTGGGGGTACGTCGGCACCTCGGTGACCGTGACCTACCGCTTCAGCAGCGGCTTGAAGGAAGTGCTCCACCTGGTGCCGCCGAACCGCTATGTCGGCCTCACAACCGACGGCCACGAGACGTGGACCAACGGTGACAGCCGCGACCTGGAGAAGCAGTACTACACCCGCTAGTCCCACCGGTCCGGTACCCGGCCCCGGCCCGGTCCACGGCGGGCCGGGCCGTGGGCCGGCACGCTCGGCGCGCTGTCAGACCGGCGCCGGCTCCACGTCGCCGGGGCGGGGCGTCCCCGATCCGCGGCCATCCGAGCTCTCGCCCCACGCGTCGACGCGACGTGCCATGTCACCCCGAACCCCGTCCACACCAGCGCAGGTCAGGAGAACCCGTGCCCACCAGACCCGCCCGGCTCGCCATCGCCGTCGCGGTGGTCCTGCTCGGCGCCGTCGGCTGCATGCCCGACGACGCTGGGACATCCACGCCCACGCCTGGTCCAGGCGCCACCGCGTCCGTTCCAGACACGACCGCCTCCGCTCCGGACGCCACGCCAGGCACCGGTGTGGCGTCCGCCGACGCGACGGCGACCCCGGCGGACACCACGCTCGACGTGCTCGTCACCAGCGACGACGGGGTCGGCGCCGCCGGGCTCGACGCGATCGCGCGGGCCCTGGCCGCCCTGCCGGACACGACCGTGCGCATCGTGGCGCCGGCAGCGAACCAAAGCGGCACCGGCGGGAAGACCAGCGACGGCGCGGTCAACCACAGCGACACCACGACCGCCAGCGGCCTGCGGGCCACCGAGATCAACGGCTACCCGGCGGACGCGGTCAACGTGGCACTCGACGACCTGGGACTGAAACCCGACCTCGTCGTCTCGGGCATCCACGAGGGGCAAAGCCTCGGCCCCGACGTCGACACGTCCGGCACCATCGGCGCGGCACGCGCCGCCGCCCAGCGGGGCATCCCCGCACTGGCCGCGAGCCTCGGCCTCGGCGACACCTACGACTACGACCCCGCCGTCAAGCAGATCCTCACCTGGATCGCCACCCACCGCGCCGACCTGCTCACCACCCCGGCCGCCACCAGACGACAGACGATGCTCTTCAACCTGAACGTCCCGAACTGCTACGCCGGTGGCTCCGTCCGCGGCCTCCGCGCGCTCGACACCGAACCACAGGTCCCCGACCCCGCGACCGCGCGGCAGCCGCAGACCTGCACCACGACGAGCTCACCGGGCAACGAGGTGGCATCGTTCAACGCCGGATACGCGACCCTCACCACCCTGTACCCACGTCCCACGAAATAGCCAACCCGACGTACACGGCGGGCTCTGGACACCGTCAGCCCGGCAGCAGCCACGTCGAGGGCAGCAGCCACCGGGTCCTCCACGGTCCGAGAAGCGACCGATGACCCCAAGCAGCCCACCACGCCCAGGCGTGGGCCCATTCGAGGGATGCCTCTGCACGCCGGGGTAGATCACGACCGTACGGAGGGCGCCGGGTCGGCGTCTCTGCCGCTACAGTAAAGCGTCTTTTCAAATACGGACCGGGCCACCTTCGACAGCCTGCCAAGCTTTTCGCGGGTGCATGGAGAGACTCCGCTTGCCACACAACATTGAAGCAATGTGATCTCGGGAACCAATCACCTAGATGGCTCCGCAGTGGGGATGCGCGGTGGGTTTGGCGGTCGCCGCCGCGCGCGGCCGGGGAGTGCTGCACCGGGACATCAAGCCGGACAATGTCCTGTTCGTCGCGGAGGGCATGGTGGAGGTCGCCGGCTGTCGGGATCCGAGATCTCGACAGCCGATTTGTCCCCGATCTGGACGGCGAACGGGGATCTGGTCGAGGCTCTCTGAGGATCGGTTCAGGGAGGGGGGAGCGCGCCTTCTTCGTGGTCGAGTTCGTTTTCGAGGAGGCGGAGGGACACGTCGGTGAGCTGTCCGGTGTCTCTCCAGAGTTGTAGCTCGTCGCGCTCGGTCTCGATCATGGTGCGTCGTACGCGGCCGAAGGTGTCTGTCGGGCTCTCGGGAGGGATCTGTTCGTCGGTAGGGGTGTTCAGCGCTGTCAGGCTGTCCTCGCTGCGTTGTTTGCGGTCCTCCGCGGCTCGGCGGAGCCGTTTGGCGAGGATGCCGGGGATCGGTTCGTGCGCTTGGAGGGATCGCAGCGTTCGCAGGCCGGCTTCGGCCGCGGCTACGCGGGCTCGGGCGCGCTGGCGTCGGCCCTCGTCGGCGTCGGGCCGTACTCCCAGCCGTCGGAGCAGTGGTCCGAAGGTAAGGCCCTGGCCGACGAGGGTGAGCAGCACGGTGCTGTAGGCGCAGAACAGCAGCAGGTCGCGATGGGGGAACCCGACGGCGTCGGTAGACAGCGGCAGCGCGAAGACGGCGGCGAGCGAGATCACCCCGCGCATCCCGGACCAGGACAGCGCCACGAGCTCACGGCCGGACAGGTGAGGATGTGGGGACAGGAACCGCAGCCGCGTCGGGAGCAGGGCGGGGACCAGCAGCCACAGCGCTCGGGTCAGCAGTACGCCGCCGATCGTCACCGCCGTCGCGGCCAGCACCGTGCCCAGGGGATAGTCCACGACGGCGGGCACGATGGCGACGAACTGCTGCCCGATGAGGAGGAATACGAATCCTTCGAGCAGCAGGTCCACCAGGCGCCACACGGCGAGGGCGTGCAGCCGGGCCGCCCCGGACAGCAGCTGCCGGGACTGGTGACCCAGGACGAGCCCGGCGGTGACGACCGCGAGGACGCCGGAGACGTGCAGCGCCTCGGCCGGCAGGTAGGCGGCGAAGGGCGTGGCCAGGGAGATGGCCGTCTCGGCGACCGGCTCCTCGATCCGGTGCCGTATTTGCCCGATGAGCCAGGCGACGGCGATCCCGACGGCGATCCCGCCGAGGGCGGCGGCCAGGAACTTCCCGGCGATGAACGGGACGTCGAACGGGCCGCCGACGACTGCGGCCACCGCCACCGTGTAGAGGGTCAGCGCCGTCGCGTCGTTGAGCAGGCTTTCGCCCTCGATGACGGTGCGTAGCCGGTCCGGCAGGCCTACGCGCCGTCCGATGGACAGGGCCGACACGGCGTCTGGTGGCGCCAGGGCCGCGCCGAGAGCGCAGGCGGCGGCGAACGACAGACCCGGTACCACCGTGACCAACAGGCCGCCGATGACCAGTGCGGTGGCGGCGACGAGCAGGACGGACAGGGAGATCACCGCTCGCAGGTTCGCCTGGATCTCCAGCAGGCTCGAGCTCAGCGCGGCGGAGAACAGCAACGGCGGGATGACCAACACCAGAACGATGTCGGGCTCAAGCCGCAGGTCCGGGCCGGGCAGCAACGTGTAGACGGCACTCGCGCCGACGAGAAGCACCGGGGCCGGGAGACCGAACCGGCGCGCTGCCAAGGCCGCCCCTACTACGAGGGCCATCGCGACGAGGCCGAACGCTACTTCACCCAGCATACGTCGAGCCTGACCGGCCACGGGTGCCCACGTCGACGAGGGGCGGCTGCGCGGTCAGTAGTCAGGCCGGCCCTCCAGTATCCAGGCTTCGACATCGCTCGCCCGCCAGAGATCGAAATGCGGCACAGACTGGACAGGGCTGGGAAAATCCGCCCGGGCGCACAGCCGCCTGGCCCGTTCCGCCGAAATGGCCAACCGGCGGGCGATTCCCGCGGTCGTCCACAGATCATCGTCCGCCATACCGCCATGCTACGCGAGAACGCTCTCAAACCGTGAAGCCGTCGCCCCGGATCTTACACGCGACCGGGGTGAGCTCGGGCCACCGCGCCGGCCCTCAATGTCTTTCCGGAGGTCTTCCCGTCGGGATGGTCGACGGGTCGGGGGTGGGGCGGCGGTGTACCGTGCCGGCTGACGGACCGAATATGCCGCTGGCCGAGGCCGATGACAGTCTGGCGAAAACCCCCTCATCCGCCCGCCCCGTCCGCGACACAAGGAGCTTGATGCTGGCCATCAGGGCATTTCTCGGTGCCGTGGCGGGCTCCATGACAAGTCCGCTGAGACCGGACGACTACCGGGCGACCATTAACCCGCTGTGGTCGCGGCACCGGTTGTCCGGGCGTGTCGAGGAAATTTCTCCGGAGACGTCCGACACCTCGACGATCGTTGTCCGGCCCGGTCTGGGCTGGCAGGGAGGCCTGGCGGGTCAGCACGTCGGTGTCGGCGTGAGCATCGAGGGCGTGTGGCATCGGCGGACCTTCTCGCTGTCGTCCCCGCCCGGACGCCCGGACGGTCTCATCGCCATCACGGTGAAAGCGCGGCCAGACGGTGTGGTGTCCCGGCACATCGTGCACGCGCTGCGCCCGGGCCAGACCGTCCGGCTCAGCCATCCCTCGGGACGGTTCGTGCTGCCGGACGAGCTGCCGGACCGCCTGCTCTTCGTGACCGCCGGCAGCGGGATCACCCCGGTGATGTCGATGCTGCGACACCTCGCCGAGGGCCGGCGGATGCCCGACGTCTTCCTCGCGCATTCCGCGCGGAACGCCTCGGAGGTCATATTCGGTGAAGAACTTCGCCGGATCGCCGCCCGGTTCCCGACCGTGCGCCTGTACGAGCATCACACCCGCCCCGCGGGCGGCCGGCCCGCGGCACGGCTGACGATGGCCGCGCTGTCCGCGATCTGTACCGACCTCCCGGAGCGGATGGCCTGGGTCTGCGGGCCGCTCGGAATGGTCGACGACGCCGAATCGTACTGGCGGGAGTCCGGTATCAGTGACCGTCTGCTCACGGAACGATTCCAGCCGGCGGTGCGCCCCGGTGGCGGGCAGGGCGGGCGGGTGCGCTTCGTCCGGAGCGGGCGGGAGACCACCGGGAACGCGGATACCCCGCTGCTGGTCGCCGGCGAGGAAGCGAGCGTCCTCATGCCGAGCGGCTGCCGGATGGGTATCTGCCACAGCTGCCTGCTCCCCCTCGCCGGCGGGCGGGTCCGCGACCTGCGCACCGGCGAGGAACACGGCACTCCGGGCGACCTCATCCAGACCTGCGTGTCCGCCGCCACCGGCGACGTCGACATCGATCTGTAAGGAGCAAGGCAGTGGCAGCACCGACCCACCTCAGCGTCCGCGACATCGAGGTACTCGGTCAGGAACTCGACCGTCTCCGCGCGGAGGTACTCGCGAGCAGAGGACCGGACGACGCCCGGTACATCCGACGGGTGATCGCGGCTCAACGGGGACTCGAGGCCGGCGGCCGGATGGTGCTGTTCGCTTCCCTGCTGCCGCCGGCCTGGCTGACCGGTACGACGATGCTCGCCCTCGCCAAGATCCTCGAGAACATGGAGATCGGTCACAACGTCCTGCACGGACAGTGGGACTGGATGCGCGATCCCGACATCCACTCCACTACCTGGGAATGGGATTCCGCCTCTCCCGCCAGCCACTGGAAGTACGCACACAACTATGTTCACCACACCTACACGAACGTTCTCGGCCGGGACCGGGACCTCGGGTACAGTCTGCTCCGGGTGACTCCCGAGCAGCCATGGCGCCCTGCCTACCTGGCGCAGCCGCTGTACAACCTCGCCCTCGCGGTCGTCTTCGAATGGGGAATCGCGCTCTACGATACGGAGATCGAAAAGGCCTGGCGCCGAGAAAAAGACCTGGACGAGACCCTGAAGCAGCTCGGCAGTGCCCTCAAGAAGGCAGCCCGTCAGGGCCTGAAAGACTACGTCGTATTTCCGCTCCTCGCCGGTCCCGCGTTCCTCCCCGTGTTTCTGGGTAATCTAACCGCGAACGTCGCCAGGAACACCTGGGCGCACACCGTCATCTTCTGCGGCCATTTCCCCGACGGCGCCAGGACCTTCACCGAGGAGGAGATCGAGGGCGAGAGCCGAGGGGAATGGTACCTGAGGCAGCTGCTCGGCTCCGCGAACATCAGCGGACCGGCAGTGCTCCACCTCCTCAGCGGCAACCTCAGCCACCAGATCGAGCACCACCTCTTCCCCGACCTGCCCAGCAATCGCTATGCGCAGATCGCCCCACAGGTCCGCGCCCTGTGCGAACGGTTCGGCCTCCCGTACACGACCGGCTCCCTGCCCCGGCAGACCGCGAACGTCTGGAGACGCATCCTGCGCCTGGCGCTACCCGGCCCCACGCAGCCCGCGACAGGCGAGACCTCACCCGAGCCGGTCATCCCCGCTCGCCCCGCGTGAGTCGCGTCGGGCTGCCGGCGTCACCGGGACTGTCCAGCCGTGAGGATGTAGGGCCGGCCCGGGGTCACCCTCGTTGGCCGTGGGTGCGGGTGAACGATCGCGTCGTGCCGCCGTCGCGGGGTCGAGGATGGTTCGGGAGACGATGCGCGACTGTCGGCCTGACGAAGTGGGGCCTCGTCGAGCCTCAGACGCCGGTGCCGCTGGCGGCTGTGGGGTCCATGCGTGCCACCAGGTAGAGGATGTCGTGTGGATCACCACCAGTGAGTACGCGATGGACCTCGCGGTACGCCTGGCGGTATTCGTTGAGGATGATCGCCACGCTGGCGGTCTCGACTGGTTCCCCGAGTTCGACTGCCGCGTTGGCGAGGTGGCGGGCGCCGCGGTTGGCACGCTGCGCGGTGACCATGCGTGCAGCGATTGCGTCGAGTCGATTTGGATCACTCATCGGGATCCCTTGCTCCCCGCTGTCGGAAGGCATGCCTGTCGTCATTGGTCTGCCCCGGACAGCGCTCGCTGACCGTTCGGTCCGGCCGGTACCCCCGATCGCCGATGGCGGTCATCGGGTGCGCGGCTCCCCGGGCAGTTCCTGGCCGGCGCTCAGCGGAGCGGGTAGGTCGCGAGGTCGTCGTCGATGGGAAGCAGGCCGGTGACCGTGGCGGTCACCTCGATCGACCGGAGGGCGATGATGCCTCGTAGGACGTTGAGGAAGGCCGTGTCGGCCGCGTCGCGGCCGGTCGCGATGCGGACCATGCCTTCCCGGGGGGCTCGGCGGGTGGCGTCGTAGGTCCACCACGCGCCGTCGAACCATGCCTCGAAGACGGCGTGGAAGTCCATCGGAGTCAGGCCGGGCGCGTACACGGCGGCGAAGCGCGCCGGTATCTGGAGGGGCTCTGCACAGCAGGATCCCGAGATGGGCGAAATCGCGGCATACGCCCTGCCCTGTGAGCAGGGCGTCGTCGGCGGAGTCGTGGACGTTGCTGGAGCCCGGGACATAGCCAACCCGCCTGTGGATCCACTGTGTGATCGCCTCCACCTGGGGCCGTCCGGGTGGCAGGTCACCGAACTCGGCGTGCGCGGGGGCGTGAAGATCTGCGCGAGGCGGGCGGCCCCCACGTGTGCGCCGGGGTTCAGTCGAGTTCGACCCAGACGCGTTTGCCGGTGCCATGCTCTTCGACGCCCCAGCGGGCGGTGAGCTGGTCGACGATGTGCATCCCGCGGCCTCGTTCGTCGGAGTCGGTGACCTCCCGGGCCAGCGGGCGCACCGACGATCCGTCGGCGAGCTCGGCGACTTCAACGGCCTCGACACCTACCTGCACATCCTGACGTCGCTGGAGTCGACGCTGGTGGAACGGTTCAGGCCCACGGTGACCCTGCGCAACCTGGTCGCCGCCGGCCGGCTGGGCCGCAAGACCGGCGACGGCATCTACCGGTACGACGCCGCCGGCAAGCGCGTGGACGACGGGGCGGTCTAGACAGACGGCGCGGCCTGGCGGGGTGCGCCGGGCGCTACGGACGGGAGAACCTGAGTGAAGGCTGCTGTGGTCCATCAGTACGGCGCGCCGGAGGTGGTCGTCGTCGAGGAGATCGACCGGCCCGGCGGCGCACCCCCCGGGTCGCCGTGCACGCGGTGGCCGTGAACTACCCGGACCTGCTGCGCATCGCGAACACCTACCAGGTGTCGGTCCCGCTGCCGTTCATCCCGGGCAGCGAGTTCAGCGGCACCGTTCTGGAGGCCGCCCCGGACGTCGCGGGACTGCGTCCAGGTGACGCCGTCATCGGTATCGCGCCCACGGGCGTTCGCCGAAGAGGTCGTCATCGAGGCGAAACGACCCTCCCGCGTGACCATCGAGAGCAGATGTGGAGGACAACGGTGACGGACATCAGCGAGTTGCCCGTCACCGCCGCCCATCGCCCGGACGACGGCCGGCGCGCCAGCGTGACCGCGTGAAAGGCCGCCGCCGCAGATCGTCCCTTCTCCTGCTCAGTTCGCGAGAGCCTCGGCGATCGCGAACAACTACTACGCACAGCCGCTGCTGCCGCTGACCCGTGACGCGCTGGGCCTGTCCACCGGGGTCGCGGGCCTGATCATGACGCTGGGATAGAGCTGGACTATGCGCTCGGGCTTCTGCTGCTCGTACCGCTCGGGGGCATAGTCCAGCGGCGTCGCCTGGTCCTGGTGATGGTCGGCGGATCGGCCCTGCCCGCGGGGTCACGGCCCACC
>Ga0268265_10000055_pt1 | contig 158947 bp, 157 predicted proteins | sample KBSSwiS52_FD_190355 | JGI IMG/M metagenome (GOLD analysis project Ga0268265, IMG submission 190355) | Switchgrass rhizosphere microbial communities from Kellogg Biological Station, Michigan, USA - KBS Switchgrass S5-2 (SPAdes) (version 2) | ecosystem: Host-associated > Plants > Roots >... | reverse complement strand
ACCGGATACTACGGAAAGCCAGGACCAATTGTCATGCTGCGCGGCTGGCGTCAGCTCCAGGCTGCCAAGGCCGGATGGACCTTGGGGCGCGCGCAGTGACCTGCTCAAAGATCCGTGAATCTGGTAGGCCGGCAAGGGAGGGGAGCCATATCACCCCAGCGCGCGCTCGATCAGCGCACGGGTCGACGGATCGAAGTGGTCGGTGCCTTCGCTGTCGATCGACTTCGCGATCGCCTTCCCCAGTTCGACGCCGAACTGGTCGAACGGGTTGATGTCCATCAGCACCGCATTGGTGAAGGTCCGCTGTTCGTAAAAGGCGATCAGCGCGCCGAGCGTGCGCGGATCGACCTGTTCGAGCAGCAAGGTCGAGGATGGCCGGTCGCCGGGGTAGGCGCGGGCGAGATCGTCGCTCTGCTTGCCCTGCATCAGCGCTGCCCCTTGCGCGAAGCAGTTGACCAGCAGCGCGCGGTGATGGCCCTCGTCGAGGAGGTGGCCGGGCTCGACCGCGGCAACGAATTCCACCGGGATCAGATGCGTACCCTGGTGGAGCAGCTGGAACACGGCATGCTGGGCATCGGTCCCCACACCGCCCCACGTCACCGGCGCGGTCGGGCCATCGACCGGATCGCCGCTCACCGTCGCGCGCTTGCCGTTCGATTCCATCTCCAACTGCTGGAGGTAGCTCGGCAGCAGCCGCAGCCGTTCGTCATAGGCGAACACCGCGCGCGTCTGGCAGCCGCGGACGCGGGCATAATATTGGTCGGCGAAGGCGGCGAGCATCGGGGCGTTGCGTCGCGGTTCGGCGAAACGGAAATGGCGGTCCATCGCCGCCGCGCCCTCGAGCAGTTCCTCGAACGCGGTCCAGCCGAGTGCGAGCGCGGCCGGAAAGCCGATCGACGACCACAAGGAATAGCGCCCGCCGACGCTCTCGGCGAACGGCAGCACCCGTGTCTCGTCGACGCCCCAGGCCACCGCCTTGTCGGGCGCGGCGGTCAGCGCCACGACTCGGCCATAGGGGTCCTCGACACCCGCCTCGGTCATCCACGTCAGCACGCTGTCGGCGTTCATCAACGTCTCGGTGGTGGTGAAGGTCTTCGAGGCGACCGCCAGCAGGGTCGCGCTCGGATCGAACCGGCGCAGCGCCTCCTCCAGCGCGGCGCCATCGACATTCGAGACGATCGCGGTCTCGTAACGCCCGGCATCGCGGCCCAGCGCATCGATGAGCAGATCGGGTCCGAGCGCCGACCCGCCGATGCCGACGTGGAGGATATGATTGATCGGCCCCAGCGCCCCCGCCTCGATCGCATCGATCAGGCCGCGCATCCGGCTGTGGAAACCCTTGGCGCGGGCGACGCTGGCGGGCGCGCCCTCGCCGCGTTCGGCGCAATGTTCGGCGGCGCGGTCTTCGGTGACGTTGACCGGCTTGCCCGCGAACAAGGCATCGCGCGCGCCGGCGAAATCGCGCGCTTCGGCGAGCGCGACGAAAGCCTCGACCAGCGCCGGCGTCAGGTGCGTCTTCGCCCAGTCGAATCGAATGCCCGCTTCCTCGACCACGAAGTGCGACAGGCGATCGGGCGTCGCGGCGAACAGGTCCTCGAGCGTGCCGGTGGTTTGCGCCTCGATGGCGGCCCACGCCGCCCTGCTGTCACCCATCTCGCGAATCTCCCGATTGTGCCGTGCAACATCTACGCGCCCGATTGGCGTCCGGCTATCCCCAGCCCGGCCCGACATAGGGACTTCGTTGCCGGCTCGAGCGGAGCAGCGCATCGACGTCGGCGAGCGCCAGCCGCCCGGCTCCCGCGTGGCGACGCTCGAGACCGATGTTGACGCCCTCGACGTCGGGGGCGTTCCAGCTCATGCGCCAGGCTTCGGCATAATCCCGACCCGGCCCCGCCGGCAGGCTGTCGACATAGACATCGAACGCGTCCCCCAATGCCGTCCGCGGCAGGTCGAACGAATCGCCGATCTGGCGCGAAAGCGCATTCCGGATGGACCCGGGCCAATCGAGTGGAACGAAGCCGGCGACCAGCAGCCACGCTTTTCCCGATGGCGCGACCAATGCAGCGCCGCGCGTCACGACACCATCGAGGATGATCGGATCGGCCGACACCGGCGACGAGCCGAAGCGGCGGGCGCCCTGATGGTCGAACCCGAAATCCCACCGGAAACGGCCGCGCTTTCGCCGTCGGCGCAGCAGATCCACCTCGACGATCTGCCCGTGCCGCGCGGCGCGGATCGCTTGCCAGTTTGTTAAAGCCCGCAGCACCGCCCAGACCCCGAACGCGCCAACGCCTGCGACCAGCGCGAGCAGCGGAACGACCGGCGCGGCACGGCGCAGGGCTAAAGGTCTTGGCCATACCACCGCCCATTGCATGCCCACGCGATGGACCGCGCCCGCCTCGGCAATCGTCACCGGGCGATGCAGATCGATCTGCATGTCCGCCAGACGCCCGGCGGGTCCGGCGATCCGGACGTCGCAGCGGTGGAACAGGATCGCCGCACTGGTACTGCTGCGGTAACGCGGACTGCAGCTCACGTCTTCCACGCGCGCATTTGCAATCGGTGCGCCGAAACCAAAGGCCGCCGCCGCATCCGCCGCGGTCTGGCGGGTGGTGCGCTCGTTCGCCACGAAGCCGACGATACCGGCCATCATCAGGATAACGAACAGTCCGCAGAACGCCATGACCGCGGTCGCGACGCGGTATGCGACACGCGTCCGATATGGCCCGCGCGGCCAGGCGATCGCATTTGCCATGCACGCTCTCCGATCCGAACGCCGCAAACCCGTCATCGCATAAAACAGGGCCGACCGCATTGACCATCGCGAATATACGTGTATATGCACGTAATATGACCCCGACAGCCTGCGCCTGTACCAAATTGCGCCGCTCGGCGCGCGCCGTCACGGCGATGTACGATGCAGCGATCGTCTCGACCGGCCTGACCACGCCGCAATTCGCACTGTTGCGCATGCTCGACCGGGCCGGCGCCTGTTCGCTGAGCGCGCTGGCCGTGCAGACCGGGCACGACCGCACCAGCATCAGCCGGATGGTGACCGGCCTGGTCCAGCGCGGTCTGATCACCTTCGCGCCGGGCAAGGACCAGCGGGAACGGATCGTCGCGACGACGGCAGCCGGACTCGCCGCGCTCGCAAGCGCGCGCCACGGCTGGGAAGTGGCGGAAGCGCGGATCGACGCCGCGCTGGGGGCCGACCGCGCCGTGCTGTTCGCGCTGCTCGACCGGATCGAGGCGATGGCGGCATGACCAGAGCCTTTGCCGGCAGCATGACCCGATCGCCATGGACGGTGATCCTGTGCGGCGCGACGATCGTCACGCTGGCGATGGGCGTCCGGCAGTCGTTCGGCCTGCTGTTGCCGCAGATGGCGCCGGCGCTGGACCTGACGCGCTCCGGGTTCGGGCTGGCGCTGGCGATCCAGAATCTGGTCTTCGGCCTCGCGCAGCCGTTCGTCGGCGCGCTCGCCGACCGGCACGGCGCCGGCCGGATCGCGTTGGGCGGGGCCGCGATCTACGCGGCCGGCCTGCTGACCGCGGCTGCTGCCACGAGCACGCTCGGCATCCATGTGTCGCTGGGTCTGATGGTCGGCTTCGCGATGAGCGGCTGCACCTTCACGATCGTGATGGGCGCGGCCGGCCGGGTCGTGCCACCGGAAAATCGCAGCCTGGCGTTCGGCATCATCACCGCGGGCGGATCGGTCGGCCAGTTCCTCGTCGTGCCCGGCGCGCAACTGCTGCTGGCCGAGTGCGGATACCGGCTGGCGCTGGTCGTGCTTGCCGGCCTGATCGCGCTGATCGCCGTGCTGGCGATCGGCATCGCCGGAAAACCGGTCGACGCGATCGATCGTGGCGCGGCGCAATCGGCCGGCGCGGCACTGCGCGAAGCCGGCAGCGATCGCAATTTCTGGCTGCTCAACCTCGGCTTCTTCGTCTGCGGCTTCCACATCGCCTTCATCGCCACGCATTTCCCGGCCTATCTGACCGACATGGGGATCGCGCCCGGAATCGGCGGCTATGCGCTGGCGCTGATCGGGCTGTTCAACATCTTCGGTTCGTGGATGTTCGGCAGTCTGGGCGATCGTTTTCCCAAGCAGATCATCCTCGCCTGGCTCTATGCTGCGCGCGGGATCGTGATCGCGCTGTTCCTGGCGCTGCCGCTGACGCCGTTCAGCGCACTCGCCTTCGCATCGGCGATGGGCTTCCTGTGGTTGGGCACCGTGCCGCTGACCAGCGGTCTGGTCGGCCAGATCTTCGGCGTCAGGCATTTGTCGATGCTGGGCGGGGTGGTGTTCCTGTCACACCAGATCGGCAGCTTCTTCGGCGCGTGGGCGGCAGGCTGGTTCTATGACCGCGACGGATCCTATGACGCGGCCTGGGTTGCCGCGATCGTGCTCGCGGCATTGGCCGCGATCGTCCATCTCCCGATCCGCGACGCGCCGGTGGCGCGTCTGCAGCCGGCATGAAGCGGCCGCAGCCATGGGTGATCGTCGCGGTGCTCGCGCCATTGACGATACTGGGATTGATACTTTGGCAGGACCGCGGCATCGACATCTGGCTGCAGCAGGCCATGATGTGGTGTTATTGACATTCAACCACGCTTGACCAAAGCGCGCGCCGCTTCCAAACCCCGCCAATGACAGACCAGAAGCCCGGCACGGCCGATTCCGCTGCCGCAGCCGCGACGAGCAGCAGGGCGAAGCCCAAATCGGAGATGCGCGAGTCCGCTTCGTTCCTGATCAAGCTGCTGTTGTTCGTCTTCATCCTGCGCAGCTTCATCGTGTCGCCCTTCGTCATCCCCTCGGAATCGATGCAGCCGCGCCTGCTGGTCGGCGATTATCTGCTCGCCGCAAAATGGTCGTACGGCTTCTCGCGCTACAGCCTGCCGTTCGGAATCCCGCTGCTGCCGCGAAGCCGGATTCTCGCGAGCGAACCGGTGCGCGGCGACGTCGTGATCTTCCGTGCGCCGCCGGGCAACGACGTCGACTACATCAAGCGTGTGATCGGGCTGCCGGGCGACCTGATCCAGATGAAGGCCGGGCAGGTGATCCTCAACGGCACGCCGATCCCCAAGGAGCGCATCGCCGATTTCGTCCACCCGGTCAGCCCCAACAGCCCATGCTATTCGCCACGCCAGGATGGCAGTTCGCCGTTCGCGGACCGCGACGCGCAGGGCAATGCGATCTGCCGCTACCCGCGCTTCCGCGAGACCCTGCCCAACGGGCGCAGCTACAATGTGCTCGACGTCGGCCGCATCCCCTATGACGATACCGACGTCTATGTCGTGCCACAGGGCCATTTGTTCCTGATGGGCGACAATCGCGACCGCAGCGCCGACAGCCGCTTCCCCGCCGTCGAGAACCAGGGCATCGGCTTCGTGCCGCAGGACAATCTGGTCGGCCGGGCGCTGGTGACGATCTTCTCCACCGACGGGTCGGCCAACTGGGTACTGCCCTGGACCTGGTTCACGGCGGCGCGTTGGGACCGGATCGGCGAGACCTTCTGATGAGTCCGGAACTGTCCGGCTGGATCGTCGACACCTTCGGCCACACGCCGCGCGACCCGGCCCTGTTCGAACGCGCGCTGACCCATGGCAGCCATGGCGCGGTCAATTACGAGCGGCTCGAATTCCTCGGCGATCGCGTGCTGGGGCTGGCGGTCGCGCGCTGGCTGTTCACCTTGTTTCCCGACGAGCCGGAAGGCAAGCTCTCGCGCCGCCTCAATGCGCTGGTCGCGGGCGAAACCTGCGCCGAGGTCGGCCGCGCGATCGGCCTGCCGCGGCATCTGCGCCTAGGCAAGCAGGCGCGTGACGACGGCGCCACCGACAGCGACAATGTGCTGGGCGACGTGGTGGAGGCGCTGATCGGCGCGGTGTTCGTCGAAGGCGGCCTCGAAGCGGCCGAAACCTTCGTCCGCAACGCCTGGGGCGATCGCGTCCACCGGCAGCAGCGCGCACCGCTCCATCCCAAATCGGCGCTGCAGGAATGGGCCGCGGCCAACGGGCGCAAGCCCCCGGTCTACGAACTCACCAACCGCGCCGGCCCGCACCACGCGCCCCGCTTCACCGTGACCGTCGCGATCAGGGGCGCGGGCGAGGCGTCGGCCGAGGGCACGTCGAAGCAGGAGGCCGAGACGGCGGCGGCGCTGGTGTTGCTGGAGAAATTGACGGCGTAGGCGGACAGGAAGAGAAGAGCCTTCGACAAGCTCAGGCCGAACGGATAAGTGGCAGCCCCCTCCTTTCGGTGAAAAATGTGAATCCAGACATCCCAACCCAGCGCTGCGGCACCGTCGCGATCGTCGGCGCCCCCAATGCGGGCAAATCGACCCTGGTCAATGCGCTGGTCGGGCAGAAGGTGGCGATCGTCAGTCCCAAGGCGCAGACCACGCGCACGCGGGTGATGGGCATCGCGATCGCGGGCGATGCGCAGCTGATCCTGGTCGATACGCCCGGCATCTTCGAGCCGCGCCGCCGGCTCGACCGGGCGATGGTTTCGGCCGCCTGGGGCGGAGCCGAGCATGCCGATCTGATCGCGCTGGTGGTCGACGCCAAGGGTGGCCTGGGATCGAAGCTGGAGATGATCCTCGATCGGCTCGCGGCACGGCCCGAACCCAAGATCCTGATTCTCAACAAGGTCGACATCGCCGCCAAGGAGAAATTGCTGGTCCATGCCCAGCGGCTCAACGAACGGCTCGACCTCGCCGAGACCTTCATGATCTCCGCCGTCACGGGTGATGGCTTGCCCGTCCTGCGCGCCGCGCTCGCCGCGCGGATGCCGGAAGGGCCATGGCATTTTCCCGAGGACCAGGTGTCCGACGCGACCGACCGGATGCTGGCCGCCGAGGTGACGCGCGAGCAGCTCTATCTCCAGCTCCACGCCGAGCTGCCCTATGCCGCCGCGGTCGATACCGAGAAATATTCGGAGCGCGAGGACGGTTCGGTCGAAATCCACCAGCAGATCTATGTCGGCCGGCCGACGCAACGCGCGATCGTGCTCGGCAAGGGCGGCGTCCGGCTGAAGGAGATCGGTTCGAAGGCGCGCGCCGAACTGTCGAACCTGCTCGGCGTGCGCGTCCACCTCTATCTCCACGTCAAGGTCAAGCCCGACTGGGAAGAGGATCGGACGCTTTACCGCGATATCGGACTCGAATGGGTGGAATAGTCGCCGCCCAGGCGTGACCTCACGCCGCCGGCAATGCGCCCGCCGCGACCTCGGCGACGTCGCTGGTATCGGCATGGACCTCCTGGCGGATGAGCCGGAGCGTCACATCGCTCAGATATGCGTGGAGCAGCGCGTCCAACTCCTGGAATTCGGGCCAGAGGATCTGATTGACGAAGCCCTCGGGCACGCGCAGCATCACCGTGGTGTAACGTTGGCGGTAATAGCGAAACGGTTCGAGGCCATAGCGTCGGCACAGCGCGGTGAAGAGCTGTCGCGACCATTGATCGCCCATCGTGAACTTCATCTCGATCGGCGGATCGGTCCGCGCCATGCCCCTGAGCTTCTCGCGCACGCGCCCGAGCGCCGCCTCGGCAGCGTTGCGCTCGCCCGGGGTGCCGGCGCCGGCGAACAGCGCTTCGATCTTGCGGAGTTTATCGCGGAGGTCGGATTCGGTCGTCATGGCGCGTGATGGCGCGGGGCCGTCGCGGTTGCAACCGCAGAAGCCTGAAAACGGGGGCAGCTAGCCAGATCGGATTGGGTCTTTCGTCCCGATGACGACGTCGCGTAGGTATGCCGACCAATCGATCGCTAGGCCGTTTTGGGATCGGCGTCCCGCTGTTCAGCCAGCCATTGCTCCATGTCGAACGGCTCGGGCTCGCCGCTGTCTTCACCCTCCGCAAGTGCGTGCCGTAACGTCTGGAGCTGCGCGGCCGCCCGCGCTTTCCGCTTGATCTGGGCCATGTCGAGCGAGCCGGCATCACCGCTCAATTCGCCGTCGACAAGTGCTTGACGCAACCGTTCAATCGACACTTCGCATTCTTCATCCGATGTGATGCGCGTCATCAGCCTGTCTCCTCAGATACCAGATATTGGTAGCAACGAGATTTTCTCGCAAGCCGTCAGTCACCTTGTCACTCGCCCAACGATCGCCTAACCACGCCTCGTCATCTGGGGAGTAGCCAGCCGTCCGGCTTCGGACGGGCTTCCGCGTCAACATACCTGGTCGAGAGGCCGTGGTGCGGAAGGAACGGGGTCCGTTCGGGCGAGACCAATGACGCTGAACCTCCGGTCCGGTCGGGCGGGGGGTGGAGCGTCATCGTCTCGAACGCCTGCCCGACCCCGGAGTCCAAGATGGAAGCCCTGTTCACCTCGACCGCGATCGTCGCGCTCGCCGAGATCGGCGACAAGACGCAATTGCTCGCGATCCTGCTTGCCACCCGCTTCAAGCGGCCGGTGCCGATCATCTTCGGCATATTCTTCGCGACGATCGCCAATCATTTCCTCGCGGCGCTGGTGGGCTCGCAGGTGGCGTCGCTGCTCGACGGCTGGTGGTTCCGGCTTGCGATCGCGATCTCGTTCGTCGCGATGGCGCTGTGGACGCTGGTGCCCGACAAGCTCGACGACGAAGCCGGGCCGGCGCGGCGCGGGGGTGCCTTCCTGACGACGCTGATCGCCTTTTTCCTGGTCGAGATGGGCGACAAGACCCAGATCGCGACGATCGCGCTCGGCGCGCGCTTTCATGACGTCATCGCTGTCACCGCCGGCACGACGCTGGGGATGATGATCGCCAATGTTCCGGCCGTGCTGCTGGGCGGCGCGCTGATCCGGGTCGTGCCATTGAAGACGGTGCGGGTCGTGGCCGCGGGCTTGTTCCTCGTCGTCGGATTGTGGATGCTGGCGGAGATATTCGGCTGGTTCGGGGGCTGAACACCCACGGCGTGGCCGGGATCAATCCCCCAGCACTTCGCACACCCAGTCCGGCACGAGTTCGCCCGCGGGCCCCAGCCGCGTCTCGTGGAAATAGACGCTGCCGGCCGACGGTTCGAGGTTCAGTTCCAGCGTGTGGGCGCCATAATGCCGCGTGGTCTGGACGAAACCGGCGGCGGGATAGACCGCGCCCGACGTGCCGATCGAAACGAACAGGTCGCAGCCCGCCAGCGCCGCCTCGATCCGGTCCATCTCGTAGGGCATCTCGCCGAAGAACACGATGTCGGGGCGCAGCTTCGGCCGGCCGCAGCCGTCGCAGACGCTGCCCGGGGGCATCGCCCCGGTCCACGGCACCGCCTTGTTGCAGACCGCGCACAAAGCCGACAGCAATTGCCCGTGCATGTGGAGCATCCGCTTCGCCCCTGCCCGCTCGTGCAGATCGTCGACATTCTGCGTGACGATCAGCAATTTGCCGGGCCAGGCGGCGTCGAGCGCGGCAAGCGCCGCATGCGCCGGATTGGGCTGCACCGTGCCGAGCGCGGCACGGCGGGCATCGTAGAAATCATGGACCAGTTGCGGATCGCGGGCGAGCGCACGCGGCGTGCAGATATCCTCGACGCGCTGGCCTTCCCACAGCCCGTCGGGGCCGCGGAAGGTGGCGAGACCGCTTTCGGCCGAGATGCCGGCGCCGGTGAGGATGACGATGCTGTTGATGTCGCGCATGACACCGACGATACCAAGCCGCGCCATGATCGGCTACGGCCCGTTTCCGGACGAACGGCTATTGCACGCGGGTCTCGTCCTTCGCGAATTCGTCCGCCTGCGCATACCAGTCGCCCTGCAGCATCTCGCGCGTCGCCGGCTGCACCGCCTCGAGGCCGATCTGCCGGGCGCGCTGCACGGCCGGCCGTGCCGAGACCGCGAGAAACCAGCGTCTAACCTCGGGAAAATCGTCGAGGTTCTGGCCATGAAGGCGATGAAACCAGGTCCAGCCCCAGCAGGCGATATCGGCGATGCCATAGTCGCCGGCGATCCAGTCGCGGCCGGCCAGACGCCGGTCGAGCACGCCATAGAGTCGCGCGCATTCATTGGTGTAGCGCTCGACGGCATAGGCATTGCCCTCGGCCGCATAGCGGCGGAAATGATGCGCCTGGCCCGCCATCGGCCCGAGCCCGCCGACCTGCCAGAACAGCCATTCCATCGCCTGCGTCCGCGCCGGCCCCTCGGCTGCGAGAAACCGCCCGGTCTTTTCGGCGAGATAGAGCAGGATCGCACCCGATTCGAACACCGGCCGCGATCCTTCGGACGCGTCATGATCGACGATCGCCGGCACCCGGTTGTTCGGACTGATCGCGAGAAAATCCGGGGCGAACTGATCGTCCTTCGTGATATTGACGATCTTCACCCGATAGGGCAGCCCGCATTCCTCCAGCCTGATGCTGGCTTTCCACGTGTTGGGCGATGGGAAATAATGGAGATCGATCATCTCAATAGTCCAGTGGCAGGCCGATATGGCGTTCGTAGATGCGGTCGCGATGCACGAGCAGGATCGGGTCGAGCGCAGCCGCGACCACCTCGGGCAGGGCCGAATAGAAGGCCGCGACATAATCCGGGATCGGATTGACCACCTTCGGCAGCGGCCCGACCAGTTGCGAGAAACAGGCCCAATAGAGGTCTGCCGCGCTCAGGCGGTCGCCGACGAGAAAGTCCATCCCGCGCCGCTGCTGGGCGTGAAGCTGGGCCCCGAGACATAGTGCATGCTGAACCTCCGATCGCGAAGCCGACGGTTTGCGATGTTTCGCAAATCGGAGCGCCCTTCACTAATCGCCGGGGGAACGCCACGGACCTGCAAAAAGCGTCAGGATGGACCGGCCATCAGCGCGTCGCGAGCACGACGATCAGCGCCACCGCCAGCAGCGCCGCGACACCCTGCCAGAACCGGACCGGATCGCGCTCGATCAGCGGACGGTGCCCGACCGGGCGGATCGCGCGCGCGGCGCCCCCTTCCAGCGTCTGGACCAGTTCGATCACATCGCCGAAACGCTTCGCCGGATCGACCGCCACCGCGCGCAGAATCGCCATTTCGAGCCAGCCCGGCATGTCGGGCCGATGGCGCGACGGGGCCACCGGGCGATCGAAGCGCGGACGGCTGAACGGCTCGATCTCGCCATAGGGATAGCGCCGCGTAAACATCCGGTAGAGCGTCACGCCAAGCGCATATTGATCGCTGGCGGCGTTCGCCGGAACGCCGTCGAACAGCTCGGGCGCCATGAAGCTGGGTGTCCCCGGCGCCTCGTCGCCCGCGAATTCGTCGATCCGCGGCAGGCGGGCGACGCCGAGATCGATCAGCTTCAACCCGCCATCCTCGGTCAGGATGACATTGTCGGGCTTGATGTCGCGATGGACGATCTCGAGCCGGTGCAGCGCCACGACGCCGCGCGCCAGCCGCGCGCCGATGTCGACGCCGCTGCGGATCGTGAGCGAACCCCGGCCGAGCCGAGTCTCCAGCGTTTCGCCCGCATACCAGGGCATCGCGATATAGAGCCGGCTCTGCCGTTCCTCGGCCAGTGGGATGACCGCGCCGACGAACGGGCTGTCCACGCGTGCGCCGATCAGCGCCTCGCGCGTGAAGGCAAGCCTGGCACCACGTTCGGACAGCGAGGCGGGCTTGGGAAATTTCAGTACGACCGGCGTGCCCCCGGCGGCCTCGTCCGCGGCCATGAACAGGCGGCTGTAGCGGCCATCGGACAGGATATGGCCGAGGCGGAAGCCGTCAATGCCGTCGCCCTCGGCCGGAAGCGGACCCGCGGTCAGGCGTTCGGCCATTGCCGCGACCGCGTCATGTTCGACCGCGGGCAGGCCGATCACGTCGATCAGGATCGCGGTGATATTGTCCTGCGATCCCGCCGCATCGGCGGCGGCGACGATCGCCTCGGCATCGGCCTGTGCCGATTGCCTGGCGCCGCACAGCAGTGCCAGCTTGCGGTCGGACAGCACGCCATGCACGCCGTCACTGGCGATCAGCAGCCGATCGTGCACCGCCAGCGCTTGTGTCCCACGGTCGAGCCGCACATTTGGCTCGATCCCGACCGCGCGGGTGAGGACATGGCGCTGGTCGGGATGCGGATGGACATGATCCTCGGTCAGCCGGTCGAGCTGGCCGTCGCGATAATGCCAGGCGCGGCTGTCGCCGACATGGAATATGGTCGCCTGCCGGCCGCGCAGCACCAAGGCGGTAAAGGTCGTCGCCGCGCCCGCGAGTTCCGGATCGGTGCGGCCGATCTGGTGCAGCCAGCGATTGAGTCCGCCGAGGGTCCGATCGGCCGCGGCGGCGATCCCGATCGTCTGCGGCTGGGCATAATAGCCGTCGATGAAGCCGCGCACGACGGTTTCGGCGGCGACGCGGCCGCCCTTGCTCCCGCCGACGCCGTCGGCCACCGCCGCGACGACGCCCATGCGCGCGCGCTCGGTCTCGCTGCCCAGCCAGACCGCGCCGAAATCCTGATTGTCCGGTCGTTGCCCGGCAATCGAGGCGAAACCGACGGCAATGTCGAGTCTGCCCTCCGGCCGCATCGTCGCGCTCCCCGTTCGCGCAGTCTTTGCGTCGCCTGTGCCGTGGAGGCAAGGCCGCGGCGTGCAACAGGGACGCCGACCCGGGCCGGCGATCGATCAACCGGGGGCGCCGGCCACCAATGTGACGATGATCGCCTGATCGGTGGTCACGCGCGCTGGATAGACCGTCAGCCGGCAGTCGCTGCCGGCCTCGGCGCCCGTGCGCAGGTCGAACGTGCGCTCGTGCAGCGGGCAGACCAAAGTCGTTCCGCCGAGCAGTCCGTCGGCGAGCGGTCCGTTGCGGTGCGGGCATGCCGCCTGCGTCGCGTAGACCTCGCCGCCCTGGGTGTGGAAGACGGCGACGGTCCGGTCGGCGACCCGGAAATTGCGCCCCTCGCCCCTCGGGATCTGTGCGAGCCCGCCGATGTGATGCTCCTGTGTCATGGTCATGCCTCCTCGCGCGCAGGGATGATCGATGCGAACTGGTTCGCCGTCTTCGGCCGGATGGCCTCCTTCCAGGGATCATAGGCGCCGTCGACCGAGGCCTGCATGTTGGCGTCGAGCGCGGCGGCGATGCCGTCGGCATCGTCGATCACGACCGCCCTGATCCGTTCGAGCCCGATCCGCGGCACGAAGTCGTAGGTGCGTTCCTTCCACTTCGCATTTTCGCGATAATATTGCATGAAGCGGCCGGCATATTTGATCACGCCGTCCTCGCTGTCGACGACGCAGAGCAGGTCGCCCTTGCGGATATGCGCGCCGGCGGCGCCGCCGATGTAGATTTCCCAGCGCCCGTCGCCGATCGCGACCGCGCCGACATCCTTGACCAGCGCCTCCGAACAGTTGCGCGGACAGCCCGCAGTGGCGAGCTTGAGCTTGGCCGGGCTGTCGATGCCGCGAAAGCGCTTCTCGATCCGGCCCGCGAGTCCCATCGAATCGCCGAGGCCGAAGCGGCAATAATCGCTGCCGATACAGCTCTTGCAGGTCCGGTAGCTCTTTCCCCAGGCCGAGCCGGCCGGCATGTCGAGCTCGCTCCAGACCGCCGGCAGATCGTCCTTGGCGATGCCGACGAGGTCGATGCGCTGGCCGCCGGTCAGCTTGACCAGAGGCACCTGAAATTTGACCGCCACCGTGGCGATCCGCATCAGCTCGTCGGCGGTACAGACGCCGCCGGGCATTTCGGGGATTACCGAGAAACTGCCGTCCTTCTGGATGTTGCCATGGACGCGATCGTTGATGAAACGGGCGTCACGTTCGTCCTCATAGTCGCCCGCCCAGATCGTCGCGAGCAGCGAGGCGAGCGCCGGCTTGGCGTTCGCATCCTCGATGCCCCCGCCCAGTTCGCGAAACACCGACGAGACCGATTTCAGGCCCATCGCGCGCACCGCATCGACCAGTTCGGGCTTCTTCAGCGCGATCGTCGGCACATAATAATGGACCGAGGGATCCTCCTCGGCGGCGCCGCCGCAGAACCAGTCGACCACCTCGCCGACCAGCGGCTTGCACGCGCCGCAGCCCATGCCGGCCCGCGTCGCCTTCATCACCGCGGGCGCGCTGCGCAGGCCGGAGCCGACGCAGGCGCCGATCGCCGCCTTGGTGACGCCGTTGCAGTTGCAGACCTGCTGGTCGGCGGGCATCTCGTCGAGCGTCACCTTCTGGCTCGGCGCGCCGAGATCGAAAAGCAAAGAGAGCCGTTCTTCGGGCAGCGGCGAATCGCGGTCGAAGGCCTGCATCAGATAGGCGGCCTTGGAGATGTCGCCCATCAATATGCCGCCCACCAGCCGGCCGTGGCGGACGATCAGCTTCTTGTAGGTGCCCTTGCGCGGTTCGAGGAACTGGATCAGCTCGTCGTCGGGTCCGGCGGGCTCGGTCAGCCCCATCGATGCGACCTCGACGCCCATTACTTTGAGCTTGGTCGCCAGTTTCGAGCCATGATAGGCGGCGGTCCTGTCGCGCCCGGTGATCTGGTCGGCGAAAACCTTGGCCTGCTCCCACAGCGGCGCCACGAGGCCGTAGACCTGGCCGCGGTGCTGCGCGCATTCGCCGACGACATGGACGTTGCGGTCGTCGACCGAGCGCATATGGTTGTCGACGACGATCGCGCGCTCGACCGTCAATCCGGCGACGACCCCGATCTCGCTATTGGGCTTGATGCCCGCCGAGATCACGATCATGTCGCACGGCAGGGTCGAGCCGTCCTTGAAGGCGAGTCCCGTCACGCGCCCTGCCGCGTCGAGCACGACCCTGGTCGTGGATTTGCCGAGATGGACGTGGACGCCCATCTTCTCCATCGCCACCTTGAGCATGTCACCGCCGGTGGCGTCGAGCTGCGCGCCCATCAGCCAGGATGCGAGATGGACGACATGGACCTCGCAGCCATGGTTGATCAGTCCGCGCGCCGCCTCGAGGCCGAGCAGGCCGCCGCCGATGACGATCGCGCGCTTCGCATCGCGCGCCGCCGCAGCGATGCCGTTGCAATCGTCGATGGTGCGAAAGCCGAAGATTCCGGCGCGCAACGCGTCTCCGTCATGGACGCCATTGATCGGCGGAATGAACGCGCGGCTGCCGGTTGCGATCAGCAGCTTATCGTAGGATTCACGCGTGCCCTTGTCCGATCGCACGATCCTGGCGGCGCGATCGATACTGATCACCCGCTCGCCGGCATGGAGCGTGATGCCGTTGTCGCGATACCAGTCGAGCGGGTTCATGAAGATATCGGCGGGATCCTGCACGCCGCTGAGGATGTTGGAGAGCAGGATGCGATTATAATTACCATAGGGTTCGTCGCCGAACATCACGATCTCGAACATCTCGCCGCCGCCGCGTGCGAGCACCTCCTCGACCGCACGGGCGCCGGCCATGCCGTTGCCGACCACCACGAGCTTCTGCTTCGTCATCGTGCGTCCTCCATCAAAATCAGATTTCCACGAGCCCGAAATCGAGTGCGACGATACCGATCGTGCCGACCGGCGCCGCGACCGTCAGCGTGATCCGGGTACCGGGGTCGATGTCCTCGACGACCGCGAGCGGCACATGCTCGGAATCCCTGGCGCCGATCGGGAACAGACGCATGGTCTCGCCGTCGCGCAGCACCGCGAGCACGATCAGCTCGTCGCTCGAATTGCCGGCGCGCAGATAGACCGGCTGCGCGCGTTTGTCGGCCGCGACCGTATAGCCCAGATCGGGCGCGAGCGGCTGTGGCTGGTCATAGCCCTTCCCCTCGAACGTAAAGATGCCGCGCAGAAACCTGGGAGTTGCTTCCATCATGCCGTGGTCCTTTCCCGTGAAATATCGCTCGCATCGGCGGCCGCCATCTTCGTCAGCTGGGCGGCGCAGATCTTGAATTCGGGGATGCGCGACACCGGATCGAGCGCGCTGTTGCTGGTCAGGATGTTCGCATTGCCGCGGCCGCCCCAGTGAAACGGCACGAACAGCGTATCCATGCGGATGGCATGGCTGTAGCGCGCGCGCAGTTCGGCGGTGCCCCGCCGCGTCGAGACACGAACGATCTCGGCATCGACGATCGCGAGCGTCCGCGCCGCTTCGGGGTGAATCTCGACGAACGGCTCGGGCTGGGCGGCGTGCAGTTCGGGCACGCGCCGCGACTGCGCGCCCGACTGATAATGCGCCAATACCCGGCCGGTCGTGAGGTAGAAAGGATAGGCTTCGTCGGGCAGCTCGGCGGGCTCGCCATGGCGCACGGCGTGGAAGCGGGCGCGACCGTCATCCGTCGCGAAGGTCTCGAGGAAGGGACGCTGCGTCCCGGGATGCTCCGCGGTCGGACAAGGCCAGAACACGCCATCTTCGGCGGCGATGCGCGCAAAACTGATGCCAGCATAGTCGGCGATGCCCCCGGCCGAGGCCCGGCGCAATTCTGCGAAGGTCTGTTCCGCCGTTTCGGCGGGAAAATGTGCGCCGGCGCCCAGCCGCCCGGCGAGCGCGGACAGGATCGCGCCATCGGTCGACACGCCGGGCGGCGGGTCCTTCGCTTTGGCGCGGCGGATGACACGGCCCTCGAGATTGGTCATCGTGCCATCCTCCTCGGCCCATTGCGCCACCGGCAGGACGATGTCGGCTGCGGCCGCGGTCTCGGACAGGAAGGCGTCGGCGACAACGAGCAGGTCGAGCGTGTCGACCGCCCCGCGCAGCCGATCGGTGTCGGGGGCCGAAACGAGAATGTTCGACGCCATCACGAACAGCCCACGTACCCCGCCTTCAGGACCGAGCGCACCCAGCAGTTCGGATGCGGACAGCCCCGGTCCCGGCAGCGAGTCCGGCGCGACGCCCCAGATGGCGGCGATCTCGGCGCGGTGCTTCGGATTGTCGATCTTGCGATAGCCGGGAAGTTGGTCGGCCTTCTGGCCGTGCTCGCGTCCGCCCTGGCCGTTGCCCTGCCCGGTCAGACAGCCCCAGCCGCCGTGAGGCCGGCCAGGCGCGCCGATCGCCAGCGCGAGATTGATCAAAGCGAGCGTGTTGTCGACGCCATGGCGCTGCTGTTCGGGGCCACGCGCGGACAGCAGCATCGCCGAGGCGGCTTCGCCCAGCATGTGCGCCGCCCGCTCGATCAGCGCGGCGGGCACGCCGGTGATGCGCTCGACGCGGTCGGGCCAATAGGCCATCGCGATCCGTCGCACCTCGTCGAAGCCGGTCGTGCGCCGGGCCACGAAATCCCGGTCGACGAGATTGTCGCGGACGACGACGTGGAGCAGGCCGATCGCCAGCGCCGCGTCGGTGCCGGGCGCGAGCTGGAGGTGGAGGTCGGCCTGGTCGGCGGTCGGCGTGCGGCGCGGATCGGCGACGATGAAATGGCCGCCGCGTCGCCGCTGCTCGTCGAAATATTGCATGATCGGCGGCATCGTTTCGGCGGGGTTGCCGCCGACGATCAAGATCGCGCCCGCGCCTGCGATGTCCTCCAGCGGGAACGGCAGCCCACGGTCGATGCCGAAGGCGCGAATCCCCGCCGCGGCGGCCGATGCCATGCAGAAACGGCCATTATAATCGATATTGGCGGTGCCGAGCGCGATCCGCGCGAACTTGCCGAGCAGATAGGCCTTCTCGTTGGTGAGGCCGCCGCCGCCGAACACCGCCATCGCGTCGCGTCCATGCGCGGCCTGGATCGCGCGGATGCCGGCGGCGATGCGGTCGAGCGCCTCGTCCCAGCCGGCGGGCCGCAATGCTCCGCCCTTGACGTCGCGCACGAGCGGCGTGGTCAGCCGGTCGGGCGCGTCAAGCAAAGCCGCCGCGGTCCAGCCCTTGCGGCAGAGACCGCCCTTGTTGGTCGGAAAGTCGCGCCCGGCGACCGCCCATCGTCCATCGATGTCCTGCGACAGCGTCATGCCGCATTGAAGCGCGCAATAGGGACAGTGCGTCTCGGTTGCGGCCGGTGACGACATCGCTAACAGCGTCTCTCGCAGGAGATCGCATCCACACCGATCATGATCGTCCCCGACATCGTTCGCCTCCGCATGCCCGGCCGCGCCGGATCAGATCCGCACGCCCTGGATCGCCGCACCCCAGGTCGTCCGCCAGCGCTTCTTGACCCCGGTGAGCCCGAACAGCGCGACGAGCGCGAGGGCCGCAAAGATCAGGAAGCCCGACTGATAATTGCCCGTCATCTGCTTCGCGAAGCCCAGCGAGGAGGCAAGGTAGAAGCCGCCGATCCCGCCCGCCATGCCGACCAGACCGGTCATCACGCCGATCTCGGCGCGGAAGCGCTGCGGCACGAGCTGAAAAACGGCGCCGTTGCCGGTGCCCAGCGCCAGCATCGCGACCACGAACAGCAGCAGTGCGACCGGCAGGCTCGCGGGTCCCGTGCTGACGCCGGCCAGCGCCGCGGCAGCGACCATGTAGACGCCCGACAACGTCCTGATACCGCCGATGCGGTCGGCGAGCGCGCCACCCAAAGGACGGACCAGCGAGCCGGCGAACACGCAGCCTGCGGTGCAATAGCCCGCGACGACGGTGGTCAGCGCGAACTGGTCGGTGAAATAGATCGACAGCGACGCCGCAAGGCCGACGAAGCCGCCGAAGGTGACGCCGTAGAAGAGCATGAACCACCAGGCGTCGGCGGTCCGGAGCGGTTCGAGATAGGCGGCGAACGGCTTGGCCGGCGGAGGATCGGGCGCGTCCTTCGCCATGACCATATAGAGGATGAAGACGATCGTCAGCGGGATCACGGCAAATCCAAGCACGGCGTTCCAGCCGAACAGCTTGGCCAGCGTCGGCGCGAACAGCGCCGCGAAGACCGTGCCCGAATTGCCCATTCCGGCGATGCCGAGCGCCTTGCCCTGATGCTCGGGCGGATACCAGCGGCTGGCCAGCGGCAGCGCGATCGCGAAGCTCGCGCCGGCGAAGCCGAGGATCAGGCCCAGCACCAGCGTCGCACCGAAGCTGTGGACGCCGAGCAGGTAAGCGGAGAGCAAACCGCCGATCACGATGATCTGACTGATCGCGCCGGTCCGTTTCGGCCCCATGCGGTCAACGAGCAGGCCGTTGACGAGGCGCAGCACCGCACCGGCGAGGGTCGGCACCGCGACCATCAGGCCCTTCTGCGCGGGATTGAGCCCGAGATCCCTGGCGATGTCGGGCGCGAGCGGACCGAGCAGCACCCACACCATGAAGGCGAGATCGAAATACAGAAAGGCCGCGATCAGAGTCGGTCGATGGCCGGCCTTCCAGAACGCGCTCTGCATGCGAAATATCCTCCTCGATCGGTATCTCGCATGATCGCGAGCCGGCTTCCTCTATTCACAGCAGTTATGTTGCAATGCAGCAGAAAGCCCCGAAGCGGCGGCGCTGTCAATCCCTTCCGTCGCACCCGTCGCACTTTCTTTGGCCCGTCTCGCACCGCCGGCCGCCGCCTTGTCAAACAGCGGCACGGGTCGGGCACGTGCCCGGACCTCCGGAACGTCACCGGGACTGCTGGCGGCGCATGCGACGTGAGTCGCATGCGCCCCCCGGCGCGTGCCATCTCCCCGCAGCGCGTATCGCCGGATCGACCGAGGGGGCCGGTTTGGACCCGAAATTATGACGCCGCTGCGAAGCTTTTGTGTGCACCGCAATATGCCGCTATGACGCGCACGACATCCATGCCGATGGGGGGCGACTTGGCCAGCATCTACCGCACGATCGTGATCTTCGGCGCCACCGGCGACCTTGCCCACCGCATGCTGTTCCCGTCGCTCTACAACCTCGAGGGCGACGGCCTGCTGCCCAAGGATTTCGCCATCATCGGCTCGGGCCGCACCCGGCAGACCGAGGACGCGTTCCGCGCCGAGATCGATGCGGCGCTCGAAAAATTCCTCACCGACGGACAATATGACAAGGATCGCGTGGCGGCCTTCCTCGCGCGGATTCGCTATTGCCCGGTCAGCGTCGGCGAGGACGAGGACTTCCAGTGCCTGCGCGAGATGGTCGGCGATGCGGTCGGCGATGGCGTTGCCTTCTACCTCTCCACCCCGCCCTCCCTGTTCGCGCCGGTGATCGCCGGGTTGCAGGGCGTCGGCCTGACCGGCCCGACGACGCGCGTGGCGATGGAGAAGCCGATCGGACAGGATCTCGCGTCGTCGCGGGTCGTCAACGACGCTGTCGGCGCGGCGTTCGACGAATCGCGCGTGTTCCGGGTCGACCATTATCTCGGCAAGGAGACGGTGCAGAACCTGCTCGTCCTGCGCTTCGGTAACATGTTGCTCGAGCCGCTGTGGAACGCCAATGCGATCGAGCATGTCCAGATCACGGTGGCCGAGACCGTCGGGCTCGAAGGCCGCGTCTCTTATTATGATGGCGTCGGCGCACTCAAGGACATGGTCCAGAACCATGTCCTCCAGCTGCTCGCTCTGGTGGCGATGGAGCCGCCGGCGCGCTACGACAGCGCCGCGGTGCGCGACGAGAAGGTCAAGGTGCTGCGCTCGCTGCGGCCGATGACGCGCGACGATGTCGCGCAGTGCAGCGTCAAGGGCCAATATGCCGCGGGTGCGGTCGGCGGCCAGCCGGTCAAGGGCTATGCTGAGGAACTGGGCAAGGATTCGGGCACCGAGACCTTCGTCGCGCTCAAGGCGCATATCGACAATTGGCGGTGGAAGAACGTGCCCTTCTACATCCGCACCGGCAAGCGCCTGCCCAGCCGCCAGTCCGAGATCATGATCCAGTTCCGCCCCGTGCCGCACTCGATCTTCTCGGGCAATGGCCGCGGCACCAAGAGTCCGCTCGAGCCCAACACGTTGATCATCCGGCTGCAACCGGAGGAGAATATCCGCCTGCTGCTGATGGCGAAGCAGCCCGGACTCGACCGCGACGGCATCGACCTGAAGGAAGTCGGCCTCGACGTGTCGCTGAGCAACGCCTTCGCCAGGACACGCCGACGGATCGCCTATGAACGGCTGCTGCTCGACCTGATCGAGGGCGATCCCACCCTGTTCGTCCGCCGCGACGAGGTGGAGGCGGCGTGGACGTGGATCGATTCGATCCACGATGCCTGGGCCAAGGCGGGGATCCAGCCGAAGAGCTATACCGCCGGCACATGGGGACCCTCGGCCGCGATCGCGCTGACCGAGCGCGATGGCGCGACCTGGCACGATTAGACGCAAATTCCTCCCCGGAACGGAGAGGATCAGGGCGCCCTGCAGGCGATCAGGCCGCGGACCGGCAGCGCCAGCGAATCGGCGCCTGCGCGATCGAGGCGCAGCGAACCGCTTTCGATCGCCGCGCCGCCGCGCATGTCGGTGCGGCCGGCGACATCGAGGTCGAGCGCGACCTGCGCCCGTTCGGAGCCATAGCTCATGTGGCGCGAGAACCCCGATTGCGGGATGCCGTCGAAGGCGATGAAGGGCAGCAGCGTCACCACGCCGTCGAGCATGATTCGCGCGGTGCCGGTGCTGCTGTCAGCCGCCAGCAGCAGCAGGCGCCCCCGCCCCGCCGAATAGAGATAGAGCGCGCAGCCGGCGCGGGGCGGCCCCTGCGGCGGCAGCACGCCGAGGCCCTTGCTGAAGATCGGGCTGGTCGTGACCGCGCGCTCGTGGCCGGCCGCGGCGCAGCCGGCGAGCAACAGCGCCAGCAGGCAGGGCCATCTCATCGCCACAGCACCGCCGTCACCAGCCAGACCGGAAAGGCCGCGACGGCCAGCAACGCGCCGAACGGCAGACGCGTCGTCGCAGTCACCGCCTGCCCGCGCAAGGTCAACGCGGCAATCGCGCCAAGTCCGGCGAGGCTCGCGAGCAGCAGCACGAACGGCAACACCTGCCAGCCCAGCCACGCGCCGATCGCGCCGAACAATTTGGGATCGCCACCGCCGAGGCCCTCGCGTCCACGCAACCGGCGATAGGACCAGCCGATCAGCCACAGGCTGGCGAACGCGGCCGCAGCGCCGATCGCACGGTCGAGCAACAGGGGCGGCAAATGCAGGGCACCGCCTGCGAAACCCAGCACGGCCAGAGGCAAGGTCAACCGGTCCGGCAGCCATTGATGCTCGACATCGAGTGCGGCCAGCGCGATCAGCAGCCAGCCGAACATCGCGCCGGCCAGACCGTTCCAGCCCGGCGCGACGAGCAATGCGGCGACGCCGACGAGCGCGCAGCCGCCCTCGATCAACGGGTGGCGCGGATCGATCGCCACACCGCACGTGCAGCAGCGGCCGCGCTGAACGGCGAAGCTCAGCAGCGGCACGAGGTCCAGCGGGCCGAGCGTGCGTCCGCAGCCGTCGCAGGCCGAGCGTCCGGTGGCGATGCCGCGCCCCTCGGGCCAACGGATCACGATCGTCGCGAGGAAACTGCCCGCAATCAGGCCAAGCGCACCGCCGGCCGCCGCACAGGCCGCCGGCTGCCACGCCGTCACGTCCGCGGTCATCATGGGCCGTTCATCAGGAGATCGCCCCGGCGTTATCGATCGGCACACAGGGTCTCCCACGGCGCAAATTGATAATCGTTGCGCGACTGCCTAGATGCCTCCCACGAAACGCAGCGTCCAGTGAAGGAAATCCGAATGTCCGCCGATCCCGTCGTCATCCTCTCTTTTGCCCGCACGCCGATGGGCAGCTTCCAGGGCAGCCTCGCCGGGGCGAGCGCGGTCGATCTCGGCGCGACCGCGGTCAAGGCCGCCGTCGAACGCGCCGGCGTGGCGGGCAGCGATGTCGAGCGCATCTACATGGGCTGCGTGCTGCCCGCCGGGCTCGGCCAGGCGCCCGCGCGCCAGGCGGCGCTGAGAGCGGGCCTGCCCGATTCGGTCGAGGCGACGACGGTCAACAAGATGTGCGGTTCCGGCATGCAGGCGGCGATCATGGGTGCCGACGCACTGGCGGCCGGTTCGGTGGACCTGCTCGTGATCGGCGGCATGGAGAGCATGACCAACGCGCCCTATATCCTGCAGAAGCATCGCGGCGGCGCGCGCCTGGGCCACGACCGGATCATGGACCACATGTTCCTCGACGGTCTCGAGGATGCCTATGAACCCGGCCGCGCGATGGGCAGCTTCGCCGAGGAAACCGCGGGAGACTATCAGTTCACCCGCGTCGCGCAGGACGATTATGCGATCGCCTCGCTGACCCGGTCGCAGGCGGCGCAGGCTTCGGGGGCGTTCGATCGCGAGATCGTCGCGGTCGAGATCGTCGGCCGCAAGGGGACGGTGACCGTCGACAAGGACGAACAGCCGCTGAAGGGCGACGCCAGCAAGATCCCGTCGCTCAAGCCCGCCTTCGCCAAGGACGGCACGATCACCGCCGCCAACGCCTCGTCGATCTCCGACGGCGCCGCCGCGCTGGTGCTGACGCGCGCGAGCGTCGCCGAGGCCAAGGGCCTGACGCCGGTTGCCCGCATCGTCGCGACCGCGGCGCATGCCCACAAGCCGGCCTTGTTCACGACCGCACCGGTCGATGCCGTCAACAAGGTACTCGCCAAGGCCGGCTGGACGATCGGCGACGTCGATCTGTTCGAGGTCAACGAGGCGTTCGCCGTGGTCGCGATGATCGCGATGCGCGACCTCGGCATCGATCATGAGAAGATCAACGTCAACGGCGGCGCGACCGCGCTCGGCCATCCGATCGGCGCGTCGGGCGCGCGGATCATGACGACGTTGATCGCGGCGCTGCAGAATCGCGGACTGAAGCGCGGTGTCGCCTCGCTGTGCATCGGTGGCGGTGAAGCGACCGCGGTGGCGATCGAACTCGTGTGATCATAATCCTCCCCGGGAACGGGGAGGATTTTATTTCCAGCCGCCGTCGCGCGCGGCTTTCTCGGCTGCGGCATCGAGCGGGTCGCCGGCCATCATCGCCTGCGCCGCGTCCATCAGCGCGCCCGACGACGCCTGGCGGTAATCGGTGTGCGCCGCCGCGGGGTCGCTGACCGTCCGGCGCAACTGCCAGGTCTTGCCCGCGTGGCAGGCGATACCGTCGAGCGCCGGGCCCTCGAAGGTCCGGCACATCGCGCCGTCCTGCGCGCGGAAGGTCAGGCCGATCCGGATCGCGGCGTTCGCGGGCTGTGCCGAGGCCAGCCTTGTATCGAGCGCGGTCGCCAGGCCTCCGTCGGCGACCAGCGCGCGGCCATCCGCACCCGGTGCCGTGGGCATCACGCCGCGGCCGACGAACAGTCCGATCAGGAGGCACGCGGCCATCGCCATCGCCGTCACGATCCAGCCGCGCGGGCGACGGGCGGTGGCGATGTCGGCGACCATGCGCTCCTGGTCGAATCTCTCCTGGTCGAACAGGGCCGTCAGCCGATCGGGCAAGGGCGCGTCGAGCACCGGCGCATAATGCGCTGCGAGTCTCGCTTTCAGCGCGCGCTCGGCGGCGACGCGCTTTGCCAGCGCCGAATCGGCGGCAATCGCCCGCTCGACGCGCGCCATGCCGAGTTCGTCGAGTTCGCCGTCGACGAACGCCATCAGCGTCTCGGTGTCGATCGCGCTCATGCCGCCTCTCCCAGTCGCTCGATCAGCGCGGCGCGTCCGCGCGCCAGCCGCGAGGTCAAAGTGCCGATCGGGATGTCGAGGATATCGGCCGCCTCGCGATAGCCGAAGCCCTCGACCAGCACGAGCAGGATCGCCTCACGCTGCTCGCCCGGCAGCGCCGTCATCGCCTGATCGACATTGCCCAGCTCGACGCGCGCCTCGATCGCCGCGTCGCCGCGGTCGCCGACCGTCGTGCCGGCGTCTTCGGGCGCCATCAGCGCGTCACGGCGGCTGCGTGCTCTCGTCTCGTCGATCCACATATTGCGCATGATCCGGTACATCCAGCTATCGAGTCGCGTGCCGGGCTGCCATTGGTCGCGCGATCGCAATGCACGCTCCACCGCCGCCTGGCACAGATCGTCGGCATCGGCGGCATTGCGGGCAAGACCGGTCGCGAACCGCCGCAGCCGCGGCAGATATGCCATCAGGTCGCGTTCGAATCCCGTCACCCGCAATCGCTCTCCACCAACACTCCGGGATTAAACGACGCCCCCCGCACGTTTCATCCCTGCATCATGACTTTTTTCAGACGGCGGCGTAGCACAGCCGGCCGGTGCCGACAGGAACAACCATGCGCAGAATATCGATCCTGCTGTCCATCATCGGCCTCGCCTTGCCGACGGCGCTGGCGGCACAGCTCAGTCTGCCGCTGCCCACCGCCCCGGTCGGCGATGTCGCCAGTCGCGTGACCGGTGGGCTGACCGGCGATCTGCTCGAGCGGTTGCCGCGCACCGACGCGGTCAACCGGCTGGCGGATGCGCGGATCGCCCGGCTGCGCGAGCTGGTGCGGGCGCGTGGCGACAGCATCGAGATCGACGATGCCGGCGAGCCCGCGGTCCGCGGCCGGCTGGTCGTGACCGGTGCCGACGCCGCGACGCTCGATCGCGCGCGCGCAGACGGCTTCGGCGTCGTCGCCGAGGAGACCGTCGAAGGTCTCGACGTGCAGTTCGCGACGCTGTCGGCACCGCGCGGCATGAGCCTGACGCGCGCAATCAGGCGGTTGCGCAAGCTGGCGCCGAATGCGGAGGTCAGCGCCGATCCGCTCCATGAGGTCAGCGGGGCGGGGTATGGCGGCGCCGGCGACACGGCAACACCGCTCGCCCAAGCCAGCGGCGGTGGCGCGGATGGCGCGATCGGCCTGATCGACGGCGGCGTCGCGCGACATCCGGCGCTGACCGGCGCCATCGAGCAGCGCGGTTTCGCCACCGGCGCGCCGCGCCCGAGCGACCATGGCACGGCGGTGGCCTCGCTGATGGTCGGCCGCGGCGCCATCGCCGGCCCGGCCGGTGGCGCCCGGCTGCTCGCCGCCGACGTCTATGGCAATGACCCGGCCGGCGGCAACGCCACCGCGATCGCCCGCGCGCTCGGCTGGCTGACCGTTTCCGGCGTGCGCGTCGTCGCGATCAGCCTGGTCGGCCCGCGCAACCCGCTGCTCGAGCGCGTCGTCGCAGCGGCGCAGAAGCGCGGCGTGCGGATCGTCGCCGCGGTCGGCAATGACGGCCCGGCCGCGCCGCCGGCCTTCCCCGCCTCCTATCCCGGCGTGATCGCGGTGACCGGCGTCGATGCGAAGAATCGCGCGCTGATCGAGGCCGGCCGCAGTCTCCATCTCGATTTCGCCGCGCCCGGTGCCGACATGCGGGCCGCGCGGACCAGTGGCGGCGCCATGGCGGTGCGCGGCACATCGTTCGCCACACCGCTGGTGGCCGCGCGACTGCTGCGCCTGGGAGGCGACGTCGCAGCGCTGGCCGCCCAGGCGCAGGATCTCGGCCGCAAGGGACCGGACAGCGTCTATGGCCGCGGACTGGTGTGCGGCGACTGCCGCACGCCGAAGCGCTGACCGAAAAAATTTCGCACGCCAGGGAAGAAAGCCCGATCCGCCGTCGTTGCCGCTGCGAGGACGCCTTCGCAGGCGCCCGACGACACCACGACTAGGAGATCGGACCATGAAGAAGACCCTGATCATCGGCACCGCCATCGCCCTGGCATTCGGCGCGACCCCTGCGTCCGCACAATTGCTCGGCGGCGGCGTCTCTGGCGGGCTGGGCGGCGGACTTGGCGGCAGCCTCGGCGGCACGTTGGGCGGCACCATCGGCGGCGTTCGCGATACGACGACCCGCACGACCGGCGACCTCAACCAACGCAGCCGCGTGCGCGCCGACAAGAAGGTCGACCGCAAATCGGGCAAGGCATCGACCAGCGCCAGCGGCTCGAGCGCCAGCACCGGCGGCGTGACGTCGGGCAGCAGCGCGCTCGGCCGCACGGTCGATGGCGCGGTCGGCGGCACCGTAACAGGCTCGGGCAATGGCAGCGCCGCCATCGATACCGCCGGCACCGACGATGTCCGCAGCGTGGCCGACACGGCGCGCGGCGCCGTCGGCTCGGCGCGCGACCAGGCGTCGGGTCTGGCCGGCAATGCGACCGGTGCCGCATCGGGATCCGGTTCGGGCTCGGCTTCGGGATCGGGATCGGGCTCGGCTTCGGGTTCCGGATCGGCGGTCGGCAGCGCGGCGGGTGATGCGGGTCAGCTCGCGCTGTCCGGCACGTCTGCCGCCAGCGGCGCGGGCGCCTTCGCGGTTTCGCCGGGCATGCTGGTGCAAGACGCCCGCGGCCGCGCGATCGGTACCGTCCGCGAGGTGAAGACGACCGCGCAGGGCAGCGTGCAGAGCGTGCTCGTCACGGTCGGCAAGAGCACCGCAACTCTGCCCGCGACCAACTTCTCCGGATCCGGCAACGTGCTGGTTTCGGCGATGTCGAAAGGCGACGTGAAGGATAGGGCCGAGGATCAGTCGAAGGATTGATCAGAATATTCGGTCGGCGCTGCAGCCCCTCCCCTCCCGGGGAGGGGCTTTTTCATGGAACCGCTTCGCCCGGCTCGAGGCCCCAGATATGCGCTTCCTCGACGAAGCCGCCGCGGCCGAACACGTCGATATAGCACCAGCCGCGCGCGCATTTCGAAATGCGGCCGACGACGCCCGGCGCGGCGCGCCACGATACGCGCGCGGCGGGATCGGGCGCGGCGCGCAGCGGATGGATGTCGCCGACTATGATCGCGGTGCGGGTCTCGCTCAGCAGATTGGCCTGCATCCAGCCCTGCGTGCCGTCCGGATCCTCGATCTTGCGCCAGTTGGGGATCGAGGCGATCACCTTGATCGGCAGATCGGCGCGAACATAGACCCAGCTGATCGGGAATTGCCGCCCCGGTCCCGTCCGCATCCGCGCCTTGCCGGCGGAAATCGACGCCCAATAGGGTGTCGTGCGCTGCGCCTCGGCCGGGCCGACGCCCAGCAGGCACAGCGACAGGAAGATTGCCCCGAGCCGGAAAAGTCTCACGCTACGCATTACAGTCCCCTTGGTCCCACGCGGCCGACAGTGGCAAAAGCGCGGGGTCGCTTCAAGGCGGCATGCCGGCCGCTTGACGTTCGTCCCGCGCCGGGCCAATCGCTGGGGTCATGGCAGACCCGCGTCGCAGCAACCCTCTGATCGTCGTCACGCGCAAGCTGACCCCGGCGGTCGAAACGCGCATGACCGAGTTGTTCGGCGCGACGCTGAACGCCGACGACCGTCCGTTCGACCGCGCGGCGCTGGAAGCCGCGGTCGCCGAATGCGACGTCCTGGTCCCCACCATCACCGACGACATCGATGCCGCGCTGATCGAGCGGGCCGGTCCGCAGCTCAGGCTGATCGCCAATTTCGGCAATGGCGTCGACCATATCGACCTCAAGGCCGCGCGCGCGCGCCGGATCCTGGTCACCAACACGCCCGGCGTGCTGACCGAGGACACCGCCGACATGGCGATGGCGCTGATCCTCGCCGTGCCGCGCCGCGTCGGCGAGGGCGAGCGGCTGATCCGGTCGGGCGGGTGGAGCGGCTGGAGTCCGGTCGGCATGCTCGGCCGGCGAATCACCGGCAAGACGCTGGGCATCGTCGGCATGGGCCGGATCGGCCAGGCGATCGCGTTGCGCGCGCGCGGCTTCGGCCTCAAGATCCGCTATCATAATCGCCACCGCCTGCCCGATGTCGTCGAAAAGGCGGTCGACGCGATCTGGTGCCCCGATCTCGATGAAATGCTGACCCAGGCCGACATCGTCTCGGTCAACTGCCCGCACAATGAAGAGACCCATCATCTGCTCGATGCCCGCCGGCTGGGGCTGATGAAGCCCGACGCCTATCTGATCAACCTCGCGCGCGGCGAGATCGTCGAGGAATCGGCGCTGATCGACGCGCTCGAACGGGGGCGGATCTCGGGCGCCGGACTCGACGTGTTCGCGCATGAGCCGGCGATCGATCCGCGGATGCTGGCGCTCGATAACGTCGTGCTGATGCCGCACATGGGCTCTGCGACGTTCGAGGCGCGCGACGCGCAGGGCGCCAAGGTGATCGCCAACATCCGCGCCTGGGTGGATGGGCACCGCCCGCCCGACCAGGTGCTCGAAGGCTGGATCTGAACGCGCGCACCCGCGGCCGATGCTAGCCGTTTGTGAACCATTGCTGCGCTAGAGCGCGGCGGGGCACTAACGGACAAAGGTCTTTTCATGCGGGCTTGGATCGCGACGACCGGACTCGGCAAAGCAGGGATCTGTCGGGCGGGGATCGCCGCCATTGTCGCCGGCGGGGCGGCAGCGCCGGCGCTGGCGCAGGTCCCGATCCCGGACAGCAGCATCGCCGGCAGCGTCACGCTCGCCGCGGTGATCGGCCTGCTCGCAGCGATCCCGGGCTTGGCATTGCTGGCGACCGCGCGCGCGACCGGCGAAGCGGTGGCCGGCGTCGCGACGCGGGCGATCGCGGCAACCGCGGGCATCGCTTTGCTGTGGGCGGTCATCGGCTTCACGCTCGCGAACGCGCCCGGGACCGCGATCATCGGCGGGCTTGGCTACGTCCTGCTCGGCGGCCAGCCCGACATGGGCGTGGTGCTGATCGAACTCGCGCTGGCCCTGGCCGCCGGCGGGATCGTCGCGCAGGCCGGCGGCGCGCGTGGCGGCTTCGGCTGGAGCAGCGTCGTGGCGATCGCCTGGGTGCTTTTGGTCTATGTGCCGATCAGTTGGTGGGCGCGCGGCGAAGGCTGGCTGGCCAATTTCGGCGCGCTCGACGCGGGCGGCGGGCTGACGCTGCATCTGTCGGCTGGCGTCTCGGCGCTGGTGCTGAGCCGGATCGCCCGGCCCGCGAGCACGGACGGCAGCGCCGTGCCGATCAACGTCATGGCCGCGACGATCGGCGGCGCGCTGGTCTGGATCGGCCTGCTCGCCTTGATCGCCGGCACGGCTGCGGCGGCGGACAGCGACATGGCCGGCAGCGTCACCAATGGACTGGTCTCCGCGAGCGCCGGCGCGCTGGTGTGGCTGGGCATCGATCGCATCCGCACCGGCGTCGCCAATCCGCTGTCGGCGTTGCTCGGCGGCATCGGCGGTATCGCCGCCGTCAGTGCCGGCGCGATCTATATCGGTGTCGCCGGTGCGATCATCGCCGGCGCGCTGGCAGGCGGAATCGGGGCGGTGATCGCCGGCGCCGACGGACGGCGGACGGCGTTCGCGACGCATGGCATCGGCGGCGCGGTCGGCGCGGCGCTGCTCGCCTTCCTGTTCCTGCCGGTGCTCGGCGGACCCGGCTACGAAGCGGGCGCAACCGTGTTCAACGCCTTCACCGCCGAAATGATCGCCGTTGCCGCGGTCGTGCTGTGGTCGGCGATCGTCAGCCTGGTGATCGGCTATGCGGTGGCGACGGTGCTGCCGGCGACGGGAGACTGATCGGCCGGACTCAATCGTCGAGCTGCGCCAGCCAGTCGGAGATCATCCGCCGCCCCGCCGCGACGATCCCCGGTCCCAGCCGTTCATGCTCGACGGCCAGCCGGTTCGGGCAATTGCCGGCCTCGGCGATATAGTCGCGGCCTTCCTCCACCCAGATATTGAACCGCTCATCCTCGCCCATCTCCGGGTGGCATTGCAGTGCCAGCAGGTTCGCGCCGCGGCGGAACGCCTGGTTGGCATAAAGCGCGCTCGACGCCAGCCGCTCGACGCCCTCGGGAAGATCGAACGTGTCGCCATGCCAGTGGAGGACCGGCACGTCGGCGATCGGCGCGAGCGGATTGTCGCGCACGCCGTCCGCCAGGGTCAGCCGCGCGAAGCCCACTTCCTTGGCGGGCCCCGGATAGACGCGCGCGCCCATCGCCGCCGCGATCATCTGCGCGCCCAGGCACACGCCCAGGGTCGGCCGGCCGGCGGCGATGCGCAGCGCGAGCCGGGCGATCTCGCAGTCGATCCACGGATAGGCCGCGCGCTCATAGACGCCCATCGGCCCACCCATCATCACGACGAGATCGGGCGACAGGAAATCGGCCGACGCGAACGCCGGATCGATCACGTCGATGCGATCGATCTCGTAACCGGCCGCCTCGATCGGTGCCCGAAAGCCGGCGACGCCTTCATAGGGTACATGGCGGATGATCAACGCAGTCTTCATGCCGGGCGTCATAACCCGAGTCCAACGATAGAGAACTCAGAGTTTCTTTTGACGCCGAAAGCCGGACTCAATCCCCGGTCAGGATGCGATCCATCAATTGCTTCACCGACGGTACGAAGCCGTTGGAATAGAACGGGTCGCGCTTGAAATTATAGGCATTGTGGCCCGCGAACATCAGATTCTGCTCGACGTCGCCGCCATGCGCGATGTCCTGCAGCGTCTTCTGGATGCAGAAGCTGCGCGGATCGGCGAGCCGGCCGGTCGAGTTGGTATCGCTGTCCATCCACGACGAGAAGGCGCACTGGCTGAGGCAGCCCATGCAATCCGCCTGATCCTTGCGGATCACGATCTTCTCCGCCGGATTGACGAACACCAGCGTGTTGTCCGGGGTCTTCAGCGCGTCGGTGAAGCCCAGGCCGTGCCATTCGCGCGCGCGCAACAGATCGTTGCGGGTGACCCAGAAATTCTTGCCCTTCACGCCGACGTCGAGCTGGAACTGATGATCGCCCGCAGCTTCCAGCGAGAAGGCGATCTGCCGCTCGGAGCGCGCCTCGAGGTTGCGCAGGAACGGCGTGCGCACCGCGCTGGAATAGAAGCCGGTCGGCGAGAAGCGGTGGAGCAGGACATCGCCCGCCTCCAGCGTCATCAGCCGCGACTTCCAGCCTTCGGGAATCGGGCTTTCGCGCGTCAGCAGCGGCCGCGTGCCGAACTGGAAGGCGATGCTGCCCAGTTCGGGATTGTCGATCATATGCTCCCAATCGCGCAGGAACCAGACGCCGCCCGCCATCACGATCGGCACATCGTCCGAAATGCCGCCCTCGCGCATCGTCTCGCGCAGCGCCTTGACGCGCGGAAACGGATCCTCGGGCTTCAGCGGATCCTCGGCATTGGAGAGCCCGTTATGGCCACCGGCCAGCCAGGGATCCTCATAGACCACCGCCGCAAGCCATTCGGATGCCTTGGAATAGGCACGCTTCCACAAAGCGCGGAAGGCGCGTGCCGAGCTGATGATCGGCAGATAGCTGACTTCGTAGGAGGAGGTGATCTCGCTGAGCTTGTAGGGCATGCCGGCGCCGCAGGTGACGCCGGCGACCATGCCGCGGGTCCGCTCGAGCACGCCGTGCAGGATGCGCTGGGCGCCGCCCATTTCCCACAGCACGTTGATGTTGATCGCGCCCTTGCCGCCCGACAGGTCGAACGCGCGCTTGACCTGCTCCACGGCGCCTTCGATCGCGTAATGGATCAGTTCCTCGTGCCGCTCGCGCCGGGTCTTGGCGTGATAGACCTGCGGCACGATCTTGCCGGTGGGATCATAGCTGTCGGCATTGACCGCCGAGACCGTGCCGATTCCGCCCGCCGCCGCCCAGGCGCCCGAACTCATATGGTTGGACGCGGAGACGCCCTTGCCGCCCTCGATGAGCGGCCAGACCTCACGCCCCCCATAGACGATGGGCTTCAGACCTTTGAACATCGACGCTCCTTGGAACTTCCCTGGCAGGCCGCTTATACAGCGGAAGCGCGTCCCATGCACCCCATCAGGACAACGCAGGTTATGTTTGCGCCCTAGCCGAACGCGCGAGGTTCGCCAAGGGCTTCGCCATAGAGCCGCGCATAAGCGCCGATCATCACACGTTCGTCATAGGCCGCCGCCGCCTTCGCCCGGTTCGCGCGGCCCAGTTCGGCACGCAGATCGGCATCGGCGCAGAGCCGTTCGAGCGCCTGCGCATAAGCGGATTCGTCGGTCGCCGGCACGATGAAGTCGGTGTTCGCGGGCGCGACCATCGCCATCACGTCGCCGACGTCGGTCGACACCGCCGGCAGCCCTGCCGCCATCGCCTCGACCAGTGAAATCGGGAATTGTTCGCTCAGCGACGACAGCGCGAAGATGTCGAACAGGCCGGCATAACGCCACGGCCGATCGCGGAAGCCCGGCATCAGCACGCGATCGGCGATGCCGCACCTTTCTGCCTCCGCGGCGATCGCAGCGCGTTCCGGTCCCTCGCCGACGATCACGAGCTTCACATGCCGCGGCTGCGCGGCGACCGCGCGGACGAGCCTGGGCAGATCCTTGACCGTGCGGAGTCCGGCGATCGTGCCGACGATCACGTCGCCGGGCGCACGCTGCAGCCCGGGTATCGCGTCCGGTTCCGGCGGTCGGTGGTAGAGATCGACCCTGATCCCGTTGGAAATCCGGATGGCCTGCCGCTTCCATGATTCGCAGGCGACCCGTTCGAGCCGCGTCGACGGCACCACCAGCGCATGCGCCGCGGTCAACGCCACGCGGCGGAAAAGATTGCGCTTCCAGTTCAGCCGCTCGGCCTCGTCGGCATTGAAGCCGTCCTCGTGGTGGACGAGCGGCGGCCCGCCGAACAGCCGCCGCGCGCCGAGGCCGTCCATCGATCCCCAATTATAGCTGAGCACCAGATCGAAGCGGCGCATGTAGCGCGCGAGCCGGCGATAGCGCGCGATCCCGGGCAGGCCGATCAGCGACGGCGCTTCGGTGGGAAAATCCACGACGATGCCGGGGTCGATCGCATCGCGTGCCGCCAGCGCTTCGGGCACGGCCGACAGGATCGTGTGCCGCGCGCGATCGCCGAACGCGTTCATCAGCTGGACCGCGCGCGCCTCCTTGCCGCCGAGCATGAAGGTGGAGTGGAGGTGGAGGATGTCGACCGGCTTCATGCGCTGGCCGACAGCACCCGCGCCAGCAGCCGGTCGATCGCCGCCGTCGCCTCGGGTTCGGCCAGGGTCGGCGTGTGGCCAATGCGTTCGATCGTGACCGTCTCGGCGAGCGGCAGCACCGCCATCATCCGGTCGAGCGTCGCCAGACTGAGGACGTCGGACAGCGCGCCGCGCACCACCAGTGCAGGCACGTCCTTCAGCGGTGCCAGCGCCGGCCACAGATCGATGCCCGCATCGCTGCCCGGCAGCTGGAACGGCTCGGCGATCCTGGCGTCATAATCGTAGACGATGCGACCGGCCGCGGTCAGCCGGTAGAGTCTTTTGGCCATGGCCAGCCAGTCGGTCAGTTCATAATGCGGATAGACATTGCTCTGGATTTCGGCGAGCGCCCGCGCCGCGTGCAGCCAGGTCGGCCAGCTGCCGCCCTTGCCGACCGAAGCGCGGATCCGGGCATTGCCGGCCGCCTCGATCACCGGACCGACATCGTTGAACAGCGCGCCGGCGATCCGTTCCTTGCCCGCCGAAGCGAGCAGCATCGTCACGATGCCGCCGAGCGAGGTCCCGAACGCGACATAGGCGCTGATCTTCAGCTCCTCCAGCAGCCGCTCGATATCCTGGACGTATGTGAGCGGCACATAGGTCATCGCGTCGCGCGAATAGGCGCTCTCGCCGCGGCCGCGCAGATCGACGCAGATCACCCGCCAGGCGCCGGCCAGCCGCGCCGCCAGCGCCGCGAAGTCGCGCGCGTTGCGGGTGAGCCCCGGAATGCACAGGATCGGCGGCCGACCATCGGCGCCGCCCGGATAGTCGCGATAGTGGAGGCGCAGGTTGTCGTTCGACCACCAATACCCATCCACATAATCCGCCATGCCCGCGCCTCCGTGAAGCTGGCTCCCATATCGCGGCATGATGGGGCGGCGGCAAGCGGCGTTGGGGGTGGATCGTGGCATTGGGGTTTCGGTGTGCGGTGACGCCCCGCCAGTGCGGGAATGATCATCTCCGGCCCTCACGCTTGCACCCGAACGCCGCTCGCCCCCATATCGCGGCATGACGATATCCCCGCTCCCGCCCGCCGCCCCGAATCGCCCCGCCGCCGCATTCCGGCCCGAGGCGGCGATCCTCGCGCTCGGCGACGCCTTCTACGATCCGGTCGAGGCGGCGAACTTCCCCGACACCCGGCTGCGTTTCCGCAACGATCGCGCCGCCGCCGCGGTCGCGCTCGACGGCTTGAGCGATGCCGACTGGGTCCGCCATTTCGGCCGCTTCGATCCGTTGCCCGGCTCGCTCCAGCGACCGCTCGCGCTGCGCTATCACGGCCATCAGTTCCGCGTGTACAATCCCGACATCGGCGACGGGCGCGGGTTCCTGTTCGCGCAGATGCGCGACGGCGCCGGCCGGCTGATGGATCTCGGCACCAAGGGATCGGGCCAGACGCCGTGGAGCCGCTTCGGCGACGGACGGCTGACCCTGAAGGGCGGCGTGCGCGAGGTGCTGGCGACCGAGATGCTTGAGGCGCTGGGCGTCGACACGTCGCGCACATTCTCGCTGATCGAGACCGGCGAGCAATTGCATCGCGGCGACGAACCCTCGCCCACCCGCTCGGCGGTGCTGGTGCGGATGAGCCACGGCCATATCCGCATCGGCACGTTCCAGCGGCTCGCCGCGCTGCGCGATGTCGCCTCGATGCACCGGCTGATCGACTATTGCCTGGTCAATTTCTTCGGCGAGGAACCCGGCGCCGACGGCGCGGCGCGGCTGATCGGGCATGTCGTGGCCGGCGCGGCGCGGCTGGCGGCGGGCTATATGGCGGCGGGCTTCGTCCACGGCGTGCTCAACACCGACAATATCAACATCACCACCGAGAGCTTCGACTATGGCCCGTGGCGTTTCACGCCCGAATGGGATCCGGCCTTCACCGCCGCCTATTTCGACCAGACCGGGCTCTATGCCTATGGCCGGCAGGCGGAGGCGATCCACTGGAACGTCGTCCAGCTCGCGATCGCGCTGCGGCAGGTAGCCGAGGCCGACGTGCTGGTGCCGCATCTCGACGGTTTCGGCGCGGCGTTCGAAGCGGCGATCGTCGCCCACATGCTGTGGCGGCTGGGTGTCGTGCCACGCGGCGAGCAGCCCGATCTGGCGCTGGTGCAGGCGATCGAGCAGGCGCTGGCGGCGCGGACGGTGACGATCGACCGCTTCTTCTTCGATTGGGCCGGCGGATCGCTGCGCGGCCCCTCGCCCGCCGACGCGGTCTACGCATCGGAGGCATTCGCGCCATTCCACGCGGCGATCGCCGGCTATGCGCCGGCGCGCGGCCTCGACCATCCTTACTGGTCCGATCATGGACCCTGTTCGATGCACATCGACGAGGTCGAATCGCTGTGGTCTCGGATCGCCGCCGAGGACGACTGGAGCGTGTTCGAGACCAAGGTCGCGGCGATCCGGCGAATGGGGGAAGCCTTGCGCGCAGCCTAGCGCGGCGGCAATTTCGCCCCCTCAGGCTGCACCCGCGCCAATGGCACCGGGTTGATCGAGACGCCAAACAGGCGCCAGCGGCCGCCGACCCACTGGTAGTAGAGATCGAACTCGATGGCGACCGGCCGCAGCCCGAAATAGCCCTGCAGCCGCAGGACGCCGGGCTGGACGATCGAGGGCGTCCGCGTGAAGGTGGGGGTGAGCAGCAGGCAGTTCGACAGGTCGATGTTCTGCGCGCGCAGGTTCGCGAAGATCTGCGTCAACTGCGCGGCGTCGTTGTTGATCTGGAAGCCGGGCGCCGACAGGTCGCGCAGCACCGAATAATTGCCCGCGATATTGCCGTGATCGACCGCGACCATCGTGCTCCAGACCAGCTTCGACAATTGCAGTTCGTCGGGCACCGGAACGCTGGACGGCGCGGGCGCCTGCGGCTGGGAACGCTGCGGTTGGGTTTGCGGCCGCTGGGCCTGGCCGAACGCAGCGGTCGCGCACAGGCCGGACAGCATCAGGCAAAGCGCGAAACGGGCCGGGGCATGAAGCCCCGACCCGTTCGCTTCACGCATGCAAACGGCAATCACCATGCCATCTGGAATCCGCCGCGCGCGCCGATCTCGCCCGAGTCGAAGCCGACGCCGACGCCGGCCGAGATCGCAGCGTGCGTGCCCACGCGGGCGCTGAGCGCGGCGGTGCCGGCCGTCCGGTTCTGGTAATAGCCGACGCCGCCCGACACGGCGAAGCTCGTCCCTTCGGGCAGCGACGGCGATTCCATCGCCAGCGCCATGGCGACGCCTTCATTGGCCTTGCGGATATCGCGGCGGTTGAGTTCCGCGAGATCGAACAAGGTCGCCTGACCGGATTGCAACGCGGTGATCTGCGTGTTCTGGAACGCGTTGACGCCCTGGATCGCGGTGATCGCCGAACCCTGCGCGGCATTTTCGGTCTGCAGCGCCGCGATCGCCGGGATGATCGTGGTGTTGCGGCCGAGCGTGCCCGAGGCATCGACGGTGGCAACGCCGACGACGCCGGACTGCGCGGCGGTGGAGGCGGCGATGTCGCCCACCGTCACCGAACTGCCGACCCCGCCCAGCACGACCTGATTCGCCCGGCCCGCGGTCGCGCCGAAACCGATCGCGGTCGAACCCGCGACCTCGGCGAACGCATTCTTGCCGATCGCGGTCGAGTTTGGACCGAGCGCGGTCGCCTGATGACCGACCGCGAGGCTGAGATTGCCGGTCGCCGCCGCCTGCCAGCCGAACGCCTGTGCGCCACGGCCCGAAGCGAGCGCCTCGCCGCCGACGGCAGTCGAGTGGAACCCGCTCGCCGTCGCCCTGTCACCCAATGCCGTGGCATCCTCATCCGAGGCAATGGCGAGATTGCCGACCGCGGTCGATGTCACGCCCGACGCCGACGCGAAGCTGCCGCCCGCAAACGCGTTCGCGCCGGATGCATTCGCGCTCTTGCCAACCGCCGTCGCCGTGTCGCCGCTCGCCACCGCGCGGTGACCCGACGCCAGCGAGAGCGCACCGGTCGCCTGCGCCTGCCAACCGAACGATTGCGCGCCGCGGCCAGACGCGATCGATTCGCCGCCCACCGAAGTCGAGTGGAAGCCGCTCGACAATGCCTGATCACCGATCGCCACTGCATCCTCGTCCGACGCAACCGAGAGATTGCCGACCGCGACCGAGGTCAGACCGGACGCGGCCGAAGCTTCGCCGACCGCCGTCGCACGCACGCCGGTTGCCGAGGCAAGATGCCCGACCGCCGTCGCGCGTTCTGCAAGCGCGTCCGAACGCCAGCCGAAGGCGCTGGCGCCCGGCCCGAGCGCTTCGGCCTCGCCGCCGACGGCCGTGGTCGAATTGCCGGTGGCGGTCGCCGGTGCCAGGCCGGCATCGTCGGAACCGATCGCAACCGCGTCGATGCCCGTGGCGGACGCCGACGCGCCGACCGCGGTCGCGCCGTCAGGGCCTGCGGTGGCGAGGACGCCGCATTCGGTGTTGTTCACACCGAGCAGCGTCGCATTGCATTCGGGTGTTACATCGGCCCAGGCCGGAGCCGCGATGCCGACGGTCAAGATACTGGCGGCTGCCAACAGCGCGCGCCGCATTCCCTGCAGATTCGGAGTCATCCTTGGTTCCTTTTTCGTTACACCGATCGAACCAATTTTATGGCGCTTTACGCGGCCGCGACCCCGATTTCTGACTCGTCGGTTGCGCGGACATTATGCTGCTCGCACGCGACTTGCAATTCACGTTCATCCACCATTCAGCGAATTGACGCCTGGCGGCCGGACACCATGCGGGAGACAGCACGACGCCTGACACCATGCGGGTTGACCTTTACCCGGCCAAGGTGCTGGAAAGCAGGGCAAGGGCGGCAAGGTATCGATGGCAGCGCAGCAACTTATCTCCACCGAACCGGCGACCGGCACCAGCCTGTGGGAAGGCCCGGTCGGCGATGTCGACGTCGAGGTTGCGGTCGCACGCGCCAACTGGGCATCCTGGGCGTCGCGCTCGCTCAGTTTCCGGATCGAGGCGCTGCGCCGCTATGCCAATGTCGTGCGCGGCAAGGCCGAGCCGTTCGCCGATCTGATCGCGCGCGAGACCGGCAAGCCGTTGTGGGAGGCCCGCACCGAAGTCGAATCGGTCATCGCCAGGGTCGAAATCTCGATCGCCGCCTATTCGGAGCGGACGTCGCAGCGCCGGATCGACGGCTCGCTCGGGCTGCGCACCGCGCTGAGGCACAAGCCCCACGGCGTGCTGGCGGTGATCGGGCCCTATAATTTCCCGGCCGATCTGCCCAACAGCCACATCGTGCCGGCGCTGGTCGCCGGCAACGCCGTGGTGCTCAAGCCGAGCGAGAAGACGCCGGCGGTGGCGGCGATGCTGGTCGAGTGCTTCCACGCGGCGGGTATCCCGAAGGGTGTCGTCCGCCTCGTCCAGGGCGGGCCGGCCGAGGGCAAGGCGCTGGCCGGCCATCCCGATATAGACGGGCTGCTGTTCACCGGCTCGGCCTCGACCGGACTCGCGCTCAACCGCCAGTTCGCGACGAGCCCCGAGAAGATCCTGGCGCTGGAGATGGGCGGCAACAACCCGATCGTGGTCTGGGACACGCCGGACATCTACGCGGCCGCCACGATCGTCATCCAGTCCGCCTTCACCACCGCCGGCCAGCGCTGCACCGCGGCGCGCCGGCTGATCGTCCGCGACGGCGAGCATGAGCCGCTGATCGCGCAGATCCTGCGCATCGTCGACCGGCTGATCATCGGCGCACCGCACGATAGCCCCGCGCCGTTCATGGGCCCGGTGATCGACAATGACGCCGCCGACGGGCTGACCGAAAGCTTCCTGTCGCTGATGATGAAGGGCGCGCGGCCGATCCGGCATCTCCAGCGCCCGAGCGCAGGCCTGCCCTTCCTCACCCCCGCGCTGATCGACGTGACCGAGGTTGCGCAACGGCCCGACGTCGAACTGTTCGGCCCCCTGCTGCAGGTGATTCGCGTGCTCGATTTCGACAGCGCGATCGCCGAGGCCAACAACACCCGCTTCGGCCTGTGCGCCTCCTTGCTCAGCAACACGCCGCAGCTCTACGACAAATTCTGGGCGAACATCCGCGCCGGCGTCGTCAACTGGAACCGGCCGACCAATGGCGCGCCCGCGAACGCGCCGTTCGGCGGCCAGGGCTGGTCCGGCAACAACCGCCCAAGCGCCTTCTATGCCGCCGACTCCTGCGCCTATCCGGTGGTGTCGTCCGAGACCGAACAGCTCCGCGCCTCGATCGGGATCGGATTGCGGGACGATTGAGACGGTGGGATGGCGCCAGGGGCGCTACGAATTGCGAAAGGAAATCGTCGCGGCCTTTGGCCCCAACCCCTCTACCGCTTGCGGGAGAGGGACAGGCGCGCGCAGCGCGCCAGGGTGAGGGCCTGAGCGTGGCGCGCCTTTCGTGCCCTCACCCTCGCCGCCTGCGGCGGCTTTCCCTCTCCCGCAAGCGGTAGAGGGGACCCGCTTCAGGGATGGACGCATTCCCTATCCCTATGATCTGGAATAGCCCAACTAGGCCAAACGCAACAAAGTCTCGATTGTCGCCCGGCGGTGGCGGGGCCATTTGCGCATCATGGAAAGTCCCTCGATCGGTAAGGTCTGGCTGGTGGGCGCGGGTCCGGGTGATCCCGATCTGCTCACCGTGCGCGCCGCGCGCTTGATCGGTGCGGCGGCCTTGATCGTCCATGACGGGCTGGTCGATGCCCGCATCCTGGCACTGGCCGCGCCCGGTGCAGAACTGGTGTCGGTCGCGAAGAGCCGCAGCCGCCACACGATGCCGCAGGACGAGATCAACGCGCTGCTGGTGCGCGAGGCGCTGGCCGGACGCGACGTGCTGCGACTCAAGGGCGGCGATCCGTTCGTCTTCGGCCGCGGCGGCGAGGAAGTGCAGGCCTGCCGCGATGCCGGCGTGTCCGTAGAGGTCGTGCCCGGCATCTCGGCGGCGATCGGCTGCGCGGCCGAGGCGCTGCTGCCGCTCACCCATCGCGACGCCGCGAGCGCGGTCAGCTTCGTCGCCGGCCAGTGCAAGGGTTTGTCTGAGCAGGACTGGTCGGGTCTCGCCGGCAAGGGCCGCACGCTGGTGATCTACATGGGCGTCGCGACCGCGGACGCGATCGCCGACAAGCTGATCGCCGACGGCGTCTCCCCCTCGATCCCGGTCGCGGTGCTGGAGAAAGGCGGCCGCGCCGATCGGCGTGCGTTGCGCACCCTGCTCGCCGATCTCGGTACCATGGTCGCGCGCGAAGCCGTGGCCAGTCCGGCGATCATCGTCGTCGGCGAGGTCGCCGCTTATGCCGATGCGAGCGACCGGCTCGCATCATTTGCCAAACAGGCGGAGCTGAATTCGTGAAGATATTGACGGGGAATGATCTGAAGACCGGGGCCGTGACCTGGTGGACCGGCGAGGGCTGGTCGATCCATGTGGAGGACGCGGCCGACGTGGGTGAGCATGGCGAGTCGATCGCCGCCGCCGAGGAAGGCGCGCGCCGCGTCAACGCGCCCTATGTGATCGCGGCGCAGGCGACCGCCGAAGGCCCCCGCCCCGCGCACATCAAGGATCGAATCCGCGCGCTCGGACCCACCGTTCGGCTCGACCTGACGCTCAAGCCGGCCGATCCGGCCGTGGGCGAGTGGGTGATCTGATGTCCGCGATCGGCCCATCCAAATCACCCATGACGGCTGAGGCCGCGCGGAGTTCGGGAACCACCAATGTATAAATACGACCATTACGACCAGGCCATCGTCGACGCCCGCGTCGAGGAGTTCCGTGATCAGGTCCGCCGCCGCATCGCCGGCGACATGACCGAGGACCAGTTCAAGCCGCTGCGGCTGATGAACGGCCTCTATCTGCAGCTCCACGCCTATATGCTGCGCGTCGCCATTCCCTATGGGACGCTCGACAGCCGGCAGATGCGCATGCTCGCCCATATCGCGCGCAAATATGATCGCGATTACGGCCATTTCACCACGCGCCAGAACATCCAGTACAACTGGATCAAGCTCGAGGACGCGCCCGACATCCTCGCCGACCTGGCAACGGTGGAGATGCATGCGATCCAGACCAGCGGCAATTGCATCCGCAACATCAGTTCGGATCAATATGCCGGCGCGGCCGCCGACGAGGTCACCGATCCGCGGCCGTGGGCGGAGCTGCTGCGGCAATGGTCGACCTTCCATCCCGAATTCAGCTATTTGCCGCGCAAGTTCAAGATCGCGGTGATCGCCTCGCCCAACGACCGCGCGGCGATGCGGCTGCACGACATCGGCATCGAGATGGTCGAGCGCGACGGCCAGCTCGGCGGACGCATCTTCGTGGGCGGCGGCATGGGCCGCACGCCGATGATCGCGCCCGAAATCAAGGACTTCGTCACCAGCGCCGACCTGCTCTCCTATCTCGAGGCCTGCCTCAGGGTCTATAATCGCCACGGCCGCCGCGACAATATCTACAAGGCGCGGATCAAGATCCTGATCCACGAACTGGGCGCCGACGAGTATCGCCGCCAAGTCGAGGCGGAGTTCGCGCACGTCAAGACGCTGGGCCTCGATCCGCCCGCGGCAGAATATGATCGCATCGCCGCCTTCTTCGCGGCGCCGGCGTTCGATGCCGATGCGCCCGACGCGATCGACCGCAGCGATCCCGACTTCGCCCTCTGGGTCGACCAGAACGTCGCCGCGCACAAGCAGCCGGGCCATGCGATCGTCACGATCAGCCTGAAGCCGGCCGGCGGCATTCCCGGCGACGCCAGTTCGGCGCAGATCGACCTGATGGCCGACCTTGCCGAACGCTACAGCTTCGACGAGCTGCGCGTCACCCACGCGCAGAACATCGTGCTGCCGCACGTCCGCAAGGCCGATCTCCACGCGATCTGGACCGCGCTGGCCGAGGCGGGGCTCGCCGAGGCCAATCTCGACCTGATCAGCGACATCATCGCCTGCCCCGGCCTCGATTATTGCAGCCTCGCCAATGCGCGCTCGATCCCGGTGGCGCAGAAGATCGCGGCGCGCTTTGCCTCGCCTGAGCGCCAGCGCGACATCGGCGAGCTGAAGCTCAAGATCTCGGGCTGCATCAACGCCTGCGGCCACCATCATGCGGGCCACATCGGCATACTCGGCGTCGATCGGAAGGGTACCGAGAATTACCAGCTGCTGCTCGGCGGATCGGGCGCCGAGGATGCCAGCCTCGGCAAGATCACCGGCCCCGGCTTCGACGAGGACGGCGTGGTCGATGCGATCGAGCGCACGGTGGAAAAATACCGGACGCTGCGCACCGATGGCGAGCGCTTCCTCGATACCTATCGCCGCGTCGGCATGGACCCGTTCAAGGAGGCGATTTATGGGTGAGCTGCGCTTTCGCGACGACGCGACGCATGACGAGCCCGCCGTCACGCTCGATTCCTTCCTCGATCAATCGAACGCCACCGCGGTGCGAATCGAGCCGGGCGACGACGCCCGCGCCCTGCTGCCGCATCTCGACCGGCTCGCGCTGATCGACATCAGCTTCCCGAAATATCGCGACGGCCGCGGCTATTCGTCGGCGCGCATCCTGCGCGAGGCCGGCTTCAAGGGCGAGTTGCGCGCGTCGGGCGACGTGCTGGTCGATCAGATCGCCTTCATGCGGCGCTGCGGTTTCGACAGCTTCGCGCCCGACGCGCCGCTCGACCAGGCGGTCGTCGCGGCGAGCCTGGCCCGGTACAAGCATGTCTATCAGGGCGCCGCCGACGGCGCCGTGCCGGTCTGGAAACGGCGTCATGGGTGAACCCGCATTGGCCCGTCACCGCGACGTGATCGACGTCGGTCCGCGGTTCACCGCGGCCGATGCGATCCGGCTCAACACCCAGTTCGGTGACAGCGACACGCAGACGATGCTGGAGACCGTGCTCACCGAGAAACTGGTCGGCGACGTTGCGGTGGTCTCGTCGTTCGGCGCGGAATCGGCGGTGCTGCTGCACCTGATCGCATCGATCGATCCGTCGACGCCGGTGCTGTTCCTCGACACCGGCAAGCATTTCCCCGAGACGCTGGCCTATGCCGACGCGCTGTCGGCGCGGCTGGGCCTGACCGACCTGCGCGTGCTCAAGCCGGATGCCGCCGAACTGGCGAAGCGCGACGAAACCGGGCTGCGCTGGTCCTATGATCCCGACGGGTGCTGCGAGATCCGCAAGGTCAGGCCGCTCGAAAAGGCCCTCGACGGCTTCGATGCGACGATCACCGGCCGCAAGGGCTTCCAGTCGCGTACGCGCGCCGGCTTGCCGCGGTTCGAGCTGGAGGGTGACCGGCTGAAGGTCAATCCGCTCGCGAGCTGGAGCGCTGCCGATATCGACGCTTATTTCGAAGCGCATGATCTGCCGCGCCATCCTCTGGTCGCCGACGGCTATCCGTCGATCGGCTGTGCGCCCTGCACCAGCAAGGTGCAGGCGGGAGAAGATCCGCGCGCCGGCCGCTGGCGCGGGTGGGACAAGGTGGAATGCGGCATCCATGTGCCCGTGGTCGATCCCGAAGACCCGGCGAACCAGCCGGTTTTCTGATCCGAAACAGCTGTTTGTCCCACGGGCTCGGGGTGACGATTCTCACCCCGACACGATCAACGCGAGTAATTACTCGCGAACTAATTTGCTTTTGGGCTGGAACTCGACCGCTCATTGAGTCATCCTGTGTTCAGGAAAACGCATCCGGGTCGCTCCGCAGCACGTATCCATCTCGGGCTGCTGAAAAAAAGAACAGACGAAACAGACCGCAGACGTTCAACAGGAGCACGGATCCATGAGTCGTATAAAGCGTACTCTGTCGGTGGCAGGCGCTTGCGCGCTCGCTGCACCGGCACTCTTCTTTTCCGCCCAATATCTCAGCCCGGCCGCCGACCACCTCGATGCGCCGGGCCGCACCGATCCGCAGGTCGACGCGACGCCCGATACGCCGGCCGACATCGCCGACGTCTACACCTGGCACAGCGACACCAAATTCGTCGTCGCGATTACTTTTGCGGGTCCGCAGCCGCCCAATCGCGCAGCCTTTTATGACCGCAACGTGCTCTATCAGATCAACCTGTCCACCGATGGCGTGCGCGACACGGTCGAGATTCCGATCCGGATCCGATTCGGCCAGGGCGGCGGCGGCAATGGCGTGCAATTCTCCGGCCTGCCCGGTGTGACCGGCACCCTCGAAGGGTCGGTGGAGACCAATCTCGCCGCCCCGAACGGTATCCAGGCGCGCGCAGGTCTGTTCGACGATCCGTTCGCGTTCGATCTCCAGGGCTTCCGTGAGACCCGCTCGTCGGGCACGCTGAAGTTCAAGAATGATCGCAATTTCTTCGCCGGCCAGAACGACACCGCGATCGTCATCGAGATCCCGCGCTCGGTGCTGGGCAACGGCACCAATCCGGTCGACGTCTGGGCCGCGACCTCGCGCTTCGGAGGGCAGCTGTAATGCGTAACATCAGAAAAGCCCTGCCGATCGTCGTCTCCGTCGCGCTGCTGACGGTGCTCGCCGCCTGCAAGCAGGGCGGTACGCCGATCGTCGCCCCGACGCCGGCCGCAACGCCGACGCCGACGCCGACGCCAACCCCCACGCCGACACCGACGCCGGCCGGGTTCAACGTCACCCCCTGCCTGACGCAGATCGTACCGGGCACCGGACGGACGGTGGCGAGCCTCGTCATCCCCGACACGATCCAGGTCGACATGTCCAAGCCGTCGGGCTTCCCCAACGGCCGTCGCCTGCCCGATCCGGTGATCGACGTGACCCTGGCGGTGATCTTCCTCGACCTGACCGTCCACAGTCCGCTGACCTTGTTCAACATACCGTTGGGGCCGCCGGCGAACGACGTGCCGTTCCGCGCCGACTTCCCCTATCTCGCGCCGCCGCAGGGAACACCGCCGCTGTCCCCGACGACCGGTTCGGGCTTCGACTTCCGGACCGATCCGGAATCGGCCTATGTCCGCGTCGATCGCATGGGCATGCCGGCGGTTGCGACGGCACTGGTCGGATCGTCGATGAAGAATGCGTTCAACGACGACAGTCCGAGCAACGACGTGCAGGGTGGCGGCAAATATGCCGGCGAGTTCACCGCCCAGTTGACCGCCCTCACCAATGCGCTGGCCGACGATCTGGTCGGAGCAGGGCTCACGCCCTGTGCCGATCCGGCCTGAACGCACTGAGTTCGCGGCCGGCATCCGATCCCGGATGCCGGCCGCGAACGCCTTATGCCTGACGGTGCCCCCGACGGTGCGAGACGTTCCGCCCCGATGCTCACGACCACCGATCGGCCAGATGCTGAACTGATGACCGTTGCCACCGCTCCGCAAGCGTCCATGCTGAAGCCGGCGCTCAGGATTCTGGTGCCGGCGACCGTCGTCGCGCTGCTGCTGTTCTTCCTGACCCGGCTGCTCCTGCAACCGCCCCCGCCGCTTCCGGCGCCTCCGCCGAAGCTGATGAGCAGCGGGGTCGCGCAGTCCTATGCCGAGGCCGTCGCCCGTGCCGACGACGCCGTCGAGGGCGCGTCCGCGCGTGCGAAGGCGCAGGCGGGCAACTGGCTGCCGCTCGAATCGCTGGGCCGCGCGCAATTCGCGCGTGCGCGGCTGACCGGGGATCTCGCCAGCTATGCCGGCGCCGACGACAGCTTCACGCGTGCCTTCGCCGGCCTCGAACCCGGTATCGGCCCGCATCTGAGCCGCGCCGAATTCTCGCTCGGTGTCCACCGGCTCGCCGCCGCGGTACCCGATCTCGACGCGCTCGATCATTATGCGGTCAAGCCCGACGACAGCGAACGCGCAGAGATCGTGGCGATGCGCGGCGACATCGCCTTCTATCGCGGCGACTATGAGGGCGCGCGGCGTCTCTATGGCGATGCCGAGACGATCGCCGCCAATCCCGGCATCGACCTGCGCTTCGCGACCCATGCGATGCGGCTGGGCAAGCCCGAAGACGCGCTCCGCTATCTCGATCGCGCCGAACATTACGGACCGACGATCGCGCCGCAACTGGCGGCGCGGATCGCGATCCAGCGCGGCATGGTCGAACGCAGCCGCGGCGACTGGGACGCCGCGACCCGCCATTTCGCGTCGGCGCTGAAGATCTTTCCGGGCTGGTGGCCCGCGGAGCAGCAGAGTGCGGCCATGATGGCGTTGCGCGGCGACATGCCGGGTGCCATCCGCCGGTTCACGGCGCTGGCCGCGCGCACGAATCAGCCCGAGCCGATGGACGCACTGGCCGCGCTCTACCGGGCGTCGGGCGATGTCGCGCGGTCGCGCCTGTGGTCGGCGCGCGCAGCATTGCTGTGGGAGGAACGACTCAAGGTCTTTCCCGACGCCTTTGCGCTCCATGCGATCGATCATCTGCTCGCCTTCGGCGACGCGGCGCGCGCGCTGACCCTCGCGCGCGCCGCCTTTGCCGCCCGCCCGTTCGGCGAGACCGGCATCGCGCTCGCATCGGCGCTGCTTGCCAATGGCCAGCCGGTCGAAGCGCTGGCGATGCTCGATCGCGTCCACGCTTCCGGTTGGGTCACGGCCGAACAGCATCTGCTCTCGGCGCAGGCGCTGGCGATGCTGGGCCGTGGCGCCGAGGCCGAGAAACAGCGCGCCGATGCGCGCGAAATCGATCCGCACAGTTCCGATCGCAACCCCGCGTTGCTATGGTTCGATCATTAGGGTGATCTGTCGGGAAGGTGAGCGTTGATGTCGGCCGGCTGGATCACCCGATTCATCGTCACGCTCGGCGCACTGCTCGCCTTTGCCGCACCGGCCGGCGCCCATCTGACGCCCAATTCCGAGATCCAGCTCGAGATCGGCCAGCGCGAGGTCGTCGCCGAGATCGCGATTCCGCTGACCGAACTCGAATATGCGATCGGCCGCAAGCTCGCGGTGACGCCGGACGGCAAGCTTGGCGCCGATGCGGCCGGCGTGACCGACTATATCACCCGCAGGCTCGCCTTCGCGTCGGCCGGCAAGAGCTGGCGGCTGACGCCGCGCAGCACCTTCCTCGTCGACAATGCCGGCCAATATGACGTCCATCTCGCTTATGCGGCGACCCCGCCGGTCGGCGTCTCGCCGCGCAAATTCGATCTCGACTATCGCGGCGTGATCGACACCGTCCCCAGCCATTTCGTGCTGGTGCTGGTGCGCAGCGACTATGCCGGCGGAGCGATCAGTCACGATCCCGAACTGCTCGGCGGGTTGCGTGGCCAGGCGACGGTGCTGAAGGTCGATCGCGGCGACGGCAGCGCGCTCAAGGGCTTCGCCGCCTCGATCGGACTCGGCATGCAGCATATCGCCGAGGGTCACGACCATCTGCTGTTCCTGCTCGCTTTGCTGCTGCCGGCGCCGGTGATCGCCGCCGGCCGGCGCTGGACCGGCTATGCCGGCGTCCACGCGGCCGGGCGCAGCCTCGTCCGCGTCGTCACGTCGTTCACGATCGGCCATTCGATCACCTTGATCGGCGGCGCCTTCTTCAACTGGAAGCTGCCCGCGCAGCCGGTGGAAGCGATGATCGCGCTGTCGATCCTGATCTCGGCGATCCACGCCTACCGGCCGATCTTCCCGGGCCGCGAGGGCGTGGTCGCCGCCGGCTTCGGGCTGATCCACGGTCTCGCCTTTGCGACCGTGATCGGCAATTACGGCCTCGATCCGTGGCAGAAGGCACAGTCGATCCTGGGCTTCAACCTCGGCATCGAGCTGGTTCAGCTGCTCGTCGTCGCTTGCGTGATGCCCGCGCTGATGATGCTGGCGCGCGCGCGCGCTTATACGCCGGTGCGCATCACCGGCGCCGCATTCGCCTTCGTCGCGGCGACGGCGTGGCTGGTCGAACGGCTGTTCGGCGCGACCAACGTGCTGGCGACGACGATCGACGAGGGGCTGGCCTATGCGCCGTGGCTGGTGCTGGCGCTGACGATCGCGGCGGTGGCCGTGTTCCTGAACCGACGGAAGAGACTGGCCTGAATCCCTACCCTCTCCCGCTTGCGCTAAGCGATGCACACATCTCCATTTTCGATGGAATGTCAGCTGCTTAAGCCCCTCCCCTTTAGGGGAGGGGTTGGGGGTGGGGGAGTCGGGAGAGCCACTCGATGTCGATCCGATCGCGCGAAAAATGGCTGAAAAGCTCGCTTCGCTCGCCCCCACCCCAACCCCTCCCCTGAAGGGGAGGGGCTAAATCCGGCGCGATCCGAAGATGTGTGCATACCTTAGCCCGCTTGCGGGAGAGGGAAAGACGCCGCAGGCGGCGAGGGTGAGGGCCAGAGCGTGTCCCGCCCTTCAGACCCTCACCCTGGCCCGCTGCGCGTGCCTGTCCCTTTCCCGCAAGCGGTAGATGGTAGAAATTTCGCCTACCGCGTCTGCGCCGGCAGATAGGCGTCTTCGATATAGTCGCTGAACTTGGTGATGTGGCTTTCGAACCGCATCTTGACCTTGCCGGTCGAGCCGTGGCGCTGCTTGGCGACGATCAGTTCGGCGGTACCCGCGACCATCGCCATCTTGCGGCCCCATTCATTATAGGCCTCGTGGATCTTGGCGTCGTCCTCGGGGCCAGGATGCTTCGGCTCGGTCGCCTGGATATAATATTCCTCGCGGAACACGAACAGCACGATGTCAGCATCCTGCTCGATCGACCCCGATTCGCGCAGATCCGAAAGCTGCGGCCGTTTGTCCTCGCGGCTTTCGACCGCGCGGCTCAGCTGCGACAGCGCCAGCACCGGCACGCTCAATTCCTTCGCCAGCGTCTTGAGGCCGCGGCTGATCTCGGAGATTTCCTGCACGCGATTGCCGTCGCTGTTCTTGCCCGATCCCTGCAGCAGCTGGAGATAGTCGACGATCACCAGCCCGATTTCGTGGCGGCGCTTGAGCCGGCGCGCGCGCGTCGTCAGCGCGGCGATCGTCAGGCCGGCGGTGTCGTCGATGAACAAAGGCAGTTTCTCGAGATCGGCGGCGGCGCGCGCGAATTTGTTGAATTCCTCGCGGCTGAGCGCGCCCGAGCGGATCTTGTGGCCGATCACCCCAGATTGCTCGGCGAGGATACGCGTCGCCAGCTGGTCGGCCGACATTTCGAGGCTGAAGAAGGCGACCTTGGCGCCCAGCGTCTTCGCGTGCGGGATGCCATCCTCCATGTCGCGCAGATAGCGGCGCGCGGCATTGAAGGCGATGTTGGTCGCGAGCGCGGTCTTGCCCATGCCCGGGCGGCCGGCGAGGATCAGCAGATCGCTGTGCTGCAGGCCGCCGGTCTTGGCGTTGATCGAATCGAGCCCGGTCGTCACGCCCGAGATCTTGCCACCCGAATTCTGCGCCTTCTCCGCAAGTTCGACCGCCATCGTGGTGGCCTGGACGAAGGTCTTGGTGCTGCCGGTCTCGCCGCCCTCTTCGGCCACCTTGTAGAGCCGCATCTCGGCGATCTCGATCTGGCCCTTGGGGTCGACCGCCTCGCTGGTGTCCATCGCCGAATCGACGAGATCGCGGCCGACGTCGACCAGCGCGCGCAGCAAGGCGAGATCGTAGATCTGGTTGGCGAAGTCGCGCGCGCCGATCAGGGCCGCGCCGCTGCCGGTCAGTTGCGCGAGATAGGCGGGGCCGCCGAGTTCGCGCATCGCCTCGTCGCCGTCGAACATCGGCTTGAGCGTCACCGGATTGGCGATCGTGCCGTTCTTGAGCAGCTTCATGATCGCGTCGTAGATGCGCCCGTGCAGCGGCTCGAAGAAATGATCCGAGCGCAGCTTCTGCATCACGTCTTCGGCGACTCGGTTGTCGATCATCATCGCCCCCAGCAGCGCGGCCTCTGCCTCGACATTCTGGGGCAGTTCGCGCGGAACCGGGGCCGCTGCGGGCACGAGTTGGATCTGGGGTTCGGGCATGGCGGCGTTGTCGGCGTTTCGCGCCCGATGCTCAAGAGGCCTTGAACAGGATCACGCGAACCATTGAGGCCTGACCGCTTCCCCGATAGAGCCGGATCGACCATGGCCGATCCGCGCATCATCGACATCGCTCTCGACGAACGCACTATCATCTGGCGCAGCGCCGATGTGGAGCAGGAGCGCCGAATCGCGATCTTCGATCTGATCGAAGGCAATCATTTCGCGCCGCAGCGCCAGCATCCCGACGGCTATGCCGGTCCCTACCGGATCCTGCTCAGCGTCGAGGAGGGCCGGCTCGCGATCCATATCAAGCGCGAGGACGATAGCCCGCTCGAATCGCTGATCCTCGGCCTCGGCCGGTTCCGTCGCCCGATCCGCGATTATTTCGCGATCTGCGACAGCTATTACCAGGCGATCCGCCAGTCGACGCCGCAGCAGATCGAGACCGTCGACATGGCCCGCCGCGGCGTCCACAACGATGCGGCCGAACTGCTCAAGACCGCGCTCGACGGCAAGATCGACGTCGATTTCGACACCGCCCGCCGGCTGTTCACGCTGATCTGCGTCCTCCACATCAAGGGATGAACGCCCCTGCCCGCCCCACACAGACGCTCGGCAGGTTGCTGCTGCGCGTGCTGCTCGCCGTGCTGCTGCTCGCCGGCATCGCATTGCTCGGCGTCTATTACGCACTGCACTGGCGGCCGAGCGTCGAGACCTATCCGATGCAGGGCGTCGATGTGTCGCATCACCAGAGCGAGATCCACTGGCCGACGCTGCATGCCGCCGGCGCCGACTTCGCCTATATCAAGGCGACCGAGGGCGGCGATGTCCGCGATCCCGATTTCGCGCGCAACTGGCAGGAGACCGCCGCCATCGGCGTGAAGCGCGGCGCCTATCATTTCTTCACCCTGTGCACGCTGGCGGCCGACCAGGCGACCAACTTCATCGCCACCGTCCCGCGCGATCCCGCCGCGCTGCCGCCGGCGGTCGACCTCGAATTCGGCGGCAATTGCGGCGCGCGGCCCTCGCGTGACGTGCTGATCGGCGAACTGACGCGCTTCCTGACCGCGATCGAGGCGCATAGCGGCAAGCCGGCAATCCTCTATCTGACGCGCGAGTTCGACGAGGCCTATCAGGTCAGCGACGCGTTCGACCGCTCGCTATGGCTGCGCCGCCTCGCCTTCCCGCCCGATTACGGCGCGCGACCCTGGGTGATGTGGCAGGCGACCAACATCCGCCGCGTCGAGGGCGTCGAGGGCGCGATCGACTGGAACGTGGTGAGGCCATGACCGACGCGCATCTCGATCCCGCCGCGCTGATCGCCGCCGCCCGCGCCGCCGCCGCGCATGCGCACGCGCCCTATTCGAAGTTCGGCGTCGGCGCGGCGCTGCTGCTGACCGACGGTTCGATGGTGACCGGGACCAATTTCGAAAATGCCAGCTATGGCCTGTCGCTGTGCGGCGAGACGGTCGCGCTGGCCAAGGCCAATAGCGAAGGCAGGCTCCGTTCGGTGGCCGCCATCGCGATCATCGGCGGCACGCTGGGTGCGGACGGCACGATCAGCGGCGCCGATCCGGTCCGGCCATGCGGGCGTTGCCGGCAGATTTTGAACGAGGCGGCGCAGCTCGGCGGGCGTGACATCGTGGTGTGGTGTGCGTCGGGCGACGGCGTGGTGGTCGAGCGGTTCCTGCTGTCGGAGCTGCTGCCGCATGCGTTCGGGCCGGGGGATCTGGGGGTCGCCTGACGGTGCGGGCGATCGCGGCAATCGGGTGAAAGGATCGCTCCTGCCCGCCAGCCCCCTCCGCGATGGACGAGCCGGCCAATTCTCCTGTATCGGCGCCGGATCAGGCTCCCGACCGGCGGGCCACTGGCCGGGAGATTCGAAGCGTGTCCGTCATGTCCGACAAATGGATTCGCGAGCAGGCGCTGACGCGCGCGATGATCGAGCCGTTCGTCGAGGCGCAGCGGCGCGACGGCTGCATCAGCTATGGTCTGTCGTCCTATGGCTATGACGCGCGCGTGGCCGACGAGTTCAAGATCTTCACCAATGTCGATTCGGCGACGGTCGATCCCAAGGATTTCGCCGCCAACAGCTTCGTCGACCGCAAGACCAACGTCTGCATCATCCCGCCCAACAGCTTCGCGCTCGCCCGCACGGTCGAATATTTCCGCGTGCCCGACGACGTGCTGGTGATCTGCCTCGGCAAGTCGACCTATGCCCGCTGCGGCATCATCGTCAATGTGACCCCGCTCGAGCCCGGCTGGGAGGGGCATGTCACGTTGGAATTCTCGAACACGACGCCGCTGCCGGCCAAGATCTACGCGAACGAGGGCGCCTGCCAGTTCCTGTTCCTGCAGGGCAACGAGCCGTGCGAGACGACCTATGCCGACCGCGCGGGCAAATATATGGGCCAGCGCGGCGTCACCCTCCCCCGGCTTTGACGCGGACCGGACAGGCTGGGTTCATCCGCCGGGCCGATAGTCGGGCGATGCGTCCGGTTCTGCCTCTGTCTGTGCTCCTGCCCATTTTGCTGGCCGCAATGCCGGCGTTTGCCGAGGAGGAGAAGGCGGCGCCCGGACGGACGGTGGCGCTGACCGTCTATGGCGACGACGCATGCCCGAAAGGTGCGGCGGACGAGATCGTCGTCTGCGCACGCCAGCCCGAGAGCGAGCGATACCGGATCCCGAAGAAGTTTCGCCACAGGAAGGCGGAGGACGCCGCCGGCGCCAGCTGGGGCGCGCGCGTTCAGGGGCTCGAGGAGGCGGCGCGGCCGATGCGGCCCGGCAGTTGTTCGGCCGATGGCAGTTTCGGTCAGACCGGCTGCACGGCGGCGATGCTGCGGCAATGGTTCGCCGAGCGGCAGCGCGCCAAAAGCGACGCTGCCGGCATTCCCTGACGGAAGGCGCTTCCGCCACGCCGCAACTCCGGAGTCGACTATCGGCGCCAGCCGCGCCAATCCTCAGCGACAACAAGCGGCGAGGAGCGTGAGTCATGCCAGCGTCGGTCGAACACGACATCGTCATCCACGGCGCCAGCGGTTTCACCGGCCGGCTCGTCGCCGAATATCTGGTTCAGGCCTATGGCGAGGCCGACGCGCCGCGCTGGGCGATGTCGGGCCGCGACATCGCGAAACTCGCACGCGTGCGCGACGAGATCGGCGCACCCGCCGCGACGCCGCTGATCCGCGCCGATGCCGACGATTCCGCGTCGCTGGCGGCACTGGCCGCATCGGCCCGCATCGTGATCAGCACCGTCGGCCCCTATCAGCTTCACGGCAGCGCGCTGGTCGCCGCCTGCGCCGCGGCCGGCACGCATTATCTCGATCTGTGCGGCGAACCGGTGTGGATGCGGCACATGATCGACACGCACGAAGCGACCGCGCAATCGACCGGCGCGCGCATCCTGTTCTCATGCGGCTTCGATTCGATCCCGTTCGATCTCGGCGTGGTGATGCTGCAGCAGGCCGCCGAACGTCGTTTCGGCCGGCCGGCGACGCGCGTCAAAGGCCGCGTCACAAAGATGCAGGGCAGCGCATCGGGCGGCACCGTCGCCAGCATGCATGCGACGATGGCGGCCGCAGCGAAGAGCCTCGACGTCGTGCGATTGCTCAAAGACCCGTTCGCGCTGACACCCGGCTTTGCCGGCGTACCGCAACCCAGCGGACTGATCCCCGAATATGATCGCGACGCCGGCGTGTGGGCGGTGCCGTTCATCATGGCGCCGATCAACACCAAGAACGTCCACCGCACCAATGCGCTGCTCGGCCATCCCTGGGGCAAGGATTTCGTCTATGACGAGATGCTGTTCACGACCCTGGGCGAGGCGGCGAAGGCGGCCGCCGAGGCGCTGGCATCGATCAACCCGTTCGGCGGCGGCAAGGCACCCAAGCCCGGCGAAGGACCGAGCCGCGCCGAGCGCGAGGCCGGCTTCTACGAGATCCTGTTCAGCGGCGCGACCGATGATGGTCAAATTGTGAAGCTGGTCGTCACCGGCGATCGCGATCCCGGCTATGGATCGACCAGCAGGATAATCGCCGAAACCGCCCGGTGCCTGCTGCGCGACGTGCCCGAGGGACCGGGCGGGATCTTCACGCCGGGCGCGGCGCTCGGCACGAAACTGGTCGAGCGGCTGGAGGCGCGGGCCGGGCTGAATTTCCGGGAGGTGGCGGGGGTGTAATATCCTGACCCCGAATGGGGGCAATAATATTCATGGATATTTGGTTGAGGTTTCAGATTTGTAGCCCCTCCCCTTCAGGGGAGGGGTTGGGGTGGGGGCGAGCGAAGCGAGCTTTCTCGTTCGTCATCAATCGTTTCCACGACGGCCGAAAGGACTCCTGACTCCCCCACCCCAACCCCTCCCCTGAAGGGGAGGGGCTTGAAGAAGCACGACTCCGTTCGGCGTGGATTGGCGTTCAATTCCAGCTGTCGCGCCGCAGCCAGGTTTCGAGCTTGGCGCGCAGGCTGCGCATCGCCAGCCGCACATAGACCGCATAGACGAAGGCGAAGCCGAGCAGCCACCACGCCCAGCTGCTCCACGGCGCGAAGATCAGTTTCGTCGCCACCAGCGCGACCGCCCAGAAGATCAGCACCACCCGGATGTTGAGCGTGAACGCCAGAGCGCGCCAGCCGGCCGGAAACGCCGTGATGCTGCCGCCGGCGCCAGCAAGCGCGGCGAGTTCGACCGGTGCCGCGCGGAGGCGCTGGACGCGGCCGCTATCGACATAGGCGAAGGCGTCGAGCCGGCCGAAGCGATCGAACCCTTCGCCGCGTTCGAAATCGAAGATATCGGTCGACCGCCGCGTCACCGCATAATGCGTCGCAAAGCCGTCGACGACGCGCTCGAACCGCACATCGTCGAGCGCCGGCCATTCCAGCTCCCAGGCGATCTGGCCGAGCGGCAGTCTCGTCCAGTCGATCCGCCCCGCGCGCTCCACGGTTGGTCCGCCCCGGTCCCTATCGCGCCGAGACGACGAGACGGTCGATCGTCAGGTCGAAATAGCGCCGGCCGTTCTGGCGGATCGAGATTTCGCGCGGCCAGCGCACACCGGCCGATTCGATCTCTCCGGAAAATTCGAAATGCTGCGGGATCGGCGCGCCCTCCCCGTCGGGACTGGGGACGCTGTTCCACGCGTCGGTCAGCCGGCCGCCGCCGTCGAAGCGAAGCCGCGTCGCGGGCGCCTGGGGATGGGTAACGTCGAGCGTCCGTTCGCGATCGCCCAGCTTGATGGTCGCCCCCGGATCGCGCAGGCCGACCAGCGTCAAATAGCTGTAGATCGCGAACTGGGCGCGCTCATGCGCCAGCATCGCCGGCGGCATCGCCACCGTCTTGCCGCCGTTGCGGCTGACGGTCCCGCTCTCGGGCGTGACGATCAGCATGTTCGGCGCGCTCGGCTCACCGCCGACCAGCCAACTGCGCGACAGGCACGTGCCGAACGGCTGGACCGAGGTGAAGCTGCGGATCTTGACCTTGCGGCCCCCTCCCCGCACCGTCGCGTGCCCGAACATCTCGATCCGCTTCGCCTTCGACAGCGCCTCGGCGCCGCCGGCCCAGTCGATCGCGCGATCGAGCAACGCGTCGGGCGTCCGTGCGCTCCCGGCCCGCGCGACGGAGGTCGCCATGACGCTCGCCGCGAGTCCGCCGATGAAGCTGCGTCGGTGCAATGTCATCGTCTCTTTCCCTGATGTCTAATGTTGGCCGGCCGCCCACGCTGGCCGACGATCTTGCGGTCCTTGCGCGGCGGCCCCTGCGGCCGGCCGTGACGCATCGGCATATGGTTTGCACCTTCGGGCAGTTCGAAGCGCAGGCCGCCGCTGATCGGATTGGCCTCGACCAGGCGCAGCTGGATGACCTGACCGCGCGCATAGGTCTCGCCGGACTGCTCGCCCTCCAGCGTCTGGCTGGCCTCGTCATAGCGGAAACGTTCGGCGCCGAGCGTCGAGACCGGCACCAGCCCGTCGCCGCCGAAACCGATGACGGTCGCGAAGAAGCCGAAGCTCTGGACACCGGTGATCCGCGTATCGAGGATCTCGCCGACGCGGGTCGACAGGAAGGCGGCGACATAGCGGTCGAGCGTCTCGCGCTCGGCCTCCATCGCCCGCCGCTCATATTGGCTGATCGCCTCGCCCAGCCGCGGCATCGCCGCCGCGTCCTCTTCGCTCAGCCGCGTCGCCTTCGCCTGCGGTTCGAGACCATATGCGCCCACCAGCGAGCGGTGGACGATCAGATCGGCATAGCGACGGATCGGGCTGGTGAAATGCCCGTAGCTGCCCAGCGCAAGCCCGAAATGGCCGGCATTGACCGGGGCATAATAGGCCTGGGTCTGGCTGCGCAGGATCTGTTCCATCACCAGCGTGCGCGTGGCCTCGTCCTTGTCGGCGAGCCGAGCGATCAAATGGTTGAAAGTCGCCGGACGGATGACCTGGCCGAGCGCGAAGGCGATGTCGAACGTCTCGAGATAATCCTTGAGCGCAACCAGTTTCTCGCGGCTGGGCGGTTCGTGGACGCGGTACATGACCGGAGCCTTCTTCGCCTCCAGCGCCTTGGCGGCGGCGACATTGGCGGCGATCATATAATCCTCGATCAGCCGATGCGCATCGAGCCGCTCGCGCACGGCGATGCTCTCGATCCGACCGGTCTCGTCGAGGATCACGCGGCGCTCGGGGAGATCGAGATCGAGCGGTTCGCGTCTGGCGCGGGCTTCGGCGAGGCGCTTCCAGCACGCCCAGAGCGGCTTGAGGGCGGTTTCCGTTAAATCCTCCCCGGAACGGGGAGGGGGACCAGCCGCAGGCTGGTGGAGGGGCAGGGGCAGGGCTCCGAGCGGGTCCCCTGCCCCTCCACCACCGGCTTCGCCGGCGGTCCCCCTCCCCGAGCGAAGCTCGGGGAGGAATTGCCCATCGATCGCGGCCTGGGCATCTTCGTAAGCGATGTTCGCCGCGACCCGGATCAGCGCACGCGCGAAACGTTGCGCGGTCACCTTGCCGGTCTTGTCGATCGTCAGATGGCAGGCCATCGCCGCCCGGTCCTGCCCCTGCTTGAGCGAACAGACATCCGCTGACAGCCGCTCGGGCAGCATCGGCACCACGCGATCGGGGAAATAGACGCTGTTGCCGCGCTTCCTCGCTTCGCGGTCGAGCCGCGATCCCGGCCGCACGTAGAAGCCGACATCGGCGATCGCGACGATCGCCTGCCAGCCGCCGGCATTGGCCGGATCCGCGTCGGGCGCCGCCCAGACCGCATCGTCATGATCGCGCGCGTCGGCGGGATCGATCGCGACGATCGGCAGATGGCGCAGATCCTCGCGCTCACCGAGTGCCGACAGCGCCACCCGATCGGCTTCCTCGATCACCTCGTCGGAGAAATGATCGGGGATTCCATATTTGTGGATCGCGATCAGGCTGAACGCGCGCGGCGCAAACGGATCGCCGAGCACCTCGGTGACCTTGGCGGTGATCCGCGGCGGCCGGCCGGTCTTTTCGGCGAGCACGAGATCGCCGGGCTGCGCGGGACCCATGTCGGAAATCTGGGTGTCGCGGCGCTCGCGCTTGTCGACCGCGCGCAGCCAGAGCCGGCCGTCCTGCTCCTCGACCACGCCGAGGATCAGTTCCTCGCCGCGCGCCAGCTTCTTCATCGGATGGGCGAGCCAGCCGGCGCCCTTCTCCTCGGTGCGCGCGAGGATGCGATCCCCGACGCCGAGCGCCGAGCGCTTGCCGCGCTCGACCACGCGCAGCCGCGGCGGCGGCTTGCCCTCCGCCTCCCAGCGTTCGGGCACGGCGATCGGCTGGTCGCCGTCGATGTCGACGATCCGAAGCACCGTCACCTTGGGCACACCGCCCATCTGGTGGAAGGCGCGGCCCGGCGCGCTGTCGATCAGGCCCTCGTGGGCCATGTCCTTGAGCAAAGCCTTGAGCGCGATCTTCTCATGGCCCTGCAGCCCGAACGCGCGCGCGATCTCGCGCTTGCCCGCCGGCTGGTCGGACTTCGCGATGAAGTCGAGGATCTGCTGGCGGCCGGGAAGACCCGGCGAAGGCGGTTTGGGCATCGCGCGTACATAGGGGCTTGGCCCGGCGGGTCCAACCGATATGCTCGGGGCAAAGCATGAACCATGACATCCTCATCATCGGCGGCGGCATCAACGGCACCGCGATCGCGCGCGAGGCCGCTTTGCTCGGCTGCAAGGTGCTGCTGGTCGAGAAAGGCGACCTCGCCTCGGCAACCTCGTCCGCCTCGACCAAGCTGATCCATGGCGGCCTGCGCTATCTCGAATATTATGAATTCCGGCTGGTGCGCGAAGCGCTGAAGGAGCGCGAACGGCTGATCCGCGCCGCGCCGCACCTGATCCGGCCGATGCGCTTCGCCTTGCCCCATGCCCATGCGGTGCGGCCATGGTGGCTCGTCCGGCTCGGCCTGCTCCTCTACGACAGCATCGGCGGGCGGATCAGCCTGCCGCGCTCGCGCGGCTGGCGCGCCGACGATGCCGACCTGCGCGCGCCGCTGAAGGACGGCCGGACGCGCGGCTTCGTCTATTCGGATGCATGGGTCGACGATGCCCGGCTGGTCGTGCTCAATGCGATCGACGCCGCCGATCAGGGTGCCGAGATCGCGACCCGGACCGCGCTGGTTTCGGCGCGGCGCGTCGGCGATCGCTGGGAGGCGCAACTGTCCGACGGACGCCAGGTCAGTGCGCGGGCGATCGTCAACGCCGCCGGGCCTTGGGTCGCCGAAGCGCTGCGCCTGACCGGCGCCAACGCCAAAGCCGGCGTACGGCTGATCAAGGGCAGCCACATCATCGTGCCGCGGCTGTTCGAGGGCGACCAGGCCTATATGCTGCAGCAGCCCGACCGCCGCATCGTCTTCGCGATCCCGTATCACCGCGCCTTCACGCTGATCGGCACCACCGACATTCCCGTCGAGCGCCCCGAGCAGGCCGGGATCGCGCAGGGCGAAATCGACTATCTGCGCGGCGCGGCGAATCTCTATTTCAACCGGCAGATCGGACCCGACGACATCGTCTCGACCTATAGCGGCGTGCGCTCGCTCTACGACGACGGCGCCAGCGAAGCGCGGGCGGTGACGCGCGACTATGTGCTCGAACTCGACACCGCCGGGCCGCCGATCCTGTCGGTGTTCGGCGGCAAGATCACCACCGCCCGCCACCTCGCCGAGCAGGCGATGGCGAAGCTGGGCGACGCGATCGCGCTAGACGTCCATCCAGTGACGCGGGCGCGGGTTTTTCCCGGCGGCTATATCGGCCATTTCGGCGATTTCCTGGCCGACATCCGCACGCGCTTTCCGTTTCTGGGCGTAGCGCGGTCGGAGCGGATGGCGCGGGCCTATGGCTCCCTGCTCTACGACATGCTGGGCGAAGCCAAGGACGAAGCCGCGCTTGGCGAGGATTTCGGCGCCGGTCTCACCGCGTGCGAGGTCGGCTGGCTGACATCGCGCGAGTGGGCGCGGACGGCGGAAGATATAATGTGGCGCCGAACGAAGCTGGGACTGATCGCATCGGCCGCGACGATCGCGCGGCTGGAGGCCTATCTGGCGGGTGCGTGACTCCCCCGCGAGGGCGAAGCGTCATGCGGTTCCGGACAGGCCCGCCTGCGTCGTCGCGCGCCACTGGAACCGCCCGCGCAGATCGAGCAGCCACATCCGGCGCAACGCCAATGCGAAGATTGCCGCGGTCGCCAGCAGGTTCAACGGAATCAGCGTGTGCCCGGCCACCTGCCGGCCGAACAGCGGCGAAAGATAGGCGAGCGCGATCAGGCTCTTCTCCCAGTTCAGCCAGCCTCGAACCTGCGCATCGGCGGTCATGAAGACGAGCGCCATGGCGAGGATCACGAGGTCGTAATCCAGCGCATAGGGTGTCGACAGCACCGCCGCGCAGCAGATCGCCGCACCGCGTGTCGCCGGATTCCCCCACCGCGCCGCGGCAGCCGCGCCGGCCACCGCCAGACCGGTCACCAGCGACTGCACCGCCATTGCGAACGGCACCGACGCGCCGAGCGCGCGGACGGCGGAAAAAGCGCTGACGATCTTTTCCCATCCGGTTTCGCCGCTTTCGAGCACGATCGTCCGGGTGAGCGTGAGCGAGTCGAAAAAGCCATGCCACACCGGCGGCCCCCAGATCGCGAGCGTCAACCCGCTCAGGGCGAGCGAAGAGAAGGCCGCGCCCAGGAAGGCGCGCCTGCTTCCCGCCGCCACCAGCACGACGGGAAGCAGCACCGCGAACTGCGGCTTGTAGACGAGGCATCCGAGCAGCATGCCCGCGAGCCAAGGTCTGCGTTCGAGCAGGATCAGGCCACCGCCCAGCAATGAAGCGGTCAGGAAGGCATTCTGGCCGTGGCCGAGGCAGACGAACGTCGCCGGCGCGGCCAGCGCGGCGAGGATGGTGCCGCGGCCGGGCAGCACGGTCCGCGCGACCTGCACCGCGCCGGCCAGGCCGACCCCCTGCCACACCGCCAGCGCGGCCAGATAGGGCAGGCTCGCCAGCAGGCTCGCGATCAGCAGGAAAGGGGGCGGGTAATGCCAGCCATAGAAGGGCACGGTCGCGCTGTGATGGACCATCTGCTGGATGCGGTAATGCTCCGGCCAGATCCACGCCGCGGCGGCATGGCCGTGATTGGCCATCCAGCCTGCCGCATAGACGTTCGAGAAATCGGTGCCGATCGGCCGGCCGAACCGATCGAGCGTGCCGGACGACGTCAGCAGCAGCGCAGCGCCGGACACCAATGTCGCAACCAGCAGCAACCCGCACACGACGCGGATCCGCCGGGGATCGACCCAATGTCCATTTGCCAGTCCGCGCCACATGCCGAGGCGGTACCATGATCGTGGTTAGCAGATCGCTAACGCACGAAGTCCTCGCCGCTGAGAAAGTTGCTGTTCCCCGGCGAAAGCCGGGGCCCAGGAGTCGCGCACTCCGAGCGTGTGACTCCTGGGCCCCGGCTTTCGCCGGGGAACAGGATATTCTCGAATTCTCATCCCGGACTTTTGCCCTTGTTACGCCGCCGCGCCGATTGCCGTGACACGCATGCCAGATCGCCGGCGCAGATCGTCGATACAGCGCGCCGCGGTCCGTCCGTCCCAATATTCCGGCCGTTTCCGCGCGGCGCGCGGCTCGCGCAGCGCCGCTTTCAGCGCGGCGGCGAGCGTGTCGGCGTTGACCAGCCGGTTGGTGCCCTCGTCGATCGTGATCGGCCGCTCGGTATTCTCGCGCAACGTCAGGCAGGGAATGGCGAGGTAGGTGGTCTCTTCCTGGATGCCGCCGCTGTCGGTGATCACCGCCGCCGCGTCCGACACCAGCGACATGAAGCGGACATAGGGCAAGGGCTCGACCAGCCTGACGCCGGCGGCTTCCAGCGTCGCGCCGAGGCCGGTGTCGGCCAGGCGCTTCGCCGTGCGCGGATGCACCGGGAAGACCAGAGGCAGCGCCGCCTGCGCCGCGACCAGCGCCGTCACCAGCCGGTGCAGTTGCGCGTCGCCATCGACATTGGAGGGGCGGTGCAGAGTGACCACGCCATAATGGCCCGCCGCGACGCCGAACGCGCCGGGACTGTCGGCCGCGGCGATCGCCGGGCGGACCAGTTCGTAGCTGTCGAGCATGATGTTGCCGACGCGCGTCACCCGCGCCGGATCGACGCCCTCGGCGGTGAGATTGTCGTCGGCGTCGGGCGAGGGCGTCCACAATATGTCGGAGATCGCGTCGGTGGCAAGCCGGTTGATCTCCTCGGGCATGGCGCGATCGCGGCTGCGCAGGCCGGCCTCGAGATGGACGACGGGAAAGCCCGCCTTGGCGCCGACCATCGCCCCGGCGACGGTGGAGTTGACGTCGCCGACCACGACCAGCCAGTCGGGTCGGTCGTCGCGCACCAGCGCTTCATAGGCGATCATCACCCGCCCGGTCTGTTCGGCATGGCTGCCCGAGCCGACGCCGAGATGATGGTCCGGCTGCGGCAGGCCGAGATCGGCGAAGATCGCGTCCGACATGTTGGGATCATAATGCTGGCCGGTGTGGATCAGCACCGGCCGGAAATCGGGCGCGGCGGTCAGCGCGTGCCACAGCGGCGCGACCTTCATGAAATTGGGCCGCGCGGCGGCGATCAGATGGACGATGGCGGGTGCTGACATTGTCTCGCCATCGCATTGCGCGGTTAAAATCGGGTTTGCGCGACCTATGCCGATGGGCTGCGCAGCGCGCGCCACAGCGATACCGCGAACAGCACCGGCAGCAGCATGGCCGGCATCGACACCAGCCCCTGGAGCAGCGCGTTCGCCAGGCTGGCGACCGCCCAGTCGGCGACGGGGGCGAAGATCGCGGCCAGGACCCCTGACATAGACTGCGCGAACAGGTTCGAACCGAGCCAGATCAGCACCATCAAGATGGCGATATGCAGGCCGGCACCGTGCGTCAGGGCGAGCGAACGGCGGATCACGTCGATCGGCGTTTTCGCCTCGCCGGCGCCGATCACCACGGTGCAGAGCGACAGTCGCGCGGCAAGGTAGATCGCCGGCAACACGAACATCAGCGCGCCGCCGAACAGGATCATCAACACGATCATGCGTTGCAGCAGATACCAGCCGAACAATTGCCCCGACCGCCGCAGTGCATCGCCGACGCTGGGGCGATCGGGGCCGGTCAGCAGCGTGGCGACCACCAGCTCGCCGAACCCGACCCAGATATTGGTGAAAATGAATTCCAGCTTATATTGTTCGAAATAGGCGGTCAGGACCGGCAGCAGGCTCTGGCCGGCCACGGGTTGCGGGGCCGGCGGCAGTAGCACCAGCAGCATGACCATCGGCAGAAACAGGAAGAAGCCGCCGATGCCGACGATCGCCTGGCGCTCGCGCCGCCACGTCGTCATCATGTCGATCCACAGCGCACCATAAGGCGGCCGTGGGCGCGCGGGCTGTTTCTGGCTCGAAGGTGTCAGGTGCCCGACTCCGCTGGTGTCAGCGCATGATGCAGCTTTGCGATGAAGATGAGGGCGGCCATCGAGATGAGGCCGGTGGCGATGCCGGTGATGATCGCACCGGCATAGCGGCCCGAGTGTCCCAGCCACATCGCGAACATCGCGCCGGCAGCGCTGCTCACCGCCAGCGTAACGACGCCCGAGACCACCAGATAGAGCAATGCCGCACCCACCAGCTTCCAGAAATGTCCGCGGGTCCGCCGCAGCGAGCTGCGGATCGCTGCGACCGGCCCGAGGCCTTCGACGATCGCTGGCGCCATCAGCACCAGCCTGGCCCAGGCGGCCACGACGAGCAGGGCGAAGAAGACGACATAGAGGAAGAACCAGCCCGGCAACACCGGAGGTTCTGCCTCGAGATCGACCATCTGGAGCAGGATGCCGGCAACGAGCGGCGCAGCGGCGATCGCCGCCGCCACGCCCACGAGCAATGTTCCGCCGATCATCGCGGGCAGCCGGGCGGCGCCCTTCCCCATCGCCTGACCGGTGGTCCGCGCGGGATCGAAGACGAACGCGGTCAGCGCGAGCTGGCCGGTGATCGACCACAGGGTCCCGACCAATATGGCCGCGAAGGCGGCGATCCGCGTGCCGGATTCGGCTTCGCCGCGCATGATCGGCTGCAGGATCGCGGCCAACGCATCGTTGACGCCGATCGTGGCGATGCTGATCAGCGCCGCCGGACGCCAGTGACCCGACAGGAAATCCGTCGTCCGGTCCCAGACCGTGCTGATCGAGAGTGTCCTTGCCATCATGAGCGCGGCCCTATTGCCGCAACCGGCCGGCCCGAACAATGGCGAATGCCCGCTGCCGCTTGCACAAGGCGGATCCCGGCGCCAAGTGCGCATCATGGCCAACACAATCGATCTCGACGGCGTCGAATGGCAATCCTCGGCAGGGCCGATCGGCTATGAGGACGCGGTTGCCGGCATGGAAGCACGCGCGGCCGACATCCGCGCCGGCACGGCGGCCGAGCGCATCTGGCTGGTCGAGCATCCGCCGCTCTACACCGCGGGCACCAGCGCCGATCCGGCCGAACTGCTCGATGCGCGCTTTCCCGTGTTCAAGACCGGGCGCGGCGGACGCTATACCTATCATGGCCCCGGCCAGCGCGTGGGCTATGTCCAGCTCGACCTGCTGGCGCGCGGCCGCGACGTCCGCTGCTATGTCCGCGCGCTCGAGGACTGGGTGATCGCTGCGCTGGCGCGGCTGGGCGTCACCGCCTGGCGGGTCGACGGGCGCGTCGGTATCTGGACCGACGATGCCGGTCGCGAGGCCAAGATCGGGGCGATCGGCGTTCGCGTGCGGCGCTGGGTGACGCTGCATGGTTTCGCCGTCAACGTCGATCCGGATCTCAGCCATTTCAATGGGATCATCCCCTGCGGACTGCCCGAATTCGCGGTCACGAGCCTGGCGAAACTGGGCCTTGCCAGCAGCGGCGCCGCACTGGATCTGGCGCTGGCGGAAACCGCGCCGGCCTTCCTCGCCCAAGTGGGCCGCAACAGCACCCTTGAGGGCGGACCGCTTTGCGGCTAATGTCCACCATGGTTTGGGTATTAACGGCGTCAGCCGCCAGATCGATTATCTAGGGAGTTTTCAAGATGCGCCACCTCGTTTCCAAGCTGATGACCGCCTCGATGGTTGCCGGTGCGGCCCTCCTCGTTTCCGCCTGCGGCGGCGAGAAGCCCGCGGAAGACACCAACACCACCACCGAGATCAACTCGGCCGAGCCGATGATGGACGGCACCACCAACGACACCATGACCGACGGTGATGCAATGTCGATGAACACCGAAGAGTCCAACATGATGGAAGGCAACGCGATGTAATCATCGCGTTCGCTTCATCGCGAATGGATTTTGGGCCGTCCGGGCAACCGGGCGGCCCTTTTGATTCGGGCCGTCTGTTCCGGCCGGGACGTCTGGATTCCGGGATCGGAACGACAGGTGTTTTCGCTCATTTAACCCAAGGGGGTTTGAGAGCGCGGCGAAAGCGGGTAGGATCGTCCCGTTATGGGAGACGCAGTTTGTTGAGTAAATTACGGCGCGTGCGGCGCGTCCTGGCTGCCGCGGGCATGATCTGGGCAATGACGGCGGCGGCCCCGGCATCGGCGCAATTCTATTTCAAGACGACGCCGTTCGACAGCGGCCCCGTCGATGGCGATGAGCCGGGACTCGGCCTGCCGCTGGAAGGCGCGACGCGCGCCGAATATCGCGCGGCCCTGATCTGGAACATGCGCGCCGCGCTCAACGTCGCGGCGCTCCAGTGCCAGTTCGCGCCCGACCTCGGCACGCTGGCCAATTACAACGCCATGCTGCTCCATCACCGGGACGAGCTCAAAAACTCGTTCGACACGCTCTCGGCCTATTTCGTTCGGGTCAACAAGACGGCGAAGAACAAGAAGGATCCCCAGAGCGCGATCGATGCCAAGGTCGCGCAGAACGCGCTCGATACCTACGGCACCAAGACTTATAGCGGCTTTTCGACGGTCGGCGCGCAGCTGGGTTTCTGCCAGGTGGCCGGGCGCGTCAGCCAGGAGACCTTGTTCGCGCGCAAGGGCCATCTGATCGATGTCGCCCAGCGGCGCATGCGCGAGATCCGCAGCAGCCTGATCGCGCGCCGCGAACTGCAGTTCAACTATTACATCATGACTTGGTATTACGCGAACCTGCCCAATCTCGATCCGCGCTGCTGGACCAAGAAGGATCTCTACGACTTCAAGCGCTGCCCGCGCACCGGCATGGTGCAGGCCGCGCGCTGAGGACGCCTATCGGAGGCCCAGCAATTTGTGCGTCTGCAGGGTCAGCCGCCATTTCGGCCGGGCCATGACCAGCGCCACCGCGGCATCGCGATTGGCCTCGTAAGCGGGATCGTCCATCGGCTGGATCAGGAAATGGGCGAAATCCCAGCGCTCGATCGCATCGAGATCGGTGCCGGGCTGCGGCCAGACCAGCTTGAGTTCGTCGCCTTTGGTCTGGACCGCGACGCTGCCGGCCTTGGGGCTGACGCAGATCCAGTCGATCCCGGCCGGCACGGGCAAGGTCCCGTTGGTCTCGACCGCGATCTCGAAGCCCGCAGCGTGGCACGCATCGATCAGCGCGGCATCGACCTGCAGCAGCGGCTCGCCGCCGGTCAGCACCAGATAGGGGACCGCGCCCGCCGCTTCGCCCCACAGCCTGCGCGCATGATCGGCGAGCGCCGCGGCATCGGCGAAGCGGCCGCCGCCATCGCCATCGGTCCCGACGAAATCGGTGTCGCAGAAGCGGCAGACCGCGGTCGCGCGATCGACTTCGCGGCCCGACCACAAATTGCAGCCCGCGAAGCGGACGAACACGGCGCGGCGGCCGGCCCGCCGCCCCTCCCCCTGCAGCGTGAGGAAGGCTTCCTTGACCGCGTAACTGGACATGATGTCAGGGCCGGACGGCGTAGCGGGTCGGATCGGGCAGCCCGGCTTCGTCGAAGCCCCTGGCGCGCAGCCGGCAGCTGTCGCACAGCCCGCAATGCAGCCCGCCCGGCGCTGGATCGTAGCACGACCAGCTGATCCCGGCATCGAGGCCGAGCCGGGCTGCCTCGCGGACGATATCGGCCTTGGTCATATGCTGCAGCGGGGCCTGGACGGTGAAGCGGTCGCCTTCGATGCCCGCCTTGGTGGCGATGTCGGCGAGCGCCTGGAACGCATTGATGAATTCGGGCCGGCAATCGGGATAGCCCGAATAATCGAGCGCGTTGACGCCGACATAGAGGCTGCGCGCGCCGCTGGCTTCGGCCCAACCCAGCGCCAGCGACAGGAAGATCGTGTTGCGCGCCGGCACATAGGTGACGGGAATGCCCTCGCCCACGCCATCCTTGGGCACGTCGATGTCGGCGGTCAGCGCCGATCCGCCGAACAGCGACAGATTGATCGGCAGCACGATGTGCCGCGCCGCGCCGAGCGTAGCGGCGATACGCCGCGCCGACGCCATCTCCACCGCGTGACGCTGATTATAGTCGATCGTCAGTGCGAGCAGCTGGAAGCCGTCCTCGCGCGCGCGCGCCGCGCTGACCATCGAATCGAGGCCGCCGGAGAGCAGGACGACTGCCAGAGGCGCGGAATAACTGGACATCGGCTGCGGCTATCGCTGCCGGCGTCGGGGCGCAAGGGCGCGGCACAAAAAGATGGGCCGCCCTGAAGGCGGCCCAGTGAGGCCATGTCGGCCAGCTAGGGAGGAAATGTGCCACAAAACAGCACGCCTCTCTATGGCACGACCTTGGTAAACAAATGCTTAACGGATTTTCGATGGCGCCGGACCCGACGCTGACGAAATGGTAAGCCCATCCCGCTAAGCTCGCGCCCGGGCGGTCCGGCGAATCGGACCAGGCGGGGGGATGGCTGGTGACCTATTACCGTTCGATCCAGTTCAAGATTCTGGGCGTCGCGATCGGCTTGCTGGCGGCGATGGCGGTCGCGTCGATCTGGTCGTCGCAATCGACCGACCGCGTCAACCGCCAGCTCGCCACCTTCGCCGAGGCGGTGCTGCCGTTTGCGCTCGCGGCCAAGGATCTGCGCGTCGCGATCATCGTCGAAGAGGGCGCGATCGAGCGGCGCGAACCGGGCCTGTGCGGCGCGCCGTTCCAGGATCGCAGCCGCCGCATCCAGCAGCAGCTCGCCATGATGGAGGCGGTTCGGGTGCGCGGCGCGGGGATGGCGGTGCTCGAACTCAACAAGCTGAAATTCAGCGAGCTCGCGCCCATCGTCAGCAGCCTGCGCGAAAACCATGTCCAATTGATCGACGATGTCGGCCGACTGTGTGCCGCCGCACCCGACAGCGAAGCGGCGCACATCGCCGCCGGGCTGGCCGCCGACCGCGCCACCGGCCTCGAACGCCATGCCGACCGCCTGAGCGCGAACATATCGACCTTCACGCGGACGATCGTCGAGGTGGTCGAAACCAACGAGCGCCAGGCGCTCCGTGCCACCCAGATCCTGATCCTGGTCTCGGCGCTGGTCGGCCTCTATCTCGCCTCCTTCATCGCGCGCGGCCTCACCCGGCCGATCGAACGGCTGCGCGTCGGTGCGCTCGCGGTGCAATCGGGCGAACTCGACAATGAGGTGCCGGTCACCACTGCCGACGAGATCGGCGAGGTGACGCGCGCATTCAACGCGATGATCGGCGAATTGCGCGTCAAGGAAGAGATCAAGGCGACGTTCGGCCAATATATCGACCCGCGCATCGTCGCGACCTTGATCACCGGCGATGCCCGCCGCTCGACCGCGGGCCAGAAGCAGCCGGTGACGATCTTCTTCTCCGACCTCGTCGGCTTCACGCCGATCGCCGACCGGCTGACCGCGAGCGGGCTGGTCAAGCTGATGAACGCCTATTTCACGACGATGTCCGAGGCGATCCGCGCCGAACAGGGCATCATCGACAAATATATCGGCGACGCGGTGATGGCGTTCTGGACCGCACCGTTCGTGCCGACCGAGCTCCAGGCCGAAGCGGCCTGCCGGGCGGCACTCGCGCAGTTCGACCGGCTGGCGATCTTCCGCGCGCAATTGCCCGAACTGATGGGCATGCGCCAGAATCTGCCGCCGATCGACATCCGCATCGGCCTGGCGTCGGGCGACGCGATCGTCGGCAGCATCGGCTCGGACAGCGCGCGCAACTTCACCGTGATGGGCGACGTGGCGATCGCCGGCTCGCGGCTGGAGGGCGCGAACAAATATTACGGCACGCGCATCCTGATCGACCAGGCAACGCGCGACCAGGCCGGCAATGCGATCGTCGCGCGCGAGGTCGACCGTATCGTCCTCAAGGGCCGCAGCGAAGCGGGTTCGGTGTTCGAACTGCGCGCGATGGCCGACACCGCGGCGCCATCGGATCTGGCGCTGGTCGAGCTTTATGCGGCGGCGCTGGCGGCCTATGCGCGTGGCGACTGGGCGGCGGCGCGTGCCGGGTTCGCCGAATGCCTGGCGCTCGCGCCCGACGACGGACCCGCGCAGGCGCTGGCTGCGCGGGTGGAACGGCTGGCAGCGGACGCGCCGGCGCGTTGGGACGGCATCTGGCGGCTCGACGCGAAATAGCGGGGGGCCAGACCGGCCCCTTATCCCGCCCCCTTGATGGGGGAGGGTTGCGCAGACTTGGGACAGCCCCTTGGCTGGCCCTAGTCGGAGCTGGGTGGGGGTGATGTTCGGCGTAGAGCCATTCGCCAAACATCACCCCCATCCAACTTCGCCTAATTCGCTTCGCTCATAAGGCTACGTATCCTTCCCCCATCAAGGGGGAAGGGTGCATTTCGCCCCCCCTATCGCGTCGGCATCTGGCACATGCCCGTGCGCCGGCCCTCCAGCGAAAATTGGAACGGCGAGCCATGGTCGATGCCCTGGGTGTCGACGCGGATCAGGCGCGGGGTTTCGACCTTCACCGTGGTCCGGCCATTGCCGGCGCCGGGGCAGGAGTAGCTGACGGTGACGCTGGTCGGATCATTCTCGATCACAAACCGCTGGCAGTGCGCTTCGCCGTGCTGGATCTGGAGCAGGACGCTGCGATCGCCGAGGCACATCGTCCGCGGCGCGCCGGTGCCGTCGCGCGGCTTGAGCGTCCACGACCCCGATTCGAGCAAGCCGAGCGACGGCATCGCCGGCGCGGCCGCGGGCTGCGCCGAGACCGCAAGGCCGATTGCAGCGATCGGCACGGCCGTCAGCAGACGCGTGATACGCGACAAGACCATAATCCACCCCATCCATAAAGCCGGTTCGGCGGTTCGTGGCGGCGTACCGTTTCGCTCACGACTCCTGTTCGACGAACGGCCCATAGCATCCGAGCCACGTCTCGTCGTCTGACGATATATGGCGTCAGGCGGGCCGTGCCAACGGGATCGGGAAGGATCGCGCGCAGAACTCGCAGTCGACCAGGATCAGCCCGTCTTCATTGGCCATGTCGGCGCGCTCGTCGTCGGGAAAGCGCGACAGCACGTCGGCGATGTGGAGCGGATCGCAGCGGCAGCCCTTGGCGAGCGCGATCGTGTCGAGCAGGCGGACATCGCCCTCATCCTCGTTGAACAGGCGCCACAGCAAAGTCTCGAGCGGCAAGGCCGGGTCGGTCAGCTCATCGCTCTTCACCGATCCGCCGAGCACGGCGACATGCTCCCACTCCGGACTGTCGTCGCGGACGTGAAGCCGGTCGCGGCCGGTCTCGCCCTCGGGCAGATGCTGGAGCAGCAGGCCGCCGGCGATGCAGCCGCCGCCGTCGACGTGGCGGATGCCCGCGCGGATCAGGCTGGGGATCTGTTCGGACTGGGCGAAATAGCTGGACACCGCCTCGCACAAGGACGCGCCCTCCAGCGGCACGATGCCCTGGTAGCGCTCCCTGGTGGTCGCCTGATCGAAAGTGATCGCGAGATAGCCCTTGCCGAACAGGCCGAACAAGGAGGGGGCGGCGGGCGCCGCCGCCAGCCGGTCGGCATCGAAGCGGACATAGCCGCGCAGTTCGCCGTCGCGATAGTCGGCGACCAGCAGGTCGACGACGCCGCTTTCGGTCTGCGCCTGCATCGTCAGCTGGCCCTGATCGTCCTTGAGCATCGCGCCGAGCAAGGCGGTCAGCACCAGCGCCTCGGCGAGCAGCCGTTCGATCACCGGCGGATATTGGTGCGCGTGGAGGATCGCATCGAGCGACGGCCCGAGACGCACGACGCGCCCGCGGGCATGGCGCGAGAGGATCGCGAAGCTCAGCGCGCGATCGAGATCGGCCGCAGCGGCCATCAGAGCAGACCGAGCGCCCACAGCAGCACGGACTTCTGCGCGTGCAGGCGGTTCTCGGCCTCGTCCCATATGCGCGAGCGCGGCCCGTCGATCACCTCGGCGAGCACCTCTTCGCCGCGGTGCGCGGGCAGGCAATGGAGGAACAGCGCGTCGGGCTTGGCCAGCGCCATCAGCTCGGGGGTCACCTGATAGGGCATCATCGCCGCGAGCTTGTTGTGGACATGCTCCTGCCCCATCGAGATCCAGGTATCGGTGACGACGATGTCGGCATCGGCGACCGCGGCGCGGGCATCGCGGCCGACGCGGATCGTCGCGCCGCGCGCGCCGGCCGCCTCGGCCCAGCGCGGCGCCGGCTCATAGCCCTGCGGCACGGCGACATCGACCGCGAAGTGCATCAGCCCGGCGGCCTCGATGATCGAGTGGAGGACGTTGTTGCCGTCGCCCAGCCAGGCCCATTTCAGCCCCGGCAGCGCCTTGCCGTCCTCGATCACGGTCAGCAGATCGGCCATGATCTGGCAGGGATGGCTGTCGTCGCTGAGGCCGTTGATCACCGGCACGGTCGCGTGTTCGGCCATTTCGCGGACCTTGGCGTGATCGTCGGTGCGGATCATGATCGCATCGACATAGCGGCTGAGCACGCGCGCGGTATCCGCCACGGTCTCGCCGCGGCCGAGCTGCATGCTGCCCGAATCCATGACGATGCTGGTGCCGCCGAGCTGGCGGATCGCCATGTCGAACGAGACGCGGGTGCGGGTGCTGTTCTTTTCGAAGATCATCGCCAGCACATGGCCGGCGAGCGGGGCATCGGCATCGGCCCTGCCCTTCGGCCAGCCGGCGCGGGCGGCCTTGCGATCGAGCGCGTCGGCGAGCATCGCGGCGATGCCGTCTCCGCCGGCGTCGCTGAGGTCGAGGAAGTGGCGGGTCATGAAATCCTCCCCTTCAGGGGAGGGGTTGGGGTGGGGCAGTTAGCTGCCGCGTACAATGTAGGATTAAGCGCTTGATCTCCAACGCGAAATGCTCGCTTCGCTCGCCCGGTCATGAAATCCTCCCCTGAAGGGGAGGGGCTAGATTCGGCGCGGGTTCCAAAGCCGTGCGTCACGCCGCTGCCGAATACGACGCGGCGCCAGCCGACAGGCGTTCGATGAACTCGTCGATATGCGCCTGTTCGATCACCAGCGGCGGCAGGATGCGGACGACGTTCTCGCCCGCGGCGACCGTCAGCAGGCCGTGGCCGCGCAGGTGGCTGACGAAGGCGCGGCTGTCGCTCTTCATCTTCAGGCCGAGCATCAGGCCCTTACCGCGTACGCCCTCGAACAATTGGTCGTGATTGGGGATGAACTGTTCGAGCGCCTGCACCAGCCGGTCGCTCATGCTCCTGACATGATCGAGGAAGCCCGGTGCCAGGATCACGTCGAACACCGCCTGCCCGGCCGCCATCGCCAGCGGATTGCCGCCATAGGTGGAGCCGTGGGTGCCGAACACCATGCCGGCCGCCGCCTTCTCGGTGGCGAGGCAAGCGCCCATCGGGAAGCCGCCGCCGATGCCCTTGGCGCTGGCCAGGATATCGGGCGTCACGCCATATTGCTCATAGGCATAGAGCGTGCCGGTGCGCGCGACGCCGCACTGGACCTCGTCGAACACCAGCATCAGATCCTGCTCGTCGCACAAGGCGCGCAGGCCCTGGAGGAAGGCGTCGCTGGCCGGGCGGATGCCGCCCTCGCCCTGGATCGGTTCGACCAGGAAGCCCGCCGTGTTCTCGTTCATCAGCGCCTTCGCGCCTTCGAGATCGTCGAACTGCGCGTAAGCGAAGCCGGGCAGCAGCGGTTCGAAGCCGTCGCGCATCTTCTCCTGGTTGGTCGCGCTGATCGTGCCGAGCGTGCGGCCGTGGAACGCGCTGGAGAAGGTGATCAGCTCATGCTTGTGCGGATTGCCCTTGACATGATGATAGCGCCGCGCGGTCTTGATCGCGCATTCGACCGCCTCGGCGCCCGAATTGGTGAAGAACACCGTGTCGGCGAACGTGTTGTCGACCAGCCGCTGCGCGAACGCCTCGCCCTGCGGGCTGCCATAGAGGTTGGAGACGTGCATCAAGGTGGCCGCCTGGTCCTGGATCGCTTTGGTCAGCACCGGATGGCCATGGCCGAGCAGGTTGACGGCGATGCCACTGGCGAAATCGAGATAGCGCTCGCCCTGCTGTCCGATCAGGTAGCACCCCTCCCCTCGGACCGGACGCACCTCGCACCGCGGGTAGACGGGCATGAGGGGCGTAATGGTCATCATGATCACTCCTTGAGGGTAGGTCGGGCCTGAGCCAAGGTCCGGAAACGCAAAAAGGCGACCCTGTGGGCCGCCGTGAACAGAGCGGGGCTATACCGAGTCCGCGACGGCTTCGCAACACGGGCGTGTCGTGGGGATGGACGTGCAGCAGGGTGGCCCGTCGAGCCTGATCGGCCGAGCGGCATGGGGCGCGGAGCGCGGCGCGGATTTGCTGTTTCCACCTGTTAATTTCGGAAAATTCATCACACCCTCCTTCGATGTCGAATGCGGGTGCCTCAGAAGCTGAGCTCGAGATCCGGAGCGTCGCCGCCCAACGACATCCGTGCGCCGCGCGTAACAGGGGCAAAAGTCCGGGCAACCATCGCGACCGGCTTCTTCTGCTCCCCTCCACGCCTTCGTGGAGGGGCGGGGGTGGTTTTCCTTCTTCTTGTTTGGCGCGAGGCAGAAGGGGGCTCGCTGCGCTCGCGACCACCCCCAACCCCTCCACGAAGGCGTGGAGGGGAGTCCCATTCGGCGTGGCGCCGAACTACTCGCCCGAACCGGGTGGCCGGACCCGATCCGCGCGGCCACCTTCCAGACCGTTTCGCTGTATTCCCGCTGTATTATCAGCGGAGCGGCAGTGCGCGAGCGGCATGCAGGCCAGCGCCATCCACGGCCGGCCGGCGTGCCTGTCGCATCGGGTGTGGCGCGCATCCGCCCCTCCCGTTTTCCCGCTGAATTTACAGTCATGCGCTTTTCCCACCTCTCGCTGCGTGGAACATAGCACGAACATGCGGCGATGGCCAGCTTTTTCGACGAGGGGCCGGCGGTCGGCGTGCTCCACGGACGCGCCTAATCGATCAGCCCGTGCGATCGTGCCACCGCCGCCGCTTCGCCTCTCGTCCTGGCATCGACCTTGCCGAGAATGGCCGAGACGTGATGATCGACCGTCTTGGCCGATACGAACAGCCGCTCGCCGATCTCCTTGTTGGTCCAGCCCTTGTCGATCGCGCTCAGCACGTCGAGCTCGCGGCGGGTGAGGCCGAAGCTGTTGGACCGCGTGGAGGCGCGCGGTCCGCGCGCGCCGCGGCGCAGTCCGCGCGCGCCGAGATTTGCGCGCGCACGGGCGGTGGTGGCCGCCGCGCCCAGCCGATCGAGGATCGCCAGTCCGGCGGCGGCCTGTTCGGCGTCGCCCGCGATCAGCATCATTGCCTCTTCGAACGGCATCGCACGCGCCCGGCACATGGCGGCCGCTTCGGCGACGTCTCCGGCGGCGAGGGCGGCGTGATGGCCGGTCAGTCCGGCGGGCGGCGGCACCGACGCGCCGAGCCGCTGCTGCCAAGTCCACAGCGCCCCGCGATCCCACGGCGAGCCGGCGGCGGCGGCCAGACGCGCAGCCATCTCCAGCAGCGCCAGCGCATCGTCCGTCGCGGCGTCGTCGGTCCATGCGCGCTCGGCCACGATCAGCGCCATGCTGGCAAAACGCGGGGCCTCGCGGCCGTTTTCCATGTGCGCGCGCAGCTCGGCGACGAGAGGTTCGGGATCGTCATGTCCGCGCCGGATCCGCAGCTGCGCCAGCGCCCGCACGGCGGGATTGCGCATGAGGTGGGTGTTGCCGCGATCGACCACGACCAGACGGGCGAGCTGCTCGGCCTCGTCCCAGCGGCCGAGGTCGAGCAGCGCCAGCGCCTTGCCGCCGGTCATATAGTCGACCCAGGTTTCCAGATCGCGCTCGCGACAATAGTCGATGCCTTCGTCCTGGACCGCGACGGCCTGGTCCAGATGGCGGGCCTGCATCAGCGTCCAGCCCTTGTTCGTATAGGCGCGCGCGACATGCTCCTCGCTTCCCGAGCGGCGCGCCAGCGCGATGCTCTGGTCGAGCAGGCCGAGACCGCGGTCGAATTCCTCATACTGGATCGCGGTGCCGTAATTGTTGAGCACGGTCGCCAGGATGTCGTCGCGCCCGAGCCGGCGGGCGATCGGGATCGCCTGTTCGCTCCAGCGCACGGCTTCGGTCGCGTCGTCCGCGAGCATGGCGAGGTGCGCGAGATTGGCATAAGCGAGCGCCAGTTCGGGGGTCGTCGGATAGTCGGCGAGAATGGCGATGGCTTGCGCGCCCCTGTCCTCCGCCCGGCCGCGCTCACCGTTCAGGTAATGGAGCCGTGACAGGAAACGCAGGCTGTCGCCCTGGCGCAGACGGTCGCCGGTTTCGATATGGATCGCCAGCGCATGTTGCTGCCAGGCGATCGCGCGCGCCATCTCGCCGGTCACGTGCAGCTCGAACGCATAAAGCTCGAACTGGCCGGGATCACCCGCGGGCGCCTCGCGCTCGAGCAGCGCGGCCCAGGCATGAGCGGCTTCGCGGTGCGCGCCCAGGCGCGACGCCTGCGCGGCGGCGAGCGGCGCAAGCTCCTCGACCCGGGCCCGATCGCCGGCGCCGATCGCGTGGTGCAGCCGGCGCGCAGCGCTGGCCCCGGCGCGGTCGAGCCGCGCGAGCTCGCGGCGATGCAGCTGCGCGCGGCGCAGCGGCGACAGCGCATCCTCGACCGCGCGGCGCGTGATCTCATGGCGGAAGGCGAGGCCGGTGCCGTCGACGAGCAGCAGCCCGGTCTCGCAGCAGGCCGCGATCACCGCGTCGGGGACGTCGGCTTCCTCGATCTGCTCGAGCGAGACGCGTCGCGGTATGATCGAGCAGTAATCGAGGAAGCTGCGCGCCGCTTCGTCGAGGCGATCGGCGCGGCCGACGACGATATCGTCGATCGAGGCCGAGCGCTTGCCGCCCGCCGCGAGCAGTTCGGCAACGAGCAGGGGGTTGCCGCCGGTCACCTCGTGGATCGCCGCACCGATCAGCCCGCGCGCCGCCGCCAGCCTGCCGACGGCGACAGGCGACAGGCGGGCGAGATCGAAGCGGTGGCGGATCGTCGGCGGCAGATCATTGGCCGCCCGGGCCAGCCGGCTCCGCGCGCCCTGATCCTCGTTGCGCGCGGAGACGATCAGCATCAGCGGCAGATCGGCCACGCGGCGGCCGATATAGCGTATGAAATCGATGCTGCCGTCGTCGGCCCAGTGCAGGTCCTCGATCAGCAGCACGGTCGGGACCTTCGCGAGACGCGCCAGTGTGTCGCCGAACAGCGCCAGGCGGGATCCGCTGTCGGTGGCGCGATCGAGCGCGTCGCCATCGACGACGGGGAGTTCGCGCAGCAAGGTCAGCGCCTCGGCGGTGCTGAGGTCTTCGCAGGCGGACCACAGCAGCCTCAGGCGGTCGGCCAGGCGTTCGGCGGTCGCGCGCAGCACGCTGGTCTTGCCGATGCCGGCCTCGCCGACGACGAAGACGACGCAGCCGCGCCCGCCGAGGGCATTCCTCGCCAGGCTGTCGAGTTGCGCCACGATGTCGTCCCGTTCGAGCAGCATGCGGCGAATTTACGGGGAAAGCCGCGGACCGGAAATAGGGAAGCCAAAATAGGGAATCGGGACCGGCAATATAGGGAATGCAGCCGATGCGGCGCGGGGCGATCCGGGCGATCTTGTGCGGGCCAACCAAGCACAAGGAGAATGTAAATGCCTCGTTATCTCGTCGAACGGACCTTTTCCTCGGGTCTCCACATCCCCTGCAACGCGGACGGTGCCGGCGCCTGCATGGGCGTGGTCGACCGCAACGCCGTGGATGGCGTGAACTGGGTCCAGAGCTTCGTCTCGACCGACAAGCAGAACAGCTTCTGCATCTATGACGCGCCCAACCCCGAATCGATCCGGATCACGGCCGAACGCAACGGCCTGCCCGTGAACCGGATCACCGAGGTCCGGGTGCTCGATCCCTTCTTCTATTTTTGACATATTTGACCGGGAGGTTCCCATGAAAATTCTGACAGCCCTGAAGGGCCGCTCGACGGCTCTCGCCTTCGCCGCATTCTGCACGCTGATCCAGTTCGGATCGCTGAGCCGGTTCGTGATCTATCTTTCGACCGGTGCGGTCGTCTGACCTGACGCGGTGGCGGCCGAATGCGGCCGCCACCGCCAGGGATGGGAGCAAACACCATGAAACGCATCTCTATCCTGGCCTTCAGTGCCATCGCCTACGTCGTCTTCCTGGCGACCTTCGTCTATCTGATCGCCTTTCTCAGCGGACTGGCGATCGTGCCGTACGACGTCGATCAGGGCGGCAGCGCGAGGCCCGCCCTCGCCGCCGCGGCGATCGACCTCGTGCTGATCCTGATCTTCGCGGTCCAGCACAGCAGCATGGCGCGCCCGTGGTTCAAGCGGTGGTGGACCCGGTTGGTGCCGTCACCGGTCGAGCGCAGTGCCTATGTCCTCGCCGCGAGTCTCGCGCTGATCCTCCTGTTCGCCGGGTGGCGCCCGATTCCGGGCATCGTCTGGACGACGACCGGCGTCGTCGCTGCGATGCTCTGGGCGCTGTTCGCGGCCGGCTGGCTGCTGGTGCTCGTCAGTACCTTCCTGATCAGTCACTTCGAGCTGTTCGGGCTGAAGCAGGCGTGGAACCACTGGTGCGACAGGATCGAGGCCTCGCCGACCTTCTACACCCCGTGGCTGTACCGGCTGGTGCGGCATCCGCTCTATCTGGGCTTCTTCCTCGCCTTCTGGGCGATCCCGACCATGACCCTGGGCCATCTGCTGCTCGCAACCGGGATGTCGGCATTCATGCTGGTCGCCATCCAGTTCGAGGAGCGCGACTTGATCGCCACGTTCGGCGAGGTCTATGTCCGCTATCGCAAGCGCACGGGCATGTTGCTGCCAAGGCTTTTCCAACGCGGCGCGTGATCGTCGCGCCATCCCGACCCGATGTGCCGGACATGCGCGCGATCCTGTCCTGGTGCGGAGGCGGAAGCCTTGAGGATGCCGGGCATTTCGAGCCATCGCCGGCTTCCCGATCTTTTCGGGGAGCCGGAACACTCGCAATATTCGCAGCCGTTCCGCGTGCAGGGCATCCGTGCCCGAAGCGGCCCTCCGATCGGGATGCGGCCGACGCCGCCGAGGGGCCGGGTTTCGCGGCACGCTGCCGATCAGGCCTTCAGGCGCCGTCCTCATCACGCTATCAACGCGCATGGCGCGCGCAGACCAGACCGAGATTCGCATGCGGATCGTGATCGAGCGTCCGGTCGCCGGCGTGCTCCACAGCCTTCAGGCCAAAGACGACAGTCCGCTCGATCCGAAATCTTCGCATGCGGGCGAGCCGCTGATATTCGATTTCCCGATCCGCATTGCGCCGGGGCCCAAATTTTTCGGCGACCAGGTGCGGCGCGAAGGGCCGGAGCGGCGGTTCGTCTATATCCGTGTCGGCCAATATGCCGGCGACGCTGCCTCGCCATGGGCACGACGGATGAAGATCGACATCCATGATCTGGAGCAAGATGTGCTGGATCGAGCGGGCGATGGCGGGATTATCGAGATGACGGTCCTTGGCATGGACAAGGAAGGCGGGCCGCTTTGCGCCACGGTGCGGCCGATTGGACGGCGAGTCGTTGAGCGCTGAGTAAGATGGGCTGGCTTTGGACCCTTCCAGTTCGCCGCTCTGCGTCCGCTTGGCGCCTGTTAACGTCGTTCACGACGTTCCCGAATACTACCCCTTGTTTACGTAGCGTGTCCGCTGAGCCAGACCGGATGGATCAGGCGATAGTCTACGGGATATTCGCAGGTGCCGAGCGGAGCGCATTGCAAGATCAACGTCATGGCGCCGCCTTGGACCGAGCCACTACGAGGATGGGACCGAAGGCGCTTCAAGCCACCTTTATCGCTTGATCCTCGATCGCAGTTGGGGAATTGTCGCGCGATGTTGCGGCTCGACACAAACATGGCGGAGATTGGCGCTCCACTGATCGCGCCTGAACACGCGCGCACGGCGCAGATGGCGGCGCGGGTCCGGCGTATCCTCAGCGCAGGTGAGGCAGCTTCGGCGGTTCGACGTGGCATCATCCGTGCAGCCCGGGACTGCGAGCAGTGGGGAGGGGACTGGCCGAGCGACCGAGGCTGTGAGAACCTGATACAGGTGCGCGCCGCCGAGGAGCTTCACGAGATCCTGAATGCCTTCAGGCTCGGCTGGGTGACGCTGGAGGAACCAATCTCCAATGTCAGCTGGGCCGGCACCAGCAGGCGTGGCAGGCGGTTCTCCGGGATGAGCGACCAGCAGCGGGCCGACATCGCAATCTGGAGCAAGGCGCTCAACGTCTACGGTCTCGTCGAAATCAAGCGGGCCGAAGACGTGCGCGGGTGGACCAGCGACTTAGAAAAGATCGCGCGCCTAACCTCAACCTTCGGGCGCAAACACGGCAACCATCTGCGGTACGGTGTCTTGGGCGTCTACATCTCCGGCTCGAACGGTAACCTAGTCAGGCGCCGCGCGGCGAATCTGAAGAGATTGGCAATCGAGGTGGCCGGCCGCTTCGGCCTTCAACAAAGGACCTCTTTCGACGCAGAGGCGCTGCATTACTTTCGTGGTGGGGATGACGGCGGCTGGACCTGTGGCGCCGCCAGCGTCGAGCTGCGAAGCTGAACGTCGATGGTGTCGAACGGGCGTGAGCTGGCTGACATTGCGTTAGCCGCCCTGAATGACGTCGCCATCGGCGCGGAGTTCAAGCTGATCGACCTAGTCGATCTGGAGGTATGGTCCCGCGCGCGGATTGGCGTCCGCCGTGCAGCGGGGACAACTTTCCTCGCGAGGATGATGATCGCGCCGGGGATCGAGTGTCTCGGGCGGGATCTGGAGAACCACCAGCGATATCGGAAGGTGGGATGACGCTGGACGCTCCGTCACGAACGCTCGAACTCTCCAAGTTCCGCGATCGTGGCATTGCAGTGGCGTTGCGGCGCCCCGAGCTGTTCACTGGACTGTTCAAGCTGCTTTGGGGGTGCAACGCCCTTTTCCCAGGCGCGAAGGCTGAGTTCGTCTGCCATCTCGGCAATGGACGGGTGGCAGAGGCTAGTGCCGTGTTGTTGCGACGAGGCTCTTTCCGGCGGAAGGCCGCGTGGGCGCTCTTTTGGAGCCTGACCGAGAGTTCGGTGGAGATCGCCGACAAAGGACGCGGGGCGACCCACGAGCCGGAGTTGAACGGCGCCTTCATGACGCTCATCGCAAAGAGCATCGCAGCGTTTCCACCTTCGGAGGGTTCGAACGCCGCGGTCGTGATTGGGGATCACGCAACTCTGGGCAACGAAGCGAGGACGGGGGCCGATTTTGGTTTGATCCTTGAAGTGGAGCACCGGTCCGAGGTGCGCCATCTGGTCGTGCTTCTCCAGGCGAAGCGAGCAACGGCGCGACGTGTTGACGTGAGACGCGCGGCCGGAAAATCGACGCAACTCAACCGGCTTGTAGGTTCCGGCATTGGCTCCTTCCTGTTCTATCACGCGCACAACGAGCCGATTGGTCTTGGTCCGACCGTCCGCGATGCCGATGGAGCGAGCGACAATCCGGCCAGCGTCGATGTGCTCCAGCCGGCGGATGACTTCGCCGCTAAGCTGGCGGTCGCCGTAGACAATTTGTTCGCACGCGCGATGCCGTACGCCCTTCCTGGTATGGGCCCGGGGCGTGGCAGAGATGACGCCCTGCAGATGCTTTTCAACCCCAGTATCCCGGGATTGAAGGTCAACGACGTGGTCGTCGGGCGTGTGGGCGATAGGGGACTGTCGCCGGATGCCATCGTCGATTTCGAGAACCAGTGGCGAGGGCTAGTCGACAAACATCGGGACGCGGTCAATCGCGCGCAGGGCATTTCTCCCGCCATTATAACCGCGAATCGCGAACCTCCTCTCGCTCAATCTTGAGCGCCTCCTCCGAATGCGCGGGCGGGGCTGCCTCGCGCGCGCTTCAATCCACAGCGAGAAGCGGAACCCTCCGCCTGAAGACCATCTTGGCTGTCGTGTCCAACGCGAGATCAATTCTACTCTGCGCGCGGTAGATGGCGGATGATAAGCGGCAATGCGCGTTCAGTGTGATGGAGGGCGGCGACAGCATCAGGCAGACGCACGAACTCTCCGTGCGCCGGCGAATTGCGGAAGCGATTTACCGCGGCGCTGTCGATCATCTGTCGAAAATCCTCCAGAGCGGCACTACAATCCGATGGTCTGCTCAACATGGAGGCGAATGCCTCAATTAAGCTGGCGCGCACGGTCGCCGTCCCCACCGCGTTCTTCGTATTTGGCTGGAGAGCGACTATCAACTTGCGCAATTCGCCAAGCACCAAACCATTGCCAGTCCTACTGGAGCGGAGCTTCTGAAGTAGTTCGCGCAAAGGTTGCGGACCTTGAGGCAGCGCCGCGATGAGCGCAGTGAAATCGAGCCTGCGGGCGAGTGGCCGCGCCAGCCGCGCGTTAAGTTCGATCTCCACTGCCCGGAACAAGCCGAGAGCGATCAATCCACAGTCGCGCCATTGGTCCCCGGCGGCAGCGACCCGATCGCATTCCGCGGCAGCGGCAAGGTAAGAGAGCCGTCCCATCGCGGTGAGATGTTTGGCGGTTGCCAGCCGGCGGGCGGCGTTGGCCGAACTCTCTAGGCGTTCCGGAATCAGGAAACGCCGAATGCGTTTTTCTAGCCGATCGCCAACAAGGATCGCCGACGCGTAGATTAATCCGATGACGTCGAGGTCGCGCTGCCAAGGAAGGTCCACCCCACTACGGAATTGGCGGGCTAGTTCGACAACGCCTTGATGGTCCCCACATTCGAACAGAAGTTCTATTGCCGTTCGGAAGGCGCGCATGTCACGTTTGGCAATCAGGGGATGCAGCCTGCTCACGATCGAACGCAAGTTGATATCGCCGCCAAGTTGAGCCTCGACCATGAACGCCACCGCTCCCGGGCGGTCGCCGGCGTCCCTCGTCCACTCCTGATCTGAAATTGGGTTCGCCATTGCATCGCCCGCCGCGGCGATCTCGCGTTCACGCGCGAGAAACTGGCCGAGCAAGCGAACGTGCAGTGTGGCCCATTCTGCCCAAACAGGGTCGGCTTGACTAAGCGCCAGTGGCGAGGGAAAGCGAGAATAGAGCGGCTCCATACCGCTCCGAACTCCTGCGGCGCCCAGAAGCTCGACCAGATGAACCCATGCACAAGCCGACAGCCCTGCGCCAATCTCATCGATGACGGCGATAAGCCCGGGGAGGTCTCCGCGCACCGCGAATGCTTTCGCGGCAAGCCATACGGCGCGGGGACGGTCGATCGCGTCGCGCGGTACGCGCGCAACGTGCGCGATCACCTTATCCCAATTGCCAGCGGCACAGGCTGAGAATGCATGAAAGAATGCGCGCTCGCCTGGGTCGTGATCCTTTTCGTCAAGCCGGCCGAGCAGAAAGCTCGCGTCCTCGAAGTTGCTAGATGAGATAGCTGCCATAAGGCGCATCCGCAGATCTGCCGGTCGCACTTCGTCGTCGAAGCTGGAGCCTTGGGGAACCTCGCCGGACATCAGTGCTTGCGCAAAGCCCTCGCCACGACCGCCATCCGCGAAAAACGATCGCAGCAATTTATATCGGCGAAAGTCCATCGGACTCATCTCGCCGGCCTCTGCGCGGACGTGATAGCGGGTAAGCAGCGCAGCCGCCGCCGTTGCCGTCGGCACCGAGATGGCATGTACTTGGCCTTTGCCTTTAGTACGCTCCCTCTCAATCCGCTCTGACATGAAGGATTGGAACGAGTAATAATCCGGAATGGGTCGCGCCTGCGCGGCACGCGTCAGCGCCGCCTCAACTTTCGACATTACGGAAACCGGCACAGTCCTGAGCGTCATCGGCAGTCACTCCCCCAAAAACTGACAGCTCCCTACCCGGAGTGCGCGTCTCTCGCGAGCTGCATTTTGTTCCATAAAACCTTCACCGTCTCGTTGTCGCCAGCCGTCGGTCAATATCCACACTGTGCTGTTGATCGCCGGAGGCTGGAAAACGACGCATTTCTCATTCACACTTCGATTACGTTGTCAGTTTGCTGAATACCTCAATCAGCACGATGAGGTTGGACTGGGCGGGTCATAGCGCGCTCATGCCATGCCGCCGTTCGCGAAGCGGATGCATCCCCGACAATCGGAATGAGGCGTTCAGACGTCGCGGGTGTGTAATCCGGCGAGCGAGGTAGCAGCCCGACGTCCAACGGCGACTGCGCTGCGAACTGGCATCAATCCACACTCCGCATCGCCGATCGGGCGGACGACCCACTCCGCTCGAGGGAATGTGAACAAGGCTTCATCCTAATTGAAATCTCGGCCAAAAAGGCAGAGAAGTCACTCACACGGAACGACGGCTGTGCATTGTTTCAAGGACGGGTAGCCTAGCACAGCCGCACGAATCGGACGCAGCCTGGATCTATTACATCCATTTTTGATCGAAAATTGAACACGCTGACTTCGTTCACTTGCGTTATTTACCCTTTAGGTTTCTCGCTAAGAGCGGGCGGCAAGCCACGGCCCCTTGCCTTTTGATCACAAATCTTGGCATAAAGTGAACGGACAAAATTTAGGGCGGGTACTGCGTCGTAGTGGCGGGGAGAGCGAGATGAAGTCTGCACTACCACAATCCCATGGATTGATCAGTTCGGTGTTGACCAATCCACTGCTGCTTCCCAGCGAAGAAGGTCATCCTTCGATCACCGATGCGCAATTCGACGCGCTCGCGGCAGGTGTGGCTCGCGGTGAAAACATTTTGGTCAGCGCGCCGACTTCGACTGGCAAAACGCTGGTCGGCTGGTGGGGAGTGAGCGCGGCCCTCGCAGAGGGAGCGCGGGTTGTCTATTTGGTCTCTTATCGCGCGCTCGCGCATCAGAAGTTCGAGGAGGCTCAGCGCCTTTTCCTCAACGATGGATTGCAAGGCGACCGTTCTGCGATTGTCTGTGCTACCGGTGATGGCGTCGAGGACGCGTCGGGAAGAAAAACCAGCGCTCCACTTGCAGCACGGATTCTCGTCGCGACCTATGAGAAGTTTCTCGGCTGCCTTTCTACAGGCGGCCCGCCTCGCGACCTAACCGATACCACGTTCATCTGCGACGAGGTTCAGCTCATTGGCGATAAAGCACGCGGGCAAAACGTCGAATTGCTGCTGACGTTGCTCAAGCGAGCGGGATGGCGACAGTTCGTCGGTCTGTCTGCGGTTTTGTCGGAAACGGACAGCAAGGCTTTTGCTGACTGGCTCGAGCTTACGCTGGTCCGGAATTCCAATCGGGAAAAGAAACTGACGATTGAATGCCGTTCACCGGACAAGCGCGTATTCATTACCTCAGCACCGGGCCTTGAGCCAGTGTGGAATCAGGAGCCGGTAAAGGGCGGGCAGCCATCTGCTCCGTTGGCGATCGTGAACGAGATGGGTGCTAACTCGGCGCGTCGTCCGGTAATCGTGTTCTGTATGAAGGTCGACGACACCTTCGGACTCGGTAGTCAAGTTGCAGCCACACGCGCACCAACCAAGCACGTGCCAGTGCCACCGGGCTTCGACCTAGATTTGTCCCTGCTGGATTGCTTGCGCAGAGGAGTAGCGTTCCACAATGCCGAGCTAAGCGAGGAGGAGCGACTGTTCGTCGAATCTAGGCTAGCCGACGGCCACGTCGACATCGTGTTCGCGACGAGCACGCTGGCGGCAGGCGTCAATTTTCCGTTGGGAAGTGCGGTGTTCGCAGGCTGGAAGCGCTGGAACTTCGAGCGTGGTCGCCATGAGCCCATCGGCAGAGCCGAGTTCCAGAACATGGCGGGACGCGTTGGCCGAATGGGCCAGTCCGGCGAGGAAGGCCGAGTGCTTTTAACTGCGAGCGGGGGTGCCGACCTACAGCAGGCCGCTGGCCTAATGAACATGACCGACCACGACGAACTGGGTAACGGTATCACGCCTGACGACTTCGGACCGCTGGTGCTACAGATTCTCGCAGGCAAACTTTGCAATAGCCGCGATCAGGCATTCAGCCTCCTCACCTCGACGCTGAGCGCTGCGCGAGAAATCGCGCGCAATATCGCGGGCGTCGCACATTGGCGGCCCAGCCTCGACGAGCAGGTCAACCGATTAATTGGCCTTGGCTGCCTGATCGAAACTGGACAGTTGCTGACTGTTACAGCCCTCGGCGAGGCGGTCGCGCGAAGCGGCCTCAAACCGGAAACCGCAATTTTCTTCCTCGATGGTTTGGCGCGTTTCGGGGAGGGGCTCGCGGGCCTTCTCCCCTCCGCTGAGGGCAACGGTGACGAGGACGATCTTGCTTTCGTGCTCGCCCATGCAGCGCTAGCCTCACCCGAATTCGGCCTTGACGGTGGTCGGCCAACGCGAAGCATAAGCTGGCGCGTTTCGAAACCCAACCTAGTGAGCAATGCTTACGCGCGGCGCCTCGCCGATCTCTTGCTCTCTCAACCTTGGATGGGGAATGTCGCCGCGGCAAATGGTGCGCTGCTGCTCGCCAGCTGGACGGCGGGCCAGCCCCGACAGCGAATCGAGGCCAGCGTTGGTACCGTCAGGCTTGGGACGGTGCAGGCGATGGCGCGCGACGTGGCGTGGATCCTGACCGGCATCTCCGAAATAATAGGTACCGTAACTGCGCCAGCTCTGGCCGACGAAAGTAAGCCTGTTGCCCTGCGTGCACCTGAGGTTGGTCGTAGCGTCCGTCGGCTCGCGCGCACCATTCGGCGCCAGGCCTCGCGTATCAGCGCCGGGCTGCCGGGCGATGTGCTCTGGACGACGTCGATTGACCTTCAAGATCGTCCTCGCCGTCTATCGCGCACGCAGATTCTTGCACTGCGCGACAAAGGCTTAGTCCGCTCGATCGACCTTATGGACGGCGCGGCGGCAGCGGACACCGCACGGCGTGAAGCGCTCGAAGCCGTGACCAACCCACGGCTCGCGAATCTGGTTCGCGATGCCGCGCGACGCTGGAAGGTCGATGACAGGGAATATTGCAAGCGTCTGCACCTCAGACGTGCGGCGCCCTTAGGCGGGACCGACATCGTTGAGGCGCTTTACAGCTCGCGAGGTGACGCGTTTGAGTCGGCGTTCGCGGCAATGCTTGACTACTTGGCAATCCCTTGGCAGCGGCTCGACGCTGCGGGGAAAATCGGCCACCCGGACTATTACGTGACGATAGAGGATTATCCTGGTATCGTCGTTGAGTTGAAGAGTAAGGTATCGGATAGCGATTGCGTCTCGTTCAACGCCGCCACTGAAGTGCTAAGCGCTTCCGAACTGATTGGGTTACGTGATCACCCGTGCCTCACGGTATGCAACCCCGCCGTAGAGCCGAGCGTGCCACAGTTGATCGAATCCTGCGGTAGGCTTTGCGTGGTGGAAGCGTGCGACCTCGCTGAAGCGGCATTGCGGCTGCGTGAAGGGGTACTTAGTCGTGGTGAATTCTATAATTGGCTAACCGCGCCCGGCATTGCACTTCGTGAAGACTTGCCCTACATGCGGTGATCTTAACTGCGCGATCTCACGCTATTTCAGTAGCGGTGATCTGCTTTGAGCTGCAAAACCGGATGCGGTGACCCGGTTTGCGGCAAGGAGAGGGATGGAAAAACAACGCCCCAATCAGGTTGATTGAAGATTCGCTCAACGGTCGCTTGCAGCGGCTCGAGCAAAGACTGGATGCCGACGTCTGTTACCTGATATCCGCCGCTTGAGGCGGGCTGCTGAGAATTGGAGGCCCGAGCTCACTCACCTGCTTCGGTTGGCCCGCTAGGAGCACCAATGCCATGCCGAGGAAAATCGTCACTAGTATCTGGAAGAAGCACGGCCCATGAACAATGAAACCAAATAATCTATATAAGCGTGTCGGAATAGGCATATTCGGAACAGGCGAATTAGGCAGCAACAACATTGCCTCTGCCGTCTCTGCATAGTAATATGCTTTGTGCGCCTCGCGCTCATTGGAAACCCAGTTCCATTGAACCCAGAACGCGTGAATTACAACCGCTATGATAAGCGCTAAGACCAATATATGCTCAGGTATGTCTGGGAGAGAGATTAGTCCTGCGCCCATGCCTAGCCAAAGACCCAGCGATACCCGCCATTCTAGCGTTCGGCGCGCTGCTCGTATTCCAGTGCGAAAGTCCGCAAGTCTCATGAGGGCATCGAAGCGTTCCTTATCCATCGTTCAACAGACCTTCTAAAGAGTACACAACTTCATAATAAGATCTCACGGGGAGTCGTCACTCCCACGTGTTTGCAATTTAGAGGATCCGCGCGATCCATACAAGCCGCATGGATTGATGGTCACACCTTCGCGCGCGTATCAGATGCAGAAGTCTGGACGACAGATCGCCGCCGCGCCGAATAGACTTCTTTCTAGCCCCTGCTGGACGGCGCGGGAGGCGCCGCGAGTTCAGCGAGTTCCCTTCTTCTTCCGCGCTAAACAAGAAGAAGCACCTATCCACAGCTCTTCCACGAACTGTGACTTGGGGCAACGTTGGGACGTGCAATTGCCCCTCAACTTCTCCCGATTACCGGGGTGATGGCCCACATTTGGCAGGCGCAAACTCGAAGCTGGTCGCCCCTCAGGCAAATGGCGTGAACATCAAGGACGCCCTGGCGTTGGCGGAGGGTACCGAGATCTAACCCACCTTCCGGCTCTTTGCCTCGGACAAGGAGCCGGACTGCTCAGCGCCTCCTTCACGACGTTCCCGTCTGGCACAGATTTCCAGAGCCGGTCCGTTTAGATCAGTTTGGCCCAGCCACCTGTGTGGCCGCGAATGGCTGTAAGTGGTGGATTACTGCCCAACTGCATCCTTGGACTGAACCTGCGAAAGCGGCCGTTCAAGGAAAGCCCGACGCTGTCAGCCTGCCTTGCTGTACGCAGTTCACCAGTTCGTTGTGGTCGCCAATTCGAATCGTTCAACCTCAACTGCCCCATTAAGGGCTTCAAGTTCAGTTATGAGGCCGCTGTGATCTGCGTCAACCGGGTCATATTCCAGCACCTTGAGGTTTCGGTTCTCACGCAGCGAATTTCGACGGTCTTTGCTGAAACCTTGAGACGTAACGAAGTAATGAGGTGCCTGTTCTTGATACCGAAAATTTTGGTTCTCTAGAAGCAGGTTCACATCAGGGTCTGATATACCACAGCCTAAGAATACAAAAGTATGCGTCAGCAACGCAGCGTCAAATGCTTGATAGAACGCCGAGTTTTTGATACGCGCTTGAGAGTAGTCCTTTTGCGTGAATATAAGATCTGCAGTCGAATTCAAATTTCCATGCACTTTTATAATGTATCGCCCCGATCCGCGAAGAAATTCCTCGACATCTTTATCATAGTAATTCTTAATGATATGCGATCCTCGGTGGATACTATCAGCATGGCGCTCGTATATATCATCAAAGTTAAGCGTGAACACTACACGACTATCAAGCTTGAGAATTTGCTCATGGATTAGAGCAGGAGCATAGCCGGGCTTAGAGAAAGTATCTCGCAGATACTTAGCCCACCGAGAGTCATATCGCTTTTTTAGCCATTCACAGGCATGAAGAAAATCGCCCGATGCAAGGGCGTCAGTGATCACATCCATGTCCGCCTTATCAGGGCAGTCAATTGCGGCTTGCGCAAGAAAATCTTTCCACGTTGGAGGCTTCTTTCCGCCAGTACCTGTTGAATGGCGGGAAATACCGCTGCCTAGTACAAGAACGGCCTTACGGCGGCCTAAATCTGGCGCTACTTCGCTCCAGTCTATGCTCACTGGGTCCGCTCCAAAAACTCAGCAGCCACTTTACCGAAAATATCCTGAGCCTCTTTTACCTTAGCAAAATGGGCTCCGACAACCCCGTCACTTGCTGTCAGCCCAAAGATTGGCACGTGACTTGACTGAGACATGGGAACCAAGCTGAACAGGTTCGGAACTGTTCCAATCTCAAATGCGCGTCCATCTAGATTTGCGGCCAAGCCATTATCGATAATTACTTGATCAATCTTCTGCCGTATATTCTCGTACGCTTGAACCGCTCTCCGCTGTCCCTCCTTATCCCTCTTGGCGAGATAACTTTGAGTGACGTATCCAATAAACTCTGGACGAGAATATCCGAGCTTTGGGATTAGCTCGGGCCGTCGAGTGGTGCTTAACCCGTTTTCCCACTCTCTCCACCAACCCTCGATCCATGACGCAATGTTTTCGAACGCCTTGAGCGAAAATATGTCAAGAGATACAGGACTGATAAAATAGTCGGCGCTTAGCATAATGGAGCGATTTATGGCGCCCAGTGAAGGACTGACGTCGAACAAGACGTAATCGTAGCTCGAAAGCTGCTTCAATAGTTCTGAAAAAGCGAGACTGGTTCTAATGCCTCGTATGTCACCAGCTTTAGCTCCTCCCCAATCATTGGCAAGCAAATCCTCGGTCAATGCGAGGCGTGGATCCCCGGGCAGCACGTCGACGCCGAACCGTGGGGCCCGCCGTACTATGACCTGATCGCTGTAGCCCTCACCGAGGGAAAGCGGTTCAAGCATCTTGTAAACGGTAAATTCATCTGGGTTCGAATAAAATGAATTAATCGATTCATCATCGAAAAAGTACTGGGTGGCGTTACACTGCGGATCAGCATCAACGACGCAAACTTTTTTCCCATAGTTAGTAGCGATGAAAGCTGCCACGTTACAGAGGAGCGTGGTTTTGCCCACGCCGCCTTTGTTATTAAAAAACGCGACTGATTTCACCCGAACCCCCTGATCTTTCCCAGAAGCTAGACCATCCCTGCTATTAATACAATCGGCTTCAGCGTTAGGTCGGTAGAAGCAACGATAATGCCGGCTCGGCGAAGCTAGTGGTAAGGATCAGACGCATGAGACCCGCCAAAACGCTCGCGAGCTGCGGATTTCCGCCATTCTTGCGGGACCCATCCGTTTGATTTTTACCACTAGATGGTGCGATCACGCGTATGAGACGCGGATCGCCCCCAAAGGCAGCGCCTTTGGACGAAGGCCGGGGCCTGCATCCAAACGCCGCCGAAGTCGGCCCGGCATACGCCGGGCTGACCCCAGCGATCGTGCCTCAGGCGAACAGGAAGTCGGTCGCATCGAGGCTACCGATATTCACACCAAGCAGCGTTAGCGTCGTATTGGCATCAAACCGAAACACCGTGTTCTCACCGAACGTGCCCGAGGACGTGGCCACCGCCATCACTTCGGAAAAACTGTCGAAGGCGGTGCCGAGCGCGAGGTGGAGGAGTTCGGCCGAGGTGTTGCCGGCGAGGAAATCGGTGAGGATGTCGGCGCCGCCGCCCGTGGCGAACGCGAAATGATCGTCGCCGAGGCCGCCGGTCAGCCGGTCGTTGCCCGCGCCGCCCGCCAGCAGGTCGTCGCCGGCGCCGCCGGTCAGGGTGTTGGCGCCGCCATCGCCGGTCAGCGTGTCGCCGGCGGCGCCGCCGGTGAGATTCTCGAAGCCGGAGAAAATGTCGTCCTGCGCGTCGCCGCCGCTGCCGGTGCCGGTGGCGAGGCTTGCGGAGACGGCGGTGGTGGCGCTGCCATAGCTGAGCGTGTCGATGCCGGCGCCACCGGTCAGCACGTCCGCGCCGGCGCCGCCGATGATCACGTCGTTGCCGCCATTGCCCGCGATCGTGTCGGTGCCGCCGCGGCCGTAGAGCGTGTTGGCGGCGTCATTGCCGGACAGCGTGTCGGCGAATTCGCTGCCGTAGAGATTTTCGAAGCCGGTGGCGATGTCGCCCTGCGCGTCGCCGCCGGCATGGACGCCGGTCAGCATGTTGACGGTCACGGCGCCGGCGGAGGTGGCGTAGCTCAGCACGTCGATGCCGGCGTCGCCATAGAGCGTGTCGGCGCCCGCGCCGCCGATGATCATGTCGTTGCCGTCGGCGCCGCGGATCTCGTCGTTGCCGGCGAGGCCGGAGAGCATGTTCGCGGCGCCGTCGCCGCGCAGGCTGTCGGCCAGCGCGCTGCCGGTCAGATTCTCGATGCCGATCAGCACGTCGCCGGACGCATCGCCGCCGCCGACGGCGCCGGTCGCGAGGTTGATCACCACCCTGCCCGCGCTGGTCGCATAGTCGGCGCGGTCCGTGCCCGCGCCGCCGTCGAGCCGGTCGGCGCCGGCGCCGCCGGTCAGCACGTCGTTGCCGCCGGCGCCGATCAGCGTGTCGGCACCGCCCAGGCCGTCCAGTGTGTCGCCGTTGACGCCGCCGGTGATGCTGTTGGCGAGGGTGTTGCCGATGCCGTGAAAGGTCATGAAGCCGAAATAGATCATCGTCTCGAGATTGGCGGCGAGCGTATAGGTGCCGGCGGTCGTGTAGACGCGATCATTGCCCTCGTTGAGCCCCTCGACGATCGTGTCGCCGGTCGCGTCGACATAATAATCGTCGTCGCCAGTGCCGCCGGCCATCATGTCGTTGCCCTGCCCGCCCACCAGCGTGTCGACGCCGGCGCCGCCGGACAGCGTATCCTTGCCTTCGCCGCCCTCGAGGCGGTCATTGCCGTCGAGACCGGAGAGCTTGTTGGCGAAGCCATTGCCGGTGATGAAATTGCCGCCGGCATTGCCGGTGCCGTCGATCGGCCCGGCGCCGACGAGGCTCAGCGATTCGACCTCGGCGCCAAGCGTGTAGCTGATGCTCGCGATCACGCCGTCGCCGCCGCCGCCGGCAAATTCGACGACGATGTCGTCGAGCGAGTTGACGATATAGATATCGGTGCCGGCGCCGCCCTTCAGGATGTTCTGGCCCAGCCCGCCGTCGAGCCGGTCATTGCCGGCGCCGCCATCGAGGATGTCGTCACCGCCCCCGCCGTCGAGCACGTCGTCGTCGCCATTGCCGCGCAGCACGTCGTCGGCGCTGCCGCCGATCAGGATGTCGGTGCCGGCGGTGCCGAGCAGACTCTGCTCCTCCGTCGCATACGCAGCGGAGAGGATGGTCCAGCGCTGGAAGACGGAGTCCGCGCTGAAAGTGTTCATCGCGTTGAAATCGAGCGTGTAGCGGTGGAGGCCCGAATCGGGCGCGAGGCCGAGGTTCAGATAGACCGTCTCCGATTCGCCCCCGGTTCCGCCGGTGCCGCCGCTGCTGACGCCGACCTCGGTGTAGGTCGCGGTCCATGACGTGTCGGAGAAATTCTCGCCGGTTTCGGGGTCGATATATTGCGGGATCGTGTAGTTGATCTGCATGTCGAACAGAGCGGAATCGCGATCGATCGACACATTATAGTCGAGAACACCCATCAGTCTCTCCTGCCATTCAGCATTTTATGGCCTGAGGCTATGGCACGAATGTTACGGTTGCAAGCCTTGCAGTCATGCCAAAGACAGGCGGGCGAGAGGGCATGAATGCGAAGACGAGCAGAAAGAGTGCTGAAATCGCTCCTCGCTGCCGTCATCTCAAACCCCGGCCTTCGCCGGGGCAGGCTTTGTTTCGGGATCCATAAACTCCGCGTGTCGGGCTTCGATACCGTTCTGGAAATTCGGCGCTTATGGATCCCGAAACAAGTTCGGGATGACGGAAATGGAGGAAGTCGCAGCGAGAACGTCTTATCTTGGGCTGCTTCTGCCCGTTGAGGTCAGGTGGCGTGCGCAGCACGACGGAAGGGTGGCAGCGCATCCGGATTTTCGCCGAATTTTCGCCTTCGTTCCGACACTTCGAACCCCTCCATCGTAATAGGGGCAAAACCGCGGGCGAGAGTTCGAGAATATCTTGTTCCCCGGCGAAAGCCGGGGCCCAGGAGTCACACGCTCGGAGTGCGCGACTCCTGGGCCCCGGCTTTCGCCGGGGAACAGCAACTTTCTCGCCCACACTTTTGCCCCTATTACCCTCCACCGGCTTCGCCGGTCCCCTCCTTCAGGGAGGATTGGCTCCGCACGGGCGACGACCTGGAGCATGTGTTCGTCAGCGCGCCTTTAGCGCCATTTCCGACGCCCGCATCGTCCCGCTCACGGCAGCGACGCGGTGGCCACCATGTCGCGGCCGTCGCGCAGCCGCAGGAACAATTTGCCGCCCGCCGGTTTCGGCAGCGTCAGTGTCGGGGCGGTGAATCCTTCGGGCAGCGCGAAGGCGTTGGCGAAGGCGGGGTTGTCGGCGACCGCGGCGATCAGGAAGAGGTCGGATCCGGCGAGCGTGCACGGTTCCGCGGGGGCCTTGCAGGTCAGCCCGGTCAGCACGGGCAGGCGGACGAGCGTGGCCAGCGGCGCCCAATCGCCGGCAATGCCGTTCTGGACGACACGATAGCGCAGCGGTCCATAGGCCGACGCGCCCAGCGCCTTGCCGGGTTCGACCGACGCGACGGCGATGCGGTCGCTCTGCACCGTCAGGCCGCGCCCCGACGTGGCCAGCATCGATGCGCTGCCGTCGGCCGTGGCGATCTCGATGCTTTCGCGGCCGGAGAAGCGCGTGGCGTCGGCGGCGCGCACCGAGAAGGTCAGCCGCGCATCCTGCGCGAGCGCGTCGTCGCCGGCGATCGTGATCGGCAGAGTCGAGGGCGAGGGCGGGCGGGCGACGGACTTGCTGATCAGCACGGCTTTCGGACGCGCCGCCCCCACGGTGGCCAGCGCTATCGTGGCGGGATCGGCGATCCCGGCCTGCCGGATCAGCAGACTCATCCCGCCCGGCGCGGTCCGGCCGAGCGGCAGCGTGACCGTGATGCGATCGGGGCTGGTCTCCTTCCACAGGACCGGCTGCGTCGCGCCCGTCGCCTGCCGCAGCGCGATATCCTCGACGCACGCGGCCCCCGTGCCGGCGAGGATGAAATCATTGTCGCGGCCGATCACCAGCGACGCCGGATCGGTCACCGCCTGCCAGCCATCCGCGCGCGGGCTCCGGAGGCGGAAGCGCGGGCCGTCGAACGGGGTGAAGCCCCAGGCGCCGTGCAGCGTGGCGTCGACGACGCTGCCGAGCCGGCTGGCGGGGATCGGGTTCGCGCCAAGCACATAGCCGCCTTTCTCGGGGTCGGCAGCGACCGGCAGGTCGACGCTGCCGCCGTCGGGCCCGGCCACGCGCAACACCATGTCGTGGGCATAGCCGGTCGCATAGATCAAAGGCGCGCCCTCGACCGGCAGGACGAGATCGCGGCGCGTGGCGCAGAGCGCCTGCGCGGAGTCGGCGCGGCGGAGCGGCGGCGCCTCGGCCGGCTCGATCGCGGGCAAAGCCGCGACCAGCACCGATTTCGGCCGGGCGAAAGACGGGGCGGCATTGAGCAGCAGCGCGATCCGGTCGTCGTCGAACCGCGCGAGCGCCGGGATATATTGGAGCTGGGTCGACTGGAACGCGCCGAAGATCTTCGCGAGATCGCGCACCACGCCGATATAGGGGCTGTAATAGCCGTAGCCGCCCTGCGGCGTCGCGCTCAGCTGGAGCGCGAGGTCGGTCGGCGCGCCGACCAGCGTCTCGGTCAGCGATGCGCTGTGGCTGTCGGCGAGGACCAGCGAGTCGCGGCTCTCGGTGAGGCAGGCGGCCTGGAGGTCGGCCGCCCGATCGAGGCACTCGGCCTTGAGCTTGATGCCGAGGCTGCGCGTCAGCAGCGGCGACACCGCCTCGATGCGTTCGGGATGGCTGCGTTCCTGCCGGCGGATGCCGTCGAGGAAGGCATCGAGGCGCGCGCGGTCGAGCGATGCCTGGTTGAGCTCCTGCGACGCGCGGACGAACGCGCCGGGCTGCTTGCGCACGGCGTCGACGACCGCATCGAAGCCGCCGCCGGTCTCCGGCACGAGGAACAGCAGGAGCTGGAGCGCGCCTTCGGGGACAATGATGTCGAGCGCATTCTTCCTGCGCTTCCAGGTTTCGGCGCTGAAGACCCAGTTTTTGGGCGGCGGATTGGTCGCGCCGCGCAGGAAGGCGGCGACCAGCAGATAGCGGGCGCCCTGGTCCGCGGGCAGATCGGCGCCGATCGCGAGCCGGTCGCCCGCCGAGAGGTTGGGAACGCGCGAGATCGGCAGCGTCGCGCCGGCATGCGTGACCGACACGCGCAGGCCCGGACCGGCGAGATCGAACGGCGCCGGATCGGCCCTGGCGATCGACGGCGCCAGCAAGGCGGTCAGCAGCCAGGCCAGCAACGCCCGCGGGAAAATCCGATGCCGGTGTCCAGCGCCTGTGCCGGAATCAGGCGCGTGCCTGTCGGCTTGGGTCAAATCCATCCAGCATCCTCGCGACCACCGCGAGCGCTCAACGCTCGCCTGCGCACATCGATCCCGTCATTGCCGGTTCCGCCGTGAGCAAGGATGCCAACGTCACCGCGGCTTGCGGAACCGGTAGATGAACTGATCGGTCTTCCCGCGGATCGCCGGATCGAACACGATCAGCGTGTGCGGATCGCCGGGACTGGCCAGAATTTTGCTCTCCGCTTCGAACCTGAAGCCGGCCTTCTCGACCTCGGCCTTGACCGTCGCCGGATCGATCCGGTGCAGCGTGTTCGAATCGCGGGTGCCCGAGCCGGCGGTCGCGGCATGATCGACGATCAGCAGCACGCCGCCGGGCTTGAGCGCCTTGAACAAGGCGGCGTTGACGCTGTCGGCAAGGCCCGGCAGCGATGCCGCGAGATGGAGATCGTGATAATTCTGCGCGGTGAAGATGAAATCGACCGGCTCGGGAAAGGCGAGCGCGCCGAGCGACTCGCTCAGCGGGGTGATGTTGGCGTAGGCGGCCGCGATTTTCTTCAGGTCCTCGCCATATTGCGCCTTGAACTGGATGAACTCGGCCGGCTGATAGGCATAGACATGGCCCTTGGGACCCACCGTCTTCGCCAGCACGCGCGTGAAATAGCCGCCGCCCATGATGAAATCGACGGCCTTGTCGCCCGGCTTGACCTGGCCGAAGGCGAGGATTTCGGCGGGCTTGCGGGCCGCGTCGCGCGCGCTGTCCTCGGCGGGGCGGGCGGGATCGCCGAGCGCGGCGGCGATCGCCTTGGCGGGGGCAGCGGGTCTGGCCTGTACCGGGCCGGCGAGCAGCAAGGCGATCAGGAGAGGGGCTTGGAAGAGTTTCATGGTCATCCTCACGGAGGCAGGAGGCGATTTTTCGCGAGCTTAACGGGGTGCCGGTCATGCGTCCACCGACGGGGTGTGGCGCCGACAGGGTCATCGGGTGAACGGAAGTTGCTTCCCTGTCCCGCCCTTCGACTTCGCTCGGGAGAGTTAGGCACCGGCGTGCCGCCGACCCCTCGGATGAAACGGGTGAACCCGACACCCTTCCCCCTTGATGGGCGCAACCGCCAGCCACGGGTCGGATCGCCCCCCGGGCGATCCTAAATCATGCCGGGGGCATGATTTACCCGAGGCTGGCGGTTGCGGGATACGGAGGCTTAGGAGCGAAGCGAGTTAGCCGGAGTTGGATGGGGGTGATGTTTGGCGAATGGCTCTATGCCAAACGTCACCCCCATCCAGCTCCGACTAGGGCCCGCCAAGAGGCGGACCCAAGTCTGCGCAACCTTCCCCCATCAAGGGGGAAGGAAGCACAGCGGCGCTACGCTCAGGCCCTCACCCTGACTCGCTGCGCGAGTCTGTCCCTCTCCCGCAAGCGGTAGAGGGGTCGAACGGCTTCACCGCACCGCCGGAATCACCGTCCATCGCAGCTCATGCTTTCGCCGGTCGATCGACCATAGCAGGCGCGGCGTGACCGGGTCCCAGTCGATCGCCTGGCCCTCGGTCGGTACGGCCAGGGTCGCGACCAGTTCGAGCACCGATCCGGCGGCCGGCAGTTTCAGCGCATAGAGTTCGGGGCGGTCGTGGCCGCTGACGTAGAGCAGCCCGTCGTCGCCCCAGGCCGCGCCCGAACAGCTCCTGGGGGCGAAGCGGGCGAGCACGGCGTCGGGGAAGCGCCAGGAGTCGCGCGGATGGAAGCCGGGGTCCATCCGGACGAGCGTGGTCAGGCGGTGGTCGCGACCGGGGTCGCCGCCGCGATCGTCGTAATTGGCGAACACCGCCCACCAGCTGCCGTCGTGCCAGTCGAGCGCCGTCAGCGATCCGTAGATATGGCCGAGATTGCGGGTCTCGAGATGGCGCAGCGTCTTCGCGTCGAAGATCTCGATCCTGCTCGCGGTCGGCACGGACGGATAGTTGGACGCGGCGCAGACCAGGTGCGCCTTCACCACCGCGCAGCTGTTGATGTGGGGAAACAATTTGAGGTCGCCCTGCCAATGCGCGACCCGGCGGCCGGTCCTTTTGTCATATTTGCCGATCGCATTATTGTCGATCGCGTAGACATGGTCGCGACCGGCGGCGACGCCCTGGTCGGCCTCGGGCGCGGCGATCGCCGGCGCAGAAAGTGCGGCCATCGCGATTGCCGGCCGGGCGACGAAGAGGACGAGCAGGCCGACGCCGGCAGAGACGGGCTTGATACGCATGATGTTCCGTTCCAGGGGACTTCAGGACAGTCCTCAATAATCCTTCGACACGCGCACGTTGACGCTCTGCCGGCCGATCGTCGAGATGCTCGACAGCAGCGACAGCCAGCGTGTGACCTGATACTCGACGCGCGTCGCCGAATAGCCCTGGCCGTCGGTGATGACCTCGACATAGGTCCGCCGCGTCAGATATTTGCCGGCCGCCACCGACGTCCCCTGCCCCGTCGTCACGTCGCCCGGCAGGATCCGCAGCCGATCGAGCCCGACCGCCTGGCGCACGGCGTTGATCGGGTTGAGGCCGGTGCCGCCGCCCTGCAGCGAGGCGACCGCGGCCGCCAGCTGCAGCGCCTCGGGCGCCGACAAATTGGTGATCGAGGTGCCGAACAGCAGCCGCGACAGCAATTCGTCCTCGGGCAGCGCGGGAATGCTGGCGAAGCTGATGTCGGGCTTCTGGCCGGTGCCCGAGACGCGGATCGTCGCGTTCAGCCCCTGGATGTCGGACTGGGCGACGATGTCGAGCACCGGATCGGCGGGGACGGTGCCGGTGAAGCGGATCGAGCCGCGTTCGAGGTCGAAGCGGCGCCCGGCGAACTCATAGCCGCCGCGCACGAGATCGGCGCGGCCGTTGATGACCGGGCTGGTCGCCTCGCCCTTGATGTCGAGATCGGCGCGCCATTCGCTGTCGAGGCCGAGACCGGTGACGGTGAGCCGGTTGCGCGCCTTCGCCTGGATGTCGAGCAGCCAGGGGGCGGGCGCGGCACCGCCTTCGATCTCCTCGCCGCGGCGGTTGATCTCCGTGACCTTGAGCCGCGGCACCGCCTCCGCCGCGACCGCATTGCCCAGCCGGAAGCGGCCCTTGTCGAGCGCGACCGCGCCCGAGATCGTGCCGCCGCTGCCGTTCGAGGCGATCTTCAGCGGGCCGGTGACGGTGGCGCCGATATCGTCGCGGTTGAGCAGCACGGCGTTCTTCGCCTGGATGTCGAGCGCGATGCCGAGTCCGTTGACCGCGGCGAAGTCGAACGCGCCGCTGCCGGTCACCGTCCCGCCCTCGCCGGCGCTGCCGGTGAAGCTGTCGAGCACCAGCCGCGACCCGTTGAAACGGCCGCTGGTCTGGATGCTGGTGACGATCGTGCCGGTGACCGGGCTTTCCAGCCGCGCGCCCATGCTGCGCACCGATCCCTGGATGCGCGGATCGTTGACCGTGCCGCCGATGTCGGCGGCGATCGCGACCGGACCCGACAGGTCGAAACTCTCGATTCCGGTCAGCCGCCACAATGTGTCGACGGTGCCGTTGTAGCGCAGCTGCGCGACCAAGGGCGCGGCCGACAGCCGGTCGATCAGGGCGCCGCCGCCGGGCAAGGGCGACAGCCGCGCCTGCGCCCGGCCGATCGTCTTGCCGCCGCTCGCCGCGACCGCGCGCACGCCGGCGCTGCCGCCGCTCAGCACCGCCGCGATGCCGACGTCGATCGGCCGCGACGACAGCACGAGGCCCGAGCGGTTGAGACCGCGGATCGTCAGGTCGGCCTTACCGCCGGGCAGTTCGCCGGCGGCCTGGCGATAGGCGAGGCTGCCCGAGGCATAGCCGCCGAGTCCGAGCTCGGGATAGAAGATGTCGAGCACGGTCAGCGGCATGCGACTGAGATTGGCGTCGAGCTCGGTCCGGCTGGCGCCGAACAGGCCGGCGACGTCGGCACTGCCGCCGGCGAATTGCAGCGCGGTCCGCGCCAGCCGCCAGCCGCCATCTTCCTGCGTCAGCACCGCCGACTGGACGAGCTTGACCGGCTTGCGGTCGATCATGCCCTGCCCGCGCAGCGCGATCCGGCCGGGGGCGACATGGGCATTGGTCTGGATATCGAAGGCGCGGCCGCGCGAGCCGGCGAAGGAGGCGGTGATCTCGCCCGAGCCGGCCCTGAGATCGGCCGACCCCGCGAAGCGCGCGAGGCTCAGCCCGCCGCGGCGCAGGCCGCGCGCGGTCACGTCGCCCTTGATCGACACGCCGGCGGGATCGAGCAGCATCACGACATTGGCGGTGCCGCGGCGGATCGTGATCGCGGGCGGCCCGGCGAAGCGCGCGCGATCGGCCTGCAACTGCGCCTCGATCCGCTGGATGCCGGCCTGCACCGCGAACAGCAAGGGGCCGGTGACGCCGCCGCCGGCAAGATCGAGCCGGCCGGTGAAGCCGCCGGGATCGGACCGCAACGCACCCTGCGCGTGCGTGCCCGACGCGGTGATGTCGGCGACGCGGATCGTCGCCGCCTGGCCGGGCGGCAGCAGGATCGCGCCGTTGCTGGTGAACGGCCCGAGCAACGAGCCGCCATCGGCGCGATAGGCGAAACCCTCGGGCGTCGGATCGAGCAGCAGGTGGACGTCGGCGAGTCCCAGCGCATCCATCGGCCGCGGCAGGAAAATATCGAGCTCGGGCTTGTCGATCCGCCCGTCGAGCGTCAGCCGGACGGGACCATATTGCGCCTGGCGCCCGCTGCCTTCGAAAAAGAAGGTGCCGTCGCGCCGGCGCATGCCGTTGCCGGTCAGACTGATCGACGGCGCGGTGAGCTTGAGCCCGCGCATGTAGAGAATGCCGTCGGGTCCGCGCTCGAGCCGCGTGTCGAGATAGGGCAGGCCGCCGGCGAGCGAGCGCAGGAAGGCGTTGTCGAAGCGCCGCACCCAGGCCTGGCCGCGCCCGGCGACGACACTGCCCTTGCCGCCGGGGCCGGGCAGCACCTTGAGCTCGGTCTTGACGTCGACGATGCCGAGCCCGGGGATCAGATAGGAGGTCAGGCCGCCGGTCAGGCCGACGTCGAAATGGCCGGTGACGAGGTCGACGACCAGGGACAGCTTGCCGTTGAGCTTGTCCGAGCGGACCTTGAGGTCGTTGCCGGTCAGCGTCTTGGCGGTCAGCGCGAGCAGGCCTTCGACCCGGAGATTGGCGAGGATGCCGCCGGCGACGTCGCCGACGCCGGTCACGCGGCGCGCGGTCAGCTTGATCGGGACGCTGATCGGCGCCTTCGACAGCCGGCCGGTGCCCTGCGCCTTGACATCCTCGAAGCCGGTCTGGTCGAACGCCATGCGCGGCGCGGTCAGCAGATAATCGAAGCGGGCGGTGTCGAACGGGCCGTCGAAGCGCAGCTTCGCGCGCACATCGGTGCCGGTCATGTTGGGGAACAGGGCCGGCGGCCGCAGCAGCCGCGCGTCGAGGCGCAGATCGTCGAACGCGTTGGCGCCGAGGTCGATCAGCCCCTCGGCCTCGAGCACCAGCGACGGCGAGCGCAGCGACACCCGGCCGTCGAGCTTGCGGTCGTGCAACGTCGCCTGGCCGTTGACGAGGACGCGCGGCGCCGACAGCCGCATCTTCTTGCCCTGGGTGACGCGCGACGGGAACAGGCTGCCGGCGAGGCTGTAGGCCCCCTTCTCGGCGCCCAGCGTCAGGTCGACGACCCGCATCGCCGACATGTCGGCCAGCGCGCTGCCCTGCCATTTGCTCCACGTGCCGTCGCCGCGGATCTGCGCCTCGACCGGCCGGTCGGTGCCGAGTATCTTGCCGAACACGCCGCGCGCCTCGGCGCTCAGCCGCACATCGATGTCGAAACGGTCGCGATCGGGTTCGGCGTCGAGCTTCAGCGCCAGGCGATCGCCCTGCCCCACCCGCACGCCGAGATCGATCATCGCCCGCCCGGCGCGGATATCGGCCTTGCCGGCGAGCCGGCCGATCCGCTCGGGACCGGCGAGGCCCCTGGCGATGCGCAGCCGGTCGATGCGCAGTTCGCCGATGCGGATGTCGAAGCCCGGCAGGATCGGTCCGGTGCGGCCGGTCTTGATCAGGCTGGGCAGCTTGTGGACCGTCGCCTGCGCCATGGTGAGGCTCTCGATGTCGAGGCGGTTGACCAGCCATTTGGCCGGCCGCCAGTCGAGCCGTGTCTCGGGCGTGCTGAAGACGAGGCCGGTGCGATCGAGCACCTGGACGTCGCGCAGCCGCGCCCGGCCATAGATCGAGCCCTCGATCCGGCCGACGCGGAAGCGCAGGCCGGTGGGCGTTTCGATCGCGGCGATGCGATCGGTGATGAAGCGGTGGCCGGGCGCGGTATCGATCAGCCAGAGCGCCGCCAGCACGACGAGCACGGCGAGGAGGAGGATCCGCAGCGCCCAGCCGAGCAGGCCGGGCCGGCGGCGCTTCGGCGCTGGCGCGGTCGGCGCGTCGTCGCTCAAAACGCCATGTTCGCTCAAAAGGCCTGCCCCAAGGAGACATAGACGGCGACGCGGGGATCGCCCTTGCGCCGGGTGATCGGTGTGCCGACGTCGATCCGGATCGGGCCGAAGCTGGTATAATAGCGCGCGCCGATGCCGGCGCCGACGCGCAGGTTCTGGATGCGCGGCAGCGGCGAGCCATAGATGTTGCCGGCATCGACGAACGGCACGACGCCGAAATCGCCGAAGCGGACGCGCGCCTCGAGCGAGAATTCGGCGAGGCTGCGGCCGCCCTCGGGATCGCCGTTGAGGTCGATCGGCCCGATATCCTGATAGCCGAAGCCGCGCACCGATCCGCCGCCGCCGGCATAGAAGCGGCGCGACGGCGCGATGCGGTCGCGTTCGGCGCCGACGATCGTGCCGAGCCGGAAGCGGCCGGCCATCACCACCTTGCCGCTCGAGACCGGCACATAGGCACTGCCGTCGATCTGGGTGCGGGCATAGCCGAACGTGCCCGACTGAAACGAGAGTTCGGGCGACAGCCGGCCGCTCAGCCGGAAGCCGCGCTGGGGATTGAGCAGATCGTCGGTGCCGTCATAAGCGAGCGTGCCCGGCAGCGCGCCGATGAAGAAGGTGCGGCGGCGCGGGATCGCGGTGACGCCGATCGTATCGCGCTCATCGGAGGCGAGCAGTTCGACGCCGACCGACCACACCCATTTCTTCTGCCAGATGATGTTGGTCTGGCGCTCGATGCCGCCGCCGATCGAAAAGGTGCGCGCGTTATAAGCGTCACGGTTGATGTTGGCGGCGCTGATCTGCGCGGTCAGCACCTGATCGCGTGCGCGGAAATTGTTGCGGCGCAGATTGGCGCCGAGCAATTGCTCCTGCGTGCCGGCGACGCCGCGGAAGGTGACCGCGCCCTCGGGCCGGATCAGGTTGCGATGCTGCCAGCTGACCTCGGCACGGGCGCCCTGCCCGGTGCCATAGCCGACCTCGCCGGCGATCGTCCGCGGCGGCGCGCGCTCGAGCGTGACGGCGATGTCGACGGTGTCGTCGGCGACCGCGACCGGCTCGAGCTTGACCGACGAGACCAGGCCGGTCGCGATCAAAGCCCGGCGCAGATCGTCGATCATCGCCGCATCATAGGGCTGGCCGCGCTTGAAGCGCGCGATCCGCATCACGTGGCCCGGCCCGAAGATGCGGGTGTCCTTCATCCGGATCGCGCCGAACCGCCGCGCGGTGCCCGGTTCGACCGCAACCTTCAAGGTCGCGGTTCGGCTCTCATGATCGACGACGACCTCGGGCTCCGCGACCTTGGCGAAGGGAAAGCCTTCCTTGCCGATCTCGGCGCGCAATTTGTCCTCGCCGCCGACGATGTCGTCGGCATCGACCGGCGCGCCCTCGCGGACGCCGAAGGTCGTGCGCAGGCCGTCCTGCTTCGCGCCGGTGCCTTCGAGTCCGGGCAGTTCGACCGAGCGCAAGGTGTAGAGCGGACCCGGCTGGGCATCGAGCGTGACGGTGATGCGGCCGGCGCCCGCGTTCGCCGCCACCGCCGCCTCGACCGTCGCGCCATAATAGCCGTCGGCGCGCAGCAGCTGGATCAGCAATTCCGAATCCTCGCGCGCGCGGCGATCGATCTGCGCGACGTTGGCCGCCTTGTCCTCGCCCGCCTTCAGCGTCGACAGCGCGTTGAAGCGCGTCCTGATCTGTTCGAGATCGCCGGCCGCGATCTCGCCGAGCCCGGTGATGGCGACCTGATAATGCTGCTCGCCGGCGACCTCGGTCTGCTGGACGTCGGCGGGCGCATCGCTGACGAGGTCGGTGTCGCGGTTGAGATCGGGCCAGTCGACGCCGATATCGGGCATCGCATCGAGCGGCGCGGCCGGATCGATCGCCGCGTCGTCGGGGACCGGCGGCACCGGCGGAGACTGCATCGGCGCGGGAGTCGCGGCCTGGTCCTGCGCGCAAGCAGGGGCTGCGATCGCCGTCGCAAGGATGAGGATGACCGCCGCAGCAGAGGCTTTGCCGACGGGAACGACGCGACACATGCGAATCGCTTAGCCCGTCCCCGCCGCCGCCGCCAGCAAGCATCGCCCCGATCCGGGGCGGAAAATGGCCCGTCGGTGGCGTTTGGCGATCGGGGGTTGATCGAGGTTTAGTGGATGGTGCCGATCGTGTCGCGCGCGGCGAGCATCAGGATCAGCCGTTCGGCCTGCCGCCAGCGGCAGAAATTGAGGACATTGCCGACGTCACGGCTGCGCTCGGCGCGTGCCGCCGCCTCGAAACCGGCATCGTCGCCATAGGCACTGATCAGGTCGGTCGCGTCCGCGAAGCTGGCGCGGTCCGCGACATGAGGTTGTTGCACGCTCTTGAATCTCCGATGCTGGGTGCCGGAACGTTTCACGTTTCGTGCCAGATCGCCGACCGACGGGTGCAAGCGGGACAGCTTGGTGAACCGGCATTGACCAGATGCCGCAGTGGCACAGTCGATACCGGAACGGGACGGGTTGGGCCGGAACGGGACGGGTTGGGCCGAAGCTGGACGTCTGGCGCCGCCGCGCGCGGCATGGCATGGGCCGCGCATGGCCACATCCTCAGCCCCCGAACCGCGCGCCCTGGGCGTGATCATCGCCCTGCTCTCGCTGATCGGCGCGGTGATCGGCATCAGGCTGGGCCAGGCGTCGATCGGATTGCTCGCCGGCTTCGGGCTGGGCGCGGCGATCGCGCTGCTGTTCTGGCTGGTCGACCGCCGGCGGGATTGAGGCGCGAACACTGTGGACCCTGCCCTTTCCCCTTGATGGGGGAAGGATACGAAGACTTGCCAGCTTGCTGGCTAGTCGCGGTTGGATGGGGGTGATGTTTGGCATCGAGCACTACGCCAAACATCACCCCCATCCAGCTCCGACTAGGGCCCGCCAAGGGGCGGACCCAAGTCTGCGCAACCTTCCCCCATCAAGGGGGAAGGGGCGTGTCGATCAGAGCCGCCGGCCCATCCACACCACCCGGCCGACGATGCTGACGCGGTCGGGATCGACGTTCAGCCAGCCCGGATATTGGGCATTGTCGCTGAGGATGTCGAGGCCACGGTCGGGCCGGATCGCGAGTCTTTTGACCTGCAGCGCGTCGTCGATGCGCAGAACGTAGATGCCGTCGCGGACGCGCGCCGGGCCGTCGCCGCCGTCGACGAGGATATCGTCGCCATGGCCGAGCGTGGGCGCCATCGAATCGCCCTCGACCTTGATCACCGACAGCGCCGCCGGGCTGCTGCCCACCTGCCGCAGCCAGCCGGCCGCGAACGGCATGCGGCCCTGCGTGCGCTCGTCGCCGGTCAGCGCGCCTGGCCCTGCCGAGGCGCCGATCGCGAGCCGGGGGACGAGGATCAGGTCGGCGGCGTCGCGCGCGCCGACCTGTTCGGCCAGTGCCGCGACCGGTTCCGTCACCACCGGACCGCCCAGTGCGGATTCGGGCACGCCGAGATAGGCGGCGAGCGTCCGCCGCTCGTCCTCGCCCAGCCGGCGCGGCGATCCGCGCTTGATATATTGCTGAATATAAGCGGCGTTGCGGCCGAGCAGCCGCGACAGCGAGGCATAATCCTCACCTTTGGCACGGATCAGGGCGTCAAGCGCTTCGCGGCGTTCGGCATCGTTCATGACGTCACTCTATCGAGTGGAAATATCCTAGACAAGTAGGAAATCATGCGAGACATAAGAAATATCACACATGCCGAGTCGGAGCTTCCAGGAGATGGATCATTTGGTGCTGTTGCGCAGGATCGAGCGGTTTCTGATGGCGAACGCGATGCCGGCCACCCGCTTCGGCCGTGAGGCTGCCAATGATCCAAAACTCGTCTCCGACCTGCGCAAGGGACGCGAGCCGCGCACGAAGCTGGTCGCGCGCATCAACGCCTTCATCGATCAGCATCATTAGAACAAATCATGAATCAAGGCAAGCCGCGCTCAGCGCGCGCGTGTCGCCATCCGGCGCAACGACCCCAGCGCATCGCGCAGGGCGGCATCGGCGTCCTCGTCGAAGACGGGCGGTGCCGGGGCAATCGTCGCCGGCTCAGGGCTGCGGCGCGCGGCGCGGCGCTGAAGCCCGTCCTCGAGCCGCTGGATCAGATCGGCGACGGATTCGCGACCGGACACCGGCGCCGGCACGGCCTGCGGTGCGGGCGCGACCGGACGCGGCGCGGGTGCGGGCGCGACGACCGCTTCGACCGATGTTTCGACCGGCGGCCTGACGGGCAGACGCGAGGGGCGCTGCATGATCAGTTGCGGCTCGGACGCCTCCGGCTCCGGCGCGGCGATCGGCGCCGGATCGGCCTTCGCGGCGAGAATGCGCGATCGCCGCGAGTTGGGATTGAATGCGGGTTCGGACGCCTCGTCGGCCACCGGCGGGACGGGCACGACGGACTCGGGGGCGGGAACCGGCTTGACCAGGGCCACCGGCGGGATGATCTCATCCGCGACCGCTTCGAGTTCGAGCGTGTCGAGTTCGAACGGATCGTCGGCGTCGGCCGTCGCCCTGACGTCCTGGAACGGCGTGCCGAGATCGGATCCGGCGAAGATCGGCCGGCGCGGCGGGGCATCGGGGTGCGAATCGGCGCGGCGGAGCGCCGGGGCATCCTCGTCGTCGACAGCGGCCTGGTGCGCGAACGGCCTGGCTTTCCGGCGGGGTTTGCCGTTCAGCAGCGTCGTCAGCACCGACATCGTGATGCCGACCGCCATCGCCGCGATCACGAAGGCGACCGCCGCGATCATGATCCGCGCGGTGAAGCCGAGCGGCGGCGCCGCAGCCGCCAGCACGGCGGGCAAGCCGAACAAAGCGACGAGCGCTTCGAGCATCGCGACCGGCGCGACGAGCACGCCGAGCGCGGTGATGACGCCGCCCGCGAGCGCGGTGAGCAGATTGACCGGTAACTGATTCGCGCGACGCTTCATGACGATTGCCATTGCGGTTCCTTGGATACGCCGAGACCCGTGAGACTCTGGTAAACGGGTTCGTAACGCGAAATATTTGACGACCAGTTACGATCGCGCTCGACAAATGCACGTCCTGCATCCCGGCGCGCCTCCCACTGCCCGCGATCGGCGAACAGGGCGGCGAGCGATTCGGCGAGCGCGGCGGGATCGTCGGGCGCAAACAGGCTGCCGGTGACGCCGTCGGCGATCAGTTCGCGATGGCCGCCGACATCGGACGCGGCGACCAGCCGGCGCTGCGCCATCGCCTCCAGCGGCTTGAGCGGGGTGACGAGATCGGTCAGCCGCATTTTCTTGCGCGGATAAGCGAGGATGTCGACGAGGCTGTAATAGCGCTCGACCTGATCGTGCGGCACGCGGCCGACGAAGCGGATGCGCCCGGCCACCGGCGAGGCCATCGCCTGGGCGTGGAGCGCAGCCTCCATCGGCCCGCCACCGACCAGCAGAAGATGCGCAGTGGGCCGCGCCGCGACCAGTGCCGGCATCGCCGCGATCAGATCGTCGAGTCCCTCATAATCGTAGAAGCTGCCGATGAAGCCGACGACGTCGGCGCCATCGAGTCCGAGTTCGGCCGCGAGCGCCGAGTCGCGTGGCGGAATCGTGCCGAACAGGTCGAGATCGACGCCGTTGGGCGACACCATGATCTTCGCCGCCGGGATTCCGCGCGCGATCAGATCGGCGCGCAGCCCTTCGCAGATCACGACGACCGCATCGGCGCGGCGGCACACCCAGGTTTCGAGCGCGCGGGTGGCGCGATAGCGCGCCGATCCCTCGCGCCCGGTGCCGTTGCCGACCGCGGCATCCTCCCAGAAGGCGCGGATCTCGTAAACGAAGGGCAGCCGGGCGCGGCGGGCGCTGCGCAGCGCGGCAAGGCCGTCGAGCACGGGCGAGTGGGCATGGACGATATCCGGGCGGTCGGCGGCGATCCGCCGGTCGATGCTCGCCGACAGGGCCGCCACCTCGCGCCATTCGCGCAGGACGGGCAGATTCGATAAGGACTGGCCCGACACGGACTGGGTGGTGCGGTGGAAGCGCAGGCCTTCGGCCAGCTCGACGGGGGGACCGGATGCGGTGTGGCGGACGCCGGTGACGCCCTCGACCTGCCAGCCCTTGCCCTGCTGCGCCATCATGATCGCGCGCGTGCGGAAGGTGTAGCCGCTGTGCATCGGCAGGCTGTGATCGAGAACGTGAAGGATCTTCAAGATTTGGCCGCTTCCCGCGTAAGATAAGCACCTTGGGCATCAACGATTTTTTTCGTTCCCCGGCGAAGGCCGGGGCCCAGGAGTCACACGCTCGGCATGTGTGACTCCTGGGCCCCGGCCTTCGCCGGGGAACAGCACCAATCGATGGCGCCGGATTTCCGAACTCTCCCCGTCTGCCACGCCAACATTTAACGGGGCGTCAACCGGATCGGGCTAGAAGAGGCGTCTCGAAGCCCTCGCCCCACGACATGGGCGCCGGCGATGGTGGGCTGGACGACGCGAATGATCGACAATTTCTCGCTCGGCCTCTGCCATGGCCTGATGCTGCTGGCGGCATGGCTGCTGCTGTTCCGCACCGATCTGGACCATGAGCCGCCGCCGCCGCACGACGAGGATCCGCAGCCGCGCTTCGGCCAGCGTCACGCGCCGGCCGAGACAATGAAAGATGCGCCCCGTGCGTGACCTCGCCTTCGTCGGCTTCCTGCTCGCTTTGCTCGGCTTCGGTTTTCGCAGGCCGTTCCTGTTCGTGCTCGCTTATGTCTATGTCGACATCGTCTCGCCGCAGCGGCTGACCTATTTGCTGCTGAACTCGGTGCCGATCTCGCTGATCATCGTCGGCCTCGCGATGCTCTCCTACTTCCTGGTCGACGACAAGCGCGACAGCCGGGTGGCGCCGCGCCAGATGCTGATGCTGATGCTGCTCGCCTACTGCGCGGTCACTACCAGCCAGGCCGATTTCCCGGTGGAAGCGGCATTCAAATGGGACTGGGTGTGGAAGGCGCTGCTGTTCGCGATCTTCCTGCCGCTGACCCTGCGTACGCGGCTGCGGATCGAGGCGCTCGCCTTGTTCATGATCCTGTCGGCCGGATCGATCATCATCGTCGGCGGCATCAAGACGATCGCGTCGGGCGGCGGCTATGGCGCGCTCAACCTGATGATCGACAATAATAGCGGCCTCTATGAATCGAGCACGATCGCGACGGTGGCGATCGCGATCATCCCGCTGATCCTGTTCTTCACCCGACATGGCACGATCTTCAAGCCCGACTGGAAGGTGAAGCTGTTCGCTTATGCCCTGTGCTTCTCTTGCCTGCTGATCCCGGTGGGTACCGAGGCGCGCACGGGGCTGATCTGCATCGGCATTCTCGCGGTGCTGATGCTGCGCTACACCAAGAGACGCGTCCTCTATATCGCGCTGATGGCGGTCGGCGGCCTCGCGGCGATCCCGCTGCTGCCGCAGAGTTTCACCGCGCGAATGGACACGATCGGCAACTACAAGGCCGACAGTTCCGCCTCCACCCGCGTCGCGGTGTGGAAGTGGACGTGGGAATATGTGAAGGATCATCCGTTCGGCGGCGGCTTCGACGCATTCCGCCAGAACAAGCTGACGATCGAGAAGGTCGAGACCGACAAGACCGCCTCCGGCACCGACGTGAAGCAGACGCTCGAATATGACAAGGCGCGCGCCTATCACAGCGCCTATTTCGAGATGCTCGGCGAACAGGGCTTCCCCGGCCTGGTGCTGTGGCTGCTGATCCACGGCATCGGCATCTTCCGGATGGAATTGCTCCAGCGGCGCTATGCGAAGAAGACCGCCGAGCACCAGGCATGGATCGGCCCGCTCGCCAGCGCGCTGCAGCAGGGCCATATCATCTACATGTTCGGATCCTTGTTCGTCGGCATCGCGCTGCAGCCGTTCGTCTACATGCTGGTGGGCATGCAGATCGGCCTCGACACCTACGCCCGCCGGCGCGAGCATGAGGCGGCGTGGCGACCGCTGGTCAAGCGGATTCGGGGGGCGGAGCATGCGCCGGCGGAGAATGCGGGGGCCGTGTAGCGCGGATCGGGGTGCCCGTTCGGGGCCGCGGGCCCGGTTGCAAGCGGAGGGGAGTGTGAGGGGCGCCTGGTTGATCTTATGCCGGGTCACCGCACGGCAAGCACGGCCGGAGGGAAGCCAAGATGACTGGCGAACGCGTCCGCACTGTTCCGACAATCCGATCGTTCATTTGTCGTGAGATTGTCCTCGGGACCGTTTGCGGAACCGGATAACGAGACGCGGCAGTGCGAGGATGCGGAAAGCGAACGAATAGCCGACGTGCCGCCAGCCGGCCTTGACGAAGGCGCGCTGCGACGCGATGTGATTCCACCAGATGAACGCCGTCAGGCGTCGAATGCCACCCCGCATAAGGTCGGCCGAAGAGGCGCGAATGCACTGCGTGGCCATACCCCTGCCGGCCTGCCCGGCGCGCGTTGCGACATGAAGCAGGCAGAGTTCGTCGATGCCGAGCGGCCAGAGCCAATTGAACGCATAGATCAGGTGCGTGCAGTAAAAGCTCACACTGCAGATCCGGGCGTCTTCGACCAGCGCATAACCGATATAGTCCGGGCGACAGTAGCCGGCGGCATGGACGAGATTATGATCGCCACTGGCGACCAGTTCGGACTTCCGATCCGGGCCGAGATGGGCCAACGCAGGGTATCGGGTGTCCTGGTCGCATGCCTGCGCGGATCGCTCGATCGCGTAGATATGATTGAAATCATATTGGACGATGGCGCGAAGCACGGCGACGGCACGCGCTCTCAGCCGAGCCTGCACAGGCTCCTCATGTCCCATAATAGCACGAGTTGATATTTCCCGAGACCTCAGCATCTTGTGACCGCTTACCAAAAATGGTGGCTACGCAACTCGCGCTGGCAATTTCCTGTGATGAATCGCCCTTCGCATTCTGACCTCAAAGTAGCTATTTCCGGCAGAAAGTCGATCCAATTCCATGATTGGAGCCGGAGCTATTGTGGTTAATTTGTCGGCCATTTTTACAGTGTTCGTTCAATTAACCATTACACCCCGCCCCACTCCGTTCTGGCACGAATGTTGCTGAGAGATTAACGGACCAAGAGGAGTTGGGGACCATGCGCATTTTCAGGATAGCCTGCACGGCGGCACTCGCCGCACTGACGATCGGCACGGCCAAAGCCGATGTCATTCCATTGACCTCCGGCGACATCGGGACATCGTTCTCGGTCGGTTACAACGGCTTCGCCGACGGGTCGCCGATCGACGGCCTGACCGGATCGATTGGCTTCACGCTGACCGGCGTGACGGGATCGAGCTATTTGTTCGACTATACCGTCAACAACACGTCGTCGAACCCGATTCTTACGTCACGCATCTCGGGTTTCGGGTTCAACACCAATCCCGACATCGTTGGCGCGACCTCGACAGGTGTCTACGATACTGTCGGCACCGATGCGAACGTCCCGAACATCGGGACGGTCGACGTCTGCTTCAAAGGCGGCGGCGGCATCAACAGCTGCGCGGGCGGCGGCGGCGGCGGCGTCACTCTCGGCGACACCGGCAGCGGCACGCTGAGCCTCGATTTCGGCTCGGTGCTGAGCAGCATCGATCTCAGCGATTTCTTCGTCCGTTACCAGTCGATCACCGGCACCGGTGCAGGCACGCCGAGTTCGGCCGTGGGCACCGGCACGATTTCGAGCACCGGCGGCAGTTCGGGTGGCAGCAGCGGTGGCAGTTCGGGCGGCACGCCGGTTCCCGAGCCCGCCGACTTCGCGCTGTTCGGACTCGGTGTGCTGGGACTGGCAATCGGCCGTCGCGGCGCCCGCCGAGCAACGAGAATGGCGGCCTGAGCTTCGCTACAGGCGCGCGAGTGTGACGCGCGCCTGCTCTTTCTCGGCGAAGGCCGGCGCAGCGATCAAGGCGGCCAGCTCGCGGCGCGCCTCTTCCTTGTGGCCTTGTTCGGCCAGCGCCTGAGCGAGATGCCAACGGATTGTCAGGTTCGCCGGCGCCGCCTTCGTGGCATCCCGAAGAACCGCCAGTCCGCGCGCGCGATCCTTGCCCGAGACGTGCAGAAGCCAGCCATGCGTGTCGGCAATCGAGGCATTGGCCGGCGCCGTACGATAGGCCTCGGCCGAGATCGGCAGCGCTCGCGCAACGTCGCCCGACTTGAAATAGGCCCAGGCAAGATTGTTGGCGACCATCGGGTCGCGCTTGCCGATTTCGCCGCGCAGCGATTCATAGCGGCGGACGGCTTCGCTCCATCGCCCGGCCTTCAGCGCGCGATCCGCCGCCACCAGTTGGTCGGCGACAAGGCGCGGATTCGGCAATTTCGCGCGCGTCGCATAGGCCATCGCGCGCTTGTCGCCCAGGCTTTCCATCGCCTTCGCCAGGATCCCGATCGCTTCACGACTGGCCAGATTGCGGTCGGCCAGCGGTTGAAGCGTCGCCACCGCCGACAGCGCATCGCCGACCCCCCATTGCGCGATGCCCAGCGTCTGGCGCGCCGAATTATTGCCAGGCTCGGTCGCGAGCAGGCGGTTCATCGCCTCGATCGCCGCCTCGTTATTGCCCAGCCGCAGGGCGATTTCGCCGTTCAGCAACATGGCTGCGGGATTGCGGTCGAGCGCGGTGGCGGTCTGCTGCATCAAATCGCGGGCAGCAGGATAATCGCGCTTGGCAACGGCGTGCCGCGCCTCAAGGAACAGCGCGTAGGGATTTTTCGCGTCGAGCTGGAGAACCTCTCTGGCGAGATCCAGCATCGCTTGCGGCTGCCCGACATCGCCGAGTAGCGCCGCCTTGCCGAGCATCGCCGGCACATGGCGCGGGAAGATCTTCAGCGCACGATCGAACCAGCCCAGCGCCCGCTCCGGTTCGCCCGCACCGCGCGCGATTTCGGCATTCAGCATCATCGCGTCGACGTTGCGCGCATCGATCGCCAGCGCGTGCTTCGCGGCATCCGCGGCACCAGCCGCATCCTTCGTGGCGAGCAGCACGCGGCCGCGGTCGGCCCACAGTCCGGCATCGGCTGCGTCAAGCGCGATGCCGTCCTCAAGCGTGCGGAGGGCGGCCGCATTGTCGCCCATCGCCGCCTGGGTCCGGCCGGCGATACGCAGTCCTGCCGCCTTGTACTTGCCATCGGCGCTGGCGGCTTCCCGCAGCGCCCGCGTCGTCTCGCCCTGCAACAGCAGCGCATGAGCCAAAAGATGATGGGTTTCGCCGACCGCAATGCCGGTCTCGCGCGCGCGCAGGATTTCCGCTTCTGCGGCGATCCCGTCGCCCAACACCAGATAGATGCGGCCCTGCAGCAGATGCGCTTTCCCGTCGGCCGGGTTGGCCTTGAGCAGGGCCAGCAACTCGGTGCGGGCGCCGTAGGGATCATTGGCAGAAAATTTACGCTGCGCCTGCTCCATCGAAGGCGGCTGCACCGGCGCACCGCCGCAGCCGGCGAGGATCAGCGCCGCTCCAAACGGCAGGAACAAAAATCTGAGCTTAGCGAGTCGAGGCATCCGAATGCGTTAAACTGGTCAGGTAAATGACGGGTAAACCCGGGATCGGGCCGCCAGAGTTTCCAGAGTTTTCGGGGACTAGGCGTAATTGAAGTAGCCACCCTCCTGCATCGTACGGAGTTGCCTGGCAGGTGTTCCAAGGCAGAAGGATGACCGATGACGATAAATGAGGGGAGTCCTGAACGCCGGTGGGGTAAAAGCCGCGATTGCCGGGTCCGGTGACTACACCCAGTATTTGCACCAATGGCCGACCGCACTCCAAGTCATCGCTCGGCCTGTGCGGCAAGCCCAGCCAATGCCTCCCCACTCAGGCCGCATATGCCCGAGCCTCCTGGTACACGTCCCCTCCCAGCTCGGCGTCGGATTTCAGCAGGTCGAGATAGGCGCTGGCGCATGCAGACTGCGGTGAGTTCGGACTGATGAGTTCCGCCAACTGCACGGCGGCATCGTCACGCACCTGCTCCGTCGCCCCTGATCGTTCAGCTGAGCATCGACCGTCACCGATGCCCGCTTCGTCGACATTTTGGCGGCGCGGCGGATCAACGCATAAGGCCGGTAGCCCGAAGAGGCGATGAGGGGCGAGAGGAGAGCAAGCGCGATCGCATCGAGGACCGTGCTCTTGCCCGAACCGTTGATACCGAGCAGCACGTTGACATTCCTGAGCCGCGGCAGCTTCTCGCCGGGCGCCGCACGCGCGCCGGGCGCAAGGAACTCCAGCTCAGCGTGGTGGAACGAGCGGAGATCGTCGATCTGGAGCTTCTTGACGTACATCTCGGGTCGTCCCTCGGCGGGGTCAGGCGCGCATGATAGGCTGCGCAGCGACGTCAGGCGAGAGCCACTCGCGACGCCAAGTGAAATTGGCGTCAACATTAAAGACAACCGGTCTGATCGGCATGATTGGTGCCGTTACCCGCCCGCGCAATCATGAATCGGAGCCCAGGCAAGCCGACATGCACGCTGGATAAACCTCATAGCGATCATATATGCGGCGGACGGATTTGACGGCGCGAGGCTGAAGGAGACGGTTGTGCAGATTGCGGTTCTGACGTTCGACGGGTTCAACGAGCTGGACTCGTTCGTCGCGGCAGCGATCCTCAATCGTATGAAGACGCGGGGGTGGGCGGCGCTGATTACGTCTCCAACCGAGGAGGTGACGTCGATGAACGGCGTCACCGTCCTCCGTCAGCGTCCGCTCGAATTTGCGACCGAGGCCGATGCCGTATTGATCGGCAGCGGGACCAAGACCCGCGACATCGCCGCCGATGCCGGCCTGCTGGCGCGGATCGTGCTCGACCCTTCGCGCCAGCTGATCGGCGCACAATGCTCGGGCACGCTTCTGCTGGCAAAGCTGGGCCTGCTGGGCAATCTGGCGGCCTGTACCGACCTGACGACCAAGCCGTGGGTGATCGAGGCCGGTGTCGATGTCATCGATGCGCCCTTCATCGCGCACGGCAATGTCGCCACGGCGGGAGGCTGTCTCGCCTCCCAATATCTGGCGACCTGGATGATCGCCCGCGGCGCGTCGATGCACGATGCCGAGGCGGCTATGCACTATGTCGCGCCGGTCGGGGAAAAAGCGCTCTATGTCGAACGCGCGAGGGCTGTCGTCGCGCCGTTTCTGGCGTGCCGACGAACGATTGCCGCATAGATCGCGGGGCGCGGAGACGTCCGTTCGTCCCGGGGACCGTTCGCAGCGGACATTGCGATCCGGATCCAGCCTCGAAGACCGGGATCATTTCGACGCCAGGGCAACCTCCGGGCTAAGCCCGTTCCCGGCAAGATGGGCGTTGTCATCGAGCCTGAAATGGAACAGGCGGCTCGGACCGTCTTCCGGAAGGACGTGCAGTTCGCGGCCCCGCAGCGTCATCCCTTCGCCAGTATAGGCCTTGGCACGGGTATGGGGCTCGACGCGGTCCGTTGCCCCGGTCCGCAACGTCCGCACCAGCTTCATCGCCGGGAAGTCGATCCAGTCGATCGTACCGCTGTGCCGCGCCAGCAGTCCGCCGGCGACCAACTGACCGTCGATGAACTTCATATCCTGGTAGCGCGTGCCCGTCGGGTTGCGCACGACCCGCATTTGCCCGCCGTTGCTCAGATCGAATATGTAGAGCCGCTTGCTGTCCCAATTGCCCGCAATGAGAAAGTGGTTCGACACCGCCACGCATCCCAGATGGTCCGCAACGTGGATTTTGCGGCGTATCTGCAGCGTGTCTGCAGCGATTTCCACGAGCACGGTCGAGCTGTGCGGCTTGTATTCGGCAACCGGAACCCAGATCGAATGATCGGAAATCGAAAACCCGCCCGGATGATATCGCGCCCCGTCGGTCAGTTCCAATCGCCGCAAAAACTTGCCATTGGCCCGGTCGAATTGATGGATGTAACCCCGGTGACGCCTGACATCGACCGATGTAACCCAGATATTCTGGCTATCGAGATCGACTCCCTGGACGTGAAACAATTCACCCTGAAGATGGAGGGTGCCAAGAAGCCGCGCATGCTCTATCCCACCGATTCTTTCAGATTGTGCCGCTGGTGCCGGAAAATTTGACAACAAAAAGGCCATAACCGTGACAGCGGCCTGAATTGCTTTGCGGATCATCTGATTTCCCCCGGGGATTTCCGATGTCGGCCCGCTAACAGCGCAATATTACGGGCCGAAGTAAAGCGGATCCGTTCGTCGACTCTGCCTCGATCGAGGGACATGCCTTCCCAGGCCAGCCACGTTCCGGTTGCCGAACGGCCAACATGGGCGCCCTCCTCTCGCCAGGCAGCCTTTCGGCGGCGACCGGGTCAGTACTGCCATTCCCCCCTCGCTGCCGCTGAGGCCGGCGCTACCGGCATCCGAGAGGCTGGTTATCATTCTGCATGACTGCCCCCTGAAATCCGACACCCCTAAATCCGTTGGCATAGCAAGACGTCGCCGAGCGTGACGCCTCGCAGGATCGATGAGGAGTTTCGAAGATGAGAGGCACAAAAGGAATCGCCGTCGTGACCGGCGCGTCGAGCGGTATCGGCGCGATTTACGCCGACCGCCTCGCCGCGCGCGGCTATGATCTAGTTCTGGTCGCACGCAGCGCCGACAAGCTGGCGCAGGTCGCCGACCCGATTCGCGCGAAGAGCGGTCGAACGGTGGACGTGCTTCCTGCCGACCTCGCCGACGCAGCCGATCTCGCGCGCGTCGAGGCCGTGCTGAAGACCGTCCCCAACATCACCTTGCTGGTCAACAATGCCGGCCTCGGCGGCGCGCTGACGCTGCCCGAATCCGATGTCGACCAGATGACCGCGATGATCGCGCTCAACGTCACGGCGCTCACCCGCCTGACCTACGCGATCGTGCCGCGGTTCGTCGCGCGCCGCGCGGGCACGATCGTCAACATCGCGTCGATCGTTGCAATCAATCCCGAGGCGCTGAACGGCGTCTATGGCGGCACCAAGGCGTTCGTCGTCGGCTTCAGCCAGAATTTGCGGCACGAACTCGCCGGGACCGGCGTCGCGGTGCAGGTCGTCCTGCCGGGCGCCACCGCCACCGACTTCTGGGCGATCGCGGGCCGGCCGGTCGAACATCTGCCGAGCGAGATCGTGATGCGCAGCGAAGACCTGGTCGATGCGGCGCTGGTCGGGCTCGACCGGGGCGAGTTCGCCACGATCCCCTCGCTCCAGGATGGCGACCTGTTCGACGCCTATGAGGCCGCGCGCCAGGCGATGATCGGCAAGCTTTCCACCGCCACCCCGGCGCCACGCTACCGGGCCGCCGCCTGACCCCAGCCTCGCGCCACGCGCAGGCAAAGCTTCGGTTCGAAGAGGAGACCGACATGAGGACCTTCCACAAGGCGCGCGCGGACGATGATCGCGTGCTCGAAGCCGGGATCGAATGGATCGTCGCCCGGCAACTGGCACCGATCCAGGACGAGCTCCTGCGCCTCCGCGCCTATCTCGAGGCGCTGCGCGAGGTGGTCGAGCCACTGTGACGACCCCGGTTCCCCACCCCCCGATTTCAAACACCCCGCCGCCACTGCGGCACAACGAAAGGACATGACATGGCTACCGCATTCAAACCTTCGCCGAAGCCGCTGCCGGCGCCGAACGGCGATTTCTATGGCATCGAGGACACGCTCAGCCCCGAGGAGCGGGCGATCCTCGACACGGTGCGTGCCTTCATGGATGCGAAGGTCGCGCCGATCATCAACGATTATTGGGTCAGGGACGCCTTCCCGTTCGAGTTGATCGAGCCCGTGAAGGCGCTCGGCACGGGCCGCCTCGGCATCGGCCGCGGCGGGAGCCCGATGCTCACCGGCCTGATGATCATGGAGATGTCCCGGATCGACCCCTCCTTCGCGACCTTCTACGGCGTCCATACCGGCCTTGCCATGGGCTCGATCGCCTTGCTCGGCTCCGAAGAGCAGAAGCAGACATGGCTGCCGGCGATGGAGCGGTTCGAGAAGATCGGCTGCTTCGCCCTGACCGAGCCCCTGGTCGGCTCCGGCACCGGCGGCGGCCTCACCACCACCGCGAAGCGCGACGGCGACAGCTGGATCCTGAACGGCGAGAAGAAGTGGATCGGCAACGCCACCTGGTGCGACGTCTCGATCGTCTGGGCGCGCGACCTCGACGACAATCAGGTCAAGGGCTTCATCGTCGAGAACAAGACGACGCCCGGCTTCGTGGTCGAGAAGATCGAGAACAAGATGGCGCTGAAGGTCGTCCAGAACGGCCACATCACGATGACCGATTGCCGGGTTCCGGAGGCCAATCGCCTCCAGAAGGCGAATTCGTTCCGCGACACCGCCTTCGTGCTGCGCGAGACCCGCTCCGGCGTCGCCTGGATGGCGACCGGCGTACAGATGGGCGCTTATGAGCTGGCGGTCCGATATGCGCAGCAGCGCCTGCAGTTCGGCAAGCCGATCGGCGCGTTCCAGATGATGCAGGATCTGCTCGCGAAGATGCTCGGGAACCTCACGGCCTGCCAGTCGATGATGTACCGGCTTGCCGAACTCGAGCAATCCGGCAAGCTCACCGACCAGCTCGCCTCGCTGGCCAAGGCGTTCACCACCCAGCGGATGCGCGAGACCGTCGCCTGGGCGCGCGAGCTGCACGGCGCGAACGGCATCATCGTCGACAACAGCATCGGCCGGCTCTTCGCCGATGCGGAGGCGCTCTACTCCTATGAGGGCACCTTCCAGATGCAGAATCTGATCATCGGCAAGGCCGTCACCGGGTTCAGCGCCTTCGTCTGAGCGCTGCCCCGCTCGAACCGACACAGGAGACAAGACATGGCTACGCTTGCGGTTCCACCGCGGGCCGGGGACGCTCGTCCTCTCGCCCTCGAGAACCTGATCTACGAGAAGAAGGGCGCGATCGCCTATGTGACGATTAATCGTCCAAAGCTGCTCAACGCCCTCAACCGGGCCACCTGGTCCGATCTGCGCGCCGCCTTTGAAGACGCCCGGGATGACGCCGCGATCCGCGGCGTCATCCTTACCGGGGCGGGCGACAAGGCGTTCGTTGCCGGCGCCGACATCAACGAACTGGCGCGCGCCACCGCGGTCGAAGCGGAAGCATCGGGCCGCATCGGTCAGGGGGTGCTCGATCTCATCGAGACGCTCGGCAAGCCGGTGGTCGCGGCGATCAACGGCTTCGCGCTGGGCGGCGGTTGCGAGACGGCGATGGCCTGCACCATCCGCATCGCCGCCGAGCATGCGAGGTTCGGCCAGCCCGAGGTCAAGCTGGGATTGCTCCCCGGCGGCGGCGGCACCCAGCGGCTGCCCCGGCTGGTGGGCAAGGGCCGCGCGCTCCAGCTCATCTTCACCGGGGGCATGATCGGTGCCGACGAGGCCTGGCGCATCGGCCTCGTCAACGAGGTCGTGCCCGCCGCGGACCTGATCGCGCGTGCCGAGGCGATTCTCGCCGAGATCGGCGCCAACGCGCCGGTGGCGGTCCGCTACGCCCTCGCGGCAGCGAACAAGGGCATGGAGACCAGCCAGAGCGAAGGCCTCGCCCTCGAAGCCGCCTATTTCGGCCTGTCCGCCGGCACGGAGGACAAGAAGGAGGGCACGTCAGCTTTCCTCGAGAAGCGCGCACCGCAGTTTCGCGGGCGCTGAAGCGCGCGCCCACCCGAATATTCAGGAGACAATTCATGACGAACGAGAACATCTTTTCAGGACTGAAGGTCGTCGATCTGTCGAGCTTCATCGCCGGCCCCGGCGCCGCCGTGATCCTGTCCGACTTCGGTGCCGACGTGATCAAGGTCGAGCCGCCGCGCGGAGACTTCTGGCGATATGGCAACAGGCTGGCGATCGAGCCGGTCGCCGACGAAGCGTATCAGTGGCATCTTTCCAACCGCAACAAGCGCAGCATCACGCTCGATCTCAAATCGCCCGGCGCGCGCGAAATCCTGCTGGAGCTCGTCGTTTGGGCGGATGTGATGATCGTCAACACGCCGCACGAGGCGCGCAAGAAACTCGGCCTCGAATATGAGGATATTTCGGCCTGGAATCCGCGGCTGATCTATGCCGACCTGACGGGGTTCGGTGAGCATGGCCCGGACGCCGGTCTGCCCGGCTTCGACCTGACCGCTTTCTGGGCGCGCAGCGGGCTGCTGTCGATGACGCGCAACGCGGGCGCGTCCCCGACCTGGCCGGTCAGCGGCAGCGGCGACAATGCCACCGCGGTCGATCTTTATGCGGCGATCGTGACCGCGCTCTATCGGCGCGAGCGCACCGGCAAGGGTTCCTATGTCACGACATCGCTGCTCGCGGCAGGTGTCTGGTCGGCGGGCGTCATGGTGACGGGCGCACTGGCGAACGCCAAGATGCCGCCGTTGCTCGACCGTGCGCATCCGGCGACCGCGGGGTCGAATGTCTATCGCGCCTCCGACGGCGCCTGGTTCGTCCTGGTTGTCCAGCCCGATCGCGCGGTGCCGCTCGCCAGGGCGATCAACCGCCCCGACCTTCTGACCGATCCGCGCTTCGCCGATCCGGCCAGGCGCGCCGCCAACACCGATGCGCTGACGGCGATCCTTGCCGACATCTTCGCTTCGCAGCCGATGGCCCATTGGACCGAAGTCTTCACCGGCATCAACGTCACCTTCGGCAGGGTGAACGGCCCCGAAGAGGTGATCAAGGATCCGCAGCTGGAAGCGAACGGCATCGTCGTTCCGCTGGCGGGTGCCGGCACGCTGACGCAGACGATCAGCAGTCCATTCAAGGTGCACGGCGTCGCCAAGGTGCCGGCGCGCCGTGGTCCGAACCTCGGCGAGCACACCGAGGAAATCCTCCACGAACTCGGTTTCGACGACAACAGCATCGAGAGCCTGCGCGAAGACGGCGCGATCCCAAAAGCAAGCAGGCACGCCGCCTGAGCCGGCAAGACCCTCACACCAGGAAGCAGACCATGAGCGACATCAACACCGCATTGTCCGACGGCATCTTGCGGGTCGAACTCAATCGTCCCGACAAGAAGAACGCCATGACCGGCGCCATGTACACCCGCCTCGCCGAAATCCTCGCCGCGGCGGACCGGGACGATGCGGTCCGTATCGTGCTCTGGCACGGCGCCGGCGGCGCCTTCACCGCCGGCAACGATATCGAGGATTTCCTGAGCAATCCCCCCCCGCCCGGCGGCTCGCCGCAGGGACGCCTGACGGACGCCTTCATCGCGTTCGGCAAACCGATCGTTGCGGCGGTGCATGGCGTCGCCGTCGGCGGCGGCACGACGATGCTGACACACTGCGACTTCGTCTATGCCGCCGAGAGCACGCGTTTCCAGATTCCATTCGTCAATCTGGCCCTCGTTCCGGAGTTCGGCTCGAGCTTCTCTATCCCGGCCCGCATCGGGCATCTTCGCGCGGCGGAGCTGTTCCTGCTCGGCGAACCCTTCACGGCGCAGCATGCAGCCGAGCTGGGACTCGTGACGCGGGTCGTGCCGGATGCGGATGTGCTGACGACCGCGACCGCAACCGCCCGGAAGCTGGCGGCAAAACCGCAGGGCGCGCTCCGCGCATCCAGGCGGCTGATCAAGGGCGCCTGGTTCGGCCCGGTCCGAGAGGCCGTCGAAAACGAAGCGCAGGAATTCGCCGCGCGCGTCCGCGGGGCCGAGGCCCGGGAGGCTTTCTCGGCCTTCCTCGAAAAGCGCCCGCCCAACTTCGAAAATGCGGCGTGATCGCCATGGCAGACGATCGTCAGGCCGCCCTCGAGGATTTCAGGCGCAGCGTGAAACGGATTGCGGCCGTCGCCGTCCTGATGGTGGTCGGTGCACTGGCCTATCTCCGGCTGTTCGGCGCGCTCAACGCGACCACCATCATTGCGACCACGCTCGGCGTGTTCATCTCCGTCATGCTGGGGTGCGGGCTCTTCGCCGCGGCATTCTTCAGCCAGAAAAGTGGACTCGACGAAGAGGTGACGGACGCCACGCGGTCCGAACGCGAGCGCAAACTGAAGTAAATTTCCAGTCAAAGGAGCATCTCATGACTGTTCACCAACCAATCAAGCGCATATCGGATCGGACCGGATCAGGCCGACTATTTGTCCTCGAACTGAGCGGCGGACGGATTCACGCGATGAACCCCGACGGCTCTGATAACCGGATCATCGTCAGCGATTGCCGTCTTCCCGACGGCATCGCGATCGATGTCGCAGCCGGCCACATCTACTGGACCAACATGGGCGTCCCGAGCCGCAACGACGGCTCGATCGAGCGCGCCAATCTCGACGGCGGCAACCGTGTGGTGATCATCCCGTCGGGCGTCGCCTTCACGCCCAAGCAGCTCCATCTCGATCAGGCCGGCGGCAAGCTTTACTGGTCCGACCGCGAGGGCATGCGCGTGATGCGCGCGAACCTCGACGGATCGCACGTCGAAACCTTGATCGAGAGCGGCCATGGCGATGCCGACCGCCGCGATCAGACGCGCTGGTGCGTCGGGATCACCGTCGATCCCGTCCGCGGCAAATTCTACTGGACGCAGAAGGGCGGCGACGATGCCGGCGTCGGCCGCATCCTGCGCGCCAATATCGACATGCCCTGCGGCGAAAGCCCGGCGAGCCGCTCCGACGTCGAGCTGCTGTTCGACGGCTTGCCCGAACCGATCGATCTCGAACTCGACCTCGAAAATCGCATTCTCTACTGGACCGATCGCGGCGATCCCCCGACCGGCAACACCGTCAACTGCGCGGCGATCGACGAGTGCGATGCGGCGCCGCAAGTCCTCGTCAGCCACCTGATGGAGGGCATCGGCATCGCGCTCGACCTGCCCGGCAACCGCATGTTCGTCACCGACCTCGGCGGCTCGGTCTATGTCGCCGACCTCGATGGATCGAACAAGCGCACGCTCCTGGGCGCGCAAGGCAATCTCGCCGGCATCGCCTACGCCGAAATCTAACCCAAGCATTGGAGACCTGACATGATCGACACCAAGACTATCCGCCGGATCGCCGTGATCGGCACGGGCGTCATCGGCGCGAGCTGGACCGCCTTGTTCCTCGCCAAGGGCTTCGAGGTCGTCGCGACCGACCCCGCGCCGGAAGCCGAAGCCGCGTTGCGCAAATTCGTGGAAAAGGCGTGGCCGGCGCTCGAGCGGCTGGGCCTCGCGCCCGGCGCATCGCAGGCGAAGCTCAGCTTCACCGCCGACCTCGCCGAGGCGCTGACGGGAGCCGATTTCGTCCAGGAGAACGGACCCGAACGGATCGAGCTCAAGCGGACGCTCTACGGCCAGCTCGATGCGCTGCTCCCGCCCGACGTGATCATCGCGTCGAGTTCTTCGGGGCTGCCGATGAGCGAGATCCAGATCGGCGCCACGTCACATCCGGAACGCTGCATCATCGGCCATCCGTTCAACCCGCCGCATCTGATTCCGCTGGTCGAGCTCGTCGCCGGCGCGAAGACGTCGGAAGAGTCGATCCGCCGCGCCGACGCATTCTACACGGCGATCGGGCGCCGCACCGTGCGCCTCAACAAGGAAATGCCGGGCCACGTCGCCAATCGCCTCCAGGGCGCGCTGGCACGCGAGGTCTATTATCTGGTCAGCGAAGGCGTGCTGAGCGCCGCCGATGTCGACACCGCTCTGTCCTGGGGACCCGGGCTGCGCTGGGGCCTGATGGGCAATATGATGCTCAACCATCTCGGCGGCGGCCCCGGCGGCATCGAGCATTTCTTCGCGCAGTTCGCCGGGCCGATGACGCATTCGTGGAAGAGCCTCGGCACGCCGGAACTGACCCCCGAGGTCCAGCGCACGCTGATCGACAGCGTCCATGCCGAGATTGGGTCCCGCACGATCGAGGAACTCGAAGAGGAGCGCGACCAGCTGATCCTCGGCCTCCTCGCGTTGCGGGCCAATTTGGGCGAGGCAAGGGTGTGATGGCCATGACCGGAAAATTCGGCCCGGCCGCGGCGTCGGCCTACCCGTATCCGCTGCTCATCAAGCAGCTCTGGCACACGCCGCTCGCGCAGGCGCCCGATCAGGAGATCGTGTATCGTGACCTGAAGCGTTTCACCTATCGCCAGCTGCGCGAGCGCGTCGGGCGGCTGGCGTCGAGCCTCGCCACGCTCGGCGTCGGCCCGGGCGAAACCGTCGGCGTGCTCGACTGGGACAGCAACCGATTCCTCGAGGCTTACTTCGCCGTCCCGATGATGGGCGCTGTCCTGCAGACGGTGAATGTCCGCCTGCCACCCGAGCAGGTGGCGTACCCGATCGATCACGCGGGCGCGTCGGTCCTTCTCGTCCATGACGATTTCGTTCCGATGCTCGAAGGCATCAGACATCAACTGCCCAAGGTGAGGCACCTGATTCTGCTGTCTGACCGGACGGAGCCGCAGGCTGGCGGGCTCAGCTTCATCGGCGAATATGAGGAGCTGTTGCGCGGCGCGTCGCCGGACTACGGCTTCCCCGACTTTGACGAGAACAGGCGCGCGACAATTTATTATACGAGCGGAACGACGGGGCGGCCCAAGGGGGTTTCCTTCAGCCATCGCCATCTGGTGCTTCATTCCCTGGCCGAACTGGCTTTCTTCGGCATGGCCGCAAAGCAGGGCCGGTTCTCCCGCGACGATGTCTACATGCCGATGACCCCGATGTTCCACGCCCACGCCTGGGGGATGCCGTGGACGGCGACGCTAGCGGGGGCCAAGCAAGTCTATCCGGGGCGCTACGATCCCGCCTTGCTGCTCAAGCTGATCAAGACCGAGGGCGTGACCTTCACCCACGGCGTGCCGACCCTTCTGCAGATGCTGCTCGGCGCGGCGACGGCAGCGAACACCGATCTCGCCGGCCTGAAAATGGTGATCGGCGGTTCGGAACTGCCGCATGGACTCGTCAGGCAGGCGCGCGCGCTCGGCGCCGACGTCTTTGCCGGCTACGGGATGTCGGAAAGCGCCCCGATGGTTTCGCTGGCGCAGGTGAAATCCGTGGATCTCATCGGCGACCCCGAGCGCGAAGCGGATATCCGGACCAGCGCCGGCCTGGCTGCACCGCTCGTCGATCTGCGTCTGGTGGGCGCGGACCGGAACGAACTGCCCCATGACGGAAAAGCGCGTGGTGAAATCCTCGTGCGCGCACCGTGGCTGACCCAGGGATATGTCGACAATTCCGAGGCGTCCGAACAATTGTGGGCCGGCGGCTATCTCCACACGGGCGACATCGGCACGATAGGCCCGGACGGTTACGTCCGGATCGTCGACCGGATCAAGGACGTGATCAAGACCGGCGGCGAATGGGTCTCGTCGCTGGAGATCGAGCATCTCATTTCGCAATGCGAGGGCGTGTTCGAAGCGGCCGTCATCGGCGTCAAGGACGACAAATGGGGTGAGCGGCCACTGGCGCTCGTCGTCAGGGATGGCCGGCGCGGGGACGATCCGACCGACACGCAGATAAGGGCACATCTGCAAACCCTGGCCGATAGCGGAGCGATCTCGAAATTCGGGATCCCGGACAGGATCCTGTTCGTCGAAGCGCTCCCGAGGACGAGCGTCGGGAAGTTCGACAAGAAGCAGCTCAGAGCAAAATATGGCGAACCTGGCTGACTCACCGGAGCAGCAGGACAAGGAGCGGCGTGCGCTGCAGACCTTTCGCGGACTCGAATCAACTTTGCCGACAGCCTCGTGACAGCCGTCGAGATACGCGAAATTTCACCCTGAACGTGCCGTCACGAGAAACACAGGAGAAACCAAATGTCCTATTTCACGACCAAAGATGGCACCCATATCTTCTACAAGGACTGGGGTCCGGCGGACGCACAGCCGATCGTCTTCCACCACGGCTGGCCACTCAGCGCAGACGACTGGGACGGCCACATGATGTTCTTCCTGGACCAGGGCTATCGCGTCATTGCCCATGACCGTCGCGGTCACGGCCGTTCGACCCAGACCGACACCGGCAACGACATGGACACCTATGTCGAGGACGTGAAGGAACTGGCCTCACATCTGGACCTCAGGAACGCGATCCATGTCGGGCACTCGACGGGCGGCGGCGAGGTCGCTCGCTATGTCGTGCGCGCCGAGCCCGGACGGGTGTCCAAGGCCGTGCTGATCAGCGCGGTACCGCCGGTGATGGTCAGGACGGACTCCAACCCCGGCGGAATACCGATCGAGGCGTTTGACGGGTTTCGTGCGGAGACGGCGAACAATCGCGCGCAATTCTATCTCGATTTCGCATCGGGGCCCTTCTACGGCTTCAACCGGCCCGGCGTCGCGCCGATCGAGGGCGTCATCCGCAATTGGTGGCGGCAGGGCATGATGGGCGGGGTCAAGGCGCAATATGATTGCATCGCGGCCTTTTCCGAAACCGACTTCACCGAGGACCTCAAGTCCATCGACGTGCCGGTTCTCGTCATGCACGGCGACGACGACCAGGTCGTGCCTTATGCCGATTCGGCGCCGCTCTCGGCCAGACTGCTGAAGAACGGCTCGCTCAAGACCTATCCCGGCTACCCCCACGGCATGCCCACGACCCATGCGGACGTGATCGGCAAGGATCTGCTGGCGTTCATTCGCGGCGAAGATGTGGGCGACAGGGCGGAACCGCAGGTCGCGCAGAGATCCCCGGAACCCATTTCCGCCAGTTGAGCAGCTTGCCGGGCCGCGTGCCTCACGAGGGCGCAGAAGAGTGGCGCGTGCTACGGGCCCTCTTCCCGGGAACCCTGCCCAGGCACAGCCGGGAGCAGAAATTCTATTTCGACAAGGCTCTCGACCTCCGGCGGCACGACTATCGCGTCGATACCGCCGGTGGTTTCCCGGTCGCCCAACTGGTCGGCAGCCATATCGATGTCCAGGGCGTTCGCGTGCCCACACGGCGGCGTGCATATGTCCGCGGCCCGGACAACCGGCCGGTCGAGAATTTGCTGATGGTTTCAATCGATATCGATGATGTGGGTTTCGCCTAAGCTACGGTCGCCAAAGGAGGCGTTCATGCAGATTGCAGTTCTGACATTCGATGGCTTCAACGAAATCGACTCCTTCGTTGCGGCGGCAATCCTCAACCGCATGAAGGCGCGAGGGTGGGCCGCATATATCACGTCGCCGACGGAGCAAGTGACGTCGATGAACGGCGTCGTCGTTCAGCGCCAGAAACCTTTGGAGTTCACGGGCGAAGCCGATGCCATCCTGATCGGCAGCGGGATCAGAACCCGCGACATATTGGCCGATGCAAAGCTGCTTTCCCGGATCAGGCTCGACCCGTCACGCCAACTCATCGGCGCACAATGTTCGGGCACGCTGCTGCTGGCGAAGCTTGGGCTTCTCGGCGATCTTCCTGCCTGCACCGACCTGGCGACCAAGCCTTGGGTGGTCGAGGCCGGCGTGAACGTGATCGAGACGCCGTTCATCGCGCACGGCAATGTTGCAACGGCCGGAGGTTGCCTTGCGTCGCAATATCTGGCGACGTGGATGATCGCGCGTGGTGCGTCCATGAACGACGCCGAGCAAGCGCTGCGTCGGGTCGCGCCGGTGGGCGAAGAGGCGCTCTACATCGCGCGAGCCTGGGCGGTTGTCGGGCCCTTCTTACCCGCGCGAAACAAGGTTGTCGCGGCCTGACCTCCCGTTCCAGCGAACGCCGGCTGACGAGCCTTGGCGGCGATGGCCGCGCCGGTCGCCTGTTTGCGTCGATCTCGACGGGAACCGGCTTGAAGGCGGTCGATCGTGATCGTCGCATTCCCGGGAGGTCGCCTGCCAACGCGTGCGCTCGTGAGTCCAGCGCATTGGAGGTCGGCGCCACAGGGTCGCCGCTAGGCACCATGCCCGCCAAGCGCTATTATCGGCCGGCACGGACGAAATGGGGGCGTCATGGACCGCCTGGATGCGATGCAGGTCTTGCTGACGGTCGTCGACGCCGGCAGCTTGTCGGCGGGAAGCCGCAAGCTGAACGCGCCGTTGCCGAGCGTCAGCCGGAAGGTCGCGGATCTCGAACGCCATCTCGGCACGCGTCTGCTCATCCGGACCAGCCGGAACGTCCAGCTTACCGATGCGGGTCGCGACTATGTCGAGGCGGCCCGCCAGATCGTCGCGCAGATCAAGGACGCCGAGCTCCGCGCGTCGGGCGAATATGAAGTTCCGCGCGGCGAACTGACACTGACCGTGACGATGGCGTTCGGCCGGGAGATCGCGCTGCCGCTCGCCTATCAATTCCTGAGCGACTATCCCGAGATCACGCTGCGGGTCCTGTCCGTCGATCGGGCCGTTCAACTCGTCGACGAGCGCATCGATGTCGGCGTCCGGCTGGGTGAGCTCGCCGACAGTTCGCTCGTCGCGATCAAGGTTGGCGCGTTCTGCTGGCTGACCTGCGCCAGCCCGGACTATCTCGCGCGCAAGGGCCGTCCATCGACCCCCGACGATCTCGCCGATCATGATGCCGTCGTCTTCGATCGCGGCGGGCCGATATGGACCTACCAGCGTGACGGCACCAAGGTCGAAGCAAGGCCAAAGGTTCGCGTTTATACGAATACGACCACCGCTGCCGTCAGGGCTGCGGTCCAGAGCGTCGGCATCGTTCGCGCGCCAAGCTATCAGGTCAGGAACAAGCTGCGCGCGGGCGAGCTTGTCCCGGTGCTCACAGACTATGAAAACAAGTCCATGCCGGTCCATCTCGTTTATGTCCGCCAGGGCCTGCTGCCGTTGAAGGTACGCGTCTTCATCGATTGGATGGTGCCGCAGCTGAAGCGCGCCCTGATCGAGCTCGCCGACTATGGCCCTGCGGACGATCGCCCGGCGTGAAGCGTCAGGGAAAGGGCCATCCAGGGCCAGCCCACCGTCATGGCCGCGCAACGTCGATCACAGCCTGCACGAACGCGCCCGGCGCCTCTTGCGGCAGATTGTGCCCGATGCCGCCGGTGATCAGCCGATGCTCGTAGCGGCCGGTGAATTTGGCGGCATAGGTGGCGGGATCGGGATGCGGTGCGCCGTTGGCGTCGCCCTCCATCGTGATCGTCGGGACGGTGATGACCGGCGCTGTGGCGAGCCGCCGCTCGATCGGGTCGTAGCGTGCCTCGCCCTTCGCCAGTCCGAGGCGCCAGCGATAATTATGGATGACGACCTCGACATGGTCGGGATTGTCGAACGCGGCTGCCGAACGCTCGAACGTCGCGTCGTCGAACCCCCATCTGGGCGAGGCGATCCGCCAGATGAGCCGGGAAAATTCGCGGCGGTACGTCTCATAGCCCGCGCGGCCGCGCTCGGTGGCGAAGTAGAACTGATACCACCATTGCAGCTCGGCCTCGGGCGGCAGCGGCCGGCGCCCCGCCGCCTGGCTGCCGATCAGATAGCCGCTGACCGCCACGAGCCCCCGTACCCGTTCGGGCCAGAGCGCGGCGATGATGTCGGCGCTCCGCGCCCCCCAGTCGAAGCCGCCTAGGATCGCGCTGCGGATGCCGAGCGCATCCATCATCGCCACCGTGTCGACCGCCAGCGCGGCCGGCTCGCCGTTGCGCCTGGTCGTCGCCGACAGGAAACGCGTGGCGCCATAGCCGCGCAGATACGGCACGATCACGCGGTAGCCTTTGGCCGCCAAAGCGGGTGCGACCGCCGCGAAGGCATGGATGTCATAGGGCCAGCCATGCAGCAGCACGACCACCGGCCCGGCGGCCGGACCATATTCGGCATAGGCGATCGCGAGCAGGTCGGTCCGGACGGTCTTGAGTGGCGGTACCGCCGGCCCCGGGCTGGCGACGACGGGCACGAGCGGAACCGTGGCGGCGATCATCGCCGCACCCAACAGGCTGCGGCGCGTGGGATCCATGGGCATGGCCTGCCTTAGCGCACCGCGGCCGCGCTTGCAGCTTCTTCGATCAGCACCGCGACATCGTGCGGGTGCGAGATCATCACGACATGCGAGGCGCCGGGCACGACCACGGTCTTCCGCGCCCGTGCACGCCCGGCCATGAACTTCATCGCCGCGGGCGGGATGGCGAGATCCTTCGAGCCGTAGATATACCAGGAAGGAATGGCCTTCCACGCCGCGACGCCGACCTTCTCCTCGCCGGCCTGCAGGGTGAGCGGGCGCTGCGCGAACGCGGCGATCCGTGCCGCGGCGGACGGCAGATCGGCGGCGAACGCGGCGGGGAACTGGTCGGTCCGGATATAGAGGTCCTGCTTGCCCTCCGGCGTCGTCACAGGCGGTGCCAGCACGTCGCTCAGCACCGATCCGGGGAATTTGCCCGCGAGTTCGAAGCTGCTCTCGCCGACGTCCGGCGCGAACGCCGAGACAAACACCAGCGCCTGGACGTTGGCGGTATCGGCGCCGGCCTGGGTGATGACCGTGCCGCCATAGCTATGGCCGACCAGTACGACCGGGCCGTTGATCGACTTCACGATCGACGAGACATAGGCGGCATCGCTGCGCGCACCGCGCAGCGGATTGGCCGCGGAGACGACCGGATAGCCGTCGTGCGTGAGTTCGGCGACGACACCGTTCCAGCTGGTCGAATCGGCGAACGCGCCATGGACGAGGACGATGGTCGGCTTCGGCGCCGGCGTCGGCTGCGGCGCGGCGGCCGTGGTGAAGATCAGGCCGGTGGCCAGAAGGGCAGTTTTGAGGAACGGCATGGGAATGTCCTTTGAAGACACGAGTGGATGGGGTGGGCGGCGCGCATTTGGGGCAGGATGCGCGCCGCCCGGCTCCGCCTGGGTCAGCGGAGCGATCTGAACGCGGTGCGCAGTTCGCCGACGAACGAGGCGGGCTGTTCCCAGGCGGCGAAATGACCGCCCTTGTCGAGCCGGTTGTAGTGGATCAGCCGGGGATAAGCGCGTTCGGCCCAACTCTTCGGCGCCTGGTAGATCTCGTCCGGATAAGCGCTGACGGCGACCGGCAAGGTCACGCCCTTCGGCGCGAAGAAGGCCAGCTTGCTTTCCCAATAGAGCCGTGCCGAAGACACCGCGGTGTTGGTCAACCAGTAAAGCGTGGCGTTGTCGACCAGGTCCTGCTTCGACAATCCTTCGCGGCCGCCGTCGAACACACGCGTGATCAGCTCCATGCTGCGCGCGTCGTGGTCGAACATCCACGCCGCAAGCCCGATCGGGGAGTCGGCCAGCGCGTAGAGCGTCTGGGGGCGTTTCGCCATCTCCATCGCATAGCCCAGCCCGTCCCTGTAGAACGTGTCGAGCTGGTCATAGGCACGCTGCTCGTCGGCCGGCAGGCCCGCCGGGGCCTTGCCACCGCCGGCGAGCGCCCTGGCGATGTCGTCGGGTACGGTCGCCGGCATGTTCGTGTGGATGCCGATCAGGCCGGGCGGCTGCAACAGTGCCAGCTGCTCGGTGACGGCATTGCCCCAGTCGCCGCCCTGGGCGACATAGCGCCCATAGCCCAGCCGCTGCATCAGCGCCGCCCAGGCTTTGGCGATGCGGATCGGATCCCAGCCCGGCTCGGTCGGCTTGCCCGAGAAGCCATGCCCCGGCAGCGACGGGATCACCACGTCGAACGCGTCGGCTGCGGTCCCGCCATGGGCGGTGGGATCGGTCAGCGGATCGATGATCTTCAGCTGCTCGATGATCGATCCCGGCCAACCGTGCGTGACGATGATCGGGAGCGCATCCGGATGCTGGGAGCGGACATGGATGAAGTGGATGTCGACGCCGTCGATCCGGGTCACGAAATTGGGCAGGCTGTTGAGATGGGCCTCGGCCTTGCGCCAGTCATATTCGGCGACCCAATAGCGGGCGAGTGCCTGCATGGTTGCCAGTTTGAGACCCTGGGCGGTGCCGGTGACGGTCTCCCGGTCCGGCCAGCGGGTGGCAAGAATGCGATGCCGCATGTCCGCAAGCGCGGACTCGGGCACGCGGATGCGGAACGGACGGATCGCAGCGGGATCGCCGCCCGGCACGCCCTGCGGCAGATCGGTGGCCAGTGCGTGAGGCGCGGCGGCGCCGAGCAGGCCGACGGCGCCGGCGACCGACGAGGCGGCGATGAATTTCCGCCGGTTGATCGCGGTCAGCTCAGCGCGCATCGCTGATCTCCCGGACAAGCGGCCGGCGGCTGCGCGCCGCCGGCATGGACGAGGCGGGGTGGGTTGGTGCGATAGCCATTTCGTCTCCATTCCGTTGGCCCGCTGCGACGGCGGCAGGCAGAATGGGGAGATGGGGCGGCGAGACGGCGGCGGCAGACGGTCGGATCGAAAGCCACCCTCTCAAATCGCGAAAGGGGCATCGTCAAAGCCGAACACCCAGGGTCGAGGATGGCGGACGTGACACGTCTGCTGGTCCGCTTCGGCGCGGGCGGGATCGGCGACGGCCGGTTTGTGCGGGTGCCGCGGCATTTCAACGGCATCCCCGGGGGCGCGAAGCGCAAACGGGCGCAGTGTGGCGCTGAAAGCGCGGGGCAAAAGAGTCGAATACAGCGTCGCCGAAATTGCCAGCCGCATCAGGGTGTCATGCGGTAGACGTCCGTCACAATCTGGTCGGCCGACGCGATCTTGTAGATCATCGTGCCGTCCGAGCGATAATAGCTGCCCTGGCCATCGACATATTGCGCCCGATACCGCTCCGGCACCGGATCGAGGCCGTCGCTGGCGCGCTGTCCGACCTGGAGTGCCCCGCCGCCATTACCGGCGCCGGCCGTGTAGAGCGCCTTGCGGTCCTTCCTGAGTTCCTTCTCGGCTTTGCGCACATCCGCCTGTTCTTCGCGAACCTCATTCTTCGTCCCGTCGCGCATCGCGGCTTCGACATCCCTGCGCTGTTCATGGAGGTCCCGCTGATCGCGGTGAACTTCTTCTCGTTGGGTTGTAGAGCATCCGGTCAGCGCGACACCGACACCAAAAGCCAATCCAATGATATTTCTCATATAAGATCCCTCTTTAGACAAATTCATATCAGGTTCATCCGATTGAATCTCGAAATAATATCTTGCCGATATTATTACGATCCATTCTAAACATACCGATATGAGAACGATAACTATTGATTGTATCAAAAAGTTTCGGAAAATCGGGTGTCGCGGGAATAAATCGAGGGTCGATCCACGCGCACCCACCTGTCAGGGCACGAATTGCGCTACTCCGGGATCACGCTCATGGCCGGGGCCTCCCCCTCTGAAAATCATGGCGGCGACGAAGATGCATGCGCCATTCCCGCTGCCGCCGCTGCGCCCGATCAAGGTCCCTTCGATCCCGTTGCCCCGAGCCGTTCTACGTGTCGGGGCACCGCCGGGTGGTCGGTTCATCGCATCGGGTCTTGCATAATCGTTCCCAATTTGTTCTCATAGGGCATGGAACCAGCCGATACCCGCCGAGTCGCCGAAATCCTCATCAACGCCCCGGCATGGGCGCGCGTAGGCCTCACCTCGCGCGACGCGCGGCTCAGGGAACGGGCAGCCGATGTGCTCGCCGCGACGATCGTCGAGCGGATCGCACCGCCTCCCGAGCGGGATCGGAACCAGCTTGCGCTGCCGCTATGAGGGGGATTGTGATTTGAACCGGCGCGCCGGACCATCGCTCCCGTCGCGCCGCAGCCTCGAAAAAAAAGCCCAGCTCGAAGGCTGGGCCAGGCGCGCGGCCGGGGGAGAGGGGGCAGCCGCGCGGGGAGTTCATTTCGGAAACGACACAATTTCGTTGCGGTTCCGTTTGAGTGTGACGATCAATTGGCGGGACGCCTCGGCTCCATCGCAGTGGCCAGCGCGGCATAGCGTTCGGCAAACTGGCGGTGCAGGTCCTTCACCGCAGGATTTTCCGCGCGCTCGGCGTTGATGCGTTCCTGCGCTTCGCGGTTGCGATAATGCTCCACACTGGATGTTCGTGACAAGGATAGCCCCCCGGCTCTGCAAGCGGCAGCCTTCGCACTGCTGTCAGTCGGCGAGTCGCTTGCGGATGGGTGCGCCGATTCGTCAAACCTAACCTAAGATGTAATCTTTGTATTGATCTATTTTATCTTTCTGATCGCCTCCGAGGGAATCCGTTCGTTTTGACAGATTTTAATTTCGTTTGGACGCATGCGATCCGCTGAAGTTACGCCGCTGCACGGGCGCCTGTTTGTCTTGCCAGCCTGATCACCGAATTACACTGATGCACGCCTCCCCCGGCCGATAGCGGCACGCCACATGCCCCTGCAGATCCTCGGGATAGAAATAGACCGGGCGCAGCGCCCCTGCCGCATAGCGATCCACCTGGTCGCCGAAGTGCGGTGACGCAGGGTCGCCGCTCTCGCCGCCGGCGGTGACGGCGAAAGCGCGCAGTTTCGGGCCGAACTCGACCACGGCGACGAAGCTGTTGCCGTAGGTGCCGTAGTAGCGCCTCGTGCCCGGATAGCGCTTCGCGCCGAACGACGCGAGCGAGCCCCAATTGGCCGAGGTAAAGGGGATCGGCGTGCTGGGCTTCGCGTCGTCGAAGCTCTGGACGATCGCGCCGTCGTTGCGCTGGAAGCGGTTGATCTCGCCCCACTTGACTTGCCAGCTGCCGAAATCACTTTTGAGGCGGCCGACCGCCTCGCCGAGCGCGGCGAGGCGATCGGCATCGGTCACGCGGTCGGCGGCATAGTCCCATGGCGAGAGGCCGGCGGCCTTCGCCTTCTCCAGCAATTTGAGCAGCAGCGCGTCGCCCCAGAAGACCGCCAGCGACGTCGCGGTCGAACCGGCCGCCCAGCGAAGGTCCCAGCCGCGCAGCAGCGCGATCGGCTCGGCGAGCGCGGCTTTCGACGGGTCGGCGGCGGGGAGGCGATCCCAGGCGCCTGTCAAGGTCGGCAGCAGGCGTTCGAACGCGGGCAGCCAGGGATCGTAGGCGGCGGCGATCAGCGATTGTGGCGTGAACGCGCGATCGGCGTCGAGCACGCGCTGGGCATGGGCGCCGCGCGGATTCTCGCCGGCCTGGTCCATATAGCGCGGATAGTCGGCGGCTTTGGGGCTGTCCTTGCCGGCGGCGGTCCATGGCCAGTTGTTGACGTTCATCACCCAGCCATTGGGCGGGGTGACCACATGCGGCAGATCGGCGAGGGCGTGGAGGCCCTTCCAGTCGGTTGCCGGATCGCTGCCGTCGACCGGTTTGCGATAGTCGAAACGGTCGTCGCGGATCGGTACGAACTGCGGATGGAGATAGGCGATCTCGCCTTTGGCATCGGCGAAGATCGTGTCGTTCGACGAATTGGCGCGGCGCGCGGCGGCGGCGGCGAAGCTGGCAAAATCCTTCGTCTTAGTGCGCAGGAAGGATTGTTCGAGCGCCGCGATCGGCTTGTTCATCAGCGCGAAGGCGATCCATTTGCCATCGGCCGCGCGCACGATCGGGCCGTGATGGGTGGCGAAAGTGGTGAAGCTGCGCGGTTTGATCGATCCGTCGGCCGCGCGGTAGCCGAGCGTGATCTGCTTCTGCGCGACCGGGCGCAATTGCTTGCCATAAAGATAGAAACAGCCGCCGTCGGGCTTCGTCACGATCGTCTCGGCGAATTCGTCGACATTGTCGACACCGCTCGACGTGTGCATCCAGCCGGCATTGGCGTTGAAACCCTGATAGACGAAGAACTGGCCCCAGGTAGCGGCGCCATAGACGTCGAGTCCCTCGTCGCTGCTCATCTGCAGTTCGGAACGGAAGAAGAAACTGGTGTGCGGGTTGATCAGCAGCAGCGCGTGACCGTCCCTGCTGTGCGACGGTGCGATCGCGAAGCCGTTCGAGCCCTGCGGTTCTTTCAGCGCGACGCCGCGCTCGTCGTCGGTCATCGCCATGGTCCGCCCGCCATAAAAGGCTTCGAGCTGGGTGAGCGGAACGCTCTCGATGTCGCCGCCGATGCTGCCCTCGGTGAAGCTCAGCGCCATCCAGGGTTCGAAGCGGGTGATGACACGCGGATGGACCCAGGGGTGGGTGGCGAGATAATGGTTGAGGCCGTCGGCCCAGGCCTGCATCAACGTCTTGAGCCAGGCCGGGCTGCGGGCAAAATCGGCCTTCAACACCGCCGGATCGATATAGAGGCGCTGGCGCAGATCCTGCCAGATCGCGCTCTCGCCATCGGCTTCGGCGCGGCGGCCGAGCGCGGTCAGATAGTTCATCTCGATGCGGTTGAAATCATCCTCGGCCTGGGCATAGATCATGCCGAACACCGCATCGGCATCGGTCTTGCCGTGAATATGGGCGATGCCCCAATCGTCACGGACGATCTCGACATTGGCGGCACGCGTGGCCGGCGCTGCTCGCGCCGCCTGCGGCACGAGCAGCATCGCCGCGGCGGCGGCGAGAATCGGGTTCGGTTTCATGGTGATGCGCCCCCTTTGAGGGGGCAGTCTATGCGGCGCGCGTGGGCGGCGGCAACGGGGAATGCGCTCCCTCATCTTCCCCATGGCGAAGCCATGGGGAAGATCTTGGCTCAGTCCTCGGTGCGCTCCACCACCAGCGCGATGCCCTGGCCGCCGCCGATGCACATCGTGACGAGGCCGTAGCGGCCGCCGGTGCGGGCGAGTTCGTAGATCGTCTTGACGATCAGGATCGCGCCGGTCGCGCCGACCGGGTGGCCGAGCGAGATGCCCGAGCCGTTGGGGTTCACCTTCGCCGGATCGAAGCCGAGCGTGTTCGACACCGCGCAGGCCTGCGCCGCGAACGCTTCGTTCGATTCGATCACGTCGATCCGGTCGAGCGTCAGTCCGGCGCGTTCGAGCGCGATCGGCACCGCCTTGATCGGGCCGATGCCCATTTCGTCGGGCGCGACGCCGGCATGGCCCCAGCCGAGGATCTTCGCCATCGGCTCGAGCCCGCGCGCAGCGACGGCCGCGCCGCTCGCCAGCACCAGCGCGGCGGCACCGTCGTTGATGCCGCTGGCGTTGCCGGCGGTGACGCTGCCGTCCTTCTTGAAGGCGGGCCGCAAAGCGGCGAGGCTTTCGGCGGTGGTCTCGGCGCGGACATGTTCGTCGGCCTCGAACGACCGGGTCTTGCCGCGCTCCTTGACCTCGATTGCGAGGATCTGGCCGGCGAAGCGGCCCTCGGCCTGCGCGCGGGCGGCGCGGGCGTGGCTTTCGGCCGCGGCTTCATCCTGCATGCCGCGATCGATGCCGTAGCGAACGGCGACATTCTCCGCGGTGATGCCCATGTGGTAGCCCTCGAACGGATCGCTGAGCACCTCGATCATCGCATCGACCATCTCGATCGGCCCCATCTTCTGGCCGAAGCGCGCGCCGGCGACATGATGCGGCGAGCGGCTCATCACCTCGGCGCCGCCGGCGACGGCGATGTCGCATTCGCCCAGCGCCATCATCTGCGCGACCGATATCACCGCCTGGATGCCCGAACCGCACAGCCGGTTGAGCGTGAGCGCGGGCGCCGCGACCGGAATGCCGGCATTGATCGCCGCGACGCGGGCGAGATAGGCATCCTTGGGCACGGTCTGGATCACCTGCCCCATCACGACATGCTGGATGTCGGCGGGTGCGAGTCCGGCGCGGCCGATCGCTTCGGCGATCACGCGCGTGCCGAGTTCGGCGGGCGGGAAGCTCTTGAGGCTGCCGCCGAAGTCGCCGATCGCGGTGCGGACGCCCGACAGGATGTAAACGTCATTCGTCTCGGTCATCTCGATCCTCTCATTGCCATCGTCGGAACCGGCGAGCCTTTTCAGCAAAGTCGCGGCGGCGGCAAGTGGTCCGTGCCCGGTTTATCGCCGTCACTGCCGATCGGTGCCTGAAAAAAGCCGTGGCGACCGGCTCCCGGGGCGTTTCGACCGACGCGGCTTGACGCATTGGGGACCATGTTGTTGGCATGAGCGCCATGAGCAATCCCGAGCCCACGCCGGACACGCAGGCCACCGACACGCAGGCCGGCGCGCGCGCCGCCGAGGCCGCAGCCATCCGCCGCCGCTGGATCACGCTGGGCGAGATCCTCGCAGTGGCCGCGGTCCTGATCTCGGCGCTGACCCTGTGGCTCGGCTGGTCGGAACGCAGCGACAGCGCGGCCGAAAAGGCGGCGGAGAACGCGCGCGCGGCCACCCGCGCGGCAACCCTGGTGCTCGGCGCGCAGCCGGCGCGCGGGGGCGACCGTCTCGACATCCGCACCGCCGCGACCGACCAGTCGATCCAGGAGCAGACGATCCGCTTTCCCGCCGCGCTGGGTGTGCGTGCGGTCGAGACCACCGGCGAGCCGCGGATCGAAGCCGGATGGTTCGACGGCGCGCTCAAGAAGGCGCGCGAGCGGGCCGGGATGCCCGACGACAGCCGCGGCGACGAGCGATTGCCGGTGCTGATCGAGACCCGCTTCATGGTCGACGGCGAAGCCCATGAGGACAAGGCGCTGTACGATGTCGGCTATACGATCAAGGGCCGGCTGCTCGGCGGTCATGACGTGACCTTGCGCGGGCTGTCGTTGGTGAGGCGCGTCGGCGCCAGGGATGCGGCGAGCGCGCTCGATGCGCGCTGGACGCGGCTGGTGCCCGCCAAGGCCGGCGGAGAGTAAGAGCGCCGGATCAATTGTCGCGACGGCGGCGCAGGTTCCACAGCCACGGCTTGAGCGTGGTGGACGGTTTGGCCACGCCATCGAGCCGCTGGACCGTGATCAGCCGGACCGGCGGCAGGATCATCTCGCCCTTCATCGCGCCGCTGCCGCCGCCGGTGGGCTTGGCGAGGATGCGGCGGACGACGTCCATGCCGGCGACGACGTGGCCGAACGCGGCATAGCCGGCATTGTCCGGCCGCGCATCGAGGCTGGGGATCAGGCCGGCGGTGATGATGAAATTGCCCGTCGCCGAACCCGGCCGGCCGCGCGCCATCGAGACGGTGCCGTCGACATGTCTGATGCCCGTCAGCGATGTCGGCTCGTGCGGGATCGGGGGCAGCGTCCGACGCGCATCGGTGCTGATGCCGCCCTGGATATAGCCCGACTTCGCATCGCTCTTGCGCCGCGACGCGCGATAGATGGTGGTTTCGTCGAAGCGGCCGTCATCGACATAGGCCATGAAATTGGCCGTCGTCTTCGGCGCGCGGCGCGCGTCGAGCGCGAGGACGATCGCGCCATCGGCGGTGACGACACGGACGCGGATCATGCCGGGGACGGGCTGGTTGGCGGGCGGCGCGGCGGACGACGCCACCGACATCAGGGCGGCCAGCGCGAGGGTGAGCAGGATCGGGTATCGCATCGGCTTGGGCGGGCTCGTGAAGGATCGACCCGCTGGAGCTAGTGATTGCCATGTTGCGGTGCAAGCGCGGAGGCGCCGTGCGCAGGCGAAGCCGGAAAGCCCGTCGGCGAAAGGGGGTGATGCGACGAAATGGTGCCGCAGTCGTTACATCTCGACATTGATCGCGGGACAATCGGGTGAACGAGAATTTGATGCTTCAATCACCCTCCCCATCCCCATCCTGTTCCGCGCGAAAACGAGCGGCTTCGATCGCGATCGCGCTCCTCTGCCTCGCTGGCTGTGGCGATGCCCAGCCGGGCGGAAACGCGGCCGCAACCGTTACAGCCGGTCCAGCACCCGCATCGGCACCGCCCGACGATCTCTTCACCTTTGCCGCCGGCGCGCAGTTCATCGTCAAGCCGGCCGACACCGCCGGCTTCGATTTCAAGTCCGACCCGGTCAATCTGATCGACGAATCACCGGTCACCAGCTGGCGCGCCGCCGTCTCGAAAGGGCCTGCGGTCCTGGTGCTGGAATTGCCCGAAAGCGCATCGCTGACACGGCTGGTATTCGACGATGCCGGGCTGGCGCAGCCCCGCGATTCGGTCAAGGCGATCAAGGTCGAGGTCTCGGACTCCACCGCCGTCGCCGGCTATCGCGCGGTGCTGGCGACCGAGCTCACGCCAACCAGGGACGGCCAGTCCTTCACCCTGGCCGACAAGCCGATCGGCCGTTGGGTGCGGCTGACGATCACCAGCAACCATGGCGGCGACCATTTCTCACTGACCGGCGTCCACGGTTTCGGCCAGAAACTGACGCAGGGATCGACCATCGCCAATGTCAGCGGGACGTATCAAGGCCATAGCGGCTGGGGCAAGATCCGCCTGAAGCAGGAGGGGACGCGGGTCGTCGGCTGCTACGATGATCGCGACGGCGTGATCGCCGGCGGAATCGACGGGCGTCTGCTGAAGGCGACGATGATCGAGACCGACGACGGCGACGGATCGCAGCAGCGCTCGATTGCCTTGTTCTCGTTCCTCGACAACCGCATCCTGGGACTGACGCATCGCGAGGGTTCGGGGCTGAATGCGGGCTATGACGCTGCCTATGGCGGCGAAAAGATCAGCGACGATAGCGGCGACTGCCCGCACATCCCGGGCTGGCGCACCGATGCCGCCAAATCGCAGCTCGCGGACGAGTTCGCCACCCATGGCCGCGCGCGGCTGGACGGCATCAATTTCGACGTCAACGAAGCGACGATCCAGCCGAAAGCGAGGCAGCTGCTCGACAAGGTGGCGCGCGTGCTGAAGGACAATGAAGCGTGGCAGGTCACGCTGGAAGTCCATGGCGACAATCTGGGCGATGCCGCGTTCAACAAGGCGCTGTCGGGCCGGCGCGCGGCGGCGGTGGCGGCCTATCTGGTCGGCACCGGCATTCCGGCCACGCGGCTCTCGTCGGTGGGATTCGGGTCCGAGCGGCCGGTGGCGTCGAACGATAGCCAGGGCGGGCGGGCGCAGAACCGGCGGGTGGAGATCGTGAAGCGGTGAGCGTGTAGGCCGCAGAGAGGATCGCCAGGCGATTTCAAAATCATGCAGCCTCAGCGAGCGGCAACCCGACGCCGTTTGGCCGGCCTCTCGATCGCTGACACGCGCTCGGTGCCGGCACCGACCGGACCACCATCGTCCAGCCGATCGAGCAAGCGCGGATCGACTTTCTGTCCATCTTCGAGTCGAGTCGTCATCTTTTTCTTCAGAATCTCACTCATCGTCATCCGACGCTCCTTATCCCGATATGCCTACACCCCGTTAAGGAATTCCTCCACCGACATCGCCGGAAGTTCGAAAAACGTCAGTTCCCGATCGTAGCCGGCGCCCGTACCGCATGCGATCATGCCAATTCGTTCATAGAACCCCTCAGCTTGCGGCAAGCTGCACAGGTTGACGCGCCCTTCCAACGACCAGTCCACGCTGCACATGACAGCATATGAAATCAGCAACGTGCCCATCCCTTTGTGCACGCGGGCGGGTGAAATGGCTGCCCGGTTCCAAGGTGCTATTTCGAGATACTCGACATGTGCAGCGAATCCGTCCGGCGCAAGGCGCGATGCCATGGGCCATTTGATCATCATCAGCCCATGACAGAGACTATCATCATCATCGACGAGCGCCAGTAGCACAATGTTGCCGTCAGGTCCAACGCGGAGCAATTTGCCCAGCCAGTCCCAGTGTGCGGTCTCACCGCGAAATCTTCCTTGCGCCGCGAGCCAATCGACCCACTGCTTTTCCCACATATTGACGTCGAGTGGCGACGGATTGATCGCCAACTTCACCCGCAATATCCGTCAATAGGGACATGAAACGGCAAGCTGTTCCCCGAGCAGAGCCAATTCGTCGTATCATTAGCGACTCGTCAGCACCGTGCAACCGCTAACGGCGCTCGTGCTGGATGGTCTCGCAGAGTCAAATGCACACAAGAGGTCGAATCGGGACTTGCTGGCCGCGATGGTCAAGCGGCGAGCACTGGAAAGGTGCTATGCCAATTGGCCCGATCGCTCCTCAACCACCTCTTCGATCATTTGATCAAGCGCCGACCGGCGCTCCAGCAACAGCGCCGCCGCATCATAGGTCCGCCGGTTGTCGACATCGATCGCGTGCGCGCCATCGGCGAGCACGACGGGCGCCACCCGCAGCCGGAAGCGTCGCGACAGGCGCCGGGCGGCGCCGGTCAGCGAGACGCGGTGGAAGCGCAGCAGCGCGAGGTTGACCAACCCGATCGCGGCGATCAGCCGGAGCGGCTTCTTGGCGAACTGGCCGCCGCTGCGGAAGCTCTCCGCGGCGGCGACGGCCTTCGCGCCGCCGAATGCGTAGAGATTGCAGTTGGAATAGTCGTCGTCGGCGAAGCGGTAGAAGCGGCGCTGGCCCTCTGGATGGGCGGCGAGCACCGCGGCCTTGGTGGCCATCGCCAGCGCGACGTCGGCACCTTCGGCCAACGCATGCAGCATCGCTGCGACCGCGACCGGCGACAGCAGGACATTGTCGGCGGTGGTCACCACCATCGGGCGATCGACGCCGCGGGCGGCGGCATGGACGCTGTCGGCGAGATTGTCGGCGGCGGGAACGAACCGGACCGGGACCGCCGCCGGCGGCAGGATCGCGCGGATCGCGGCGGCCATTGCCGGTTCGATGACGATGCGGAGTTCGGCGAGTCCCGGCGTCGCGACCAGCGCGGCCGCGACATGGGCGATCAGCGGTGCGCCGGCGATCGGCACCAGGCATTTGTGCGAGACGCCGGCCTCCGCCGCGAGCGGGTCGATCGTACCGCCACGCTGCGCCGCCAGGATGATGGCCGTGAACGCTCCAGCTTCAGGCGGCAAGGTTCAGCGCCCGCTGGAGCAGGCCCTGGCGGCCCATGCTCTCGGCGAGGATCGTCTCGACCAGTTCGCCATGGCTCCAGCCGATCTGCGCGGCCGCCATCGCGATCGTCTTGCGCGACCAGAGGTTGCAGTTGAGATTGATCTCGAGGAACTGGATGTCCCGGGTCGCGGCGTCGATGCGGAATTCGAAGCGGCCATAATCGAACGGCATGAATTCGCGCATCATCGCGCGGGTGCGCTCCTCGACGATGGCGCGGACCAGCGGTTCGGTCAGCGGGCGGATCGCATAGGCCTGGCCGTCGGCGAGATTGCGCTTTTCATGATAGGTGCGCAGCAGAGTGGGATCGTCCTGCTCGACGATCTGCGTCGGCAGGATCGCGGGTTCGCCATCGACGGTGATCACCGAGACCTCGATGTCGTGGCCGGCGATGAACGGCTCGACGATCGCGTCATGGCCGTCGGCGTGCAGGCCGACGACGGCGGCGTGCACCGCGTCCCAATCGGCGGCGTCGCTGACGCCCCAACTCGCCGACGAGGCGTTGGGCTTGATCACATAGCGATGCGCGCGCGGGCAGATCGCACGGTCGATCGGCGCGCCGCGGCGATAGATCGCCCATGGCGCGGTCGGCACGCCGCGTTTCTCGGCGACCATCTTGGTCAGATGCTTGTCGTCCGAAAGGCCGCGCAGGATCGTGCTGGCGCCGAGATAGGGCAGGCCCTGGCGCGTGCAGAGCAAAGGCAGCAGCATTTCCGAATTGAGGAAGCCGCCCCGGTTGAGCAGCGGGAAGACGAAGTCGACCGCGGGCCGCGCGAACAGGGCTTCATAGCTGTCGGCGAGCATCAGATCGAGGCCGATGGCCTCCAACGCCTGCCGCATTTCGCGGTGATAGAGCGCATGACTGCCGTCTTCCGGATGCAGTCCGCCTTCCCATTGCGCGTGCTTGGCAATGAAGAGCACGCGCAGCTCATGTTTCGCCGCCCGCGGCAAGGCACGCGGCGCCAGATCATATCTCATCGCACTCGCCCCGGTCTCGAGATTATCTGCAATTGCGGCTGAAATTCGTGGATCGGCCTGCAATTGCTTGTCGGCGCATCGTATCTGCGAATTATGACGTCCCGGTTATGCTTTCATTGCAAGATGAAACGCCAGCAGCTGGCCATAGCGTCCGTCGCACAGCCCGCGCCGCGCCGCGCGCTGCGGCATCAGCACGCCGGGCTTGCCATTGCCTTCGATCAGCACCGGGCCGTCGGGCGTCATCGCGACGTCCCAGCCGATCAGGATATAATCGGCGAAGGCGGTGGCATGGGCCCGGATCGCGAGCGCTTTGGCAGCGTCCCACAGCGGCAGCGTGCGGCCGGTGATCGCGGCGCCGGTGACCGGGTGAGTCGCATGGTCGCCGCCGCCATAGCCCTTGCACGCCAGGCCGAGCGTGCCGCGCGCCAGATCGACCGGCGCGAGCAGCCCGCCCGCCTTCATATTGTCGACATGCGTGCCCCGTGCCGAGGCGAAGCGGAAGGTGGCGCTGACCGCTTCGGGCGTCCCGGCTTCGTCGAGGATGGTGACGATCCGGACGGTGGGCAGCGCGTCGAGCGCGAGGTCGGCGAGATCGGCATGCGTGCGCACATAGGGCTGGATCACGAGCGCGCCGCTTCGCGCCAGCAGCGATTCGGGCAGGCGCGCGGCGAGATCGGCGATGGTGGCGAAGCGGCCGAGCAGGGTCACGCCCTCCCCGCCTTCGCCATCGGCCGGCTTCGCGATCAAAGCACGATCGGCGGGATCGGCGACGATGTCGAGCCGGCCATGGTCGACGGCCGCCACGGTTTCGGGATGCGGCAGTCCCGCGGCGCGGCAGCGGGCGTAGAAGCGCAACTTGTCGGCCAGCGCGCAGGCTCGGGTCCAGCCGAGCGGATTGATCCGCTTGTTGAGCGCGGCATCCTCGTATCGGCGGACATAGACGTCGAGCGCGTCGGATTCGGCGATGCGGAACAAGGCGATGTCGTTGGGATCGGCGAAGCGCGCGCGTGCGATCGCGATCGCACGCCGGCGCCACGCCGCGTCGAGGCCGAATTTGCGCTGCACCCTGTGCGCGCGCCACGGAATCCAGGCGAGGAAGGCGATGCCGACGATCGCGTCGAGCGCGGCACGCAGCGGGCCGCGATGTGACCGGCGGCGCAGATAATGCGCGGCGAGCACCGACGCCGACACCGGGCGGGTGACGCCGGGATAGAGCGCATAGGCCTTTTTGAGGAAATAGAGTCGGTCATAACCCATTGCGAGCGGTTCCGGCGGAGCCCGCCATCGCGGCCGCGATTCGACGAACCGGCCGTGGCTTTCTCCCGGCCGTCATAATTGCCGCCTAACGTTACGCTTTGCGGACAGGATTATCGATGCGCGACACCTATCTCTATGTGCATGACCTGCGCTCCAGCGGCGTGGTGCGGAATGCGATCACGTTCGCCGAGCATCTGGCGCGCAGCCGGCCGACGACATTGATCGCCGGCTATGATGTCGGCTTCTTCCGCGAGGAGGCGGCGCGCGGCGGCTTCCGGCTCAAGACGCTCGCCAACCGGCCCGGCGTGCTGCCGCGCTACACCGCGGCCTGGCGGCTGAACCGCTGGCTGCGCGGGCAGCCGGCCGGCGTGCTGATGTCGGTCGGCAATATGGGCCATCCCACACCCTGGTTCGGACGCTTCGGACTCGACCATATCAAGCGCATCTATTCGATCAGCAACGAGGTGGTGCGCGACGACGGATGGCGCAGCGTCGTCCGCCAGCGCTGGATGGAGATGCTGATGCGCGACGGCGCGAAGACCATTCTCGTCGGCGTCGCGCTGGGGCGGATCGGCATCTTCGCGCGGGCATTGGCGGCCGGCACCGCGGTGGAGATTCCCAACGGCGTCGATGTCGACCGCGCACTGGCGATGGCGGCGGCGCCGGTGCCGCATCGCTGGCTGGAGGAGGATGTGCCGGTGGTGCTCGGCATCGGCCGGCTGCGGCCGCAGAAGAATTTCGACCTGCTGATCGCGGGCGTCGGCCGCGCGCGGCAACAGCGCCGGCTGCGGCTGGCGATCATCGGCGGCGGCGCGACGGCCGAGGCGGAGCGACTGCAGGGACTCGCGCAGGCAGCCGGCCTTGGCGACGATTTCCTGCTGGCGGGCGAGACCGACAATGTCTTCGCCTGGCTGTCCCGCTCCGCGGTGTTCGCTTTGTCGTCGCGCTGGGAAACTTCGTCGCTGGTGCTGCTCGAGGCGCTCGCGACGGGAACGCCGGTGATCGCGTCGCGGCTGGCGGGCGACGCGGCCAAGGTGCTCGACGAGGGGCGCTACGGCCTGTTGTGCGACGGTGTCGATCCCGAATCGCTGGCGACCGCGCTGCTCGCACAGGTGGGGGCGCATCCGGCGCGCCCAGGCGACCGCGCGCGGCTTTATGGCGAAACCTCCGCGGCCTATGCGCGGGTGATCGACGATGTGCTTGCTACTTTGCCCGGCACCAGCGCGCCGGAAACCATGGCCACGCCGATGCTGTCGAGCTGACGGCTATCGACTTGGCGGGCCGCTATCGGGCCTTGCCATAGCGGGTGGCGGTCAGCCGGTCGGACACGCCGCAGGACTTGTTGTCGCGATAGCCATGGTCGCGCATGAAGCTGCGGATCGCGGCATCGCCGACCGTCACGAACCGGCCCTTGCCGTAGACGCACCAGAGCGGGCAGCGCGGGACGGTGCGGGCGACGTCGAATGCGGCCGCGAGATCGGCTTCGCCGTTCAGCACTGCGATCAGCACGGCCGCGTCGGCGAGCGACGATGTCGTCGCCCCGGCCAGCGCGGCCGCGAGTTCGGGATCGTCGACCTTGCCGATCACGAACGCCCTGCAAGCCGGACCGACCCCCAGCTTGTGCGCGAGCGTTGGCGCCGGCCGGGCCAGCATCGCCGCCCACTTGCCGGCCTCGGTGCCGCCGAGTTCGAGCCGGAGCGGTTCGCCGCCGGCGGTCAGCACGAGCGTGTCGGCTTCCACCGCGAAGGCCGAGATCGCCGCGCGGGCGATCCGGCCCCTGATCTCGCCGCGCAGGATGATCTCGCTCGATTCGAGCAGAGCCTTCACGGCGCCGCTCTCGCCTTTCCAGTGACAGCGGCCAGAGGCTTCACGTCCCATATCCTGTCCTTCGCCGATGGCGTCGTGCACGCAGAACACCGCATTCAGCCGACTGCGGCGGGTCTGGCATAACCAGAATGGGCATCCTTATCGAGCAAGACGAGACCGGTTTTTGCGCAGCACTGATACGCTATCAATCGGCGACGACGATCCGCAACTCATCGCCTGCCGGCAAGACGATGACTGGCAGCATGATCGTGAAACGCCTCCGGCCGGCGACGAGATTTGAGAACGGCCAGAGCCGAGGTCTGCGTCACGAGGAGCAAAATGGCGGAGAGGGAGGGATTCGAACCCTCGGTACCGTTGCCGGCACGCCGCATTTCGAGTGCGGTGCTTTCGACCACTCAGCCACCTCTCCGCATCGAGAAGAAGGCGCATCCGCTGACGGATGGGCCGGCCTTGGTCTTCAAGAGCGCGGGTCATTAGCGCAGCGAATCGCGCTTGCCAAGCGGGCGCTTGCCCTTCCCGTCAGACACCCTAGATTGAACCGATGACCAGCCCCCTTCTTCCCCGTGATGCCGCGCGCGGCGTGACCGCGCCGCCCATCACCCATGCGAACTTCGCGATCGGCGACATCGTGCGTCACCGCATGTTCGAATTCCGCGGCGTGATCTTCGATGTCGACCCCGTTTTCGCCAACAGCGAGGAATGGTATGATTCGATTCCCGAGGCGGTTCGGCCGGCCCGGGACCAGCCCTTCTATCATTTGCTCGCCGAAAATGCCGAGAGCAACTACATCGCCTATGTCAGCCAGCAGAACCTGGTGCATGACGAGAGCGACGAGCCGGTCGACCATCCGGGCATATCGGGCATCTTCGACGGGCTGCGCGACGGGCGCTATCAGCTGAAGCGCGAGCACCGCCACTGAACACCGCCACCGGGCGCCTGTTTCGCCCGCCTTTGCGTGGGCGGGAATCGGTTGACAATCGGTGGTGCGCCACCTAGTTGGCCGGCTTTCCCGCGCTGGGTGATGGCTGCGGCCGTTGCGCTATGTGGGTCAGCTTTTGAAGAAGTGATGAGGGCCATGTTCGCTATCGTGCGCACGGGCGGCAAGCAGTATCGCGTTGCCGCAGGAGACAAGATCGTCGTCGAGAAGCTCGCCGGTGAGGCGGGTGAAACCATTTCGCTGGGCGACGTCCTGCTTGCGGGCGAAGGTTCGGACCTGCAGTCCACCGACGGGCTGACGGTGTCGGCGGAAATCATCGCGCAGGCGAAGGGCGAGAAGGTCATCGTCTTCAAGAAGCGCCGCCGCCACAATTATCGCCGCAAGAACGGCCATCGCCAGCGTCACACGATCCTGAAGATCCTGGCCATCGGTGGGGAAAACAAGGCAGCGGCCGCCGACGCGGACGCCGCTGAGGCCTGATTTAGAGATACCGGGAGTAGTTCGAAATGGCACATAAGAAAGCAGGCGGCTCCTCGCGCAACGGCCGCGATTCGGCCGGCCGCCGTCTTGGCGTGAAGAAGTTCGGTGGCGAATCCGTCATCGGCGGCAACATCATCGTCCGTCAGCGCGGCACCCGCGTCTATCCGGGCCGCAATGTCGGCATGGGCAAGGATCACACCCTGTTCGCGCTCACCGAGGGTCGCGTGACCTTCCATGACGGCAAGCTCGGCCGCAAATTCTGCTCGGTAGACATTATGGCGGCAGCGGCCGAATAACGGACGACACGCACGGGTCGTCCTCCGGGGCGACCCCTGGGTCCGGAGACGGACCCATCAGGGAGACGGGGCCCCCCGGTCTCCCTTTCTTTTGTCTCCCTCCGTCGCAGCTGTCGTGATGACGCAATGAAATTGCGGCATTGCGCGCCAGAGAAGGAGAGACCGATGTTCGCGCGTACCGAAAGACTGTTGCTGCGGCCCGGCTGGCGCGAGGATGCGCCGGCGCTGTCCCGCGCGATCGGCGACGAGGCGGTGGTCCGCAATCTGGCGACCGCCCCCTGGCCCTATGCGCTGGGCGACGCCGAGCGCTTCCTGGCTCAGGAGCCGAGCCGGCGCCTGCCGAATATGCTGATCACCGCGCGCACCGCGGGGGCGCCGCGCATCGTCGGCGGGATCGGCCTGGGCACCGACCCCGACGGCACGATCGAGTTCGGGTACTGGATCGCGCGCCCCTATTGGGGACTCGGATTTGCGACCGAGGCCGGACAGGCGGTGCTCGCGATGGCGCGGCACAGCCTGCGGCTGTGCGAACTGGCCGCCTGGCATTATCTCGACAATCCAGCCTCGGGCAATGTGTTGCGCAAGCTGGGATTCAAGCCGTCGGGCCGGGTCGCGACGCGGCATAGCGCCGGGCGCGGGCGCGAAGATGCCTGCGCGCATTATGCGATCGACCTGATGGCGGAGGTCGAGGAACCGGCGCGCATGGCGGCGTAGCGGGGAGTGCCACGCAATTCGCTGACAGTGCACCAATTGCCGCCTGTGATTTGGGGCGGCAATTCGTGCACTGTCAGCGAATTACACCGCCAGCAGAGCCGCCACGATCCAGCGCCCCTCGCCCCTGAGCACGCCCCAGGCGCGGGCGGCGGCGCGGCTGTCCATCGTCTCGACGCCGATGCCCTGCCCCTCCAGTGCGGCCACGAAGGCGCGGGGCGGCCAGTGCAGCGTCGCGCCGGTGCCGAGCAGCAGGAATTCGGGACGTTGCGCGATGCCGGTCACGCCGGCGACGTCGGCAGCGGTCAGTGCGGCCAGCGCCGGCGCGGCCCAGGGCTGGGCATCCTCGGGCGTCATCAGCAGTGCGCCCGGGAACACGGTCGTGCCGATGCGGAAGCGACCGCCGGTGAAGCCGGTGATCAAAGGTCCCGGCGCGGCGGGCTCGCGGTCGAGCGCGGCCATCAGTCGAAAGTCTTATCGACCTTGCTCATCCGCTCGCCGCCCTTGTGGCCGCCATCGCCCTTGGGGATGAAGCTGTCGGGCACGACCTTCAGCCACAGCAGGATCGCCGCCGACACATAGACCGACGAGAAGGTGCCGATGACGATGCCGAGCAGCATCGCCGCCGAGAAGCCGAAGATCACCTCGGGGCCGAGCACGACCAGGATCGCCAGCACGATGCCGAGCGACAGCGAGGTCACCATCGTCCGCGACAGCGTTTCGTTGATCGACAGATCGAGCAAGGCGGCGATGTCCATCTTGCGATATTTGCGCATATTCTCGCGTATTCGGTCATAGACGACGATCGTGTCGTTGAGCGAATAGCCGATGATCGTCAGGATCGCCGCGACGACGTTGAGGTCGAATTCGAGCTGGGTGAGCGCGAAGAAGCCGAGCGTCAGCGCCACGTCGTGGAACAGCGCGAACAGCGCGCCGACGCCGAACTGCCATTCGAAGCGGAACCAGATGTAGAGCGCGATGCCGATCATCGCGAACACCAGCGCCTTGGTGCCGGTGCTGTAGAGTTCCTTCGAGACCTTGCCCGAGACGCTCTCGACGCCGCCGACCTTCGCGGTCGGCCAGGTCTTCTGGATGTCGTTGCGCAGCTTGGTCGCCGCCGCATCCGCCGCAGAATCGCTCTTGTCGTCGGGCAATTGCGTGCGGATGGCGACTTCGTTGCCGCCGCCGAACTGCTGGATCGTCGCATCCTCATGGCCCAGCGCGCCGAGCTTCGCGCGCAGATCGTCGACCTGGACGGGCTGCTGGAAGCCGACGCGGATCACCTGGCCACCCTGGAAATCGATGCCGAAATTGAATCCCTTGACCACGACCAGCGCGAGCGAGGCGAGGATCAGCGCGATCGAGAAGCCCATCGCCCAGAAGCGATAGCTGAGGAACGGAATGTTGGTGTCGTCGGGGACGAGTTTCAGCGGACGCATGGTCTTGTCCTCAAATCACGATCTGCTTCGGGCGCGCCCGCTGCAACCATTCGGAGACCATCAGCCGCGTGAAAGTGACGCCGGTGAACACCGAGGTGACGATGCCGATCGCCAGCACCACCGCGAAGCCGCGGATCGGACCGGAGCCGAAGGCGAACATGATCACGGCCGAGATCACGTTGGTGATGTTGGCGTCGAAGATCGCGCGCGATGCTTCCTTGTAGCCGAATTCGACGGCCTGAATCGTGTGCCGCCCGCGCCGCACCTCCTCGCGGATGCGCTCGTTGATCAGCACGTTGGCGTCGACCGCGGCGCCGATCGTCAGCACGAAGCCGGCGATGCCCGGCAGGGTCAAGGTGGCGTTGAACATCGCCATGATGCCGAGGATCATGAACGCGTTCACGATCAGCGCGATCGTCGTGTAGACGCCGAAGCGCATATAGGTGACGAGCATGAACAGGATCAGCGCGAGCGTGCCGACGATCCCGGCCAGCACGCCCTTCTGGATCGAATCGGCGCCGAGTTCGGGGCTGACCGTGCGTTCCTCGACCACCTTCAACGCGACCGGCAATTTGCCCGAGCGCAGCGAGATTGCGAGGTCGTTGGCCGATTTGACGGTGAAGCTGCCGCTGATCGACGCCTGGCCGCCGGTGATCGGCTCGTTGATGTTGGGCGCCGACAGCACGACCCCGTCGAGGATGATCGCGAACGGGCGGTTCACGTTTTCGGTCGTGACCCGGGCGAATTTCTTCGCACCCGAATTGTTGAAGCGGATGCCGATGTCGGGCTGGTTGGTGCGCGGATCGAAGGTCTGGTTGGCATCGATCAGTTCGTCGCCCGAGACCATGGCGAGCCGCTTGACCGCGATCACCGGCGTGCCGGGCGGCAACGGGTTCTTCGGATCGGAGACGTTGGGGATCGGCACGGCGGCGATCGCGGCCATGCCGCCCGGGCTGCTCGGATAAGCGAGGATCTGGCTACCCGGCGGCGCGCGCCCCTGCGCCACTTCCAGCGGATTGGCGGTCATGTCGACGAGTTTGAATTCGAGCCGGGCGGTCTTGCCGATCAGCGCCTTGAGCGCCTGGGGATCGTCGACGCCCGGCACCTGGACGAGGATGCGGTTGCTGCCCTGCTGGATCACGGTCACTTCGCGCGTGCCGTCGGGATCGACGCGGCGGCGGACGACGTCGACCGCGGTCTCGATCGCCTTCTTGGTCGCATCGGCGATGCCGGCCGCAGTCGGCTTGACGATGATCCGGGTCGTATCGACGACGCTGACGTCATAATCGCGCTGGCCGCTGACGCCGATGCCCACGGTCTGCGCGCGGATGCGCTCGACTGCGGTGTCGAGCTGGGCCGAATCGCGGACCAGGAAGGAAAGACGGCCATCGGCGCTGGAGATGTCGCCGACGCCGATGCGCGGATCGCGGCGCATCTCGGCGCGGACGATCTCTTCCATCTTCTCGAGCTGGACCTTGGCGACATCGGCCGTATCCGCCTCGAGCAGCAAATGGCTGCCGCCGGCGAGATCGAGGCCGAGGCTGATCCGCATGTCGCCGACCCATGGCGGCATATTGGCCTCGACCGACTTCGGGATCAGGCTGGGAATGGAGAGGGCGACGCAGATCGCGGTCGTCAGAATGACGAGCCAGACCTTCCAGCGGGGGAAATCGAGCATCGCGGGCTCAGTCGTTAGCCGGCTTGGCCGACGAGGGCGTCAGCACATCGGTGAGCGTGCTCCTGACCGCCTTGACCTTGACGCCGGTCGCGATCTCGATCTCGACATGGGCGTCTTCGACCTTGGTCACCTTGCCGACGAGGCCGCCGCCGGTCACCACCTGATCGCCGCGCTTGACCGCATCGATCTTGTCGCGATGGGCCTTCGCGCGCTTCTGCTGCGGGCGGATCATCAGGAAATAGAAGATCACGAACAGGAGCAGCATCTGGCCCACGAACATGATCATGCCGTTTCCGCCCAAGGCGCTGCCGGCTGTGGACTGGGCAAATGCAGGGGATGAGAACATAAGCAGGGTCGACCTGGATAGCGGGAGGGGCAGCGGCGACGCGCATCACCCCGAGAAGGCGCGCGCCTATCACGGAGTCAGGCGTGGAGGCAATGGCGGGGTTGGAGACGGATTGGGCAAGCGGTGATTGGTTTCGCTTCTGCCCTCTACCGCTTGCGGGAGAGGGAAAGACGCCGCGGGCGGCGAGGGTGAGGGCCAGAGCGGGTCTCGCCCTTCAGGCCCTCACCCTGGCTCGCTGCGCGAGCCCGCCCCTCTCCCGCAAAGCGGTAGAGGGCTTTTTGTTGCCCTACCCCTCGCCCACCGCCGCCACCGGCGCGTGCAGCCGGACGCGGGTCACGCGGCGGGCATCGCCCTCGGTGATCTCGATTCGCCAGCCGCTGTCATGCTCGACGATCTCGCCTGGCTGCGGGATGTGGCCGGCGAGGATGAAGGCGAGACCGCCGAGCGTGTCGACATCTTCCTCCACCTCGGCGAGGCGCGGATCGATCCCGGCGGCGATGTCCTCGAGCTCGGCGCGGGCGTCGGCATCCCAGATGCCGTCCTCGACCAGATGGAAGGTCGCGACCGCCGCCTCGTCATGCTCGTCCTCGATGTCGCCGACGATCTCCTCGACGATGTCCTCGATCGTCACCAGCCCCTCGGTGCCCGAATATTCGTCGAGCACGATAGCGAGGTGGACGCGTTCGCTGCGCATCGCCGCGAGCAGTTCGAGCACGCCCATCGCCTGCGGCACGAACAGGGGCTGGCGGATCAGTCCCGCGATGCCGTCGGGCTTGGGCTTCACGCCAGCGAGGATCTCGAACACGTCCTTGATGTGGACCATGCCGATGATGGTATCGAGGCCCTCGCGATAGACCGGCAGCCGGCTGTGGCCGGCATCGGCGAACAAGGCGACGAGATCGTCGAAGCTGGCGGTTTCGGCGACCGCGACGATGTCGGCGCGCGGCACCGCCACGTCGTCGGCGGTGCGTTCGCCGAAATGCAGCAGGTTGCGCAGCATCTGTCGCTCGAGCGGCGAGAGATCGCCATTGTCGGGCGCGCCTTCCTCGCCATCCTCCTCATGCTCGTCGATCGCTTCCTCGATCTGATCGCGCAGCGAGGGTTCGTTGTCGTCGCCGAACAGCAAAGTGCGCAGTCCGCGCCATAATCTGCCGCTACTGTCGCCGCCGTCGGTACTGGAATCGTCTGGCATGTCTCGGTCGGTCAGCCTTCGTCAATCGGATAGGGGTCCGCTATGCCCAGGCCCGCCAGCGCGGATCGCTCCAGCGCCTCCATGGCTTCCGCTTCGGCTTCCCCCTGATGGTCATAGCCTAGCAAATGAAGCACGCCATGGACAATCAGGTGCGTGGCATGAACGTCGAGCGCGATCCCGCGCTCGTCCGCCTCCGCCTCGCAGACGCCGAGCGCGAGCACGATGTCGCCCAGCAGCACCTCGCCATCGTCCGAATCGGTCAGGGTCTCGATCAGGTCGGGTTGGACCATCGGGAAGGACAGGACGTTGGTCGGCCGGTCCTTGTCGCGATAGGCGGCGTTGAGCGTGCGGACCTCCTGATTGTCGGTCAGCTTGACCGACACCTCGACCGCGAAGGATGCCGACGCCAGGAAGCCGTGCGGCGTCTGCGCGACCGCGGCGGTGACGGCGGCGGCAGCCAGCGAATCCCAATCGGTGCCGGCGGGCCAGCCATTTTCGTTGAGGACGGCAACGTCAATCATGGCTGGCAAACGCTTTCATGCGAGATCGGTTCGGGCGAAATTATTTCCCTTGTAGAGCAGCACCGCGTCGTTCGCCTTGGCGCAAGCATAAGCGAAGCAGTCTCCCATGTTGAGCGCGGCCGGGTGCCGCCCCATGCCGAAGCGCTGCCAGGCGTCGAGGGCAATACCGAGTTCGCGGCCGGCGATGCCGACAATCCGAAAGGTGCCCTCTTCGACATAAGCGAACACACGCTCTCGCGCTTCATCGACGGCGACGCCGTGCGTTCGAACAAGCGCAGTCACGCTTTCCCACACGGACATCGCCGAACAGACGCGATCTTCATGCGCTTCGAGGCGATCGGCAAGGTCATCCGCATCGGGCTCTCCAGCGATGATCGAGACCAAGGCCGACGCATCCACGAAAATCGCCATCAATCCCCCGACAGATCGTCGAAGAACGCCTTGTCGGCAAGCAGGCCCGTCTTCGGTGGAAGCGGATTGGCCTTGCGAAGCGCCGCAAAGCGCTCGCGCAACGGAATTTCGGCGTCGAGACGCGCGAGTTCCGATTTCACGGCGTCACGAACGACGTCCTGCTTCGTCATGCCTCTGCGCCGGGCCAACAGTGCGACGAGTTCGGCAGTGGCATCATCCTTGATATAGAGCGGCATCGCGGCCTCCTGGATATCCAAATTATCATAATCGGATATCTTTCACTCGGCAAGTCATCCGTCCCGCCCCTCATAAGCCTCGACGATCCGGCCGACGACCGGATGGCGGACAACGTCGGCAACGCCGAAGCGGACCATCGAGATGCCCTGCACGCCGGTCAGCCGCCCGACTGCATCCGCCAGACCGGACTTGGTGGGATCGGGCAGGTCGACCTGCTTGGGATCGCCGCAGACCACCATCCGGCTGTTCTCGCCGAACCGGGTGAGGAACATCTTCATCTGCCCCGGCGTGGTGTTCTGCGCCTCGTCGAGGATGATGAAGGCATTGGCGAGCGTGCGGCCGCGCATGAACGCGATCGGCGCGATCTCGATCTCGCCCGACGATATCCGCCGTTCGACCTGTTCGGCCGGCAGGCAGTCGTAGAGCGCGTCGTAGATCGGGCGGAGATAGGGATCGACCTTCTCCTTCATGTCGCCGGGCAGGAAGCCCAGCCGCTCGCCGGCCTCGACCGCGGGACGCGACAGGATCAGCCGGTCGACCGAACCGGTGATCAGCTGCGCGACCGCCTGCGCGACCGCGAGGAAGGTCTTGCCGGTGCCCGCCGGCCCGAGCGCGAAGATGATGTCGTCGCGCGACAAGGCTTCCATGTAGCGGATCTGCGTGGCCGAGCGCGGGACGATGGTCTTCTTGCGGGTGCGGATCATCACCGCCGGCGGCTGGCTGACGTCGCTACGGATAATGCCGTCGAGCATCGGCTCCGAAGACATCGCGATCACGGCCTCGACGGTGCCGGCGTCGATATCCTGGCCCTGGACGATGCGGTTGTAGATTCCGGTCAGCACGTCGCGGGCGCGGGCGGCGGCGGTCGCCTCCCCCTCGATCTGCAGCCGGTTGCCGCGTGCCGCGATATAGACGCCGAGACGATTTTCGATCGCGACCAGATTCTGGTCATATTCTCCGAACAGGCGGCCGAGCAGCTGCGGCTTTTCGAAGACGATCTCGAGGCGGGATTTTTCGCCATGTTGGGCGGGCACTGGCTTGCGCGACATAGGGCTCCTGGCTCGTCGGCGGGCAAAGCGCCCGCTACCGGACTGGCCTACAATGCGGGTGCGACGGATATGTGTCCATCGCCTGTGATCGATAATGTTGCGATTTGGGTGCGGCCTGTCGCCGAAACATCACAGGGTGGCCTGCCCTCTCCCGCTTGCGGGAGAGGGAAAGACGCCGAAGGCGGCGAGGGTGAGGGCCTGAGCGGGTCTCGCCCTTCAGGCCCTCACCCTGGCTCGCTACGCGAGCCGGTCCCTCTCCCGCAAGCGGGCGAGGGGCTGGCTCAGCCGTCCCGTCAGGCTGTTCGGCCCCGCCTGCACGATCTCGACCTCGACCAGATCGCCGATCGCCGCCGACGGATCGATCACATGCACCGATTGCAGCCAGGGCGATTTGCCGATCAGCTGGCCGGGCAGCTTGCCGGTGCGTTCGAGCAGGATGTCGGTGCGGCGGCCGACGGTCGCGTGGTTGAACGCCTGCTGCTGTTCGTTGATCAGCGCCTGCAGCCGCTGGAGGCGCTCGTCCATCAGGTCGGGGGCGATCTGGTCGGTCATCGTCGCGGCGGGGGTGCCCGCGCGCGGCGAATATTTGAAGCTGTAGGCTTGCGCATAGCCGGTGGCGCGGACGAGATCGAGCGTCGCTTCGAAATCGGCGTCGGTCTCGCCGGGGAAACCGACGATGAAGTCACCCGACACGGCAATGTCGGGCCGAGCGGCACGGACGCGGGCGATCACCGCCAGATAGGAGGCGGTGTCGTGGCTGCGGTTCATTGCTTTCAGGATGCGGTCGCTGCCCGACTGCACGGGCAGATGGAGGAACGGCATCAGCTTGGGCACGTCGGCATGCGCGTCGATCAGGCCCTGGGTCATGTCGTTGGGATGGCTGGTGGTGTAGCGGATGCGCTGCAGGCCGGGGAGGCGATCGAGCGCGCGGATCAGTCCGTCGAGGCCCTGGACGCGGCCAGTCTCGTCGGCGCCCGCCCAGGCATTGACGTTCTGGCCGAGCAGGCTGATCTCGCGCGCGCCGCCATCGACCAGCGCCTTCGCCTCGTCGACGATCGCCGCCCATGGCCGGCTGATCTCGGCGCCGCGCGTATAGGGCACGACGCAATAGGTGCAGAATTTGTCGCAGCCTTCCTGCACCGTCAGGAAAGCGGTGGGCCGCGACTGGCGGCCGCGGCCGGGCAGCGCATCGAATTTGGAGTCGGCCGGCATGTCGGTGTCGAGCGCACGCCGGCCGTCGGCGGCCTGCGCGACCATCGCCGGCAGCCGGTGATAGGCCTGCGGCCCGACGACGATGTCGACCTGCGGCGCGCGGCGGACGATCTCGCCGCCCTCGGCCTGCGCGACGCAGCCCGCGACCGCGATCATCGGGCGCGGGCCGCCCTCGCGCCGGGCGAGCCGGCCGATGTCCGAATAGACCTTCTCCGCCGCCTTCTCGCGGATGTGGCAAGTGTTGAGCACGACGATGTCGGCGCTGTCGGCGCCGGCCTGGGTCATGCCCTGCCCGGCCAGCATCTCGGCCATGCGTTCGCCGTCATAGACGTTCATCTGGCAACCGAAAGATTTGACGTGGAAGCTTTTGGGCGGTGTACGGCGTGCGGTCATCGCGCGCCTATACGATCGCGACGCCGCCCAGGGAAGCGGAGAGCGCGGCGCGGATGCGGGTGCGCGCTTCGGCGGCGATCGCCTTGCGGCCATCAAAGGCCGACGGATCGAACGGATCGAGGAAAGTCACCGCCACGCGAAATCCCCGCCGGCGCTTGAGGATGCGGATCGCATTGTCGTCGCCCGCCTCCTCGCCCACCCAGGCGATATCGGCGGCGGCGGCGCCGTAATCGAGCAGCACCGGCTGGACCATCATCGGCCGCGGCGGCGGCGCCATCACCGCGAACAACGGCGGCTTGAACGGCAGCAGGCTGTGCCCGTCGGTGGTGGTGCCTTCGGGAAAGATCGCGACCGGCTGATGCGCATCGAGCGCGTCGCGCAGCGCGGCGATCTGACCGCCGATGCCGAGGCGATCGGTGCGCGCGATGAAGATCGTGTTGTTGAGCGACGCCAGCCAGCCGACCAGCGGCGCCTTCGCGATCCCATCCTGCGCTACGAAGGCGGTGCCGGTGGCGCCGGCCAGCACCGGAATGTCGATCCAGCTCAGATGATTGGCGACGTAGAAGACGTCACGCCGCAGCCGCCGGCCGGCGATCGCGACATGCGCGCCGGCGATCCGCGCGACGCCGGCGAGGAACATGCGCGGCCAGGGCGAACGGAGGCGGAACAGCCGCCAGAGAAAATGCGGCGGCAGGCAGAACAGGAGCAGGAACAGCAGCGCGGCGATCCGCGTCGCGAAAATGACCCAGCCGAGCCGATCAGTTTTTGCGATCGATAGCGACGCCATATAATTCCATGCGATGATCGACGAGCCGGAACCCCAGTCGCTCGGCGATCAGCTTCTGCAGCGCCTCGAGCTCGGGATCGACGAACTCGATGACATTGCCGGTCTCGACATCGATCAGGTGATCGTGATGCGCCTCGGGCGCGGCTTCGTAGCGCGCGCGGCCGTCGCCGAAATCATGGCGTTCGAGGATGCCCGCCTCTTCGAACAGGCGGACGGTGCGATAGACGGTGGCGATCGAGATACCTGGATCGATCGCCGACGCGCGCACGTGGAGCTTCTCGACATCGGGATGGTCTTCCGCCTCGGACAGCACACGGGCGATCACGCGGCGCTGCTCGGTAATGCGGAGTCCCTTTTCATGACAAAGGGCTTCGACGTCGATCTTTCGTGGCATGCGGCCCGCCTGCTGTTTCCGGTCGAATCCGGTCTAGCGGCTTTCGGTCCGACGCGAAAGCCATTGGCAGCAGCTTTGCGAAGCGCCGCGGGCACCGGCGCTCGACCGCGATCGATCGAGCGCCGGCGTCCGCGGCTAAAGACCTCAGCGCGGCTTGCGGCGCTGGGTACCGAGACCGATCTTCTTGGCGAGGGTGCGGCGCTGTTCGGCATAAGCCGGGGCGACCATCGGATAGTCGGAGGCCAGACCCCACTTCGCGCGATACTGGTCGGGCGTCAGCTGATAATGCGTCATCAGGTGGCGCTTGAGCATTTTCAGCTTCTTGCCGTCTTCGAGGCAGACGATATATTCGTTCTTGATCGAAGACCGCACCGAAACCGCCGGCTCCGGCTTGGCAACGGGTTCCTCGACCTTGACGCCGAGACCGGTCAGGGCGCCATGAACGTTCTGGATCAAAAGCGGAAGATCGGAGACCGCAACGCTGTTGGCGCTGACATGGGCCGCGACGATATCGGCGGTCAAAGTGATCATCGTCTCGGTGAGGTCGATATCTTCGGTCATCTTCGTTTCTTTCATTCGGGTTAGCCTTGGGCGCGACCTTATTACGGCGTGGCCGCGATATCGCGCCCCTTGAACATCTCGGCCGGCTTGACGCTGCGGGCTTCGTCCACGAGGCGGATGGCGGCGTTTGCCTCCCCAAAGGCAATCACGGCGTCGACCATCTTGGACGTGCCGAAGGGGCCGATGACAGCCGTCGGCTGGACGCGGCCATCAG